>JAEEGG010000258.1_pt1 | contig 348317 bp, 267 predicted proteins | sample 9134161 | NCBI WGS metagenome assembly JAEEGG01 (sample SAMN16246543, study PRJNA631951) | gut metagenome | biome: gut microbiome; feature: rumen; material: CR-attached | host: Bos | place: Iran: Karaj | collected 2018-10 | reverse complement strand
ATTCCGAGAGGTCGGCAAACTGGACGGAGGGGTTCTCCGAGTCGATATAGTCGGGTGTGACTTGAATATGCTGGATGGGGTAGGGGTAGACGGTGACTTTCTGCGTCAGCGCTGTGGCGCCGCAACCGTTAGAGCCGTGACCGACGACGCTGTAGGTGGTTGTTTGTGTGGGATGCACGTGGATGGTGTCGTTGCCTTCCTGACCGGCGAACGAGGGGTCGTAGGGTGAGCTGGTCCACTCGTAGGTGGCCGCCTTGCCGGCCCAGAGGGTTACGGAGTCGCCTTCGCAGATCTTGTCGGTCGTGGTGTTGAGGGTGGGCTTGACGAGGTAGAGGTTGACGCTGTCCCACGATACACATCCAAAGGGTGTAGTGCCTTTGACGTAGTAGGTGCGGTCTTGAGTGAGGGTGGTGGCCAGCATGTTGCTATTCTCAACCAAGGGCAGGCCGCCGTCAAGGATGGAGTACCAGTCGAAGCGTGTGTTCTCGATATCAGCCGACACACGCACATTGGAGTGGTCGCCGTTGCACACGATGGTGTCACCAGTGACGGTGAGCTTGGGTTGGTTCTGAACAAAGATGGTGGTGTCGATGGTTGTGAAACAGTAGACGCGGTCCAGTTCGCCGTCGAGGTTGGTGTCCTTGAGGAAGAAGCTGTTGTTGCGGGTGCGCAGGGTCACGCGGCAAGTGGTGTCGAAGATGAATGGGCAGGCGGGGACGGGCGTCACGATGACGGTATCGCCCTGCGGACGGTGGATGGTCCATTCGTTGAAGGCGCCGCCGAGAGTTTCGTTGAACATGGTGATTTGGTCACCTTTGCACAGGTTGTTGCGTTCCAGACGGATGACAGGAGTGGGTGCCTTGATGGTGCGGATGGTAAACGATTTCTCGTTCCAGCAGGAGGTGTCGTAGGCGGTGGTGCGGATGCTGACGGTGTAAATGCCAGGGTTGTTGAATTGGTAGGATACCGTTCCGCCCACAGCGCTGTCGAGTAGAGCTAGAGGAGAGGGATTCCCGTTCGGGGTGTTGTAGAAATACCATCTGGTATTGTTGGTGTCCACTTGGTCTGCATCCAATTCGACGTAGGGCGTGTAGCTTATGTCACGCAGTGTTATGGATGCGTCGCAGGCAGGCATGGTATCAAAGAAAATACGAGGTTTTTTATTGGTGACATCGGTGAAGATGGGCGAGATGATTGCATAGTTTGGGTTCATACGCGTGGACATCTTGCACATGAAAGTGGTTTGGGTAAGTTCAGCGCCGGTGTTCATATCAGTGAAGTGTTCCAATTCGACGTTGAATACGGAGTCATTGGGACCTTGAGAGATGAAGACGTAGTTGGTGGTGTCGGTGCGTGATGTTCCGCTGAGCACGCCGGTGCGGCTGCGGTACCATCTGTAGTGTTGTGCGCCTTTAGGAGCGGCGATTCTAGCCACGCTGCTGGTCGAACCGGCGGCACAACCGTTGGCATTCAGTCGCATGGGCGCACATTCGCCGGCAATGTAGCAGCAACCATAGTGTTGAGTGTAACCGCAGTCGCCCGTAGCGCATCTGATACGTACACGTTGGAAAGTGAGTTTTTCTAGGTTGATGATGACTTTATTCCAGTTAAGCCAGCAGTTGGAACCAGTAATGGTGAAAGGCGCAGGGTTGGAACTGCTGGTAGGTGCGGGCTGGATATAACAAAGGGTGTCGCCCATGGCCAGTTGCCATGAGTTTCCAACCTGTTTTTCGACGGTGATGACGAATTCGGGGTTGTAATTGGCATCATGCAATGCGTTTTCCAACGAAACGGCATACCAAATGGTGATCAGGCAGTTGTTGGCATTGACGTCGAATTCATAGTAGATGGCCTCTTCTTCGGTGCCTCCACAATAATTGCCCAGTCGGATGGATTTGTGGAAACTGGTGTCTTGAGGAGGTGTGTAGTGCAGATTGTTGCCAGTTACGGGGTCGGTTCCTTCGCTCATGATGATAAACCTTCTGTGGGGTTGGTAGGCCGTTGCATCGTTGTAGCAACTGCTGCTCGACTGTATGTTAGCGAGGTTTTCTGCAGATACTGTTGTTGTCAGCGTTGCTCCCAATGTGGTGCATGTACTGGCTTGGGACAACTTGGTGCCCGTGGCACCCGACCACGAGGAGTTGGCCGTTCCGCCTGTGAAGGTGAAGCTGGTAGGGTTCTTCAAACCCATGCAGGCGGCACTCTGGGCGTGTAATTCGCTAATGCCTAATGCTATAATAATTAGCGTAATGATTATTTTTTTCATGTGAATAAGGAATTTATTACCACAATAATACTTTTGTAATTAAGTAACAAATTACGTCAATTTTGTTGCGTAAAGAGTTGATATATTTTCTTAATAAAAGTTAAATCACCATTTGCTTGATGTGTTTTGATTTCGCCTTTCAAGGATAGAGCCAGCGATGTCGTGGTCTGTTTTTTTTGTTAATCTGATGACTGATGGAGTGGTGGTGATATAAGGATAAAAAAAGGGACGCAGAGGGCGTCCCTTTTTTTATGAATTAGAGGATTGATTATTTTTCGCCGTTGTTGGCTTCTTTTTCCAATTCCTCTTTGAGGTTCACGAGCACGTCGAGGTCGCCGAGGGTGGTTTTCTCGAGGGTGTCGTTGATTTTCTTCACGGTCTTCTTGGTAGCGCGTTCTTTCTTGGCCTCGGTGTCTTCGCTGCGGTTGTCGTCAGCGGCGACTTCTTGGTTGACGCGGGTATGGGAGACGATGATTTTCTTGTTCTCTTTGGAGAATTCGATCACCTTGAAATCGAGGGTTTCGCCCATCTTGGCCTTGCTCTTGTCGGCCTTTTCGAGGTGACGCATGGGAGCGAAGCCTTCCACGCCGTAGGGCAGGGTGACGGTAGCGCCCTTTTCGTTCATGGCGCTGATGGTGCCCTGATGAACCGAACCGACGGTGAAGATGCTTTCATAGACATCCCAAGGATTCTCTTCGAGCTGTTTGTGGCCGAGGCTCAGGCGACGGTTTTCAGCATCGACTTCGAGGACGACGACATCAATCTTGTCGCCAATCTTGGTGAACTCGGCGGGATGTTTGATTTTCTTGCTCCAGCTGAGGTCGCTGATGTGGATGAGGCCATCGACACCCTCTTCCAGTTCGACAAAGATGCCGAAGTTGGTGAAGTTGCGGACGGTGGCGGTGTGTTTGCTTCCCACAGGATATTTCTCGGCGATAGCCAGCCACGGATCGGGCATGAGCTGTTTGATACCGAGGCTCATCTTGCGCTCCTCGCGGTTGAGGGTCAGGATGACGGCTTCGACTTCGTCGCCCACCTTCATGAAGTCCTGAGCGCTGCGCAGGTGCTGGCTCCAGCTCATTTCGCTGACGTGGATAAGACCTTCGACACCGGGGACGATTTCGATGAATGCACCGTAGTCGGCGATGACGACCACTTTACCCTTGACGTGGTCACCTTCTTTGAGGTTCGGGTCGAGAGCATCCCACGGGTGAGGAGTGAGCTGTTTGAGACCGAGGGCGATACGACGTTTTGCTTCGTCGAAGTCCAGGATAACGACGTTGATTTTTTCGTCGAGGTGGACAATTTCTTCGGGATGGGAGATGCGGCCCCAGCTGAGGTCGGTGATGTGGATAAGACCGTCGACACCACCCAGGTCGATGAAGACGCCGTAGGAGGTGATGTTCTTGACGACACCTTCGAGCACCTGACCTTTTTCGAGGTGGCTGATAATCTCGGCTTTCTGAGCTTCGATTTCGTCCTCGATGAGGGCTTTGTGCGAAACGACGACGTTCTTGTATTCGTGGTTGATCTTAACAACCTTGAATTCCATGTTCTTGTCGACAAATACATCGTAGTCGCGGATGGGTTTGACGTCGATCTGCGAACCGGGCAGGAAGGCCTCGATGTTGTCGAAAACGGTAACGATCAAGCCACCTTTGGTGCGGCTCTTGACGTAACCGGTGATGATTTCCTGTTTTTCGTAAGCCTCGTTGACGCGTTCCCACGATTTGAGGATGCGGGCTTTCTTGTGGGAGAGCAACAGCTGGCCGTTGGCATCTTCCTGGCTTTCAACGTAGACTTCGATTTTATCACCAGCTTTGAACTCGGGGTTGTAGCGGAGCTCGGAAGCGGGGATAACGCCGTCAGATTTGAAACCGATGTTCACCACGGCCTCACGGTCGTTGATGGAGACGATGGTACCTTCGATAACTTCTTGTTCGGTGAATTGGTTAAAGGTTTTCTCGTAAGCAGCGGTCTGATTGTCGATTTCTGCCTGGTTGGTTTTTTCAGCCGTATTGTCGATGGCACTCCAATCGAAATCCTCTAACGGTTTGACATTTTTGTAATCCATAAGGATATAAATAGTTTTTTTGTGGCCCTGTCTGCCGGTTTGACATAAGTTAACTGATTGTGTTTTACTGCGTTGACAGGTACGGAGTCCCACAATCGGAAAGGCAAAATTACACTTTTTTTTCTATTGGGCAAATTTTTTCTCGTTGATTATTTGACACGTAGCCGTCGTCCGATCTTCAGTGTGGTGGTTTCTTTGATGCCGTTGAGCTTGCACAGTTTTTTGACGGAGGTGTGGTATTTGCGGGCAAGGGCACCCAGGGTGTCGCCTTTTCTGATGGTGTGGTACTTCTTGTCGCTACGGGCTTTCGTGGTCTTTGTGGCTTTGTCCTTGTGCTCGCCCTGTTGTGCAACCAAGGTGCTGTCTGCGTTGCCGTTTTCGCCGGGAACCACTTCCACTTTACCCCCTTGGCGGACGGCGCGGTAGACATCCTGGCTCAGGGTGCTAGGGGTGATGGTGTATTCCTTGTTCACCGGACGGTTGGTGTCGGCGAGGCTGTGTTTGAAGAGCCATTCGTAGGTGGCGGGCAGGTAGAATGCCCTGGCCAGCGAGCCGTGGTTCATGCCATGCAGTTTGGTCCATATCAGGCGGTCGGTGCTGCCGCAGTTGCCCATGGCGTCGACCACCTTTTGTGAGCAGTTGATGCCTACGGCGCGGTCGGCAGTGCCATGCAGAATCCAGAGGGGCACATCGTTGAGTCCGCAATAGTCCTTGATTGTGCCGCCACCGCACAGCGCCATGGCTGCTGCCACTTTGTCGGGGTAGGTGCCTGCGAAGTTGATGGTGCCGTAGCCGCCCATGCTCATGCCTAGGACGTAGATGCGGTTGGTGTCGACGGTGTGGTGCGCCTTCACCCATTCAACGATGTTCATGACGCGGTCGGGTTTCCAACCGCCGCCAGGGCATTGCGGGGCGATGACGATGGCGTCCAGTTTCAGTCCCATCTCGATGGCGGCGATGGTGCCGTAGCGTTTCACGCGGTTCAGGTCGTGTCCGGACAGACTTTTGCCGTGCAGGAATACCACCAGCGGTTTGGCCGTTTCGCCTTTCACATAGCCTTCGGGCGTGTAGAGCCAGAAGTTGTACCCGTTGCTTACCGTGTTGCGGTGGGTGGAAAGATGCTGGGCCCAGGCCGTTTGCATCATCATCAGACATCCGATAAGAATAAAAGCGTATTTCTTCATATTGTTATATTTTATGCATTATTATTGGTTGATTTCAATTGCTGTTTTTGAGTTGTCGGGTGCTGCCCACTGTCAGACGGAAGATGGAGCGACCGCGGGAACCTATCACCACGTGGTTGTCCACCACGATGGGTGAGGCTTCGAAGTTGGCGCCGACCTGTTTGGAGTACAGCAGCGATCCGTCTTTGCCGTTGTAGAGGAACACGCGGCCGATGCAGTCAGCATTAAAGACGAACATCTCGTCTTTTTCGTTGAGGAAGGCTACGGGCGACGCCCAAGCATAATGGCTTTGGCTCACGCGGTAGGCAATGCTGCCGTCGGCGCGGTTGAGCGCCACAAATTCGCCTTTCAAACCCGGTTTGTCGTTGGTCACAACATTAAGGAACAGCAAATTTTTGCAGTTGCCTACGCCGAGCAGTGGGGTGGCGAAGAGTCCGCCGTCGAACTTGTGTTCGCCGATGGCGCCGCGATGGGCCGGCAGCCGTTGTTCCCAGATGCGTTCGCCGGTCAGCGCATCCAGTTTCACCACATAGCACCATCCGCTACCTTGTCGATCCACCTCGCAACCGGTGTAGAGGTAGGGGTGTCCTTCCTCGAGTGCCAGCACCGGGGTGGCGTCGGAATCGTCGTGGTTGTCATAGCTCCACACAGGTTGGAGTGTTGCCAGGTTGAAGCAAAGCACCCGTCCGTGGTTGTCGGCCATATAGCCGTAGTTGCGGTAGTAGGCCATGGATGATTCCATGCCGGCGGCTGTAGAGCCTTTCTTTTTGAACTTCAGTGTGCTGTGCAGCAGTAGGCTATCGCCCTTGATGCGGAATTTATAGAGGGTGCCGTTTTCAGCCGGGCGGAAGAGGAACTGGCCGATGCGGATAGGCGACGAGTCATAGCCGCCCCAGCCGCGCCAAGCCTTGTTGTCGCGTGGGAAAAAATGCGAGATGCGATGTTTGTATAGGTTAACGGTGAGTGCGCCGAAGGGTTGTGTGTTGGGGACGCCCTGACCGACGTAGAGGTTGCCGTTGAGGGTTGGGTCGAGAGATACTGTCCCTTTGATGGGGTTGAGTACCGACAGCGATTGGCGCGAACTGTCGCCCGTGGCGAAATTGATGAAATAGATTCGGGAGCAGAGCGAGCCAACGATGATTTCATCGTTGGAGAAATGGTCGGTGAGCTGGGTCGATTCGTTGCGGAAACGGTTCATGCAGCTGTCGGGCCAATGCACGTAGAGCGGTTGTCCGGTCCATCCGGTGCCGCCGCCCCAGATGCCCAGGTCGGTTTGTCGGCCATCGTAGGCGGTGGTGAATTTCCAGTCGATGATCACCGTGTCAGGACGACCTTGGATGTGTCCCACGAAAGGAGCATTGCGAAGGGCGCCGCCGCGGAAGGTCATGATGCCCGGAGCGTCGGCATAGAGGTCGTCCAGCGTGTTGGGCATGTCGTCGGTGATGGAGTCGAAGAGGTCGATTTGGTATTGTAATTCGTCAACTGAAGCGAAAGAAGTGTCGGGAAAGAGCGTCGGCTCCTCCTGTAGTGGAGAAGGCATGCTGTCGGCTGTGGATTCCTGAGGCGTGGAGCATGCCATCAGACAGCTGAAAACCAGTGCCGACAACACAACGAAAGCTCTGGCCATAGGGATTGGTCGGTTCGTAAGGGGGAATATGTCTTTTTGTGTCGTCTTCATTCGCAGCGAATCGAAAAAGAACTGCAAAGATACAAAAAAAAATTAATTAACAAAATGTATATTAAGCAACCGTTTGGATATAAATCAACTAAGTGAAATATTTGTATTTTATTAACAATTGTATCGGGTGCAAAAAAACGGAATTGCCTTCAAGATGGTAGAGAACTTGTTTAGGTATAGATAAATGGAAAGGGGAAAAAAAAGCCCCGCAATCTTGCGGGGCTTTTTTGTTCAAGATGACTCTTTGAAATTATTTTGCAATTTCAGGAGTGAAAGCTTTCTTGGCATTGTCAGCTTTGGAGGGAGCAGTCCAGCTGTCCCAGTGGATGTTCTGCATGGTGCCTTTCAGGGTGTAGGTTTCGGTGCAGTTTTCCCAATTGACGATCTGGTTAGTGGCGTCGTAGTTAGCAGATGCATCAGCATAGGTGGTAGCCTGTTCGCTCCAGTTGCCGCTGAGGGTCAGAGCGGTGAGGTCGATAGCGCTGATGGTTTCAGCCCAGCTCTCAGTGTTGGGATAGAAGTTGTAGACGGACTGGGTTCCAGCTTGAACAATGTCGTTTTCGTCGCGATAGCGCATATAGTCACCATCGGAAGTTTCAGCGTCGAAAGAACCGGCAACGCACTGCAGCCAACCAGAAACGGCGACAGACTTATCGGTGTTCTGGCAGTTGAGGGTGATGTAGTTCTGAGCGGTGAAATCAACAGCTTCAATAACGGCAGCATCCCAAGTGGTGGCGGTGCCTTTTTCGATGCGGTAAGTACCGTCTGCCAATGCGTCATTGTTTTCTTCTTCGTCGCCGCAAGCAGTCATAAGGCTGGTAGCGAGAACGGCAATGCCTAAAAATGTGAAGATTTTTTTCATTGTTTGGTAAGTTTTAATTGGTTAATAATAAATTGGTTTGTTTTCTTTTGAAAATGTTATGAATTTCTTTTGTATTTAGGGTTTTCTGTGGCATGAGGGTGAAGACGCTGTAAATAAAGGAGAGATCCTCTGTCGGATGACATTAATTGGATGCTGAGGGTTCTTCTTTCAGGTCTGGTTTCACCGGTTGCTTTTGGAAACCCATAAGGATATGCACTTTCCAGACGCCATTGCGTAAGACAAGATCGACTTTGCCGTCCTGCTTTTTTTGAGGAGTGGTCTTGTGGTAATAGGCTGTTGCGGTAGTGTCGCTGGTCATTTCCACTTTTTTAATCTTGACTTTAGCAGGGGTGTCCGATTCGATGTATCCAGGCTCCACAGCTTTAACAAGATTGCGACTTACGCGAATCACGCCCTCTTGTGTTTCAGAGGTGCAGAAAGGTACTGCATCCTCGACACGGTAATTGGCCATAGCGTCAAGATAGCTGTAGGCAGCATTACGGATGGCGCGTTTTGGGTTACCGCAAGAACACATAGCAGTTCCAACGCTCAGCGTCATGATAATAACTATGAGGGTCGTTTTGAACTGTCTTTTCATGGTGAAGAAAGTGCTCTAAAGAATTAGAGCGTTAATGTGATGCAAAGAAACTGTTATTGTGATTATTTCTTAGCGCCGGCTTTGTCAGCGAGAGGCAGGACGCCGCTGTTGGTGTTCTGTTTCTGGGTCTCGGTGGTGGGTTTCTTGTTGTCGTTCACGGGTTCAGCTTTCTTGGCAGCGGGTTTGGCGGGTTTCTTTGCCACGGGAGCAGGGGTGGTGTTTTCAACGACTGCAGTGGTGTCAACGGGAGCCACGGTGTCAAGCATTTGGTCGACGACCTCGGGTTCGTTGGTTGCGTTTGTGTCAGCATTCTGGCTGTCGTTGTTAGCGGCGTTACCATTGCAAGCGGCGAATGCCACAACTGCCATAGAAATAGCAAAAAGCTTAACTAATTTTTTCATTTTTTGATTGTTTTTTAATGGGTTAATAATTTTGTTCAATATTTGTTCTCTTTGATATGATTATACTTAAAAAATCGATGCAAAAATACATTATTTTTTTAACATGGAATGATTTATTAAGTTTTTTTTTGTTTTTGATAAAAAAAATATTCAGTCGGGCATCAGTTTTTGATGTCGAGTGCGTCGCGGATTCCGTTTCCTAAAATCATGAAAGCTAGTACGATAATCATGATTGCGATGCCTGGGATGAAGGCTTGGTAGGCGGAATCGAGGAGAATTTGGCCGTAGTTTTCTTTGACCATAGAGCCCCATGAGGGCATGGGTGGTTGGACGCCAATTCCGAGAAAACTGAGGCCGGCTTCGAGCAAAATGGCTGTGGCGAAGTTGGATGCCGTGATGACGATGACGGGTCCCATGATGTTGGGCAGGATATGGCGGAAGATGATGCGCGGGGTGCGGTAGCCGAGGGCTCGGGCGGCCTCGACATATTCTTTTTCTTTGATGGAGAGGACTTGTCCGCGCACCACGCGAGCAACGTCGACCCACATGGTAAGACCCACGGCGATGAAGACCTGCCAGAATCCTTTGCCCAGAGCAAAAGTGATGGCGATGACCAGCAGTACGGTGGGGATGGACCATACCACGTTGATGAGCCAGAGAATGAGGTTGTCGACCCATCCGCCGTAATAGGCGGCTAGGGCGCCAAGCAGTATGCCGATGAGCAGTGCGATGGCGACGGCAATGAAACCTACAGAGAGGCTCACACGGCTACCGATCATGACTTGGCTGAGCACGTCGCGGCCGTAGGTGTCGGTGCCAAACAAAAAGGTGCGGGTTCGAATGTCGTTCACTTGTGAGCGGTGGAAGCACTGCTGTTCGCCGTCATTGGGGATTGATCCGGTAAAGGTCTCAATGCGGATGCTGTCACCGTCGGTGTGGTAGCTGTAGACCGGAATGGCGGTGGCTTCGAGCGGTCGCCCGTGAAGGATAAAACTGAAGATGTTGCCCGATCGCTCATGGGTGTCGGTGGAGTCCGTCTGGACGTAGACAAAGGTGGCCTTGCTGAGCGGTTTCTGTGACGCCAGCTCCAGATATTGCTGGTTGCAGTAGGGCGTATGGTCGGGGGTGATAAGGTAACCCAGCAACGCCATGACGACAAAAAGCAAGATGACGACCATGCTTCCCACGGCCATGGGGTTGTGGGTCAGTCGTCTCCAAAAGAGCGAGTCGAGACTGCTGCCGTTTTGCGCGGCGGCTTCGACAAAGGCTTTCTGTCGTTTGCGTAGACGCATGGGTTGAGGGTGCTGAAAGGAGTTTTAGAGGAATCCCAGTTCTGCTTTGGTCGCGTCGCTCAGGTTTTCGAAACTCCATGGCGGGTCGAATGTCAGTTCCACGTCGACCGACTTGATGCCCTGAATGTAGCCCACCATTTCCTTGACTTCGCGGAACATGTATTCGGCCTCCGGGCAGTCGGGGGCGGTCATGGTCATGAGGATCTTGACATTGAATTCGTCGTCTATGTCAATCTTGTAGATGAGTCCCAGGTCGTAGATATTGACTGGGATTTCGGGGTCGTAGATGTTTTTCAGGCAATTGATGATTGCGCTGTTGATGGTTTCTTTGGTGGGAGACATGGTACAGGAGGCGTTGGATGGATTATTTTTTCATTGAGAATGCCAAGGCGTAGAGCTTGATCTGCTTGAGCATCGAAGTGAGTCCGTTGGAGCGGGTGGGGGAGAGGTGCTCCTTGAGGCCGATGACATCGATGAACTGGAGGTCGGCGTCGAGGATGTCCTGAGGCGTCTGACCGTCGAAGGCGCGGATGAGCAGTGTGATGATGCCTTTGGTGATGACGGCATCGCTGTCGGCGCGGAAATAGAGCTTTCCGTCGCGGTTTTCGCAACTGAGCCACACGCGACTTTGGCAACCCTTGATGAGGTTGCTCTCGGTTTTGTCTTTTTCTTCGATGGCGGGGCACTCTTTGCCCAATTCGATGAGGTAGCTGTATTTGTCGAGCCATTCGTCGAAGTTGGCGAATTCGTCGATGATTTGTTGTTCGATTTCTTGAATGGTCATTTTTGCGGAGGTGATTTGTCGATTATATTGGTTCTGTTGGCCTTGCAGGTCTTATTAGAATTTTGTATATTAATTCTTTATTATTGTTTTTATTTAGGTGCTTTTTTGATGAGGATGAGAGCGGCGATGCCGAAGACCAGCTGTGGGATGAGTACGGCCAGGAAGGGCGGCAGGTTGCCGTTGCTGGCATAGACATTGCAGACGCGCATGAAGACAATGAATCCGAATGCCAAGCTGATGCCGATGGCCAGATGGACCCCGATGCCGCCGCGGCTTTTGTGCGAGGATATGGCCACGCCGATAAAGGTCATCACCAGGAATGCCAAGGGGTTGAGCAACCGTTGGTAGAATTCCAGTTTGGCGGCGGTGACGGCGCCCGAGCCGCGCATTTTTTCGCGTTGGATATGGTGGTACAGTTCGATGCTGTTCATGGTGACAATCTGCTTGGCGGCTTCGTTGAAGTCGCTAGGTTCCAAGTTCAGTTGCAACTGTTTTTCGTTCTGGGTGACGAGTGATTCTTTCTGTCCGTCGAATGTGCGGCGTTTGTAGCCGTAGGCCCGCCATTCTGTGGTGGCGCTGTCGTAGACGATTCGGTTGGCGAAGACACGTTCGGTCATGTTGCCGATACTGTCGTAGGTGTCTTGGGTGAAGAGCACGGCTGCCTGCTGGTTGACGTCGTAGCTGAAGGTGTTGACCTGCACCCCCTTGCTGGTTTGGAAGTGGAGGTTGCTGTAGAAGCTTTTCTTGTGGGTTTTGATGTACTTGCCTTCAAAATCCTTGAGTGTGATGTTGCTTTGGGGGATGACGAAGTTGCCGACCACGAGGATGAGGAGGGCGAGTATGCAAGCACCGTGCAGGTAGGGGCGGAGCATGCGCTTATAGCTGATGCCGCTGCCCAAGATGGCCACAATTTCGGTGTTGGAGGCCATTTTGGAGGTGAAGAAAAGTGTGGAGATGAAGACGAACAACGGCCCGTAGAGGCTGAAGAAGTTGGGGATGAAGTTCAGGTAGTATTTGAAGATGATTTCGTTAGTGGGTGCGCTGTTGCGGATAAAGTCGTCGAGTTTTTCGGAGACGTCGAAAGTGATGACGATGACGATGATGATGACGAGCCAGAGCAGGAAGTTTTTGAGGTACTTCCCCAGTATGTAGCGGTCTATGAGCGGATAGGAGCGTCTCGTCATTGTGGTAGGAACGTGCTTTGTATCGAACAGATTATCGGGATGGAAGTCTTTGTTTTCGGTTAACGTTGTGAGGAGTTGCTTTATTGTAGCAGCCGAGAAAAAAAGGGGTTCGTGGTGAACCCCTTTTTTATGATGATGATTCTGGATTTACATGATGCCCATCAGCTTCTGGAAAGAGGTGAGCGATTCGAGCACGTTGGTTTTGACGTGGATGAATTCGTTGATGCCGTAGCCCTTGTAGGTGTCGACCATCTCTTTGGGGAAGCCGGCCAGCACGATGGATTTCACTTTGCCCTTCAGCAGGTTGCAAGCCGACTCGGTGATTTCGGCATATTCGTCGTCCGACGAGCAGAGCACCACGATATCGGCTTTGGCATCGAGTGCGGCTTTGACGCCCTCTTCAGCGGAGGCGAAGCCGTTGTTGTCGATGATTTCGTAGCCAGCCACACCGAAGAAGTTGGTGGCGAAACCCGAACGGGCGCGGCGCATAGCCAGATTGCCGTAAGTGAGGAGGAATACCTTGGGACGGATGCCCGACTGTTCGGTGGCCAAACGCAGCTGTTCGAATGCCTCGGCGCCGCGGTAGGGTTCGATGGTCTTGACTTCGGAGCCTTTCTCGCAGTGGCAGCAGCAGTTGCCCTGTTTTTCGATTTTGGCCTTCATGCTCTCAGTGAGGTTGGGGTATTGGTTGGTGCCCAGGATAGTGGTGCGGCGGGTGGCGATATCCATGTCGCGCTGTTGAGCGGTCTTGGCGATTTCGTCCTGCACATAGCCTTGGCGGATGGCGTTGGCGAAGCCTTGTTTCTCCTCGATGGTGAGGAAGTACTGCCAAGCGTATTGGGCGATGGAGTCGGTGAGGTTTTCGATATAGTAGCTGCCGGCGGCGGGGTCCACAATCTTGTCCAGGTAGGACTCCTCTTTGAGGAGCAGCTGCTGGTTGCGGGCGATGCGGTAGCTGAAGTCGTCAGCCTCTTTGAAGGCGATATCGAAGGGGGCCACGCTGATGGAGTCGGCGCCAGCGATGGCGGCGCTCATGGTCTCGGTGGTGGTGCGGAGCATGTTGACATAGGGGTCGAAGATGGACTTGTTCCACGAGGAGGAGCGGGCGTTGATGAACACCTTATAGGCGCAGTCGCAGGTGGGTTTGTACTGTTCGACGATTTTGCTCCACAGCATGCGGGCGGCGCGGATTTTGGCGATTTCCATGAAGTAGGTGCCACCCACGGCGAAGTTGAAGACGATGTTCTTGGCCACGGTGGTGGCGTCGCAACCCTTGTCGGAGAGTTTGGCCATCAGTTCGTTGGCGGCGGCGAGGGTGAATCCCAGTTCCTGGACGATGTTGGAGCCGGCGTTGTTGAAGAGGCTGCCGTTGACGGAGAGGACGCGGAATTCGGGCAGGTTCTCAGTGGCGTAGTTAATGAGGGCGAGGGCTTCGTCGTAGTCGCCAGCTTCGCCGTGTTTGAAAGCGCCGTGAGTGAGGGCGTATTTGAAGATGTCAAAGTTGACCGAACCGTGGATTTGGGTGGTGTCGAAACCATTTTTGCTAGCCACGGCGACGAAAAGCTTCAGAGTCTGGAGAAAGTCCTTGGAGCAGTTGAAATGGATGGTGACAGCGGTGAGGTAGATGTCTTTAAGCAAGGTGCTCATCTGCTCTTCGGTCTCGATGTTCTTTGCGCAGAAGCCCAGTGCGGTGGCGCCGCGTTTGACAGCGTCGAGGGCGAAGGCGTTAGCCTTGGCGGGGTCTTTTTCGGTGATGTCCTGACGGATGTCCCAGACGTTGCTGTCGGCCTGCTTTCCGCGGGTGAAGGGGAACTGGTCGGGGTTGGAGTCAAGGTACTCGATGTGTTCGAGGTCTTCGGCGCGATAGTAAGGTTTCACTTTGAAACCTTCGATGGTTTTCCATACCAGTTTCTTCTCGTAATCCGCCCCTTTGAGGTCTTTGTTGATGACTTCTTCCCATTTTTCGGTAGAAACGGGCGGGAATTCGGTGAACAATTTGTTGTCTTCCATTATCATAAATATGTTTTGTATTTCTCTGTAAAAAAGCAAAGATACAAAAAAAAATAAAAAAAGCGGAAAAGGGATCCTTTTTTTTATTTTTTAGTTGCTGAAGACGTAGCGGACAATGTTTTCGCCCATCTTGAGCGCCTTGAGTCGCGTTTCCTGCGAGTCGTTGTGCACGTCCTGGTCCTCCCATCCGTCGCCGAGGTCGCATTCCCACGAGAAAAAGCACACCAGGCGACCCTCCCAGATGAGGCCGTAGCCTTTGGGCGGTTTGTTGTCGTGTTCGTGGATTTTGGGGAGACCGTTCGGGAAGTCGTACTTCTGGTGGTAGATGGGGTGGTTGAAAGGCAACTCGACAAATTCCAGCTCGGGAAAGACTTTTTTCATTTGTGGCACGATGAAATCGCGCAGACCGTAGTTGTCGTCGATGTGGAGAAATCCGCCTCCAATCAGATAGTTGCGCAAGTTGGTGGCCTCTTGTGAGGAGAAGACCACATTGCCGTGGCCCGTCATGTGGACAAAGGGGTAGTTGAAGAGTTCGCTGCTGCCCACGTCGACTACGGCGTATTGCGGTTCGAGGTTCATGTGGAGGTCGGTGTTGCAGAAAGCGATGAGGTTGGTCAGCGAGGTGGGGTTGGCATACCAGTCGCCCCCGCCCCCGTATTTCAGCAGGGCGATTTGGGTTCGCTGTTGTGCCGACAGGGGCAGCATTCCTGCCAAGAGCAGCAGGGCGAACAACAGGAGGGGTATCTTTGTTTTCATTTTAAATCAGACGGATATGTGTGATAGATATTGTTGGGCCATAAATCAGTTGAGAAGGTTGAAGAATGCCACGGCAGCCAGAGCGGCCGTTTCGGTTCGCAGGCGGCAAGGGCCGAGGGTCACCGGCTGGAAACCCGATTGGAGGGCGGCTTGCACTTCGGCGGGGCTGAAGTCGCCTTCGGGTCCGATGAGTATCAGCGCATTGTCGCCCGTGTGGTAGAGCAAGCGCAGCGGGGTGCGGTGGTCGCCGTCGCAGTAGGCGATGAAGCGTTGTCCGTCGAAAGGGCTGCGGAGCAGCACGTCGAGCGGTGTGGGCGCATTGACGACCGGCTTGTAGGTCTTGAGCGACTGCTTCATGGCGCTGATGGCAATTTTTTCGAGGCGGTCCTGCTTCATGACGTTGCGTTCGGAATGTTGGCAGACGATGGGAGTGATTTCGTCGATGCCCATTTCGACCGCTTTCTCGAGGAACCATTCCATCCGCGCGTTGTTTTTGGTAGGAGCCACAGCCACATGCAGATAGAAAGGATGGCGGCCGTAGTCGGGGGTGCGCTCGACCACTTGGACGGTGCAGCGTTTGGGATGAGCCTCGGCGATGGCGCAGCGGCACAGAGTGCCCTGTCCGTCGGTGAGGAAAATTTCGTCGCCAGAGACCATGCGCAAGACGCGGACGCAGTGTTTTGACTCCTCTTCGGATAGTGTGTAGATATCTGATTCTATGTCTTCTGCAAAAAATAATTGCATATTGGTTGTCGCTTTTTCGGGAAGCAAAGATACTGAAAAAACAAAAATCGGGCTGACGAAAAGTAATTTTTTGCGTCAAATGGCGTTATCGAATAACTAATTGTAAATATTATTGAACTGCAATAGCCCACAACACATGAAGCTGAAATTTTGGATAATCGTGATGCTGACGCTGGTGGTGACCACCGGTGCCAAAGCGCAAAAGAACCACCTCACCGCTTTCACGCAGGAGAACCTGCCCACCGAGATGCTCACTTATTTGGACCAGGCGACCAGCGACAAGGAAAAGAAAAAGGACAACGCCAAGCTGATCATGGAGTTCGGTACCGTCTACAGCCAGTTGGACGGAGCGATGCAGAAGCGCATGACCGCCGTCTGCAACACCGTGCTGAAGCTCAAAGTCAGACAGCATCCCGATGTGTTTAACTTCATCGGCACCGTCAATCTGATGTACACCAAGGGTGGTCGCACCAACTTTGACGCGTGGGTCGGCTGCTTGGAGTTCATCCAGGGGCGCAACAAGAAAATCAAGGATTTTACCGATTTTGTGGAGTTCACCGACCAGTTTGTGAAGACGCGCACGCTCTACAGTTCGCGGTCGTGCAGCTGGCAGATGCAGGACGGCACCACCTTCCGCCTGCAGATTGAAGGCGGCGACATCATGGTGGTGGTCGACAAGCCCATAGAACTCTACTATGCATCGGACAAGGACAATGGCGTCATCTATGGCACCAAGGGCGTCTACCACTATTTTGACAACCGCTGGGTGGGCGAAGGCGGACGACTGAACTGGGACCGCACCGGCATACCCACCACCGCTTGCTGGGCCATGCTGTCGCGCTATGAGGCCATCACCAAGTTCCCCAAATTTACGGCCGACTCGGCCCAATTCACCAACACCAACTACTTCAGCAAGCCCATCTACGGAAGGGTGGAGGAGGCCCTTTCGGCCAAGATGGAACCCGAGAAGTACAGTTTTCCCAAATTCCGTTCCTACCAGAAGGACTTCCGTTTGAAGGACATACTGCCCGGAGTCGATTACAGCGGCAGCTTCATGATGAACGGTTCCAAGTTCATCACCTCCGACCCGAAGAACCCCGCCACGCTGATTTTTTACCGTCAGGGCAACCCCTTTATCACCGTCAATTCGGTCAAGTTCACCATCACCAGCACCAAAATCGTGTCGGAAAATGCCGCAGTGAAGATATTCATCGACGGCGATTCCATCTGCAACAACGGCATCACGGTACGCTACCTGGCGCAGGAGAAACAGGTGAACCTCATCAACGACTCGCGCCGCAACTACTATAGCCCCTATTCCAACTCCTACCACAATCTGGACATGTACTGCGAATCGATTGTGTGGAAGATGAACGACGATGTATTGGATTTCGCCATGCTGGGACAGTCGGGAGACCAAACCTTCTCCACTTTCGAGTCGAACAGCTACTATTCGGAGCGCAAATTCCGCGAGATTCAAGGCATCGACCAGATCAATCCCGTCATACGCGTCTACCGATACATGCAGGCTCGCGGCATGACCTACGATTTCTTCATGGACGAGTTCGCCAGAGCCATCAATATGGACATCATGCAAGCCAAATCGATGATCCACACGCTGGCCCGTTCCGGTCTGGTGTCGTACAACGAGGCCCAAGGCAAGGTGTATGTCAACGACAAGCTGGTCGACTTTGCCAAGGCCAGCGCCAAGAGCAAGGACTATGACTACGACGCCCTCACCCTCGAGTCGTCGACCAAGAACAACAACGCCCGGTTGGATCTGCGCACCAACGCCCTCGATGTGCACGGTGTGGAGAAATTCGTTCTCAGCGACAGCCAACAGGTGGTCATCTACCCCCTGCAGGGCGACTTGGTGGTGAAGAAGAACCGCGACATCAACTTTAACGGACGCATCCATGCAGGCCGATTCATTTTCTATGCCACCAATGCCACCTTCCTCTACGACGACTTCAAACTCGACCTGCCGCAGGTCGACTCGATGATATTCTACGTGACCCAGTTCAACAACCCGCAGGAGGAGCATGTGGTTTACACGCCCCTTCACAACCTGACCGGGCATCTGCAGATTGACCAGAGCGACAACCATAGCGGACTGAAGCGCGTCAAGGAGCAATATCCTATCTTCACCAGTATGAAGGACAGCTACGTCTACTATGACCGCAAAGATATCCACAATGGCGCCTATGTGCGCGACAAGTTCTACTACACCATTCATCCCTTTGTGGTCAAGAACATGGTGAATTTTGTCACCGACAGTTTGAGCTTCAACGGCGTGCTGACTTCGGCGGGCATCTTCCCCGACATCACCGAGCCGCTGAAGGTGCAGCCCGACTATTCGCTCGGCTTTGTCACCAAGACCCCCCGCGGCGGCTACGACGCCTATGGCGGACGGGGTCATTTCAGCAACAAGATAGACCTCAGCTACCGCGGTTTCCGTGCGCAGGGGCAGGTTGACTACCTTACCTCCGTCATCCAGTCGAAGACCATCTACTTTATGCCCGACTCGATGATATCGGTCAGCGACACTTTCTACGTCAAGGAAGAAGGCGGATTCCCCGATATCCGTAACAGCCGATCCATGCAGCGCTGGTACCCCTATGCCGATTCCATGCGGGTGGCACAGCTGCTCAACGGGCCCCAGTTCAAGATGTACCACAACGATGCCCAGTTGGCCGGCCATGTGGTGTTGAAACCGGGTGGCGCCACGGCGTCGGGCAGCATCGCCATCAAGGAAGGCACTCTCGAATCGCAACTCTTTGCATTGCAACCCAAGGAGATGCGTAGCAACGTGACGGCGTTCACCCTGCGCTCGGAGGTGTATAACAACACTGCCTTCTATGCCACCGACATGAAGTCGCACGTCGACTACACCAAACGTCGGGCCGACTTTGTCTCCAACGCCCCGCTGGGTCGCACCCAGCTGCCGCTGTTGCAGTATGCCGCCTACGTCGACAAGTTCTCGTGGGAGATGGACCGCAAGGAGCTGGACCTCATCAACAGCAAGAGCGAGAGCAGCCAAGGACTGGAAGGATTGGCACTGCGTGAGCGCTTTGCCCACAAGGAACAGCCCGGCGCCCTCTTTGTCTCCACCGACCCCACCAAGGACAGCCTGAACTTCCATGCAGTCCGTTCCACCTACCTCTATAATGCCGGACAACTCACTTGCCGTCAGGTCTTCACCATCAACAGCGCCGATGCCGTCATCGCCCCCGGTGGCGACACGCTGCACGTGCGTCAGGGTGGCGCTATAGACCTGATGAAGCACTCGCAGATATTGGCCAGCCGCGACAACCGCTACCACCTCATCTACGACGCCGATGTCATCCTTGCTGGCGCGCAGAAATACAGCGCCAAGGGTAACATCGACTACGAGGACGAGAACGGGAAAAAACAGCGTATCTACCTTACCGACATAGCACCCGACAATCGTGGAGTGACCATCGGAAGCGGCTTTGTGCCCGACGACGCCAACTTCACACTCAACGAAGCCTTTGGATTTGCCGGCAATGTGCGTGTAGAGGCCGATAAGGAATTCTACCACTTCGACGGTGGTGTGCGTCTGCTGCACAACTGCCATACCAATGCCGAACTCGGTTTGCTGGCCTATTCCGACTACCTGAACCCGAAACAGATTCTCGTCACGGTTCCTGAGATACCCACCGACTGGAAAGGCAATCGCATCACCGCCTCCATCCTGTTCAACAAGTTGGATATGAGGCCCTATGCCGCTTTCCTTACGCAGGAGCGTGCTGCCGACAACGAGCTGATGGGCGCCCACGGCTATGTGACCTACGACAGCAAGACACATGAATATATGATTGCCTCGGCCGAGAAGATAGCCGATCCCGACAATGTCATCGACAAATACCTGACCTTGAATACGCAGACCTGCGAAATGAAGGGCGAAGGCCCCATCAGTTTCGAGGTCAAGCAGAACCATGTGAGCCTCTTCAGCTATGGTATGACCACCTTGGGCGGCCAAAACGGCGATGACGTCGAGATGAGCAGCATCCTCGGCTTCACCTTCCCCATCGACGAGAAGGTGCTGGGCACGATGGCACAGCTTATTGCCGACGACCTGCGACTGTCGCCCTCGCAGCCTGGCAACGAGGTGACGCGCCACGCCATGATGTACTACATGGGAGCAGAGAAGGGCGCAGAAGCCTTCAGCAACTATGTCAGCACCGGATTCTTCGACAAGATGCCCAAAGAATTTGAGAACACCATCCTCATCGAAGGAATCGATTGGCAGTATGTGCCGGTTCTCGGCTATATCTATGACGGCGTTGCGTCGCTGGCTATGGTCGGCAACAAGCAGCTGCATCTCTCGACCCGAATCAAGGCTCAGCTGCAGCGCAAAGGCAATGCTGTCCATCTGATTCTCTATATCCAGGTGGCTACCGACCACTGGTATTACTTCAACTACGAGTTTAACAGCCAGCAGATGCTCATTCAGAGCAGCGTGGGCGAATGGGTCGACATGATCAAGGCCCTTTCGGCCGACAAACGCCGGGTCAGCGGCCGCAGCGATGTGGGCGACTACCGTTACCGCATCACGCCGAGTCGCACCGAGGTACCCAATTTCCTGTTGCGCATGGGCGGCAATGCCGAGACCGAAGAAGACCCCGGCGACTATGATGTTGACGAGGAAGACGTGATTGAAGGCGACGATTGAACGATGCCTTCAACCGATGGTCGGCCAGGTCTGCCGACAGATGAAAGCAAGCGAATGTCGCGAAGACGGCATTCGCTTGCTCTGTTGTAGGAGGAAATGTGGGAGGGAAAGAGGTTGATTTTTGATTTTTTGATGCCTTTGAGCGTGAGGGTTTGATGGGAATGCGAAGTGGAAGGAATGGAAATTTGGATTTGTTTATTTTTTGATATTCATTTGGTTGGATTGTTTTTTGATGGAAAAATAAAAAATAATTTTGTGCATTTGGAAAAATGTAGTACTTTTGCACCCGCTTTCGAGAGAATAAAGAAAGTCTTTGCCCAGGTGGTGGAATTGGTAGACACGCTACTTTGAGGGGGTAGTGCCGATTAAGGCGTGCAAGTTCAAGTCTTGTCCTGGGCACCAAAACAAGGGAAAGAGCTGACGACAATCAGAAGCAATCCCAACAACAGATTCCAAGTGATTAGGAATCCTACCAGATGCCCGGATGGCGGAATTGGTAGACGCGCACGTTTCAGGTGCGTGTATCGAAAGATGTGCAGGTTCAAGTCCTGTTCCGGGCACACAGAGAATTTCACAAGTAGTTCAAAATGAACGAATTGTGGAATTCTTTTTTTATGTATGTCTCAGTTTTGGCCATAGTTTGGCCATATTTTCGGAAAACCCACTTGACTCTCCTCCACGAGCGAGGAACAGGACACCTACAAACACCTTGGCCATTTTGATTACTATGCCGCCATTGGGATGGCTGTTTCAGAATCATCCAAGACACCTTTTGAGAATGCAAGATTCTCGATATGCACATCTGCCAATTCCATCGGTGTTTCATTCTCGATGAGGTCTCTACAAACTTCTTTGATTGACTCCAAAACTAATTTCAAGTCCGAAGCCTCGACAATGGGTTGATTCACTCTTCTTACTGTGATACACGAACCCCAACTGGCCATCAAGACGAAACGCCCATCCTTCATTTCAAGAGTCGAGACGGCACTACCTCCGGCAACCACCTTTGCAACATATCCACTTTCGGTTCGCTCTGCTTCAAGGACTTGCATAGTCTCCAATCTTCTCAACCTTTCGCCCTTATCCCATATCGCCTTCTTGGTGGTTGCAATAATCCCCGAAGCCTTGACATCCATTTCTCTAATCTTGAACGGAAACCACTCATCATAGCCGAGTATGTCAGCATTAGGAAACTTCCTACCGGCGTCCTCCTTTCTTCCAAAGTAGTAATAAAGATTATCTACTCTACAATTGTGGTAGTTCCCATCGAGATAACGGACTCTCTTGCAATCACCAGGATTCTCCAAAAATACTTCAGCTACCATATTGTTCAGACGCTCACCATTGGGGTTGAAATGTTTTCTTCTCACTACAATAGTGAGTCCGTGACCATCGTCTATCGGGATGAGCTCACGTACATATCCCCTTCCCTGAAAGTCAGTGGATACGACACGCCCATAATTACTAACCCATATGTCACGGCAACGAAATTGACCGAAAAGCTCGCCCTTTATGGGTTTAATGCAAGTGAAACCAAGCTCCTGCTGGGTATAATACCTTTTGCTAATACTAAAAACAATCTTTCTCATTTTCTCAAAAATTTATTTGTTATTAAACTAATTATCATTACTTTGATTCTTCTCTTTTCTTCATTGCATTTACAATGTTATTCACTTTGGATTTAGAGACTCCCAATTCGGACTCAATCTTCCGACAGCTCAAGCCTTGCTTGTGCAGATGCCATACCTGATGATAGACCATCTCCTCATCGTCTTCATCGGGCTTTTTCAGAAGATTCTGTTCTATGTCCGTGTCTCGATACTCGAAGTGCAGACCATTCTCCTTCACCATCTCAACAACCATTACGGGGTCCTCATATATCTTCTCACCACTACGGGCTTTCAGTTGCTTGATGTACCGAAGACCGGTGTCTCCTTCCACACGTCCAAGGGCGAAAGCGGCGTCGATTAGATTACCAACCTTTGCCGAACCAGCCAAATCGTTTATTGTCATCGGCTTGTTGTTCTTCTTGTTTGTGTGGGCCACCACCAAAATGGTGATACCAAGTTCATCACGAAGCTCACGAAGTGCCTTGATTATGGCCATCGCCTCTTTTGCACTTTGAAGATTGCACATAAAAGAGATGTTATCATACACAATCATCTTGCACTTTTCAGCAATTATAAAGCTCTTTAAGAAAGAGAGGAGCTGTTCCGAAGTATATTCGACGCCAGTGGGGACCTCCAAAATTTTGAGTTTGTCAGAGAACTGATGCCCAGAATATCTTCCGGCAAACTGCTGGTCTGTGTTCTCCAAATCAACGTAGCCCACGTTTTCACCACTCGTCAGTTCTGATTCAAACCCATATTCACTCTTGCCTCGTGAGATTGTATCGGCAATTTGGAGGGCGAGTACTGATTTTCCGACATTGGTCGGTGCAAACAGGACCGTTACTTCCCCTTCCACCACAAAGCAATCAAAAAGTCGTCTGGGTTTCTCCATACGAATGGATTCTTCGAGGCGGGTGTTGGCGGTTCTAACCTTGAAGAAGGGGGTGTCATTCCCCGACTTCTCTTCCATTCTTTTCAGCGTGTAGCGAGGTTTCTCTATATTACCCATCACGCTGTTCTCCATTCTGTGCAAATCCATCACACCTTGTGCTTCTTTTGCTTGATAAGATAAATTGCTCATATTATGCTGCTATGTTTTCCATTACTTCGGGGTCATTCTTCCGATACCAGAGAGAATCACCGGCCTTATGGTCATTCTCCCCACGTACAGCCTTGCCGATGGCCTGATGACCCTTTCCGAGAGCGACCTCTGCCACAGAAGCACTCTCCCATTCCTTTACAAAATCTCCGTCGAGGGTGAATTGGAGAATGGGGATACCCTTTCTACCAGCTTTCTTTCTACCCGACTGGACAGTTACGCTGTCCTTAATGTCCATTTTGGACTCACCACCTTCCAGTTCCTTCACATTGACTACACAGGAGCCGTTTGTGGTCAGGCAAGGGGCTATTCCACGAGGACTGACGACACGACTGATTTCAGGGTCGGGGAAGTTCTTTCTACCAATCTCGGTATTACCCTCTTGAATGATTTGATTCACGAAACCTCTGTTCAAAACCTCTTCAATCTTGAAGTCAGAAACCTTGTCTTTGCCCATATTGAAATGTTCCTTGTCAATAAGGACGACATCGTTCATACCCTCAATCTCTGAATTAGTCTTGGTCTCATTGGAAACCGAAGAAGTCAGACTGCTCAACAGTTCCTCTCTATCACCGCCTTTCTCAAAGTAGGCTTGAAACAGAGCCATAATGGTTTCCTTAATCTCGTTTCTTTCTTTCTCCTGCTTCTTCGATTCGAGCAGCAGGTTTGCATTCTTGATGAGCTCAACCAACTCATCGTAGTTCATTTTTTTAATATCGATTGTATTCATTTTTTTGATTTTTAATATTTTACGCCATATTTACTTATATCCATCTGAAGATAGAGTGCTTTCATCACATCTACAACTATGCTGTTCCCTGATTGTTTGACAATCTGTGTGTCCGAAACTACCTTCTTGAAATCTTTGAATCCCATCAGTTTGATACATTCGTCTGGGGTCAGATGTCTCAAAAAGTTCTTGTGGGGGACGCCTTTCTCCAAATAGTCTCCGAGGCAAGTCTTCAACTCGATTGGAGCGGGGAAGAGAAAGTCTGTCTTCTCCTTGAAACCGACACAAATCAGGCGGGGTCTGTTCTGAGGAACTCCGTAGTGTCGAGAGTTCATCACCTGCCAATGAAGGTCATATCCTGTTTCCTTCTGCAATGAGGAGCGAATCTTCTCCCAACAGGTGATACCTTCTCCTTTTACTTTGAGAGTCATCATACCGACGACATTCTCAAAGACGAACACCTTTGGTTGGCACTCATTCACGATACGGATGAATGATTTGTACAGGTCGCCTCGTGTCGGGTCATCCACACCCAGTCTTTTAGTGGAGCAGACACTGAAAGCTTGACAGCAGATGCCTGATACAAACAAATCCACTTTATCTTTGTAAGCGGTGGCATCCACAGTTCTGATGTCGTTGTGCCATCTGTCTTCGGTGATGTTGTGGTTGGCGAAGTATGACTGTTTGGCATACTTGTCTATGTCGCCGGCAAAGACAATCTCGTAATCCAATCCGAGTTGTTTGAGAGCCTCCTCCGGTGCTCCGATTCCAGAGCAACTCGTGGCGATTCTAATCTTTCTTTCGGGATGGGAGAGAGGGTGCTTTACCCAAGTTCCCGTCCAGTCAATGTTTTCTATTGTGTTCTGCTCCATTTCTTTAATTGTTTAATGCCTAAGCGGCAAGTGAATAACCTGATGATGTTGCCAGCACAATCAGTCGCTTGACAATCTTTTCCCAACCAAGGGCGTCGAACTTCTCTTCAAGGGATGTATTCAAGTTTATCTTCTTCCACCCCTTGTCGCTCTCATCGTAAGCATTAAGAGAATCCAAGTATGACATCACTTCTCCATACTTCAAACCCGAATTGAGAATTATTTTCAAGATAAATGCTTTATAGCACTTTGCCTTATTGAGGAATGGGACTCTCTCTATCTGCTCACGGACGGCAGCGAAAAGTTTCTCAATCTCCATTTCCTTCATCATTTTCTTTGATACTATATTGATATTCGTCATTTTGTTTTCCTTTCTTTGTTAAAGGGCCGTATGCTGGACGAACCTCACACACGGGCCATTGTTTATTACTTTATTTTACTTCTCTGAAAAGTGTCCCTGCCCCCTTGGACAGGGACACTTGACTAAAAACCTTTTTCCCAGTATTTCAAAGAACTCTTTGTGTTCATTTCCGAACCTTCTACTCATCTAAACAATCAAAGGTCTGCAAGTGAATTTCATTTCTCATTTTTTCTCTCCGTGACCTTCTCTTGTCTCTTTCTACCATACCAAACAGTCAAAGGTCTGCAAGTGAATTTCATTTCTCATTTTTTTGTTTTGAGAGTCTGAAAATCACTTTTTGAGATATAGTACCACCGACTTCTCTTGGACAATCTTACATTGGGGAGTTTCTCTTAAATTCTTGAGCGAGCAAATGTTATGACTGTCCAGTCTAACAATCTGCTTTTCAAAAAGTCATAAAACAAAAAACAATGGGGGAAAAGTAGTATCTTTGCAAATCAAATACTTATAATAAGATGATAACAAACCCCATACAATCAATTAGAGATATTTGGCTCGTCGAACTGCTTGAAAAAAATGCAGAGGGACTGACCCTTCAAGAAATAATTGATGAGTATAAACGTAGACCGCCCCAATTAGGAAACAATGTCAATCCGTCACAGGTAAGTGAAAGGACAATCCATAATTGGTTTAAGGAGATTGAGGAAAACTTTCACATCAAAATTTCGTGTGGGAGGGGTAATAAAACATACCACATAGATAACGATGATTACTGGGATAACACTACCGTTAAGGATTCACGTATATTGAGGGATGTTTGGAGCAGAATCGTGATATCGGATAGCCAACAGTACAAGAAATCTGGAATATCCAGACACGGAGAACTGTTCAACTGCTTTATGCAAGTCGGTAACTCTATGCTCAATGGTGAGTCTATTGCCATCCGTTACGGTAAGAAGCATCCGAAGATTAGTTTCAATGAACCTTGTATTTTCAAACCATTCTGCATCAAGGTCATTGAGAACGAATGCTACGTAATAGGAGAAATTAGACCTGTCAGCGGACTTTGGAGCGAAAGAATCGAGGTCTATTCATTGGACAGATTATCGTTGTTTGAAGGTGGCTATATTCCTATTGAAAACTACACAATCCCCTACGATTTCACCCCGTCAGACTACTATAACGATAATTCTATTGTCAAAAGAAGGTATAGAGACAAGCTAATGGCGGTCTTTTTCAATGCCAATAATGATACCGCTGACTATTTGAGAGAACATCCTATTGCTCCAACCCAAACCGAGATAGAGAGCAACCGTACCCTCAACAAGAATATCTTTATGGTTGTCGTCAAGCCAAATGAAGATTTCTTCACTCAAATACTATCATTTGGAGAAGAACTGACGATAACTGACCCTGATTTCCTAAAGAGAGAAGGAGAAGATGGGGAAAACAAAAAAATCTTTGGATTTAAAAGGTATAACAAAGATTTGATAGCTTATGACTATTTCTCCCTAAGTCATCTCAATTATATGAAAGAAAAGGGAATCGGAGTGAACAAGCTCCTTCATTCCAAGTACAGCGGATTTACAGATGACGAATTGGTTGTCAAATATCAACAAGGAGAAGAAGGTGGTTTTGAAATCTTATTCAGGAGATATAACGACAAAACCTTACGATATCTACAGAACCTTACTGCCGACAAATATTATGCCGCCCATCTTAATTCTATAACTTGGGAGAAGGTCTCTGTCGCCTTGCTGAAAGAGCAGTATAAAGATTCCGAGCAGTTCGAGAACTGGGTAAAGGTAATAGCAAAGAGAACTTTCGTAAACTGGTATGAAGAGCGGAAAAGAACACTCCCGACTGCATCCTTTGACTATGATGAAAGTGTATTTGAAGGAGTAGATGAAGGTCCCGAACGTGTTCTTGAAAAGAAGGAAAATACAGAAGTGCTTAAACGCCTTATTGAAGACCTTAACCCTGATTTGAGAAGAGTTCTTGAACTTGACCAAAAAGGATATACCTACGAAGACATTGCCAAGATAGAAGGTGTGCCTGTTAGCACGATAGCACAAAGATACAAACGGGCAGTCCGTGCCATTCAGGATATGCTGTTCTAACCTCAAATATTCACCAACGAAAAAGGGTGATACGTTTTATTCCGTATCACCCTTTTCTGTTCCTGCTGTGACCCAATCTTTTGTGTCTATAAATTGCAGTATCCGGTTATACAATGTCCTATCGACAATCAAGTTCCCGATAACACTCCTGTTTTGAGAATGCAGACGGACATTTCCGACTGCATATTCAAATCCCGTATTGTCATATTCTCGTTGGATATATCTTCGGATATAATCACCATCTTTGGGATATTTCTTGCCGTCACTGTCTATCCAAAAACCATTCTCTATATGACCACCATCCCTTTTCCATTTCTGTGTGGCAGCAACGTGCATCACATCATCCATAATCTCGTTATCGTAAAAGCCCGCCTTAACAGGATACAACAACCCATATCCGACTATCTTCAAATCTGGCTTGGGGTCTAATGATACCGGTTCTTTGAACAATATACATTTGTATTCAATCATTTCAGTAAGTTCGTTTGAGATATTTATGTCTTTTCAGACTTTCATTCTCCATAACGATACCGAAATGAAAGCATTGCATTTATGCCGTGAGATTTAGCCTTGTTTAGCTTTCCCTTTGTCCTGTTTAAGGACATTAGGACACTACATTCAGAGACTATGGGATGGAGACACTTCATGTTTGTCCATCGTGTCCATACTATCCTTGGACAGGACATTGGTTCAACCCCAGAACTCTTACACGTTCGGTATTAGAATTTTTTTGTGGAATTCGAAATATTCATCAGACAAATGATATTCCATATTTCCATTGTCTCGTAATTCCATCAGAAGTCTTCCCATAATGTTGGGTCCGACGTATAGTTCTCCTTTGGTTTTCACACCCCATCCATTCGGTCTGGATGAGTCTGTGTCCGTCTTTCTGTCTTGCAACTCCACGATGTAGTATCCTTTTGTCTTTTCCAGTTCCTCTCGGAATTTCGGACATTGGTCATACTTCTGTTGAAGACAGAACTTCATCACGTCAATTATAACTGCACCCCAATCATCACGCCTATGACCACCCAATTTCTGATAGTGCTTGGCGGTCATCTTGGGAGAAATGGAGTGATATACCGCTGAAACAGATTCTTCGGTGGCGAATTTCATCACCTGAAACAGGTGCTCGCTGTTCTTGAAACGGATTCCATTCACGACAAGTGGTACTGCCGCCATATTGGACAATATCCAATGGTCATCCGTCTTTTTGTGAAAGAAAACGGATTTAGAGATAGGGTATTCTTGGTCTCCTATGTATTCGGGATAGTATTCCTTGATGAACTCGAAAATGCCGGAACTTGAACTCATTTCTCAACTGGTTTTACATCGACTATTTTTATGATAGTGTCATCAAGGATTGCCACATTAATCTCACCGTTGTCCGGATTGGTTTGTGCATTGGGCCAGACAAGGAACAGAACTCCAATGGAGTTTAGGAACTTGGACACGGCAATCTCACCTTCAAGACTCAATTTGTCCATCATCTTCTTTACAGTTCCCTTGTTTCCAAGCAGCAGATTCCCGACATATTTCCGGAAATACTTGCCAACTTGTTTTACCTCTTCGGGCAATGGACCAAGTTTCTCTTCGGTCTTGCTGATGATGGTCTGATGGACGGGTTTTGCTGATACAATATGGTTCTCGTCCGTCAGGTCGGGGACTTCAATGGTATAGACGTAAGGTGTATCACCTTTTCCTTTTTTGGCATATACGACTGCTGTTCTATACACAGAGGTGGCGTATATGCCGACACCGAACTTACACTTTCCATCCCCTTCGAATAAGTGGGATATGTCAAAGTGGTCAAACTGTGCTGTGGTACCGTGGTAGTAAGTTGTCATAATTACTTCAATCTTATAATATCACTCCACCTTGTAGTGGGATTCTTGCTTCTGAAATCGTGTTTGATGGCATTGGCAAAGACATCTGCTTTTCCTTGCTCGTTCTTCTGTCTGTATTGCTGGGCGGCCAATATCACCGTCTCCGTTCCGTTCACCTTGTTGATTCGGTCAATCACCTTATCGAGAGACTTCAACTTCTCGAATCTTTCGGCGTTGATGTCGAAGAGATTTAGTTGGATGGGTGATGTCGGAGCAATGCCCATTACAATAACACCGGCTTTCTTGTATTGATATCCTTCCTTGTAAATCTCATTTAACACCCCGTGGGCGGCTTTTACTATCGTTGTAGTGGAATTGGATGGTGTGGGCAGAGAAAGCTCCCTAAACTGCCAATATTGGGGCAAATCTTCACGAAAATAGTTCGTGTTCAGGAAAACTCCTACAATGGATGCCACCGTGTTCTGCTGTCGTAGTTTCTCGGCACACCGAGCGGCATAGTTGGCAACGTGTATTTTGATGGTCTCCAAATCGGAAATCATCCCGTTGAAACTCCGACTTGTGCAGATGCTCTTCTTCTTTGCCATTGCCTCGTTGGGAACACAATCTTCACCGTTCAGCTCTGCCCAAGTTCTATATATGACAATATTGTTAAATGTGGCATTTAGAGACTCTTTCGAAATAGAGGCGAAATCATAAGCAGTGTGTATTCCGAGAGATTGGAGTTTGGCAGCATATCGTCTTCCAATTCCCCACACTTCATCAACGGGGTAGAGTTTCAATGCTTTTATTCTCTTTTCATCGGTGTCAATCAGACAGCAGTGTCGGTATCCGGAGTGTTTCTTGGCGAAGTGGCTGGCCATCTTTGCAAGGGTCTTGTTCGGAGCAAGACCGATAGAAACAGGCACTCCGACAGATTTCTTGATACGGTTATGGAGGTTTTCACCCCATTGTTTGAGGTCGATACGTTCCATACCATCGAGATAAACGAAACACTCGTCAATGGAATAACGAAAGTATTGGGGTGCTTCTTGTCGGATAATCTCGACCACACGACCAGTCAGTTCTCCATAAAGCTCGTAATTGGACGAAAATACAGCAATCTTCTGGTCGGGGAACTGTTCTTGGAGTTTGAAATAGGGAAGTCCAGCTTTGATTCCGAGTTTCTTGGCTTCATTAGACCGTGCTACGATGCAGCCATCGTTATTGGAGAGAACGACAACGGGTTTCCCGTTCAAATCAGGACGGAAAACCCTCTCACAGGATACATAACAGTTATCACAGTCAATTATGCCATACATAGGTCATTTCTTCCAGTTTCGGATTGTCCAGACCACTACACCCCACACTTCAAAGTCATCACTGTCGTTTATCTTGATAGGGTGGTATTTCTTGTTGGCAGGACGAAGTTCTATATATCCTTCTGCCTTATGAGAGAGGTCAAGGAACTTGATGGTGAATTCGTTATTCACAAAAGCAACAATCACATCCCCATCTGACGCCTCTGCACTACGGTCAATGATGGCTATGTCCCCGTCGTTGATACCGGCCTCAATCATACTGTCACCATCAACACGACCATAGAAAGTTGCTTCGGGGTGCTTGATGAGGTCTCGATTGAAGTCCAACGTCTCGTGCTGGTAGTCCTCGGCTGGGGATGGAAATCCAGCCTTGATGGAGTAGGCGAGTTGAAGTCCCAACTCTTTATTGAACTCACTCGGTATGATGTGGATTTTGGACATACTAATAACCGACACTTTGTTTTCTTATTGAATCCATTCTCTTTGTTATCTCACCACTTTCGACATCACTTATATCCCAACGATAATGATGCTTCCCTTTGTCTTTATCTATGATGTCATATTCCATCATATAGACTTGCCCTTTTTTGAACCAGTATTTTTCTTTGATTGTAAGGTAATAAGACCAATAACCTGTAAGAGTTAGGCACTTGTTTTTCTCATCAAAATGGAAACCAGTTCTACATAATCCCTCCGTCAATTTATCAAACGGGACATTCTTTATACGTCTTATCCCTTTTTTTGTTATTTTGTAGATAGTGAAATCCTCACAATCAAGTTCATCTGCATATCTTCTTTGAGGTCTAACATTTCCACAAACCACCAGTTCTTCTTCTCCGTCAAAATCCATATCCTCAAAGTATAAAAGATTGTGCCAGTCTATCTTCTGTGTGACGGATGTGATGTGAGTATTGTGTATGAATTGAGTATCTTTCTCTGTAAGACCCTCCAAACACCAAGGTTCCCATTGGTCGAAACTGATAGTTTGTTGAAAAGAGAGTGTTTCCCCGTCTTTTGACAAATAGAAATCCGTGATGAAGTACGAACTACCCTCTTCTTCTTGTTTACAATGCATCAAAATATCATAACCATCAACAGGAGTGTCATATTTAATCCAAGTTGCAGTAGTCCCATCACAACCAACTATTGTATCCGTTTTGACCTGACTTGTTTGGGCGCTATTACACCCAACCAACAGTAATGCAAAACCAGCCAATATGCGAATTTGCTTCATTTTAAGTATTTTATTATAGTATTTCCTCATATATCTATTATCTATCATCTTCTATTGATTGTCTACTTTTTCAAACTGTCATCTACACAATATCCATTATCGATTAAGAACAAACAGTAATCATTCTTGTCTTCTTTCTCACAATACTTATATTCAAAATAGGCACGACCATTGTCAAATGCGTGTTGTATCCGTGTTACATTCCAATCAAAAACCACTTCTGCTCTTCTTTTCATTTCATCAAAATCGAAATTACTATTTACGGTTGAGTGAAAGAAAAAACAATGTCCCAGCGATTTCCATTCATCCATATTTTGTGGGGGAGATTCTATCCAGTTCCTACAACTCTGTTGGGCGAGTTGACGGATTTTTTCAATATCACATTTATGATAATCTTGATAATGAACAGTCAAAATGCTACTTGATTCAAAATCAAAATCTGATGGAACAACCCATAGCAGAGGATGTCTCGGTATGGATGTGATATGTCCACGAGTCAGGTTATGATAATAATAATACACAAATCTATCAGATAAAGGCCAATTTGGTATTGCTGTTTGGGCGATATAATGAACTGTACAGGCACCGTTTTCTATAACCATCTGTCTGACACGTTCTTGAATAGCATCCTCTCGAAAAAGAATTGAAGCATATATGGTTGTAAATCTCTCATCAGGACAACCTAATCCAATCATATTCTTGACAAATGTCAAAAACGGTTCTTTAACCCTTTCCCACATTTCGTGTCCATAACGATTCCATTTGTCAATAAGTCTATTTGTCCTAACCATTGGTGCCGTTTTTTCTGCAGGCAGCACTCCAAAGTGGGCATATACAAATTCAATATACTCAAAATCCACTGCAGAACGCCAGTCCAACCACTCTTCAGATGCTCCATCGTAATTACTCCAACCAGCTTCTGGTCTGTCCTTATATTTTGTATTTGGTATAGGCCAACAAGATTCAACCCCATAAACATATCGGAGATAATCAACTTCAGAGTTGCCTTTTTGGGTTCGGAAAAAATCTCGTATTATAGAATAGTTGTGGGGCTCGTCTTTGATGGATGGAACTTTTTGATACTCTTCCAGAATTGATTTGACGATTGCTAATTTCTCGTCATAGGTTCGTATTACTCTATTTGAAAAGGTGATACTATACTGTTCTATTAGACTTTTTATTCTTGGGTCATCTCCAAAATGGGTAACATAATATTTAACAGTTGTATATCCAACACGGTTTTCTTTTTGACTAGGTACACCATTGTAAGTTTCTAAAATAGACCGTATTTCTTCAACCTTTTTACTAATATCTCCTTTTTTTCTTGGCATAACTATTACCTGATTTATCTCATAGGTTTCTTAATAAGATTTGGAATCTAAATTCGTTGTTTTACTACTTCTCCGCTTTCAAATTTATTCCCGGGTCCAATTATTCACACTTCATCATCAGTAACATTGGTAGATAGCAAAGATATTATTTGCTCGTTTCTTTTCTCGTGGTTGTTGATGATTTTTCTCAATCTACGAATTTCCTCCATTAAAGTAGTAACAACATTCTCTTCCTCGCTGTTTTCTGTGCTTTTTCTCTTAATGCTAATAATCATATCAGCTTGTTCAAAAGACTTGCAACCTTGAATCAAAGGCATTATCTTGCAAATGTCTTTTATCTTGTCTTCTCTTGACAAACTGTTTTCTGGGCTATACAAGAATTGGTTATCAATAGAGTATAGTTGGAGCTCCTTATGGACTTCCAAGTTGCCGACTCGTAATTTCGGTACAATAACACCTTCTTTTGTTATAAAGTTAGTATCACTAGCACTATCAAAATAACCTCTATAATTTTGTCCGTGACAATAAACAATAAAGATAAGTGCCCATTCAAAATCAGATAAAACGCTATCCGACGGTGACACAATTACTTCATTGTTTGACTTGACAACATAATAGGTTACTGAAAAATGAACATACGGATTGTCGATGTGGTTTCTTGTCTTAATAGTTGAGACATAAGAATTGACAATCTTTTTCAATTCGTAGCTATCCATAATCTTTTAATTTTAGTATTTTTTTTTAATTTTAGTCTTATATTTCTTTCCTGCTTCGTTTCTTGAAAAAACATCCCTTTTTAGTATCTTGCATACGTCACATTGAAGTCTTTACATTTCCTCTTGGACTGCTGACTATTGGCGATGGAGAACTTACCATAGGGTTCGTATATATCCAATCCACGGCCAAGCACAATCTTCCATCCTTTATCGGTAAGGATGCATCTGTCGTGGAAGTCGGCGAACTCAAAAGAGAAATCGACTCCCAGAGACTCCATTTCGTCCTTGATGTCCGTAAGGTCATCTATTACTTCGGCTGCTTTGAAATCGTCATCCGAAGAGGTCTTCAAGTGTATCTTCAAACCCTCAACACTTCTTGTCTCAACCAACATAGACAGAAACTCCGACAAGTTCCTAATCTGCCAGAAGGTACGGATGAATGGGTCTTCAATGGTGATGACATTGGCGTTGGCAAGATAGTCTGCAAAGAGGGATTTGTACGACACTCCCATCTGTCCCATCCTTATACTGACGGTCTTCTCGGACAGTCGAACTGTCTTTGTGGGTTCCTCGGACTCGGCAGTCTTCCCTGCTTTCGGTTCCTCTGGTATGGCATCCGGCATATTGTTATTCAACTTCTCCAATGTCTCCACATATCGGACATCTCCACCTTTGAGGATGGTATATCTGAACAATGCAGGATTCTCTTTGAAAGTCGGGTCAATGATATAGAGTTGGTCTTTGACACGCTTACGACCTTCGGCAGCAAACTCTACGAGTTTAAGTGCCTCCTCGTGGGTCAATTCTCCATCAGGATAAAGGAGTTTCACCATACCAGAGAAAGTCTTTCTGATTGCCAGATGGTCTCGTTCCGACAAGGAACTGTCGAACTTCACATATTCACCCAACAAAGAGGAATAATCCCTGTTACGGAGTTCGTGCAGGATTGCTGATATGTAGTCTGTAATCAAACCATACGACTTGGAGAAGGAATCCTTCCTCAATGTCTTGACCTCCCATCCTGGATTGTACAGATGGATACGGTCGAGGAAAGCACCCTTGACAAATCCTTCGGGAATGCTCTCGAACAGATGACTGTTTTTCAGCATATATTCAACCGTGTGCTTGGTGTTCCCCACAAATGCCATAGAAGCAGATGCCTCGTGGGTTGCTTTGCCTCTGTTGAAGGATTTGTTTGCAAGATAGTTCTGCATTGTGTCAATCATCACTGGCTCGACCTTCTTGCCCGGTTGGTGTTCGTATTCATCCCAAGCAACCACATCCCAATATCCGACCAATCCCAAGTATTCTTTGCTGCCCGAAATACGGACAAATAGACGAGCAGAGGTGACATCACCACCGGAAACCAGCACACCATAGGGTGACAGTTCCTGAAAGACGTGGGATTTACCAGTACCTTTTGGACCCAACTCCACAAAGTTGTAGTTGTTCTCTACGTGGGGAAGGAGACGGGCAATGACCAGCATCTTCTCACGTTCATTGAGCACATTGGGATTGAGACCGACAGTATGCACCAAGAAGTCCATCCACTCCTCTGTGGAGAACTTGCTTCGTTGTGCTACATAACTATCGACATCAACTCTGGAAATCTGAATAGGTTTCAGTGTCTCTATTGTCCAACGGTTAGGACTGTCATCGGTGGTGTCGTATGAAAGATTGACGATTGACCACACCCCGTTTCCACTCATCAACTTGGGGTTCTGAACGACGATACTATCCACAATGGGTATCTTGGTCAAACCGAGATTGGCGAAGGATGCCTCATATACGTTAGCTCTATCATTCAGCACCACATTCACCTTGTCGATGATACGGTATCTGCCTGCTTCCTTGATTTTGCCTTTGACTATCTCTGCTTCTGCACGATGCACATAGTTGTTCTTGATGATGGTCTTTACTTTCTCTATGCCTTCGGCAATGACATTTTCATCATCTGTTGCACAATACTGTCCCAAGAGGTATTCAAGGACATATGTGGGAACCGGCAGGTTTCCCTTGACGGAGAATGCAAGGTCTTTCCGTACCACCTTGCCTTCAAAAAGTTCAAGTATCTTCTGTTCTAAATTGTCCATATCATTAGAAATCTTGTTCAATAAGTGTGTTGTTCTTCACGGTCTCTTTTATGAGTGGGTTCAACTCATCGTCAATGTCGTAAATTCTCAATTGGAGAATGTTGGCATTGGTGGGTTTATTGAGTGTCAGTTCCACTTCATAGAAACGGTTCTCGGCATTTCCGTCACTGCTGTTAAGGTCGATGTACTTCTCAACGGTCAGCAACTCGTCGTTGTTATAGATGCCACAAACAATTGTCCTGCTTTGCACCTCCATCGAGACTGCATCGGTCTGGACGAGTTGGAACTTGACCCTGCTGGAAACCATCGAGAGGTTCTTGTTCATCAGCAAGACTCTTGTCTTTTCCTTGGTATCGTCTTTCTTTAACTTGCTGTATATGACTGGTACGATGATTTCTTGCAGTGCAGCACCACCGTGTGCAAACTGATATCCACCTGTGGCAGCGAAACGGTTTGTTCCTGTCGGAACGGCCACAAAGACATCCTCTTCCATCCCAGAGACATCGGACAGCCTGAACTTGGCCACACCACGAACCTCCTCATCCAACTTGGTGAGATAGTATCTGGTCTTCTTCTCAATGACTTCCTCTGTGATGGTATGTTTGTCTTTCTCTTCAAACTCAATGTCGTTGTAGAGAAATCCGTGGTCACTGGTGACAATGACGTTGGCCACGTTGAATGTGGCGTGAAGGCTTTTTACCAACTTGGCTAATTGTTGGATGGACTTCCGACAGGCATCTATGATATCTCCGTTGTGTCCGGCCTCATCTATGGTGTTGTGGAAGACATAGACAAGGGGTTTCTTGAACAGTTCCCGATTGGTCTGCATATTATTGCCTTCCACTTCCTCGAAATTGACACAAGTTGCACCATTCACATATCCGTTCAGGAAGTCAGACCGTTGTTCTTTGCTTGCAAGGTCAGCACCATCCACCAGCATATCTGCACCTTTCAGTTCCAATTTGTCGTGGGGGAAGAGTGCTCGTTTGCAGAACTTGGTCTCGGTGGGGAGCATAGCAATATTGCAGTCCAGTGTGGCAACGTGTTTCTCTTTGGCAAGTTCCCCAAGTAGTTCTTTTGCCACTTCGTAACGGAGAGCATCGGAGATGATAACCACCTGTTTCACATCCTTATTCCGATTGTCCCGATAGAAGTTCTGCTGTGCTTTGTATTCGTGCATCTGGTTGAGTTTCGTTCCCTTTGCAAGGAGACATTTGACCCATTCCAGATTGAGATTGTTGGTCAGGGTTGCATAGTGACGGTCGGCATCCACCTTTGCCTGATGGTAGATGTCGTATTGTTCAGTGGATTTGTCGAGTGCTTTGAACGATTCCAGTATATGACGGTAGTAAGTGTCGATTAGGTAGAACGAGGTCTGGTACTTCTCCAAATAGTCTTTGGGAGTGTTAAGACACAATGTCCCCATCTCCGAAGCACATTTATAGTAGTTGGCAATGTTGCCTGTGAAGGTCACTATGGGTTGGACAGGACTGTCTTCACCTATCTTCATTCCCAACTCCCTTACTTTTTCGGAAACCACGGCAGAGTCCTCTGGGGCTTTTCTCAACAGTTCCAGAACTATCGGGACTGCCATTGTCGTGGTAATCTTGTAGTAGTTGGCATCCACACCGTAACACTTGATTATCTCTTCCTCCTTGATACCTTCGGCCAGCTTGAAGACTGCATCCTCAAACTGTTTCCTCTGCACTTTGTTGAGAGGATATTCCCACATACTGTTCATCTGTTGGAGGGAGTATGCACTCTCCACCTTGTACTTGTGGTACTCATCCTTTAAGGTATTGACCGACAATGATTGGGTGATGATGTTGTACTTCAAGCACTCGGCCACCTTTTGCATCTTGCTGATGGACATAATGTCGTATGTCACACCGAAGATGTCGTCCAGTTTGGTGTTTAGGGCATCCCGTGTGGCTTTGTTTCTTTGCAGTTTTGCATTGACAGAGGCAAGTCCGGAGTTGGCATCCTGTGTGATGAGCTTGATGACAATCAAGTTCCAGTCAAGGAGTTTGTCTGCTCCCAGATAGGCCGACAACAATCCTCTGTTAGCCACATCCATCGTAAATTCGGTGGAGTTGTAGTACGGTCCCAATATCTTGGTTACTTTGGCTTGTTGCAGTTCCGTAATGTGGCTCTGAACAAAGGGGGCCATCGTGGGTAGTATGTGGTACTGTTGGATGAAGGCGGCATAGTCATCCACCTTCAAGTCCATATTGGCAGCCAGTACATCCATCAACGGAAACTCCAACATCGACTGTTGGTTTCCCGTCGGGTTGTTCTGACGGAAGAGCAGGATAACTTTCTCGTCCTTCCATTCGTGTTCAATGTCGTATTTAGTCTTGAACCACCCACCATCGAAGGGTACATACTTGTATCCGTCCTTCCACGTCCATTCTCTGAACTCGACCTCCAATTCTCCAAATGGGTCGAAGACGAACAGGACGTGAAGTCTCGGATTACGTTCAAAGTAGTTGTATATCTTATCTTGTGTCATTGTCTGCTATCAGTTGGTTGTTATGCTACAATCGGAATGACTTGACTCCCATTCACATCTATTATTAAATCAGGGTTTCTGTCCGTGTACATCTGGTACACGTTCCCCATAGAGGTATATGTTATTTTTGTCAAGCCTTTTTCTATCTTGGTTATATCAGTTATCAGAGCATCGTATATGAAGGTCAATCTGTTTCCAAAGCTGAAATTATGTCCACAGAGCTCATAGGGATTAAGAACAGCTTGGGAATATTTGAGGGCAAAATGGTCTCCAGTTCTGACAGACATTTTCTGCAACTGTTTAGGTGTTTTTGAGGAGTTTATACATTTGGGCTCTTTGTTGAACTGGTTTGAGACTTCAATATAACCTTCATTACATATCGCCAGCAGAAACCTACTCATACGGTATCTGTCTTCGGAGAAATTCTCATATTCATCGAAAGTGATATTGTATTTGCATTCAATCTCGTTCAAATTCTTGTAATACTGCTTCATATTATGAAGTGTCTTGACAAACTCCTCATTTTTCTTCACTGCATAGGTTGTCAGCACCTCCGTCGAATGAACCACTTCGCCGCTACAAAAAGCAATAAGAAAATCAATCCACTTGATTGCCTCCGAGTTGTTTTTGTATTTCTCCTTGAACGTAATGCTTATTTGACTTTCATCCATCGTGCCTCGAATAGTCATATCGATGTTGAAAATTTCAGTCGGAAGAATAGCGTGACATCCTCCATTCACTCCATACAGTGTGTATTCGACTTTCTCATTGAATCCGATAGACGAAATACGGACAGACGATGTTTTCTTATGAGTAATAGCAGTAATGACCAGTTCCTTTATCTCATCTTGGTCCATAGTGACCATATTGTTTATTGACATCTCGAAGCCACTCATCATATCTTTGGTTATCGAGCAGTACGGAACACCAATACTATTTCTTTTGACTTGCAGGGTATCCGGCAGGCTATCGAAATTGAAATCACGAAGTGCTATTGCTGTTTCTTTGGGAACATTAAAGTGTACGTCTATTTTACTCGGTTCAATAAATTCATACTCCGACACAGAGTTAGTCTTGCCGTCAGTCGAAGGCTTTGTTGTGGGAATGAATTTATGAAGCCTGCAATACTTGTTGTACAAGTCCGTGGAGATTCTTCTGTGTTTGAAGTCACTATCCACCTTTTTGTCAAGTACCTCAATAATCTTTGGCAAAATATCTTCGGCTCTACCGTCAATGTACACGACCCCCTCTTTCTCAATCTTCCTCTTTGAACTTGGGGTGAGGGAAGGTGCAACAAGATAGTAGTGGTGTTCCTTATCTCTCGTGTCTTTGTTGATTTCTTGCAAAATCTTGAAGATATTTGTGTCATCAAGGCTATACCCGATAAACAATACATCGTGTGAGAGCAGTTCATCCTTTACAGCAGTCCAAAGGGAATTACCACGATTGCTTTCAAAGAACTCGGTGTAATCGTCGTCGGTTAGTATTATCTGTTCCTTGGCCTGCAAATCCCCGTGTATCTTGTATATACACGTTTTGTCTGTGGGTTTGTTGATGCAGTCGGAAGCAGTCCGTATCACGTGGCACTCATCTCCGTAGGTATCTTCGAGAAGAGTGTCGTAGTTGGTCGTGATGATGGTGTGGAAATGTGGTATTTTTTTCAGATTCCAATGGTCATCCAGATTGTCGATTGTGAAATGCATTGCATCCTCTATGATAGCCAACAAACGTTCTCTGTCATACAACCTCTCATACACTCCGGACACCTTCGTTAAAGACATCTCTCCCTTTTCATCCCCACGTTTCTCGTCCCATTCGTCCTTCAGTTCTGCATCGGTCATTCTCGATTTGATGGCCTCAACGAGTTTCTTTCCACTCGGAGCCCCTGCTTTCAGAGAAAAACCGGCACCGAGGAACAGAATAACCTGCTCTCTACGAATACCTTCTATCACTTGGTTCAATGGCTCCATATTCATCTCCTATTTGATTTTTGCCACTACATCACCGAACTTGGCATAATTGACCACTACACCGTCGTCCAAGTCGAAGCCAACCTGTTGGTCTGCCACCAAGTGAAGTCTCTCGTGGTATTCTTGACATTCGGCAAGGTCGGTTTTCAGTTTTTGCAAGGTTTTACGTTCCGAGGTTGATAATGTGGCTTCCTTCATCTCCATCTCGTCAATCTTCTTGGTGATATAGTCTATATGAGGCAGAAGGTACTTGTTTCGTATCTGTTCCACCGTGTAGGGGTTCATACGGTGCATATAGGCGAGGACTTGGAAGGCACCCTTCTTGCTGCTGAACAGCCAGTAGATGGGTCTATTTTGGTACATCTTCTTATGGTCTTTCCAGAAGTCCTTTTTGAGGTAATCTTCGATGGTCTTTCCCAGACATTTCTCCACGAAGTTGAGGTTCTCGGTGAGTTCTTTCTCTCCAAATGCCACACGGAGAAATTCGGAGAAACGGAGAACTCCGTTATCGTCGAAACCACAGTCACGGCTCATCAACGGCATAATGCCGTCGTCGTCGATGGTGTAGTCGTAGCCGTTGTAGTGGTAGGTGCATATCTCATCGGAAGTGGGATTAGGATGAGCAATCCATAGTCCCTCACGGTCAAGGCGGTAACGCCCCATCATACAGCCGATGGCGTAACTGATAAGCTGCTTGATGACAACATCATCGTGCCACACAATCTGATTGTCCTCGATGGAGATTTCACCTTGTTGGAGGATGGTGATTTCGTCCATCGGAACATCGGGGGTGAGTTCGTCTTGCAGACCGTAAATCTCGATGAACTGACGGTTGAGTTCCTCTTCGTTTTGGTGGAGACGTTGGAATTTGGTTTCCCATTTCTTATGGTACATATTCAGATGCCATTCCAGACTATTGGGTTTGGCTGGGGCTGGGTCAATACAACATCCCTCATAGTCGGCATAGTCAGCAATAATGTCAAGGAAGTTGCTTTCGTTGATAGATAAAAGTTCGTTGGATGCAAAGTCCCAAGAGGTTTCGTGAGCATCCCAATCTTGTTTGGAAATAGAAATATTTTCCTTTGTAAAACCCTCCACTATTGACCTGTTCTCAATGATTATTGGGATATTAGTAATGTCTCCTGCATTATAATTTAATGTTGGGTTCAAAATATTCATTATTTCCCTTGATACTTTTGAGTTGACATTAGCAAGAATGTATCTTATTGTGTCAGGGTCATATGGAAACCAAGCATTTGAAGCCGAACTAAATAGATGCCCTAATGGCAAATATTTCATTGAATATTGTTTTGCAGAAATGGATGACCAAAAGATTCCTTCCTTAAAAATATAGTCTACATTGAAACATCCAGCTTGCATCTTTCCATTACTATTTCTTGCAGATTTTAATTCTTCACCATCATTCTCCCATAACACCACATCATTGAAATTGCCATACCATTTCCTAAATTCACCGCCATTTGCATAAGGAAACCACTTTTTGCCACTTTCCTTATAAGTGTCTACCGTATAATGAAACCCCACCTTTGTATCAGATACTTCGGTCCAAGAACGTACATATGTTGCATTACATCCCGTGTACATTCCTTTTCTTGTTACTCCAAATGAGGACAATAGTTTGCCAGAGAATGCTTTAATTATTTGAGGAGTTGCCCAATATCCAATAGGGGTTCCTTTAATGTGATTGAAAACTGATTGGCACGTAACATATCGTCCATACTGTTGTTCAAAAAATAGCTGTCTGATTTGTTCAACAGAACGAACCTGTACGTGTTCTTTGAATAATCTTCTATAAATACCACTATTATTGGGAATGGTATTCTTGACAACAAAAGCAACCGTTCCAAAATCCGACCCAAAAATGCCTCTTCCGAGATGTAATAGAGACTCTATCTGGAAATTATTTACCAATGTTTTTCGCAACTCAACAAATGATGCAATAAACATCCACGAAGGAAGGTTTATCATTGCAAAAGAACCCAGTGGCAACATTGAACTCCAAGCCTTTTCCATAAAAACAGTCATTAAATCTGCTTTTCCATCTGGATAGTTTGTCGTCACATATTGGCTCAAATCAGCATTCATATTGCCAGAACCCATATATGGAGGGTTCATTGCCAATGAAGCATACTTATGGGTGAGTGCAAGGATTAGTTTGTAAGCGTGGATGAGTGTAGCAAACGGATTTTGGAATTTGGGGTCTTCCTCATAAACCTTCACACATCGTTTGATATATTCCATTGTAGAATTCGAAAGGTCGAACTTCATAATGGAACCAAGGTTGTGGGCTTGTTTCAGGAGTTCAAATGCACTAACGAGTTCAAGATGGATTTTGTTCTTCTGTTCGTTGTCCCATTCCAAAGAATAGGCACAACAGAAGTGTCCGTCAGCCTCGATAAACGAGTATCTATCAACATCCGGCATATCCAACACATTGGGCATAATGTGGCAGTCCAAGAACGAGTCATCCTTTTGGCAAGCCTTCATCATCAGGGCAAAAGTGGCCAACTGCTTTGCACGGGTGTCGAGGTCAATACCCGTCAGGTTGTACTTAAAGATGTTCTCTATGGCTTGCTTACGACTGTATCCTTCTTCAATGTAGATGTCGTAGAGAATGTCGAACCCTTCGTTGAGTATGTGACCAGAACCACATCCGAGGTCGGCCATTGTCAGTTCTTTGGGGTCGTCATACTTGAAGATGCAGTCGTCAGGTGTCGGGGTGGAAGGTTCAACAAGATATTTCCACTTGTCCTTCAAATCACTGCTGGGATTGTTGTCCAAGAATATTCTACCCACCGTGTTTTGCACCATATATTTCACAATCCAGTTGGGTGTGAATATCTGTGTGGCTGCCGGGATGTCCTCGGCCTCTGCTTTCTTGCCTCCCTTAAATGAGGCAAACACCTCGTCTTTCTTCTCACTAATGTAGAACTGGTAAAGCCATCCGATGAGTTCCGACTGTCGGTAGTCGTCATCGGTGATAAATGCAGTGTGGTTGAGCAAATCCACGAAACCACCCTCCGATAGAATATTGGTAGGAAGGAGAATTTCGGTGTAGTCGGACACACCTCCGAAACAGTTGTTGATTACTGGATTGGAATGACAGAAGGCCGTGATGAGCAGTGTGAATTGTTCGGTGGTCTTGGTGTCGTCCATCAGCAGTTCGGACAGTTTTTCTCGGTCTGACTCATCACTAATATAGACCTGTCCTGCACGGGCATTGGAAACGATACGAGGAATACGGAGACGGTCATCATCAAAAGAGAGAACAGGGTCTGTAAATCCGTTCTTCTCCATAATACGGATGGCCATCATACGGTTGAACCAAGTGTAAGCAGCTTCCTCATAGACCTCCTTCACACCCTTTGTCCGGACACGATTGTAAAGAGCCATCCACTTTCCGTAGAAGTTCTCGTCGTAGAGTTGTCCCATAAAGAGTGTCTTGCCTTGCAGATGCTGGGGCTTGTTTCGTTCTGCAACCTCACCTTTCTCATCAAAACCCAAGGCGGTGATACGGTTTATCACACCTTGTTTGAGAATATTTCGAGCCTCTACGGCAAATCGTTTTATCTGACTTGTATCCATAGCCGAGTTATTTGATAACCATTACATCCTCATTGTCGTTGATGTGCTTCATCAGCTGTTGTTTGAGTTGAGCCAAGTAGGCATCCACCTCACTCTCGTTGGTCAGTTTCTGTCGTGTCCGAGTGTTCAAGGTGATGCTTGCTGTCTTCTTGCCTGTCTTATTACCATCACCGTTGGGGTTCTTCTTGTCCAAAATCACTTTTACCCATTGGGTGTAGAACTCGTCGGTGGAACGGTTGTCTTTCAGTGCATAGAGGTTGTCGGTATTGGTCTTTGATGTGATGGTCGATTGAAGGTTGGGAAGGATGCTTTCGGGAACTCCGTTCTCCTTGCATACTCCTTGAAGGTCGGTATATGCCTTCTCGTAGTTGGCTGCAATCTCTGCACATAGTCCTTTCTTAATCTCGTTCAGGGCAGCCTCTATCTCCTTTTTCAACTTGTTGTATGAAGGCATACGTTCAAACGGAGTCTCATCGGACACCAATTCCTTGAACTTCTCTGCCGAATGTTTCTTCTCATCGGACAGGAAGTTGAAGTTCTCCTTATTGTTGTCGATGTAACGTAGGAACTCGACGTATCGGGGCAACTGGTCATCGGCAAATTGTTTGATTTCCTTGTATCTATCAACCAGTTCTTTGCCTTTATCCTCTCCTTGAATGATGGCATTGAAGAACTGAATGGGGTCACGTTTCGACTCCCATTCCTCGAAGAGACGGACGGCCTCAACTACGGGAGAGACGAAGGGGTATTTTGACACATCGTCCCTCACTTTACCCATACTCTCAATAACACCTTTCAGTTTCTCTTTGGCTCCACGGAACAACTCACTGCTGTCGTTGGAGGGTGCAGAATTGAACCCGAACACCTTCTTCCAAGCGTTGATGAATTTGTCCAGTATGTCTCTACTGATGGCCTGTGCCGGACGGACAACGATTTTGTTACGGTCACTGGTGGTCATTGCAGTGGCAATAATCTTGGTCTCGGTATTGGGGTCGTTGTTGAAGGAGTAGTCTCGTTTGTGTCTTCTTACCAGCTCATTCACGATATACATCGTGCAAAGCTCGTTCCATCCGTAGGGAGCACCCGAAAACTTCTTGGTGATATCACCGAGGCTGAGCTCTCTGCCTTGTTGAAGGAGGTATGCTTCAACGGGTTTTTCTGGGTCAGTCAATTCAGCATTCAGACCTTCGTATTCACCTGTGGCTATCTTACGGAGAACGGCTTTCCGTAAATCATCACTCGTCCGTGGGAATATCTGGTTGGTGACTAAACGACCGTAAGGATAGATGTTCTCGAAATGGCTTTCCAATGCACTCTTGTATCGTTGAGCACCTTTGAGAGAAGCCAGTTTTGCCGTGATGACATCCTGACTGGACACCACCTCACAGTTGTCGAACATCTTTCTGAATTCAGGCACAATCTTGGAGTCGTAGGTCTCTCTTGCACGTTTTCTGAAATCGTCCATCGTTTGTTTCCTTCTTTCTCCTGTGGCAGGTGTTTTCAGGTACTGCTGCACCTTGCAGAAGTTGAAGAAATCGTTTCGGAATGCACTATTTGCATAATAGAGAGGCCCTATGAGGAATGACAGTTTGTTAGACTTGTTTTGGAGGGCATACTGATGTTGGTTGCCTCCGAAATCGTCTTCCATCACAAGTTCCATCTCGATGTCGGCATTGTTGGAGAGATAACTTCTTCCCATTATGAAGCAGGCAATCGAGAACTTGTTGCTGCAATAGGTCTCACGGTTTGCCGGATTTCCCATATAGTCGAAGAATATCTTCTTCAATTCCTCGGCCATCGTGGCATTATCGACTTGTTGGTTCTTGATGAGCTGGGCCACCTCCATCTCGTCCTCGGTATAGAAGCAGTAGTAGTCCGATGCAGTCCCTTTCTTGGCTTCGTAACGGATGATGTTCTTCTCACAGAGGAAATCGAGAACCTCCTGTACATCGTGTTTGAGGGACAACTTCTGTGTATCCACGTCGGTCATCAGAAGATTGGTGATGTTCTCGACTGTGGCAGGGAAGAGCAGCTTATCGGTTTCGGAGAGGTAGCATATCATAAAGAGGATATTGACCACTCTCTGACCGAACTTGGGGTCCTTGTAGTCTTGGATGATACCGTTGGCATTCTGTATTGCACGTTGTCCAAGGTTCATCAGACTGCCTTGGAACATTGCATTGAAGAACTGGTCGAAGGAGATGAATTTACCCACCTCTTCATCCTTGGTCTGCTTGGCTGTGGCGTGTGTGACCTTGATGATACTTCTCTCATTACCCTTAACCTCACGTTCCACAAATCCGAGACTCACAAATGAGTTGAAGACTTGCATAATGAGTTTGAACTGGTAGGGTACGAAGGGATAGTAGGCAATGAACTCTTCTTTGTTGGAGAATTTCCTGTATCCGGAAGGCAGTTGGAACTGGTTGTCGATGGCACTCTTCTTCTTCTCATAGAGTTTTCCCAACTCAATCTCGGCACCGCCGGTCTTGTCAAGGATACGTTTCTGGGTGATGTATTCAGGTTGGGTACCTTTGAGGGAAACCTTGACCTCGAAACGACCCATAATCTTACCGTAATCCTCACTGGTCTTGGATATCTTACAATCGTCGAGCAGTTCGGAGAGGTCTTGTTGGGCAGTGCAGCCAAGCCACACACGGTCGTTGCACACTTCGTGCAGTCGGGTGACGATTTCTTGGAGTTGCAGCAACAGCCCACCACGTCCGTCGATAAACTGACTTATCTCATCAACCAAGAAAAGAAGGTGGTAGTTCTTACCCTTGCTGTCGATGAAACCCTTCAATTCCTTCATAAAGGTCTCAACACTGATGAAGGAGTCATCTTCGACAATACGTTTTCTGATGATGTCTGTGGTCATCGTGGGAACCAACTCCTTGCCGAGTTCCAAAACATAGTCTAACTCTTGGTCTGCAAGGTCGGAAGCCTGTTCGTCCCAATCGAACCCGTCTTCTGCAATTCTCTTTTTGAACTCGTCAAACTTACCCTTGCTGTCCAGCAGTTTCTCGAAGTTCTGGGCCAAAGCAATGTTGAACTTGTTGTATCCACGGAAAGCATTAAGTTCTGCCCAAAAGACATCAAGGAAGACCTTTTTCTCGTTACCGTTGATGTTATGGACGGTACCAATATTGAAGAGAATGGTATCGACCTGATTGCTCTTCATCCAGATGATGAGGTCTTTCATATCACTCACCGTCAGGTCGAGCTTGCTGTCGGGATGCTGCAACGGGTCTCTCTCCTCGACAGCCTCCATCAGTCTCTCCATAGCCCTTTGGCCGTATTTAGGAGAAAGACAATAGTCCAGATATTTGAGAAAGTGAGATTTACCGGAACCGAAGTATCCATTTATCCATATACCACAATGGTTCTTCTCTTTCTTCTGCACTGCCGAAAGGATATTGTAGAGGCCTTGTATGATTTCGTCTGTGAAAACATACTCCTCTATTTCGGTGGTTACGGTTTCCTCATCGAAGTCTGAAGCCGACACTGCCGGATTGACCTTACGTTCAATATCCCTGTTGTATAATTCTTTTAACTTCATATCTGAAACTATTATCTGTCGTTGATTAGTAATGTTGCCCGATAGGTGTGCTCATCGTTGAGCATACCGAAAAGGTGGTATGTGTTCTTATTCACATTACCAGGATAGAAGACAATCAGTTTGTAGTTGCTGCTCTGATTGTACTTCTCGTAATTGGTCAGGAAAACATTCGTCCGAAGGTACGGATACATACTGCCGATGCCATACAGGAAGATGTAGGGACGATTTTTGTCATCTTTGATGGAGATGTGCTGGATTATCTTGTTATGAACATACTCATAGAAGGCATCACTGTTGGCTTTGTTGGTTAAAGTCTTGGTGACACTATCTGGATTTGAGCCATCCTTCTCAATGAGATATTTGAGATAAGAGGGGTGCAGCTTTCCGAATGACTGCCCATCCAAGAAGTTGCAGAATTCCTCGAAAAGGTTCATCGTCAGCACATCGACATAGTTGATGGGACGAATGAGCTGTTCCTTGAACTCTTTTATCTGTTGCCGTATCTCGTACTCCTTGTCGGCCGGATACTGATACACGAAGAAGTTATAGAAGAGGTCTCCGTTCTGGGTGTCCTGAAACTGACGGCTCGACAATTTCTCGTATAATTCGTCTATGGTCATTGCAAGTCCTCCTTCATCTTTTGCACCTCATACGGTTCGAGGAAGCAAGCCTCCAAAAACCAAAGCTCGTTGTTACGGATATAGTATGAGCAGTCTATTTCGGAGAAATCGACAGACTTCAAATCGAAATTCTTCTCTTCCATCAGACCGACCTTCCTCAATATGGAACACACCGACGAAGAAACCTTCTCCTTGGTATTCTCACTCCAACTCTCCACAAAGGCATCTCTGGCCGATATCTCGTTGAACTCCATCATCAGGTCGTTCTTGGTGACACGTTGTTCAACCCCACGCCAATGTTCCATAACCACATTGATATGAAGGTCGAATACAATCTTGTATGTTTTCAGTATCACATAGAACATTGCAACCCTCTGTGACTTGTCGTTAAGAGTGAGGAACCAAGCCCAGAAGGATTTGGGTACGGCATTGTATCGTTTGACAAATTCGGGGATTGCACGGGAACGGGCTCGCTCACTACTCATCATCAGGTGTTCTCCTGTACGAAGCTCTTCTTTCAGAAGCAAGTCTCTGTCCGATGACATCAGCATCGGCAAGAGAGCCCTCATCTCTTCGTACATAAATCCACATCCGGTGATGGAGGCACTATATGGACTGGTAATTTCTCTGTTTGCCATCTTCAATTCGTTTTGTTGCTAACGAGCAAATCTTTGATATCCACATCCAACAATCTTGATATTTGGTCAAGTGTCTGCAAGTCCGGCTGTACGGTGTTTTGACACCACTTGCTGACACTGCAAGTAGATTTGCCCAATTGTTCAGCCAGCCATTTACCGGTCTTGTTTTGTTCCACAAGAACAACTTTCAGTCTGTTAAGGTTTGCCGTGTTCATATAAGTTAAACTTCTGGTCAAAAATATAAAATCAACAATTAAATAACGTCAGTATATATATATTATTGTAGACAACTATCATTTTTTTTGATTAAACTGTTTATATTGAGAAATATCCACAACTTTCATTCTCAATAGTAAGATGGTATAAAAAAAAGAACGCCACCTCGAATTGAGATGACGTTTTCTGACAATCATACTGTACTCCTTTCATATACTCATTTCCATTTTCAGTCTTTTCTCCCTGCTCTCCGTTATCCCTCCAATTTTGGAAACTTTTCGAAGAGTATTGATTGCGGTTCCAGTGAGCTTTCTTACATTGGCAAGACTGTACCCTTTACGGAGCAATCGGAGTTCTTCGGCGTACTGGGATTTCATCTGCTCGTCGGTCTTCTTATATCCTTTCTTACGTCCGACGACACCACCACAAGACCGGTAGTGGTTGTAGCCACTCTCCATCCTGCTCCGGATGAGTCCCCGTTCCATAGAGTTGAACTGGGCAAGTATGCCCAACACCAGTTGTGCAATGGGGTTGGGCTTTCCGTCGGGTTGCAAAGTCTCCAATCCATTCTGGTGGATATAGACGGAAACTCCCTGTTCGGTCAAGGACTCTATGACGGTGAGAAAATCCACTGCCCGTCTGCTCAAACGGCTGCACTCGTAGATGAGGACTTTATCTACCTCGTTGTTCTGGACGTAATCCAGCAAGTCGGACAGTGCTTGACGTTCCTCTACCTTCTTTGCACCACTTATCTTTTCAGAGAACTCCTTGACGACATCGTAGCCCATCCGTTTTGCATAGGCACGAAGTTCGTCAAGTTGCCTTTCGTAATCTTGGGTGGAGGTGCTCACCCTTGCATAGATTATCACTTTCATATTCGTTGTGTTGGTCAATAAAATCTAAAAAGTATATTTGATATGTAATGATGCTGTCAAAAATGGGGTTGCAAAGATTATATTGATACGAACTCACTTTTGATATGCATAGCCTTTGACGGTTTCATTGTTTTTCCTCTCTTTTTCGTAATTTCTCAACAAAGTCATCTGCACCCCAGATTGCATCGTCAATGAGGGAATCCATTGACATATTGCTGAAAAACTCGTTTGCACATCTGCCATTGAGGATAGCACAGGCTATTCTTTCGTGGAGGTTTCTCCAATCTTCTTCTGTTCTCTTTTTCTCCATATTTCGAAAACTCGTTATTACTTGTAATAACGAGAAAAAAGGTGAAGCATTGCACATAATGCATTCATTTTGCTTTATTTAGCTATTCTCTTAATTTTCGAATCTCCAAATATTCCTTTCGAAAGTACGAAAAAAGACACCCTCCTTTCGGAGAGTGTCTGAAATAATTATGGTTAAAAAAGTGAAGAATCTGTTGTCTTCAATTAAAATGGGAGTTCTTCGGGTTCATCTAATAGTATCCACCCAATGTCATCAGGATTGGCTTCGTTTATGGAGTCATAGAATGCCTTGTTGATGATGTAGTCTTGGTCGTTGCAATCAGACATTCGGATGGGGACCCATCTGTTCAAGACAGCAAAGAAGATAGGCGGCAACCAACAACTCTCGACAAACTGGTCTGGTATCAATCCGTACCCCAAATAGTTTGTGTATTTGTCAGTATCGAAGGACCAAGTCTCTGTCCCGTCCGTATGATGTACCAATACCCAGTTCTCTTTTTCTCTGAATTCGTCACCTTGTTGTCCTGTCCATTGTTCGACAACAGTCAGCCTTTTCAAGTCTTTCTGAACGAAGTTCAATATGTCTGCATCGTCATCACCTTCGTAAAGTTTTCCATACAACAATTCTCCGTTGATACAAACAGGTTCTGAAAATATCACTACTCTATGCATAGGGCTTACTTGGTTTCTTTCTTATGTGATTTCTTCATTAGTGCAATCTCCAACTCAACGAGAGTCCAAGAAGCCAAGCCAGACAATAGTGCATCAAAATCAAATATGAAACGTCCGTTTGCTTGTAACTTCTCTTGGTTCTCTATTTGTTCGACATACGGTTCGAGAGTCTGAACCAAGAAATCTTTTATTTCATCGACACCCTTTTCCTCTGCCGATTTCAGAAACTTTTCCTTTGTGTCTCCGAATTCTTCTTTGATTTTGCTCACTGCCGTGGAGATTGCCGAGTTTCTCTGTGTGCAGCTTTCATTTAATTCCTGTACGAAAGAATCAAAGTTCTTAAATTCAAATAATTTCTTCATTTCCAAATATTTCTTTATGCTTTATTTATGGATTTTCCCATAAATATTGTATAAAATAAAGATTGAAATATGAAACAAATTATCGTGATTTTTGACAAGCCGGTGGTTCTGCCTAATGACAAATCGGAAAAGACAACTTGTTACGGAATATTGCTTGATGATTTCGAGAGAGCCTCATTCTACTATATCGAGAAATTCATTAAGAGATACATTTTTCCGGTAGCCGAACTATACAAGGATGGTGTCGAATACTTTGATGAATGGAAATATACGAAAGACGGAAAAGTATTTTATGTCAATGACTCCAATTGGGAAAAATACGTCGAAAAGGCAGAAAAGACGGGAGCTCGATTTGCAGTCTTCGGGGAGAAGTGTTTCGACGTAGAGATAACGGATGAGGACGTGTCTGACGTTCTATTGACGAACAAAGACAAGTGGGAACGACTGAAAGCTTTTTGGCATTAAATCAACAAAGTGGGTGTCCAGAATCGAAAAACAAAGACACGATTAAGAGAAAATGAAGTTGATGGAAAAAAGTACGATATTGTTTAAAATATTGAATTTCAGATATCCAATTCTTCCAAACTCCTTCAGTCGCTCATTTTAACGAGAATTAGCTGTAAAGCTGGGACATATCCCATTTCCGATTTGTTATATTTATAATGTCGGAGCTTGATTACCGACAACAATGATTTCACGACGGGCCCTATCCGTCATATAGTAATATTTGACACAACCTCTGCATAGGTGAGAATAGGGCTCTCACTTGTGTGGGGGTTTTTCTTTTTAACCTTATGTATTACACAACAAATTACAATTACAATGGAAGGATGAACATATCATCCACGTATTTCAACGAAAAGCCGAAAGGCAACGAGATTGCCAAAATCAAGTTCAACGAGATGACGGTATCCAACGATATGCTGTCATCGTTCATCTCGAATGGGTACTGTTATTGTCCCACGGACAGAAAGAAGGACAATGTGAGGGAGTCCGACTACATCTGCATCGACATAGATAACAGCACAGTCCCGATGAACGAGTATGTGAGCACGCTTACGGACAAACCGACCATCTACTACACGACACCCTCTAACGGGAACATTGAGAAATCCCAAGAGAAGTTCGGTAACGACAAGCACATCTACCGATTCAGGCTGCTCTATGCTCTGGACACGCCCACGACCAATGCAACGGAATACGAGAAGGCATACAGATACATCACGAGTACGAACAATATGAGTTTCGTTGATTTCCGTCCTGCCAACCAATACTACAACGGCTCCAAGGGATGTGAGCTTCACAACACCCACCGTGTCTATACACTTCCCGACGAATACAAGGATGTTGATGTAGAAGAATCCAAGCAAAGGAACAAAGGCAAATCCCCACACAAGATATCACGTGCCAGAACCGAAACTGGAAGAGGTATCAAGGATATGCTTGACAAGAATGTTCTTCAAAAGTTCTTGGACTGCTCCCGTTACGAGGACTTCCTCTCTTGGTACTATGGTGAATTCGGAGAGTCCTCACTATTGAGAGAAACGCCTTACTTGCCAGACGAGAACGACGAGAGATGGCTGATACCAGGTAAATACTACGTTATCCAGAAAAAGAAAATCGTATGGGACAAGGAAAACAAAACCTACATTTACGGTAAGTGGGAAGACAAAGAAGACCGACATACCAAGATATACCGAACTGGCATCATACTCCGAAGATTGAATCCCGAAGCATCGGTCAATGACCTTCTACGAGAGATTATCTCGATTCTTTTAACCTACTATTCCTTGAAAAACTCCGACGGGACTCTTAAATTCACCAAGGACTATATACTTCAAACGCTCGAATCGGTTATGAAAGCAGACCTTGATGTCAAAATGAAGGATGTAAAGCATCACTCTTTCAAAGCTAATGAAGCTTACTGTAAGAAGAACGGGGTGAGTAAAAGAACTGTGGTGAATAGAATACTCTCCGAACAGAATACTGAAAGGAAAGAAGAGAAATACAATGATATAGATTGTTTCTATGACCCCAAAGTCAGATGGGAAAACGGAAAGAAGATAACACAAGAACAGTGGTTAGGCATTCTCAAAGAGAATGGGATTGAGATTGAGAAAAGGTCTTTTCAAAGATACCTTGAAGTTAGAGGTTATTCAAAACCCAGAAAAAGAACTAAAAATCAAAAAAACGACATCACCAAACACAACATCATCCATAATACAATTATACTTGGAAATGTCGTTTTTTCGGACACCGACGATGCTTCCAACGAGTCCTGTATATCATCCAATAGAAAGTTCTTGGAAGTTGTCGAGAGGATTCACCGTAACGATGAGTTCATAACGAAGTGGAGTGCATAGCATACGCCATCATTCGCTCAAAAAAAATTCAATTTTTATATTGTTGATTATCTGGACCGTATAGAGTTGTGTGGAACTTTTTTTTCAAAAAAATGGAATGCTCGAACTTTTTTTTGTTATGTTTAATTTGCAGGCATCTGATGGAGTAAGGCATAGTAATCAATTACTACGAAGCAAAAATGTGTTAAATGTCTAGCAATGAATTCTATCCAGCACAATGCCTCGGAAAATGTATCGTTGACAAGACGTGATAGTTTTATTTAATACTCTAATAATATGGTAGAAAAAGAAAATGAATTGACTTTGTTTAACACCAGGTGTTGGACAGAAGTCGTTGAAGGTCTGAAACAAACCTTCAAAGGATTAGTGAAAGAGGTCGTCGAAGAAGTTATTGACGACAAAATGGTATGTGCAAATCTCGAAGACAAGAGATTGAACACTGATGAACTATGTCAGAGGTGGAACATCTCTAAATCCACGCTCTTCGTCTGGGAGAAGAATGGAATCATTGCACCACTCCCTTTGGGCGGTAGAAGGAAAATCTACTCGATGAAGGACGTGTTGGATGCAGAATCGGATGGTTTGGTTAAAATTGCTTGCTGATGAAACTGATGATTCGTACAAAAAGTAAAGAGGGGTCCGCCCCTCTTTACACCAAACTTATGGTTGAAGGAAAAGGCAGATGGATATGCCTGCCGATAGTCGTTGATATAAACGAATGGGTAGAAGCCGCTCAATCTGAACGGAAGTTGAACAACTACCTAATCAAGAAAGGTATCAACAAGAAGGTGGCTCTCATTGAAGATTCAATCAAGGATATGAAGAGGCATCACCGATTTACAAAAGAGAATTTAGAGAAGTCCATTGAAGACATTATGCTGGCGGACAAACGAGAGGCATTGAAACGGGCAGAACAGCTGGGCAAAGAGGCCGAAGACCGGAAGAAACATAACGTCAAGAACTTCGTTGTCGAGCACATACGGAAGATTGAGAGTGGTGAGGTCCGAACGGCAAAGAAAGAGAAGTACGCCAAGGAATCCATAAAGAACTGGCAGCAGTTTAGAAGAGTATTCTTGGACTTTTATAGAATCAGACCTTTTGAGTGGGATGACATCAATGAGACACTTGCCGACAGGTACATTTCTTATCTGGAAAGCATCGGTTATATGAAATACACGCTCGACAAGCATATATCCTTATTCAAGACCATTGTGGGTGTGGCAGAACGGCAAGGTCTGCACAACAATCACCTTGCCGCCAGTTATCTCAAAAGTCCTCAAATCAGAGAAGAGGACAAGGCAAAGGAGATTTACCTTACCAAAGATGAGTTGTCAGCCTTGTATGAAATGCCACTCGAAGGGTTTGAAGAACAAGTTAGAGATGTGTTTCTCATTGGTTGCTTCACGGCTTTGAGATACAGTGATTATAGTCGGATTAAAAAAGAGAATATCGGATTTACAAATAGTGGGACAAAGGTCATCCGTATCAAACAGGAGAAGACTGCCGGCACCGTAGTCATTCCAATTTTGGACGAAAGATTGGAGACTCTGTTGAAGAAGTACGATTACAACGTGCCCGAAGTGCTCGACCAGAGTTTGAACCGTACCATCAAGGAAATCTGCAAAAGATTATCGGAAACGGTTTCAAGCCTCGGAAAGGAAGAGAGAACAGTGCTCAACTTGAAGGAACGTCGTTCAGAGATGGAGGCACGAAAGAAAGGTATAGAGCTTTTTAAGTATGACGAGCAAGGATTCCCCATTCGCCCAAGATGGGAGCTTGTGGCAAGCCATACGGCAAGACGGTCTTGTATTACGAATATGTATCTCTCAAAGAAGTTCAGTGTTCAACAGATGATGAGTGTGAGCGGACATAAGACCGAGACGATGTTCTACAAGTACGTCAAACTATCACTTGATGAATATGCCGACAGTGTGGCAAGTGCTGCTGTGGATGGACTGTTTTGAACAAATTAAGGTGTGCATATGCACACCTTTTTTGTTTGCAGCAGTTAGAAAACCAGACAATTGAAACGTATTGAATATCCTTGGCCATATCTTGGCCATATCTTGGCTATTTTTTGGTGGCCATATCTTGGCCATATCTTGGCCATATTTCGGTAGTGCAGGCAAGTATTATTATATTATTATATATAAATTATACTCTAAATTACGGGAATACAAATGGTTAGATACGGTGAGTAATGCTTTAAGCGTTCCTGTTCCGGGCAACCCCCCAATGTATATTATTTTACAACCAATATTTCATCATTTGACAATAATTCCATATCTTTGCACTTGTAAAAGCAACAAAACAATGTTTCTATAACATTTAATTATAAGTCATTATGAAATAGTTATTGGGATTATTCAGTATTATGGCTCTGATGCTGTCCTTTGCCGCATGCGGCGACGACGAGCAGTCGTCCGATGGCAACGACAATAACACCGTTCTTACGGCGACACAAGTCGTTGGCACCTGGGAGTCGAAACTCATCACTGTGAACGACGAGGAGATGGACATCGAGATGCGAATCACCATGAACGCTGACGGTACGGGCTATCTGGACGACCCGAACGATGTGTTCCACTATACCATTAGTGGTATGAACAATATTGTCACGCCGCCAAACGGAGGCAGCCACACCTTCACCGTCGAGTCGATTACCGAAACAGAAATGATGATGACCGGCACCGTCATCCCTGGTACTGGCCAACAGGCCAGCTTCAAGGGCTGGTTTGCCAAAGTGAACGGAGACAACCCTGGAGGTGGCGACGACCCTGACCCTACCGGTGCCACCGGGGTGGATCTTGGACTCCCCAGTGGACTGCTGTGGGCTTCGTGCAACGTGGGTGCCACTGCGCCTGAAGAATTCGGCTACTTGTTTGCCTGGGGCGAAACGGTTGTCAAAGACACTTTCTATTGGGGCAGCTATGAACACGGGTACGGATACCACGAGCTGACAAAGTACTGTAGCGATACGAGTTATGGCCTTAACGGATACTCCGACAACTTGACCACACTTCAGCCTTACGACGATGCCGCCACAGTCCATCTTGGCAATGGCGCACGCACACCCAGTAACGAGGATTGGGAGGAGATGGTTGCCAACACCACGCACCAATGGACAACCCTGAACAATGTCAACGGATACCTCTTCACTGCACCCAACGGCAACAGCATCTTCCTGCCTGCTGCCGGTATTATTGCGTCTGGAGGTTATCAACCGTATGACGCCGGCTACTATTGGTCATCATCGCTCTACACCCCCGAACCCGACTATGCTTATAATTTAAGCTTTGGCGCCACATGGTTCGGAACGGAGGTCGGCTATTTACTTACCCATACATACCGATGTATTGGTTTGTCCGTCCGCGCTGTACGCGTCGCCCAGAAATAGCAATAAAACGATACTACCAGAACAGAGAGAATCGGCTGCTTCTCTCTTTTTTTGTGGTTATTACCAACAACAGAATTATTGCTATGTGGTCACCCCCTCCCACCGTTGGATGGGAAAACCTTTGACCATTTGTTTGTAATTCACTTCACCCTCGGCATGGAGATTGTACCCTGTATCATCGCTCTTGTCGAAGAATTGTTCCATTTGAATATGTCGGTTGTCACATGAGGGAGGAGGTCATGAACGGGGCTTGCTCGTTAAGACTGGTCGATTATCGTCTTTTGAGGCGTTGGAATGACGTTTTTTGTGTATTTTTGCGGCCGATTATTCTTTTGGAGCATGCTTACTAGTATTCACATTATAGGCATTTTGGTCACGATAGGGGTGCTCGTCGTCCTGAGCGTTTTGTCAGGAAGGAAGGTGCGCGACGCCCGAAGTTTTGTTGCAGGGGGCACTGCAGGATCCTGGATGGTGTGTGGTGCCATTCTGGGCACTTTGGTGGGCGGACAATCCACCATAGGCACTGCCCAGCTGGCCTTCTCGTTCGGCCTTTCGGCATGGTGGTTCACCATTGGTGCCGCCTTGGGTGCCTTGCTGTTGGGGCTGGTCTATGCCAAACCTATCCGCAGCAGCGGTTGTGTCACCTTGATGGAGATCGTGCGACAGCAGTACGGTTGGAAGGCCGAAACGGTGGGTTCGATACTTTTTCTGGTGGGAATCTTCATCAGTATCACTTCGCAGCTGCTCTCGTCGTCGGCCCTGATTACGAGCCTGTCCGGCATACCGACATTCGTGGCGCTCGGCGTCAGTGCCCTGCTGGTAGCCTTGCTGGTTATTTTTGGCGGCATACGCAGTGCCGGCGCCAGTGGAATAGTGAAGCTGGTGCTGCTCTACATCTGTTCGCTGGCCAGTGGCATCGTGGTGTGGAAAATCGGAGGCGGACTTGGTGGAATTGAGCACTGCATAGCGGATGTATATACCATTCCCGGACTTGCCGAGACGAACGGCCTGGACGACCTTGAGAGCATCCATCAGCGCTATGGCAACCCTATAGCCCGTGGGCCGCTAAAAGACTTGGGCGGATGTCTGTCGTTGGTACTCGGCGTTGTCTGCACACAAACCTATGCGCAGGCCATTTGGTCGGCAGCCACCACAGAAAAGGCCCGACGCGGAGCGGTGCTGTGTGCGGCACTGATCCCGCTGATTGGTGCTGCCTGCACCCTTGTGGGCATGTACATGCGCGGTCATTATGTGACGTCGGCCGAGATGGAAGCCTTGCGGCAGCAGGGCGAAGTGTTGCCCGAAGGTGTCGGCGTGCTGCAGAATTCCCTACAGGCCTTCCCCACGTTTATTTTGACCAACCTTCCCGAGTGGTTGGGCGGCATTGCCCTGGGCACCCTGCTGATCAACGTGCTGGGTTGCGGAAGCGGGTTGGTGCTCGGAGCCGCCACCATCGTCACACGTGACGTGTGGCGGGTGGACTACAGCAACGGACGTCAGGCACTGCGTGCCATGCGCCTCACGATTGTCGCCATCCTGCTGTTGGGACTTGCGGTGGCCCACTTTGTGCGCGGTTCGTTCATCAATGATTTGGGCTTCCTTTCGCTCGGATTGCGAGCTGCGGCTTTGCTGCTCCCCTTGAGTTTCGCCCTGTGGTTGCCCGGTCGTTTCCGTTCGCGGGCTGTCATTCTTTCCATGGTGGCAGGTACGGCGACCATGTTGGCAGCAGGCGTCCTATCGTTGGCGCCCGACCCCATGTATTACGGTCTGGCGGCATCGGCTATCGTGCTGTTTGCCAACAACAAGGCAAAGAATATTTCCTTGTCGGATTGATTCGGTCGGCCATTGAAAAGATCATGTTTCATTCGAAGGAGGCGAAACCCAAGAAGACGGGTGGGATGACCGTTCGGGTGCTTTTCACAAACTTAAGGTGACGACAATGGAGATCGTCGTGGTCAGGCCTGCCAGATGGTGTAGGCCATGTCGGCTTGCCGATGCAGCATGGCGAGGCCGTTGGCTGTTGCAGCGCCCCGTTCGGTGGCGTCGAGTAGGAAACGTGTCCTTTCGGGATTGTATATCAGGTCATAGCACAGATGCTTGGGGGTCAGCACTGCTGGTGTTTTCCAAGGGCTTTCTTCAGTGTGAGGATACATGCCCACGGGGGTGCAGTTGACGATGAGCAAATGGCTGTCGGCCAGCTGAAAGGCCTCGTCGTAGGCGACGGTATCGATGCCCTGTCCGGCATGCTTCAAAGGCGTGCGGCTGACGAACCGATGGGCGATGCCCAACTGGCGTAGCGCCCAGGCAACCGCTTTCGAGGCCCCTCCCGTTCCCAGTATCAGCGCCTTGTGGTGCCAGTCGCGGAGCAACGGACGTAGCGTTTCGAGAAATGCCGGCGCGTCGGTGTTGTAGCCTAAGAGCATCAGTTGGTTGTCGTGTCGAATCACCTTGACGGTGTTCACCGCCCCGATGGCGGCTGCGGTGGGGTCCACCTCGTCAAGCAGGTGCAGCATTTGCTCTTTGTAGGGAATGGTGACGTTGAAGCCGTCCAATTGGAGCTCCTGAACCTTTTGGCGTAGCCCTGCCAGCGAGTCGAGCTCCAGAAGTCGATAGCTGTAGCCGTCGCTCTTCGAATTGGCAAATTTTGCATCGAAATAAGCTTTCGAAAAGGAGTGCGACAGTTTTTCGCCGACAAGGGCATAGTGATGGTCCGTATGTTCTAGTTGGTTCATTGTGAGCGTTTATTGGGCCTTCGATAATGTTTGTTCATATCGTAGGGACAATTAATAAACACAAAAAGATTATTTTTAGTATTTTTGCAGTTTAATTAATTATGCGATATGCAAAAGCAACAAGTTGGAAGTCAGTTTACTCAGTTCCTTAAGAGCGGCAGTCTGCTGTCGATTCTGATTATTGTGAATGTGGCGCTGTGGTTGCTGTCGCTGCTCTTTCCCCTGGTCGATTATCTCTACGCGTTCCAGCCGGGACGCACCCGTCAGGGGTGGTATGACCTGTTCTCGTTGTCCTCGCAGTGGGAGTTCCTGGTTCGTCGTCCGTGGACGCTGTTGACCTACATGTTCTTACATGAAGGCTTCTGGCATCTGCTGTTCAACATGGTGATGCTTTACTTTGGAGGCCTGATGTGCTGCCGCTACCTGAATGCCAAACGGTTTGCCTGGATCTATTTCCTTGGCGGCATCGGCGGCGGTTTGCTCTATTTGTTGGTCTACAACTTGTTTCCGGTGGGTCAGCTGCAGGTGTCGACGATGGTGGGCGCCTCGGCCGCTGTGATGGGCGTGCTGCTGGCGGTGGCCGCTTACGTGCCCAACCAGGAGGTGGGTTTCTGGATGATACGCACATTCACGGTCAAGATGAAATATCTGGTGTTGGCCTTTGTAGTTATCGATCTGCTCAGCATCCCCGTATCGAATGCCGGCGGCCACATTGCTCACTTGGGCGGAGCACTGATCGGATTTCTCTTTGTGATGGCGATGCGGTGGCAGCTGCAGCGCCCGGCACGTCCCAAGCGCCAGCGTATCAAGGTCAAGAAAACCGCCAACTACAAGGCTGCAGCAGGCCGACAGGGGCGTCCGTTGAGCGACGAGGAGTTCAACCGCCGTCGCGCCGACGACCAGAAGCGCATCGATGCCATCCTCGACAAGATTTCCAAGTCTGGCTACGACCACCTGAGCAAAGAAGAGAAAGATTTCCTTTTCCGCAAGAGCTGAGACCTCGCACCGGAATGACAAAACAACAACGCAGATGAAGAAAACGCTGAAGATACTATTGCTGATACTGAATTTCGTCGTGCTGGTGCTGATGCTCGGCTCGACGATGGCTGGCTGGCGAACGCCGTCCAAAGGTCTGCTGTTCTCGATGATGGGCTATGGCTACCTTTATTTCACGCTAGCCAATGTCTTTTTCGTTGTCCTGTGGCTCTGTTTGGGCAGCAAGTGGTTTCTGCTGTCGGTGGCTGGCATACTGGTGAGGCTGTCTTTCTTGCCGCTCTATTTCCAAGTGGGCGGCACCGAAACGCTGGAGGTTGAACCCTCTGAGCGGCAGAATTATGTGAAGCTGATGACCTATAATGTGCACCACTTCCAAGGGGTGGAGATGGATGAAACCATCGCCGACCAGAATATGCGGCTCTTTTTGGAAATGGTGGATGCCGAAACACCCGATGTGCTGGTGCTGCAGGAATATGTCGGCAAAGGCGACACTGTGCACTTGACCGATGCCCTGCACCGGCGCGGCTACACCGGACATGCGTCGGGACACGCCGGCGGCTCGATGAGCGGTGAGGTCATCTTCTCAAAGATGCCCGTGCTGCAGGTCCACCACATCAGCGAACCCACCATCTTCTATGCCGACTTGCTGCACCAGGACGACACGCTGCGGGTCTTCTGCCTGCACCTGAACTCCTACGGCCTTGACGACAGCGACCACCAACAACTGCACGACCTGCGCCATGGCACCTTGGACAGCACCACCGGACGCAGCACCTACTACAAATTCAAGCAAACCATTCTGAAACATGAAGAGGAATGGCAACAGCTGGAACCCTACTTCACCCAGTGGAAGAAGGGCCTGATTGTGGCTGGCGACTTCAACGACCCGCCCGCCTCCTATTTCTATCAGCAATGCACCAAACTGCTGAAAGACAGCTATTGTGAAGTCGGGCAGGGCTTCAGCACCACCTACCATGGAACCTTCACCCGTCGCCGCAACACCATCTTCCCTTCATTCCGTATCGATATGGTGCTGCATTCGCCCCAATTGAAAGCCTGCAGTTATAAACGCCTCAAGGCGGAAATCTCCGACCATTACCCCGTGGTGGTGGGTATCAAGACTGAGAACCTTGCCGTCCAGAAATAACGCATCAAAAACAGCACAAGCCATGAGAACAACCGAACGGTACGCACAACTGATAGCCTATTTTGAAAAGGCCATGCCCACGGCACAGAGCGAGTTGCATTACGACAACCCTTTCCAGCTGCTGGTGGCCGTGATACTGTCTGCCCAATGCACCGACAAGCGAGTCAACATGGTCACACCGGCCCTCTTTGCCGCCTATCCCGACTCGCGCGCTATGGCTGCGGCATCGGTCGACGACATCTATGGCTATATCAAATCCGTGTCGTATCCCAACAATAAGAGCCGGCACCTGAAAGGGATGGCCGAGAAGTTGCAGCACGATTTCGGCGGGGTGGTGCCCTCCGACGTGGCCCAGCTACTGACCCTGCCCGGTGTGGGACGCAAGACCGCCAACGTCATTGCTGCCGTCATCTTCAACCAGTCGGTGATGCCCGTCGACACCCACGTCTTCCGTGTGTCGGAGCGCATAGGGCTCACCACCCGTTCCAAGACCCCTTTGCAAACCGAGCTGACCCTCGAGAAACATATCCCCGCTGACCGCATTCCCGTGGCGCACCATTGGCTCATCCTGCACGGACGCTATGTGTGTACTGCCCGCAGCCCCCACTGTGCGGAATGCGGCATCAGCCACATCTGCCGTTACCATGCTGCCAAGCAAAAGGCAGCCGCCAAGAAAAGTGAATCCTAACCCACCAGAATCTCCCCAGCAATCATGACACTCTCATCCCCGTTGTTTCTGATAGGCCTTGTCGCCGTTGCCATTCCGGTGATTGTCCACCTGTTCAACTTCCGCCGCTACCGGAAGGTCTATTTCAGCAATGTCGACTATCTGGAGCAGTTGCAAACCGAAACACGTCGCCAGTCGCGCCTGCGGCAGCTGCTGATTTTGGCGGCGCGCATTCTGGCCATCGTCTTCCTGGTTCTGGCTTTTGCCCGTCCGGTGGTGCCCAATCGGAACAATCCCCTCAAGACTGGCAGCAGCGATGTGAGCATCTATGTCGACAACTCGTTCAGCATGGAGCGTACCGACGGCAGTGGCACCCTGCTCGAAAAGGCAAAGACCAAGGCCCGCGAAATCGTCTCCGCTTATGGTCCTACCGACCGCTTCCAGCTGCTCACCAACGACGCTGAAGGGCGCCAGTTCCACTGGCTCAGCAAGGAGGAGGTGCTGGTGGAAATTGACAATATGGAACTGTCGCCCGTCACGCAGACCTTCTCCTCGATTGCCAACCGCCAGTTCGACTTCCTGCATGGTGGCAGCGGCAAGAACCGCTACGCCTATCTAATCTCTGATTGCCAGACGTCGGTGGCCGATTTCGCCAATTTCCCGAACGATAGCAGCGTCACTGCCATCTGCGTGCCGCTCGAGTCGAAGGGATTGAACAATGTCTTCATCGATTCGGTGAGCCTCAATGCACCCGCCTTCAGCGTCGGCAGCAGTGTGGCTGTGGAGGTGATGGTGCGCAACGAAGGCGACGAGAGTTTGGAGAAGGTGCCACTGACTCTTTATGTCGACGACAAGCAGCGCGCCTTGGCCACGGTCGATCTGCCGGCACAAGGCACGGTATCGACCACCATGCACTTCACCCTCGAACATGGTGGCATCGTCGACGGACGCGTCGAGACGACCGATTATCCCGTCACTTTCGACGACAAATACTATTTCAGCCTCAATGTCCGCGACCGCATACGGCTGCTTGTGGTCGAAGGGCGTGAACCCAATGAGTACCTGCAGCGCCTGTTTGTCGGCGACTCGGTGGTGCGCTATCAGTCGCTACAGCTGCAACAGATGGATTTCAGCCGCGTGGCGGAGAACGATGTCGTCATACTCGACGAACTGCCTGCGCTTACCAGCGGAATGGCGCAAACCCTCCACTCCTTTGTCGAAGAGGGGGGCAGCGTTGTGGTTGTGGCCGGAAGCAAGGCCGACGAGGGCTCCTATAACGAAGCGCTGCGACTCTTTGCCGCTCCGCGGCTGTCGGGATGGAACGGCGGACGTGTGGCTGGCGGTGTGGTCAATGTGGAGCATCCGCTCTATCAAGGGGTTTTCGCTGGACGCAACGACATCACGGAACTGCCCACCGTGACCGGCTATCACCGACTGGCAGCCGACGGAACCACCCACCGCGAACGTATCATCACGCTGGCCAATGGCGACGACTACATCACCGCCACCAGCTGCGGCAGCGGCCGACTGTACCTGATCGCTTCGCCATTGCGCGACGCCAACAGCGATTTTGTTCGGCAGGCGCTCTTCGTCCCCACGCTTTACAATATGGCGCTTCTCAGCATCCATCCTACGGCTCCCGCACTGTCGCTCGACGCCAGCGCCCCTGTGCCTTTGGCCGGCCGCTATGGCGGCGACGGAGGCAGTGTGAAGCTGCGTGGCAAGGACAACGACTACGAGGAAATACCTGATGTGCGACGAATGGGGTCGGGCAGCAGTCTGGTGCCCCATGGCAGCATCCGTGAGGCCGGCAACTACCACCTGGTTGTGGATGGTGAGGCCACCGAGGGACTCTCGTTCAACTATTCGCGGCGCGAGTCGCTTATGCAATATCTGAGTCCTTCTGCCGTGGCGCAGTTGATCAAAGACTATCATTTGGACCATTGCAGTGTGGTGGCGCAAGCCGAGAAACCTTTGGACGGCTATCTGAAGTCGCAGATGGAAGGCCGCCAGCTGTGGCGATGGTGCATCGTTTTGGCATTGCTGATGCTGCTGGCCGAAATCGCCTTGATTCGTTGGCCGGAACGATGGAAAACTAAGAAGAACAAAAAATAGAGAAAGATGTTTCTGCTCGAATCACAACATGTGGAAAAGAATTTCGGTTCCTTTCGTGCCCTCGACGATGTCAGCATCGGCGTTCGCGAAGGCACCATCTTCGGTTTGCTGGGCCCCAATGGAGCCGGCAAAACGACACTGATACGCCTTATCAACCGCATCAGCCGCCCCGACAAGGGGGACCTGCTGATAGAGGGGCATCCTATCACCGACGACGATGTGCGCCACATAGGCTACCTTCCCGAAGAGCGCGGCCTGTACAAGAAGATGCGTGTGGGCGAACAGGCAGTCTATCTGGCGCAGCTCAAAGGATTGAGCCGTCGCGATGCCGTCAGCCGACTGCAGCACTGGTTCGAAAAATTCGAAATCAGCAGTTGGTGGAACCGCCCTGTCGAGGAACTCTCCAAGGGTATGCAACAAAAGGTGCAGTTCGTGGTCACAGTGCTGCACGAACCGCGCCTGCTTATCTTCGACGAGCCCTTCAGCGGGTTCGACCCCGTCAATGCCATGCTGTTGAAGAACGAGATTCTGGCGTTGCGCGACAAGGGAGCCACGGTCATCTTTTCCACCCATAATATGGCTTCGGTGGAGGAGCTGTGCGACGACATTGCCCTCATCAACCGTTCGCATGTGGTGTTGGGCGGCGGCGTCGATGCCATACGCCGTTCCTATAGCAGCAACCAGTTCGAACTGTGTTGTCTGCCGAACAAGGAACGTCAACTCCAGTTGCCCGAGGGGTTCCGCGTCGACAGCCAGCACTGTGATGAAGGTGTGGAACGCTATCTGGTAACCCTGCCCAAAGAGAACAGCGCCAACGACCTGCTATCTGCCGTTTTGCCACAGCGAACGCTGGTGTCGTTCCGCGAGCTGCTGCCCTCCATGAACGATGTCTTTATACGGACGGTGAGCGACGAAACGCGATCCGCCGGGAATTGTAACAATCAAAAAACATCTGTAAACCAATAGACACAAATACCATAATGAACAAAATACTGCTTGTCATACGACGCGAATACCTGACGCGGGTGCGCAAACGCTCGTTTTGGGTGCTCACTGTGCTGGTGCCATTGCTTATGGCGGCGCTCTATGCTGTGCCGGTCTACCTCTCGCTGCGCCCGTTGGAACGGTCGGTGGTGCTGGTGGCCGACGAATCGGGCATTTTCGGAGGTATGGACCGCGAGGACACGCTGCGCTCCGACAGCCGCTTTGCCTCCACTGACAACGTCAGCTACCGCTATGTGCCCACGCTCGACTATGCCCTGCGCCAGATGGACACTGCCACCGAGGTCACCGCCGTCCTCTATGTGCGCAAACGCGCCAGCGAAGCCATCCCCACCGACGCTTGCCTCTACTACAAGAGCGACATGCCTCCATCGAATGTGCGCTACGATGTCGACAGGCAGTTGCAGCGCATCCTGCGCAACCGGTTGCTGCAAGCCCATGGCATTTCCGACGACGAATATGCCCTTATCAGCAAGACCAAAATCAACCTCCGTACCGAAGATTTGGAGACGGGTAGGGAGGCCTTCCTCGATGTGAAGACCGGCCTGGGTTTCGTGCTTGCATTGCTTATCTATCTGGTCATCTTCATGTTCGGTTCACAGGTGATGCGAGGTGTGGTCGAGGAGAAGTCGAACCGCATCGTCGAGGTTATTGTCTGTTCGGTGAAGCCCTTCCAGCTGATGATGGGCAAGGTGATAGGCATTGCCATGGTGGGTCTGACGCAGTTCCTGCTATGGGTGATGCTCACCGGAGTGGCGTTGGCTGGCATTCAAATGAGCAACAGCGAGATGTTCCGTCAGGCGACACAGAAACACAATGTCACCGAGCTGGCCACCAAGGGCGGCGAGGCTGGAGTGCAGATGGATCAGGCCGCCGAATTTGCCGATGTGCCCCAATTGGTCGAGGGGCTCAGCTCTATCAACTATGGCGTCATTCTGGGTACCTTCCTGTTCTATTTCATCTTCGGCTATCTGCTCTATGCCACCCTTTTTGCCGCTGCCGGCGCCATGTGCGACAATGATACCGACACGCAGCTCTTCTCGCTGCCGCTCACCATACCGTTGCTGCTCACCATTCTGCTGATGCCCGCCATGGTCAATGCTCCGTCGGGCGTGTTGAGCCAGGTGTTCTCCATCATCCCCTTCACGTCGCCGGTGGCCATGATGCTGCGCATTCCCTTCGGTGTGCCGCTCAACCAGCTCTACTGGTCGATGGCGCTGCTGGTGGTCTCCTTCCCCCTCTGCACGTGGTTGGCAGCCCGCATCTATCGCAGCTCCATACTTCGCTACGGCTTGCGTCTGTCGCTGTTCCGAAAAAAGAAAAACGGCTGATAGACACCTCTCGCCACCAACCCCTTCGGCCCTGGTGCCGATGATACTTTTTTTTCTTTTATAAAAAATTAATAATCATACGATTGTTGGCATGCTTGTGCGAGGGTGCGAAAAAATAATTTCGCTATTATCCAAAAAGTTTGTAATTTTACGCCCAGTAAAAAATGAAAGAAAAACGTTGGATAATAAAGCAAGATTATGATATAGAGGTTGTTGAAAAACTAGCGGAATCCCTGGGCGTGGACAAAATTATTGCCACGCTGCTTGTAGAACGTGGTGTCACTACTTTTGAGGAAGCCAAGCACTTCTTCCGTCCGAGTTTAGACCAACTTCACGATCCATTCCTTATGAAGGATATGGACCGTGCCATTGCGCGCATAAATGAAGCCATCCGCAAAAAGGAACGCATGCTGATTTATGGCGACTATGATGTCGATGGCACTTCGGCCGTGGCGTTGGTCTACTCCTATTTCCACACACTCCACTATAACATCGACTTCTATATTCCTGATCGCGATACCGAAGGTTATGGCATCTCTTTCCAAGGTATCGACTACGCCCATCGGACGGGCGTGAAACTCATCATTGCATTGGATTGCGGCATCAAAGCCGTCGAACAGGCCGACTATGCCAATTCCTTGGGCATCGACATCATTGTCGGCGACCACCACTTGCCAGGTGAGGTGCTGCCGAACTGCTGTGCCGTGCTCGACCCTAAACGTAGCGACTGTCCCTATCCCTACAAGGAACTGTCGGGATGCGGCATCGGTTTCAAGATTGTTGAGGCCTACATGGAGCAGAAAATCGGTGTGCGTCTTTGCGATTCGTCGTCCGACCTCACGCCGGTGCAGAAGAAGAATATGGAGATGCTGAAATTGAAGCTGCTGCGCTATCTCGATCTGGTGGCGGTAAGCATCGCCTCCGACATTGTGCCTATTATGGGCGAGAACCGTGTTTTGGCGGCTTATGGGCTCAAGGTCATCAATACCCGTCCACGTCCGGGGCTTGAAGCCATTCTGACCTATGGCCACATCGAACCCCGATCGAAAGAGGACCGTATGGACAATCCGGAGAAAGATTCCTATTTTGAAAAGGATTTGAATATCAGTGATCTCGTTTTCCTTGTAGGCCCACGAATCAATGCCGCCGGTCGTATCCATAGCGCGTTCGATTCGGTACGACTGCTGCTTGCCGAGAACATGTCGGTTGCTTCCAAATTGGCCGAAGAGATAAACAATTACAACAAGGAGCGCAAGGGTCTGGACACCCTGGCTACCGAAGAGGCCAAGAAGCGGCTGGAATCCGACCCCAATTTGTCGCAGCGCCACTCCATCGTCCTGTTTGGCGAGGACTGGCATCGCGGGGTGGTCGGTATTGTCGCTTCACGACTGGTCGAGGCCTACTACCGTCCTACGATTGTCTTCACCCGCTCCACCGATGATTTGTTTGTGGGCTCGGCTCGCAGCATCAAGGAGTTCGATGTCCATGCGGCATTGGAGGAGTGCAGCGATCTGTTGGAACATTTTGGCGGACATAAGAGTGCCGCCGGCGTGTCGCTGAAGCCTGAGAATTTCGAGCGTTTTGTGGAACGCTTCGAGGAGGTGGTGAGCCGCACTATACCGCCCGAGGCGACGGTGCCGGAAATAGAGATTGATGCTGTAATCAGTTTTTCGGAGCATATCACCCCCAAGTTCCTCCGCATTCTGAAGCAATTCTCACCTTTCGGTCCCGAAAACAATATGCCGGTTTTCTGCACGCGCGATTTGGTCGATACCGGTTCGCCCCGCGTGGTGGGTTCCAACCACTTGAAGTTCTCCGCCATCCAGCTGACATCGCGTTCGCGGGCCTATCCCGCCATCGGCTTCCAGTTGGGCGACAACTACGAGCGTGTCAAGCAAGGCCAGTCGTTCAGCCTCTGCTATCTGCTGGAGGAGAACTACTGGAACGGAAAGACAGAAATCCAGTTGAACGTCAAGGATATAAAGTTCGACGCGTAGCTCGAGGTCACTCATTTACCATAGCGGCGGGCGGCACTATAAAGTTGCACGTTAGTCGTTAATAAATAGCAATACACCTGATTATTATGGCAGACGACAAAAAGATTATTTTCTCGATGGTCGGCGTGGGCAAGCTGATTCCGCCCAGCCGCCAGATACTTAAAGACATTTATTTGAGCTTCTTTTATGGAGCCAAAATCGGCATTATCGGTCTCAATGGCAGCGGAAAGTCTTCGCTTTTGAAGATTATTGCCGGTGTGGACAAGGACTATCAGGGCGAGGTGGTTTTCGCTCCAGGATACAGCGTGGGCTACCTTGAACAGGAGCCCAAGTTGGACGACACCAAGACCGTCAAAGAGGTGGTGCAGGAAGCCGTGCAGGATGTTGTGGACTGGCTAAAAGAATATGAGGAAGTGAACAACGCCTTTGCGGAGCCCGACGCCGACTTCGACAAGTTGTGCGAGCGCCAGGGCGAACTGACCGAACTGCTGGAACAGCACGACGCCTGGAACCTCGACAGCCGTTTGGAGCGCGCCATGGACGCTTTGCGCTGCCCCGAAGAGGACCAGTTGGTGAAGAACCTCAGCGGTGGCGAACGCCGCCGTGTGGCGCTCTGCCGTCTGCTGCTGCAAGAACCCGACATTTTGCTGCTCGACGAGCCCACCAACCATCTGGACGCCGAGAGCATTGAATGGCTGGAACATCACCTGCAGCAATACAAAGGTACCGTCATCGCAGTGACCCATGACCGCTACTTCCTCGACAATGTGGCAGGCTGGATACTCGAGTTGGACCGCGGCGAGGGAATACCTTGGCAGGGCAACTACAGCTCGTGGCTGGACCAGAAAACGCAGCGTCTGGCCATGGAGGAGAAGCAGGAAAGCAAGCGTCGCAAGACCTTGCAGCGTGAGTTGGAATGGGTGCGGATGGCACCCAAAGCCCGCCATGCCAAAGGGAAAGCCCGTTTGGCGGCCTATGACCGCATGATGAATGAGGATGTGAAAGAAAAGGAACAGAACCTCGAAATCTATATTCCCAACGGTCCGCGTCTGGGTAACAAGGTGCTTGAGGTGGAAGGTGTCAGCAAAGCCTATGGCGACAAGCTGCTCTACGAGAACCTCACTTTCTCGCTGCCGCCAGCCGGCATTGTGGGCGTTATCGGCCCCAACGGTTGTGGAAAGACTACGCTTTTCCGTCTGATTATGGGACTGGAACAGCCTGACACGGGAACATTCACCGTCGGTGAAACGGTCAAGATAGGATATGTCGACCAGCAGCATGTTCGCATCGACCCCGAGAAATCGGTGTGGGAGGTTGTCAGCGAAGGCAACGAACAGATTCAGATGGGAGGCCGACTGGTCAACAGCCGTGCGTATATCTCACGATTCAATTTCAGCGGTAACGACCAGAGCAAAAAGGCCGGCGTGTTGAGCGGCGGCGAACGAAACAGATTGCATTTGGCCCTGACACTCAAGAGTGAGGCCAATGTGCTGCTGCTTGACGAACCTACCAACGACATCGATGTCAACACGATGCGCGCCTTGGAAGAGGGTTTGGAGAATTTTGCCGGATGTGCGGTGGTTATCAGCCACGACCGCTGGTTCCTCGACCGCATCTGCACCCATATCCTCGCTTTTGAAGGTGATTCGCAGGTCTATTTCTTCGAAGGTAGCTATTCCGAGTATGAGGAGAACCGCAAGAAACGTCTCGGTGACGACACACCCCACAGGTTCCATTACAAAAAATTGATGTAATTGATAGTTGTTGAATTACAGGCGGTTTTATACGGATGTGCTTCGGATTCCATGAAAAAAAACAATGAAATAATATTTTTGTGTATCTTTGCAAAATAATTCACTAAATAACAAAACTATGCAAACAAAAAGATTTCTTTTGGGTTTTATTGCCGTAAGTGCAATGCTGTTTGCTGCCTGTGGCAGTGACGAAGAGGAGACTCTGACCCTCAATGACAACCAGTTGGCCTTCGACGGAGTGGTTTACAACATGAATACCAATGCTTCGATTGAAAATTATGGCAATGGTGAATATGCAATCTTCAGTGGCGAAGGAGAAAACCGTGCGTTTCATCTGACTGGCTCGTTTGGAGAAGGTTCCATCAACCAATCGTACAACATTGCTGTACACAATCCAGGTGTGCACATGACCGTTGATTTCTTCGGTGAGACGATGACAAGTTTCTCTTTTGACAACCACATGGAAGGATTCTTCGGTGGTATTGAGGGTGTTGAAAATGTTGAAGGTTCTATTTTCAGTGAAGGCACGTTGACCAATACCTATGATGAAAATGGCTTCAGAGCCTATCTCAAAGGTACGTTGATAAATGGAAAGAAGATTGAGTTTAAAGTCTTCGTTCCCTTCTCCGAACTGGACGTGATTGGAAGATAGACTTTGTTAAACGTGCATCACGAAAACCGTGATGCACGTTTGCTTTTATAGATAAGGATATGAAACAGTGGATGCTCGTAGCACTGTTGTTGTCTCCTGTTGCATTGTTGGCGCAGCACAGCCGTCAGTCGTTGACGCAACCCGACTATGACGACTACAACCTGCGCTTCTGGCCGCGTCAGGTGACGGTGGTGCAGAAGTATGATTCGGGTGACGACAACAACTTCCAGGAGACCTACAGCTTTGATTCGGTCGGTCGACTGACGGAGTACCGCAAGCGGGGCTTCGGCGGCGAGCGGGTGACGCTCTATCCGTTGGCCATGAGCGAATCTGACGGATGGTGGATCAAGGAGTCGGAGTACTTCCATTTCGACTATGATGGCGATTTGTTGGAGTCGCACCAGTATGACTTGAAAGGGCGGCTATACAGTTCCACGCATTATATTTATGCCGAAGGCGGCAATCTGGTAATGACCATCGAGTATATCTACGATTTGGACAGCGGAGTGGTCGCCAAGCGCACCGTGTCGAGCTATGACAAGAAGGAACGTCTGGTCTCGGTCTGTCAATATACAGCTGACGAACTGCTGCTCGTCTCCGAGAAACGCAAATACGACCGTCGCGGCAATCTTGTCAAGAGGGTCCGGACCTTCTACAATGACGAAGAGGCGATTGTCAACACCGAAAAGCGTGTCTATACCTACGACCGCCATGGCAATTGGATTCATTGCCGCTATTTCCTCAACGGCAAACAGGAATACACGTTGGAGCGTACCATATCTTATTACGGGGAATAATGTCTCCCAAGCCTTCTTTGGACAAGGTAACGAAATGGTATAGCGAGGAATAGGTTTGTTGTTGAAAACTATTGATATATTAGGTGCCTGGAGTTGGCGTTTTTTTGTGTATTTTTACATCTTCAAACGTTCCTCCTAATATTGTCGTAGTATGCCCTATTTCACCCATTTACACGTCCACTCGCACTTCTCTATCCTCGACGGAATGTCGAAAGTGCCCGACCTTATCAGCAAGTGCAAAAAAAACGGCATGTATGCCATGGCACTTACCGATCATGGCAATATGTTCGGTATCAAGGAACTGGTGGATACGGTAAAGAAGGAGAACGGCAAGGTCAAAGACAAAATCAAGGAGCAGGAGGCTGTTCTACACAACGACGGCGCCTCACCCGAGGAAAAACGTGAGGCGGAATACCAGGTGGAACAACTGAAGGAGCAAATCTTCAAGCCGATTATCGGAATCGAGGCCTACTGCGCCCACCGCACACTCTACGACAAGGATGCCACCGTCAAGGAACGCGACCCAGAGACAGGTCGTGAACGTATCACCGACCGCAGCGGTTGGCATTTGATTCTCTTGGCGAAAAACAAACAGGGATACAAAAGTCTCTGCAAACTCAGCTCCATAGCTTTCACCGACGGTTATTTCTATTCACCGCGTATCGACCACAACGTGTTGGAGCAGTATCACGAAGGGTTAATCTGTTGCTCGGCGTGTATCGGTGGCGAGATTCCTCAGAAGATACTGAAAGGCGACATCGAAGAGGCGGAAGAGGCGGTGCGTTGGTTCAAGAATCTGTTTGGCGACGATTTCTATCTCGAAATGCAGCGCCACCAGACCGACAAACCCAACGCAGCCTACGACACCTATCCCAAGCAGCAGCAAGTAAACAAATATCTGGTTGAGTTTGCCCGGAAATATGATATCAAACTGGTTGCCACCAACGATGTGCATTTTGTGGAAGAGGAACACGGCGAGGCGCATGACCGTCTTATCTGCCTCAGCACGGGCAAGGACTTCGACGATCCCAACCGCCTGCACTATACCAAACAGGAATGGCTCAAGTCGCCCGACGAGATGGCCGCCATCTTTGCCGATTTGCCTGAAGCGCTGGAGAACACCCGCGAGATAGCCGACAAAGTGGAAACCTACAGCATCGACAGCGACCCCATCATGCCGATGTTCGACATCCCGGCATCGTTCGGTTCGGAGGCAGAATATCGCAGCCGCATTAGCGAACAGGAACTGTTTGACGAATTTACCCGCAACGAGAAAGGCGAGGTGGTGATGAGCCAGGAGGCTGCCGAGAAGAAGATTGTCAAATTGGGTGGCTACGAGAAACTGTACCGTATCAAATTCGAGGCCGACTACCTGTCCAAGCTGGTGTGGGAAGGTGCCCACAAGCGTTACGGAGCTGAGCTGACCGAAGAGCAGCAGGAGCGCATCACTTTCGAATTGCACACCATCAAGACGATGGGTTTCCCAGGATACTTCCTCATTGTGGCCGATTACATACGAGGTGCCCGCGAGGAGTTGGGAGTCAGTGTGGGTCCCGGACGTGGGTCGGCCGCCGGAAGTGTGGTGGCCTACTGTCTTTGGATTACCGATATCGACCCACTGAAGTATGACCTGCTGTTCGAACGTTTCCTGAATCCTGACCGTATCTCGCTGCCCGATATCGATGTCGACTTCGACGATGCGGGACGCGGCAAGGTGCTGGAATGGATTACAGAAAAATACGGCAAAGAGAAAGTGGCCCATATCATCACGTATGGTACCATGGCCAGCAAGTCGGCTATTGCGGACGTGGGACGCATCCAGAAGGTGCCGCTCGGCATCGTCAACCAAATCAAGAGCTACATTCCCGATAGAGGATTCCCCGACAACATCAAGGACGAAAAGGGCAAATCGCCCAAAGTGAACCTCAAGAACTGCTACCGCTATGTACCCGAGCTTCGGGAAATCATGGAGGGCGACGACGACTCGCTCAAGTCCATGCTCACCTATGCCGAGGAACTGGAGGACACCAACCGCCAGGTGGGTATCCACGCCTGTGGCGTCATCATCGGTGCCGACGATTTGACGAAATATGCTCCCGTCTGCACCATTAAGGACAAGGAAAGCGGCGAAGATGTGCTGGTGACCCAATACGATGGCCATGTTGTGGAAACGGTGGGCCTTATCAAAATGGACTTCTTGGGGCTCAAGAACCTTACTATTATCAAGGATGCGCTGTCCAATATCAAGAAACGCACGGGCGAGGAAATCGACATCGACCACATACCCATCGACGACGAGAAGACCTACGAGCTGTTTTGCGAGGGCAATACGGTGGGCACCTTCCAGTTTGAGTCGGCCGGTATGCAGAAATACCTGAGGGAACTGCAGCCGCACGTCTTCGAGGACCTCATTGCTATGAACGCCCTCTATCGCCCGGGTCCTATGGATTACATCCCCGACTTCATCGACCGCAAATTGGGTCGCAAGCCAGTGGAATACGACATTCCCTGCATGGAGAAATACCTCAAGGACACCTACGGCATCACCGTCTATCAGGAGCAGGTCATGCTTCTGTCGCGACAGCTGGCCAACTTCACTCGCGGTCAGAGCGACACTCTGCGTAAGGCTATGGGTAAGAAGCAGATTGACAAGATGAACGAACTGGAGGTGCTTTTCTACGAAGGTGGTGAGAAAAATGGCCACCCTAAAGAGAAACTGCAGAAGATATGGGAAGACTGGAAGAAATTTGCCTCCTACGCTTTCAACAAGTCGCACGCCACTTGCTATTCTTGGGTGGCCTATCAGACTGCCTACCTCAAGGCGCATTATCCGGCCGAATACATGGCTGCCGTGATGACCTCATCGTTGAGCGATATCACTCGTGTCACCGAACTGATGTCCGACTGCCGCAAGAACAAGTTGGAGATTTTGGCACCTAGTGTCAACGAGTCGGAACTGAATTTCTCGGTCAATGAGAAGGGACAGATCCGCTTCGGGCTTTGTGCCATCAAGGGTATGGGCGAGGCGGCGTCGCAAGCCATCATCAGTGAACGCGAGAAGAACGGCCCTTACAAGGATATTTTTGATTTGCTGGATCGTATCGATATGAAGGCTGTGAATCGCAAAAACCTTGAGGTGCTTGTCAAGTCGGGTGCCTTCGACCAGCTGGAGGGGATGCACAGGGCCCAATATATGCACCGCGACGTGCCAAGCGACAATGCACCGACCTATCTCGAGAAGCTGATCCGTTGGCAGTCACGCAAACAGGAGGCTGCCAGCATGTCACAGATGTCCATCTTCGACATGTCGGACGATATCAAGGCCGAAGACCATCCTCCTATTCCCGAATGCGAACCGTGGAGCAGCGTGGAGCAGTGCAACAACGAGAAGGAGGTCATCGGCTTCTACCTCAGCGGACACCCGTTGGACGACTACAAATACGAAATGCACAATTTCGCCACTATCGATGTGACCCAACTTCAGGATCTCACACCGCTGCTGGCACGCAGGGAGGTGCGCTTCGGCGGCATCGTGTCGCAAGCCAGCTTCGGCGTTTCGCAGCGTACGGGTAATCCCTACGGAAGCATCACCATCGAGGACTATGTGGGCAGTTACGAATTGCGCCTGTTTGGCGACGACAGTGTGAAATACCGCAATTTCTGCGAGAAGGGTCTGTTTGTTTTTGTTCAGGCCGATGTGACCCAACGTACCTACAAGAAGGGTGACGGACAGCTGGCTCAGATGCCCCCGCGTCTTCAGATACGCAAAATAATCCTCTTGAGCGACGTGCTTAACAATTTCGCCAAAACCATCAACTTCCATATTGATATCGAGCGGTTGAACGATGCTTTCTGCGAACAGCTGAACAAGATGGTGAAGCAGAACCGTGGCAAGGTTCAGCTGACGGTCAATGTGGAGGATCGCGAACACAACATGTCGTTGTTCATGTCGTCACCACAGATGCTGGTCGAACCACGACAGTTCGTCAAACTTTTGGAATCGATGCCCGAAGTACACGATATCAGAATCAATGCCAGATGAAACAAATCATACTCACCACTCCCGTTGTGCCCGATGCTGCACCCTTTTCCATTGGCCCGACCGACAGCTGCTTGCTGATGGGGTCGTGTTTCACCGAGAATATCAGCACACGGCTGGAAACAGCAGGATTTGACATCCTCACCAATCCGTTTGGCATCAGCTACAATCCGCTTTCGATGGCCGATGCTGTGGAACGCATCCTCGATGGTCGCGGGGTGGGGGAGACCCAACTGGTGGAACGTGACGGCTTGTGGCACTCTTGGCTGCATCACGGCTCGTTTTCGCGCCAAACGAAAGAGGACTGTCTGTCGGCTTGCAACGACAGTCTAAGAGCCAGCCATGCGTTTTTGAATTCTTGTCGGGTGGTCATGTTCACCTTAGGCTCGGCGTGGCACTATCGGCTGCAGCGCGACGGCAGTGTGGTGAACAATTGTCACAAGGTGCCCCAAGAGGCTTTCACTTGCCGTTTGGCGACGGTCGATGAAGTGGTGGCGGCCTGGCTGCCGCTGCTGAAACGGCTGCATGAGATGGGCAAACATGTGCTCTTCACGGTCAGTCCTGTGCGACATGGAGCCTATGGTGCCCATGGCAACCAGTTGGGCAAGGCGGTGCTGCTTTTGGCTATCGAACGCTTGTGTGCTGCACTCGGCCCTTCGTCATCATGGTTCTATTATTTCCCAGCCTACGAGATTATGATGGACGAGCTGCGCGACTACCGCTTCTATGCCGACGATTTGCTGCACCCGTCGTCTATGGCCGAGGAAATTATCTGGCATCGCTTCCAGCAGGTGCTGATGACTCCACATGCGCGCGACCTCGTTGCCTGCAATGAAAAACATGCCCGACAGCAGGCTCATCGACCGCTGCATTGAATTGACCCTTTGCAAGAACAAATTAAAAACTCCAATAAATATACTGCAATGAAGAACATAGCATTAGTAATGGGAGGCTTCTCCGGCGAACACCAGATATCGATCAATAGCGGATGTCAGGTGTACGATTCGCTCGACAAAACGAAATACAATGTCTATAAGATAGTTGTTGGCGATTATAGTGGTGACACTATCGACCGACAGGTGTGGTACTGGCTGGCCGACGACGGCAGTCACCATCCGCTCGACAGGAGTGATTTCACTGTGACGGAGAACGGCCACAAGGTGCATTTCGACCTGGCTTTCATTATCATTCATGGCAATCCCGGCGAGAACGGTGTCATGCAGGGCTACTTCGACCTGTTGGGTATCAAATATACCACATGTGGTTTCTACACATCGTCGCTGACGTTCAACAAGGGCTACTGCAACCCAGTAGTGCGCAGTTTCGACATCGTCAATGTGGCCCGTTCGGTGCTGCTCTACAAGGTTCCCTCCGACATCGCTCATACACCTGTGACAGAACTGCACTACCCGCTGTTTGTCAAACCCGCCGCAGGCGGAAGTAGCGTGGCCACTACCAAGGTCAAAACACCCGATCAGCTCATGCCGGCCATCGAGTTGGCTTTTACAGAGGATCGTCAGGTGCTGGTGGAAGAATGCATCAACGGTCGCGAGTTCGACTGTGGCGTGATGAAAATCAAGGGGAAGAAGTATGTTTTCCCCGTCACTGAAATCATTCCGCTGGGTGAACATGAATTCTTCGACTATGCCGCCAAATACGACGGATTCTCCAACGAGGTGACCCCCGCAGAGGTGGACGAGGCCATTTCTACTCAGATTCAAGAGGTGTCGTCGCGGCTCTATGACCTGCTGGACTGTCGTGGAGTGGTCCGTTTCGACTATATCTATGACGTGGAGAAACAGCAGCTTTTCTTCCTGGAGGTGAACACCATTCCGGGACAGAGCGCCGAAAGCATCGTGCCCAAGCAGGCACGTGCCATGGGAATCTCTACGGCCCAACTCTACGAAATGATAATTGAAGACGCTTTGGAAGGTTGACAGTTAGTGAATTAAGAATATAATGTTGTAAACGATAATTATCATGCAAAACGAAGTGTTGAAGTCCTTATGTCAGCGGCGCAGTGTCCGCTCCTATAAACCCGATCAAATCACCGACGAGGAGCTGAAGGCAGTCCTCGATGCCGGTACCTATGCCCCTACTGGTAAGAACTATCAGGACCCGTGGATTGTAGCGGTTCAGAATCCGGACATCATTGCGCAGCTTGTGCGTATGAATGCTGCGGTGATGGGTACCGACACCAATCCTTACTACGACGCACCCACTATCGTCCTGGTGTTCGCTTCACGCCCGGACAAGTGGCCCAACGGCGTTTGCGACGCCGCCTTGGTGCTCGGCAATATGATGAATGCGGCTCATGCTGTCGGATTGGGTTCTTGCTGGATTAATAGGGAACGCGAAATGTTCGACACCGACGAGGGCCGCGAACTGATGCGTCAGTTCGGATTGCCCGACGGACTGATGGGCGTGGGTAGCATATCGTTGGGCTATCCCGCCAAACCGCTTCCGCCAGCACGTCCTCGTAAAGAGCACTACTATCGAATTGTGAAATAGATCGCCGACAACCTTTTTTCACCGCTTTTATTATGGCTCGCTATCAGCACTTTTGGTGGCACGAAAACATTTTTTTTACAATTTGTTGTTGATAATTCAAAAAAAGTAGTAATTTAGCAGTGTGAAAAGGTGGACTTAAAAGTCTGTGAGAGTTAGTGTAAATAATTAAAAAATAATAATATGGAAGCAAAAAAAACAAAGAAGGCAGACCTTGAAAAAAGAAAAGGTTTGTTCCTTGAAATCGGATTGGTTTCGATTCTTGCTGTCGTTTTGGTGGCTTTCAACCTTAGAAGCACCGACAAAAAAGATTCCGGTTTGAAGGCTACCGCCATTCAGGCAGAAATCCAGGAGGAAATTATCCAAACGGAAGAAGAACAGAAACCGCCAGAACCGGAACCAGAACAGCCAGAACCCGAGGTGGCTACTGAGGTTAAGGTGATCGATAACAATGCCCAGTCGGACAACGAGCTTAACGTTATTGATGCTTTCGACGAGACCAAACCTGTCGAAGCTGTTCCTGTTTCTGTCGAGCCTGAAAAAGAGGTAGTTGAAGATGAAATCTTCGTGTTCGTGGAAGAGGAAGCCTCTTTCCCGGGAGGTGTCGATGCCCTCTATGCCTATCTTAACAAGAATCTGCAGTATCCTGAGCTGGCCCGCGAAAGTAATATCAGCGGTACCGTAGTTATCAAGTTCGTCGTCGAGAAAGATGGCTCCATCACCAGAGCGTCCATCCTTCGTGAAATCGGCGGTGGCTGCGGTAAAGAGGCTCTGCGCGTAGTCAAGGGCATGCCCAAGTGGAAACCTGGCAAGCAGAGCGGTCGCGCTGTGCGTAGCGAGTTCACCCTCCCCGTTCAGTTCGAACTGCATTAATTCCATTCTTAATGTAAACTTTAAGGCGGACAATCTGTTCGCCTTTTTTGATTTGTAATGATTTCTGTCAATAACCTGTCCGTCCAGTTTACAGGTGTCAACCTGTTCGACGACGTCACTTTCAATATCAACGACCGGGACCGTATCGGTTTGGTGGGCAAAAACGGCGCCGGCAAGTCTACGCTGCTGAAAATCCTATGCCACCAACAGGAACCTGAAACGGGAACCATCGTCATCGCCTCCGGCCAGACGGTGGGCTATCTGCCACAGGAGATGGTGCCCGAGGGTATGGGTACAATCATCGATGAGACCCTGACGGCTTTCGACCAAATTGACGCTTTGGAGCGCCAGCAGGAACAGCTGTCGGCCGAAGTGGCTGAACGTACCGATTACGAAAGCCAGGACTATGCTCGTCTGCTGGGACGTCTGCACGAGGTAACGGAGCAGATTGCTATGCTGGGTGGCGGCAACCGTCGCGAACAGGCGGAGAAGGTGCTGCTGGGATTGGGTTTCCGTCATAGCGATTTCACAAGGCTTTTGGCGGAGTTCAGCGGCGGCTGGCAAATGCGTGTCGAACTGGCCAAATTGCTATTGAAACATCCCGATTTCTTGCTGCTCGACGAACCGACCAACCACTTGGATATTGAATCCATACAGTGGTTGGAGAACTACCTTTCCACCTATGTGGGCGCCGTAGTGCTGGTATCGCACGACCGCACCTTTCTGGATAATATCACCAAGCGTACCATCGAGATCACGGCAGGAAAGATATACGATTATAAGGTGCCCTATTCCGAATATGTCGTTCAGATGCAGGAACGACGCGCCTCCCAAATGGCGTCGCTGACCAACCAGCAGCGTCAGGTGGCGCAGATTGAGGCTTTCATCGAACGCTTCCGCTACAAGGCTACCAAATCGAAACAGGTGCAGTCGCGCATCAAGATGCTTGAAAGAATGGATAAAATAACGGTCGATGAGGTCTCCACCGAGAGCATCCGTTTCCAGTTCCCACCGGCACCGCATAGCGGCAAGATAGTGCTGGAAGCGTCGCATTTGGGCAAAGCCTATGGCGATAACCAGGTGTTCGCCAATGTCGACTTTCTGGTGACAAAGGGCGCCAAACTGGCCTTCGTGGGGCGCAACGGCGAGGGCAAATCCACACTTGCCAAAATTATTGTGGGCGAGCTGAACGACTATGAAGGTGGTTTCCGTTTGGGACAGGGTGTCCAGATTGGTTACTACGCGCAGAATCAAGCAGCCATGCTCGATGGCGAGAAGACGGTCTTTCAAACCATCGATGATGCTGCCTTTGGCGACATCCGACCCAAGATACGTAACATCCTGGGTTCGTTCCTGTTCGACAACGACGACATCGACAAGAAGGTCAAAGTGCTGTCGGGTGGTGAAAAGGCTCGTCTGGCATTGGCCAAGTTGTTGCTGACCCCGTCAAACTTGTTGGTGCTCGACGAGCCGACCAACCACCTGGATATGGACTCCAAGGATGTGTTGAAAAACGCCTTGCTACAGTATACGGGTACGTTGATTGTCGTCTCGCACGACCGCGACTTTCTGCAGGGATTGACCGACGCCCTATTCGAATTCCGCGATGGCGCGGTGCATGAGTTCAAGGGCGACATCTTCGAATTTCTTGACTATCGCCGTATGGAGCATCTCAAAGAACTTGAGACGGCAAAGAAGAAACAGGGTTCGGAGACTGTAGCACAAACGGTGTCGCAAAACAAATTGAACTACCAGCAGGCGAAAGAACGCGAACGCGAGTTGCGCCGCCTACGAGGTGCAGTGGAGCGTATCGAACAGGAGATTGGCGATTTGGAACAGTCCATTGCCGAAAAGGAAGCCCTGCTATCGGCCGGGAGCGAACAGACGGTGTCTGATGGCTCTTTCTATGCCGACTATCAGGCATTGAAGGACAAATTGGACGAGCGTATGGCGGCATGGGAGGAAGCGACGGTGGAACTGGAGAATTTCCAAAACTCGTAGCGGATGCGCCTTTCTGCGACGATAACCAAAACTATTAATTTCTGCAAAAAAAAACGGACTCTTGGCACAACATAACGACTTTGGAGTAGACGGCGAGACCATGGCACGCCGCTACTTGGAACAACACGACTACGAAATCTTGGAGACCAATTGGCGTTCAGGCCATTTGGAGGCCGATATTATTGCGTTCAAGGACCATCGCATCGTTTTTGTGGAAGTGAAAACAAGAACAAAAGATGAATTTGGCGATCCCGAATCGTTTGTCGATCGCAAAAAGCAGAAGGCTTATATCCGTCTGGCCAATGCTTATATTTTGCAGCATGACCGTACGGAAGAGGCACGGTTTGATATCATTTCGGTGATTGCCAACAAGGAGGGCGTCACCATCAAACATCTGCCAGACGCCTATTCCACCATCGGCTGAGGCTTGTAGCCCGACGCCGTATTGGGTCTTGTGTGAATATGGGGGTTAGACATTTTCTCCTGCCGCGTGTCCTGTCGTGAAGGCCAGTTGCAAGTTGTATCCTCCTGTGTCTGCATCCAGGTCAAGCACCTCTCCGGCCAGGTAAAGTCCTTTCACCAGACGTGATTCCATGGTTTTGGGATTGACCTCTTTCAGGCTTACGCCGCCTTGAGTGACGATGGCCTCCTCGAAGCCTCCCGTGCCTGTCAGTTCAAAGGTGAAATCCTTGAGGAACATCAGCAGTCGGCGACGTTCCTCTCCGTTGATCTGGTGCAGTCGTTTGAATTGGGCAATTCGTAGATGCTGCAGCGCCAGCGGTATCATTTCGGCTGGAAGCCACATGCGCAGCGCGTCGTGGAATAGTCGGTTCCCGTTGCTGTTCAGGTCGTTGATCAGTCGTTTGTCAAGGGTGGCGGTCTCAACGGCTGGTTTCAAGTCCAGGTGTGCCTTAACGATTTTCCCTTCGTGCAGAGGGCCTGTGGCTATGCGGCTTGCGGAGAGTACGATGGGACCACCAATGCCTTTCTCGGTGAAGGTGAGCTCACCGAAATGTTCGCTCAGCTGGCGGTCGTTTTCGTCAGTCAGTCGCAGTTTGACGTTTTTCAAAACAAATGCCACGAGTTCTTGTGGTATCTTCAGATCGCAATGCAGTTGAACCAATGCGGGGCGGCGTGGGCTGACGCTGTGTCCGGCAGCAGTGGCCATCTGGTAACCGTCGCCGGTGGATCCTGTCAGGGGATAGCTCATGCCGCCAGTGGCCAGAACAGTGGATTCGGCACGAAGTGTGGACCCATCGGCACAACGCACACCGTGGCAGACACCCTCTTCGATGAGGAGTGATTCGACACGGCAGTTTTTGCGAATGGTGATGTTGGACATCTGCTCCAACTTTTGAATCAGTGCCAGAAAGATGTCCAGCGACTTGCCACTCTGTGGGTAGACGCGTTCGCCGCGCTCTACAACCAAGGGAACGCCCAGCGCTTCGAACAGCTCCATCAATTCTTTGTTGAAAAAGGTGGAGAAGGAATTGCGCATGAAACGGGAATCTGATCCCACATGGGTGAGAAAATCTTTTAGTGTGGCGGTGTTAGTGAGGTTGCACCGACCTTTGCCTGTGATGCGCAGTTTGCGACCGGGCTGGTCCATCTTCTCCAGCAGCATCACCTGTCGGCCGCGTTGGCCAGCGTAGAGTGCGGCCATCATGCCGGCGGCGCCAGCTCCTACAATGATTATGTCGGTCATGTCGATTCTTTGCTATCTGGCAATGTCTCCGATATCTTCAGGATGAATACAGAGAACCGGAATCTGCGAATTGTGGACAATCTGTTGGGCGTTGGTGCCTAGGAATAGGCGCGCCAGCAAACGGTCTTGTTCGGTATTGATAACCACCAGGTCGGCGTTGATTTTGGTGGCGTATTCCAGTACGGTTTTGGAGTAGTTCTCGTAGCGGCGTCCGCAGCTGGTGTAGGGGATGTCCTCTTTGGCAAAGTACTGCTCCACCTGTTTCAGGTAGGTGCGCAGCGTCAGTGCGTCTTGGGCGGTTTCGAGTAGCCCGAGAATGTGGACTTGTGAACCGAAAATGCGTGCCATTTGGGCGGCCGGACCTACCTTCTGTCGCGAATTGGCATTCACGCGGATGGGTACGACAATATGTTCCAGTTTTTTGTGGAAGTCAAAGCCTTCACGAATTGTGAGGGTGGGGCAGGGGGCTTCTTGGACAATCCGGACGGCGGTGCTGCCCATCCAGTATTTCTCGAATCCCGAAGCACCATTGGTGCCGATGACTATCATTGGAGCTTCTTCGTTGCGGGCTTCTTCGGCAATGCAGTTGGCTACCTTGCCGCTCAATATGGCCCATTCAATCTTGCCATGCTTCATGTCGGGCTGGTGCTTGTCACACAATTGCTGCAATTTCTCTTCGGCCAGATGTTCTGTCGTCTCTAACTGCTCGCCTGAAAGCAGTTTCTTCTCTTTCTTGATCCACAACAGGCGAATGTTGGTCTGCAACTTGTTGGCAATGTCAACAGCTATCTCTAGGGCCACGTATGATCCCTTCGAAAAATCGGTACCTACAATAACTGATTTCATGGTGCGTCGGTCTTTGATTATTATTTTGACAACGACGATTGGTGTATATTATTGTATATTATATGCACTTTTCAAAAAAAAGTATGTGTTTTTTTTCTGAATGCGCCCAAAAAGCTGTCGGATGTTGCTCTTGTAATCTGAAATAAAGGTCGGATTGCATCCTGTCAAGGGACGCAAACCTGTGGAATGGTGTAATGGTATTCCGTCATTTGTCCTTGCTGCAACAGGTGAAAAATCATCGCATTGTCGAAGGTTTTGCACTGCATCTGTATCCGTTTGAAAAGATTTTTTTGTAGTTTGCAAATTTAAGCGTAACTTTGCATCGCTTTTGGTGTGCGATGATTTGCTCGAATTGCACCAAATGCTTGAAATGCTAATATCGTTTATACTATCGCATGAATGACAATCTAGACCCCACCGGCAACACCCAAAGCGCCCGCGAACGCGAAGTGGAAAGAGCCCTGCGACCTAAGGTCTTCGACAACTTCGCCGGCCAGCAGCAGGTGCTCGACAACCTGCGCATCTACGTGCAGGCTGCCAAAAACCGTGGCGAATCGCTCGACCACGTACTGCTCCACGGACCTCCGGGATTGGGCAAAACAACGCTTTCGCATATCATTGCCAACGAACTGGGTGTCAGTCTCAAGATGACATCCGGGCCTGTGCTCGACAAGCCTGGCGACTTGGCTGGCTTGCTTACCTCGCTGGGACAGAACGACGTGCTTTTCATCGACGAAATCCACCGCCTCTCGCCCATCGTCGAGGAATACCTCTATTCTGCCATGGAGGACTACCGTATCGACATCATGATCGAGTCGGGCCCTGCTGCACGTAGCGTCCAGCTCAACCTAAAGCCCTTTACCCTCATTGGCGCCACCACACGCAGCGGTATGCTTACTGCGCCTCTGCGCGCCCGCTTCGGCATCACCTGCCGACTGCAGTACTATGACGCACCCACGCTGACCAAGATCGTTAACCGATCGGCCGAACTGCTGGGTGTCAAAATCACTAGCGAGTCGGCACTCGAAATAGCACGCCGCAGCCGCGGCACTCCGCGTATTGCCAACCTGTTGTTGCGCCGTGTGCGCGACTTTGCGCAGGTCAAGGGCGACGGTACCATCACGCTCGACATAGCCCGCTATGCCCTCCAGGCCCTCAACGTCGACCGCAACGGTCTCGACGAGATGGACATCCGCATTCTTTCGACCATCATCGACAAGTTCAAGGGTGGCCCCGTGGGCCTCAACACCATAGCCACCGCAGTCGGCGAAGAGGCCGGCACCATCGAAGAGGTCTACGAGCCCTATCTCATTCAGGAAGGCTACATTATGCGCACACCCCGCGGCCGCGAAGTGACACCGCTTGCCTACCAACACCTGGGAAAAATCAAATACAACGGCAACCAACAGACATTGAATATTTAACAATTCTGGTCCTATAAGACCTATCAGTCCTAAGACTGCTTTTAGGCCCTTCGTAAGTCGTTTTTCTGACAGATGCGTTGTTTTATTTTTGCCATATAAAATAATTGTCGTATTTTTGCTAAAAATTTCGTTGCTGAAATATTCGCAAAATAATTGCTATTATAGCGTTTTATTTAATGCTGAAAACATAGAAGATATAGATTATATGCTTACACTTGTCAAGAATATCAAGCAGTTGGTGCAGGTCGAGAGTGGCCGGCCAAAGTTGCGCGCCCAAGGTAAGGAGATGGCGCAGATGGAAATCGTCAAGGATGCCTACATTATCATCGAGGACGAAAAAATCAAAGCTTTTGGAAAGATGGAAGAGTTTGGAAAATCTCAATTTTCAAACCTTAACTTCCAACTCACTGTCGACGCCACGGGTCGACTGGTCATCCCTTCGTTCTGCGACTCGCACACGCATCTCGTCTATGCCAACTCTCGCGAGTTGGAATTTGTCGATAAAATCCGTGGACTTAGCTATGAAGAAATAGCCAAACGTGGGGGCGGCATCCTCAACTCGGCCAAAGCCACTGCAGCGGCCTCAGAGGAAGAACTCTACGAACTGGCTCAACAGCGCCTCGACGAGGCGATGCGTCTTGGCACCGGTGCCATCGAAATCAAGAGTGGATACGGCCTCTCAACTGAAAGCGAGCTGAAATTGCTGCGCGTCATCCGTCGACTGAAAGAGAACTCGCCAATGACCATTAAGTCTAACTTTCTCGGCGCTCACGGCATACCGATGGAATATCGCGGACACCAGGAGGACTATGTCGACCTTGTCATCAATGAAATGATACCGCGTGTGGCGGCTGAAGGTTTGGCCGATTTCATAGATGTATTCTGTGACAAGGGCTTCTTCACCGTCGAGGACACCGCCCGCATCCTCGAGGCAGGCATCAAATACGGTATGCGTCCCAAGATTCACGCCAACGAGATGGCCGTCTCGGGCGGCGTGCAGGTGGGTGTGAAATACAATGCTATCTCTGTCGACCACCTGGAACAGATGGGCGATGCCGAAATCGTGTGTCTGAAGGGCACCGACACTATGCCTACCATTCTTCCGGGTTGCGCCTTCTTCCTCAACTTGCCTCTCTCTCCGGCTCGTCAGATGATCGAAGCGGGCTTGCCAGTGGCAATGGCATCGGACTACAACCCCGGAACCTCTCCGTCAAACAATATGCAGCTTGTCCTATCGATGGCTTGCATCCGCTATCGACTCACGCCCGAAGAGGCCTTCAACGCCACAACCCTCAACACCGCATACGCTATGGGCGTTAGCAATGAGGTGGGCACCATCGCCGTCGGCAAACGTGCCAATTTCTACATCACCAAGCCTATTTCGAGTCTGGAATATATGCCTTACTCCTTTGGCGAAAACAAGGTGGAATCGGTGTTCCTTAACGGCAAACGCATCTGAAAACAAGGACGGCTATGGCTATGATTCAGGTAGAACATCTGTACAAATCCTACGGTTTGCTGGAGGTGCTGAAGGATATCAATCTTTCGGTCGAGGAGGGCGAGGTGGTGTCGATTGTGGGCGCTTCGGGCGCCGGCAAGACCACATTGCTGCAAATCATCGGCACTCTCGACCGTCCCGACAAGGGTAATGTGTCTATCGATGGCACATCGCTGGCTCGCATGAGCGACCGCGAATTGTCCCGCTTCCGCAATCGCCATATTGGTTTTGTTTTCCAGTTTCATAATCTGCTGCCCGAATTCACGGCGCTCGAGAATGTCTGTATGCCGGCCATGATTGCTGGACGCTCACTCGAGGAGGCTTCGAAGGATGCCATGGAGATTCTGGATTTTTTGAATCTGAGAGATCGGGCTCCTCACAAACCGTCACAGCTCTCTGGCGGCGAACAGCAACGGGTGGCAGTGGCTCGGGCGTTGATCAACCACCCTGCGGTAGTGCTGGCTGACGAGCCGTCGGGCAATCTGGATTCAGGCCATGCCAAAGAACTCCACGAACTTTTTTTCCGACTACGGGAACAGTATCATCAGACTTTCGTCATTGTCACCCACAACAATGAGTTGGCAAACATGTCGGATCGTCAGATCACCATCAAGGATGGTCGCAACTATTAAGTGTTTAACGCTAGATTCTGTAAAACTGCATGATAAAAAAGAAAGATTATAGCCCCGCCGAAAATCGGCCAAACCGCAGCAATTACGCCACCAACAATCGTTTTCATCAGAAGAAAAGTGAAGGTGGTGAAAACCAATCGTTTCACGTGAAACACCCCAAAGAATCGAAACTGCAGCTCGTTTGTGGTATTCGTCCTGTCATGGAGGCGATAGATGCTGGAAAACAAATTGACCGTATTCTGATGCAGTCGAATTTGGAGGGTGCTTTGGCTCAGGAACTTAAGTCGAAAGCGCGCACGGCCAATCTGCCGGTGCAGTTCGTCCCGGCCGAGAAGTTGAACCGCATGACCGAAAGCAACCATCAGGGTGTGGTGGCCGTGGTGTCTCCAATCGTTTTTTATGATTTTATGGAATTGCTGCAACGTCTTGTGGATGAGGAAAAAACACCATTTGTTCTGATGCTTGACCATATTACCGATGTGCGCAATTTGGGTGCCATCGTCCGCACGGCGGAATGTGCCGGTGTCGATGCTGTTGTGGTCCCCGATCATGGAAGCGCCCAGGTCAACGAGGATGCTATCAAGACTTCATCGGGCGCTTTGTTGCGTATGCCCATGTGCCGCGAGTCAAACTTGAAAACGGCGGTTAATGTGGCCAAACAGTATGGTCTGCAGGTCTGTGCCGCAACAGAAAAAGGGGCAACCGACTATCTTGAGGTCGATTTCACCCAACCGACCCTGCTGGTCATGGGCGCTGAGGATTCCGGCATTTCGCCCGAACTGCTGCGCATGGCCGATGTGCGTGCCAAACTGCCTATCCATGGTGAGGTCCAGTCGCTCAATGTCTCGGTGGCGGCTGCGGTATTCATGTACGAAATGTTGCGCCAGCGCCGATAGTTGCTGCTTGGCACCAATTGCTGTCCGAAAGACTCCAAACTATGCCGACAAGGATCAATTCATTGTCGGTTTTTTTTTGTTTTTTTAACATTCCTTTTTCGTCTTTTTGTAGGAAAAACGACACTAATATCACAATTCTAAAACTGTCGTAGTGGCATTGTTTGCTAAAGTAAATGCTATGTGATTTCAAGTTGTTAAAAATAAAATAATTATGTTGTTTTGAAGTGCAAAAAATGAAAAAATTCTTTCGTGTATTTATTTTTTGTGTAAATTTGTAAGTTCTTTTCACAATATCAACCCGTTCTGAAAGGGAGGGTTGGTTTTGTGCAATATACTAATAATGAAAATTATATAAATATATTAATATGAAAAAAAGGTCATTGCTACTCGGTCTGATTTCTCTGTTTTTGGCTTTTTCGGCCAACGCTCAGATCGTCACTAAGTACCAACAGGGATTTGAAACGGGCGAACCCGTCTCGTATCAGGTCACCTCTGGATCGGCAAGTCCGATTACGTCTCTGTACTCCTCGGGCAGCCGTTCGTTAAAAATGCAGCATGGAGCCACTGAAACCATTGTGCTCCTGGATACGCTTGACTTTACAGATAACGCCAGCTATACGGCCTATTATCTGGAGTTCATGCACATCTGCGATGTCGACCCGCTGACTTGTGCGTCGGCAACTGATGTGGCTATCATCGAGGTGATGCACCCCGGCGAAAGCAACTGGCATACACTGACCGACCAGGATTGCGACTTCACTTGGGGCGGTGGTAGTACTCACTTCCGCGACTACAGCTCCTACTCGCAGCGCGCTTACGACCAGTGGATGGGCTCCGCAACCTCCAACACTTGGTGGAAACGCGAACGTTTCAGATTGGCCAACCGCATCAACGATGTGTCTGACCTCTCTCAGCGCAAACTGCTGGTCCGCTTCCGTCTGAAACCTCGCACTGCTGCCGGTGCAACCAACTCCGGTTGGTATCTCGACAACATCACGGTCAAGTGCAGCCCCGAGTCGATGGCCCTCCCCGTTGCCAAAATGATTGCTTACCCCGATGCTATGTCCTATCCGTGCAGTCGCGCCACCCGCATCGAGGTTGACCTGACCACCTCGGTGGCCGCCGGCATGTGCAACGACTCGGTCTATATCGACTACCAGTTGGGCCGCTTGGCTCCTATTCGCCGCATGACTATGACGCCGGTTCCTGGCCACGCGGGCCGCTACCGCTCCTTCATCCCCTTCTGCGGCTACGACACCGTCGTCTACTGGCGTATGGTTGCTATGGACAATACCGTGAACCACAACAAGACAACCTTCCCTCTTGATGAGTCGGGATGGCAACAGTATAAGAGTGTCCGTGGCGTCGAAGCTTTCCAGGAATTGGGTATTTGGAATACCGACCAGTCATCGTTGCCATCCAGCAACATCTTCCCATTTCCCAACAAAGGTCTGCACAAAAGCCAAATGAGCTATAGCCAGGCGGAACTGCAAGCTGCAGGCTATGGCCCGGGTGCCATCACCCAAATCCGATTCCCGGCCCGCTCGTCGGTGGTGAACTCCAACCACCAGCGTTTCGTCGTCGAAATGCGTAACATACCCAATGATTATGCCCTCCATGTGGATAACAAGTTCAACACAGAATACCATCGCACTGTTTACGACTCGTCTCTGAGTATCACCCAGAACTCGGGTACCTTTGGTATCATCAATTTCCAAGATACGTTCTACTATGCCGGTGATGGACTGATGGTGACCATCACCTCGAAAAACACCACACAGAACCCTGCGGCACTAAGCGTTTCTACCTACACCTTCCCAGGCAATACATTGGGAACGCTCTATAAGAACTATGATTACAACTTGGGTAGCGACTTCGACCCGTTCAATAGTGCTTATTTCATGAATGGCGGTCGCGAAGCTCAGCGTCCTAGTTTCATGTTTAATGCCAACAAGAATATGCCACTGCTCTACGACTGTGGCATCAGTGGTTTTGTCACGCCTAACGACTCGGTGACCGCCAATGCGGTCGGCAACAACGATGTCACGGTGACGCTTAAAAACTACGGCGCCCAGCCCATCAATGCGGTACGTATCTACTACAGTGTGGATAATGGATCTGCCCAGTATTATGACTGGACGGGCACGCTGGCTGGCGGCGCCTCCACCAGTGTCACAATCAATACCACCCAAACCTATTCGGCTGGCTACCATGAAATGCTGGCATGGGTGGACGACTCGGTGACCACTGCCGGAATGCGCTACCGCGACCACGAACCGCTTAACGATACGCTGTGGACCCGCTTTGTGGCTTGTGACGGACCGATGAGCGGTACCCGCTATGTGGGCGGCTCCACTCCCGACTATCAGTCGCTCGAGAAATTCCTCTATGCGGTCAGCCTTTGCGGTATCAACGGTCCGTTGACCGTCAAATTGGCTCCGGGCACCTATCGCCCTGTGGTGTTCCCTTCCATTCCGGGAACGTCGGCAAGCAACTACGTCCTCTTCGAGCCGAGCAACAATACTGGAAACAACAGCGTCATATTCGAGGCTTTGAACGATGCAAATACAACCATCACCCCATATCTGGTCAATTTGCAGCAGGCCAACCATATCCGCTTCAATAGAATTACCTTCAACAGCAGCGTGTCTGTGTCCAATGCGGCAAATTATCAGGTGCGTTTGGGTATCAACAGTACTGGTTGCCAGTTCAACGATTGTAACTTTCTTGAGGGCGGCAATAACGCCAACCTGTCGTATACCGTTGCTACTGCGTTGCTCTATTCTGGCGGCTGCGACTCCCTGACCGTAACCAATTGCCAGTTCTCTCGTGGTAGAGCAGGTATTAGTCTTGTGGGTCCCGCTGTCGACAATATGGCACACGGTAGTTATATCTATGGCAACAAATTCCTGCACCATGGTGTCAACGGTGTCATCATCCGCAATCAGGTGGGCACGGTTGTCGACAGCAACAGCTTCGACGATGTCTACGCCAACTCCAGCTACGTCATCTTGCTACAAGACTGCGCTGGTCCGACTAAGGTGACGCGCAACACGGTTTACGTCACTTCGGGCGCCTCCTGCCTCGGTGCCACCGGTTTCAACGGCTATGCCACCGACAATGCGCTTATCGCTAACAATATGCTGGTGTCGAATGACGACGGTACCAGCAACATGTTGACCACTCCGCTCAATATCATCAACGCCGAATACACCAGGGTGCTCAACAACTCCATCAAGTTGGTGGCTCCTACACGTAGCGGTATCGCTGCCGCCACTTTCGGTGGTACGGCTATCAACAATAGTATGTTCTATAACAACATCGTTGCTTGTTTCGATACGGTCAATTTCGCCTTCAACTACATTCCCTCAACTAACGCTACTAATTATATTGGATACAATATTTATTATACTCGCGGACCTATCCTCAACAAGTACGATGGTATTAACTGCCTGGCCCTTTCCAACTGGCAAGGTCACTACCCGTCGGATGCCAATTCACTGCAGGTGGATCCCGCCTACCTCAACTCGACCAATACCGACCTGCGCTCCTATAGCCAGAATGTGAAGGGCCATGGTATGCACTTCGACCAGGTGACCGATGATATTTATGGCACCGAACGCGACAGTGTGGCACCCTGTATTGGTGCTTTCGAATTCTCGGCACTGCCTTACGACTTTGAGGTGATCGAGTTCATTGAACCTTTCGATGCTTATTGCGATGCACCTTCGGCTGCTCCTATCAAGGTGGTCATCAAAAACAGCGGTATCAATGCTTATGACCCTGCCAACCAGACAATCCCGCTACAGTTGAGCTACTCCCGCACGGCTACTCCGGGTTCGATGGTTCCCGGCTTCTCGGGTATGGTGTCGGTCAACAGGGTGATTCCGGCCACCGATACCATCATCTTCAACACGGGTGTCACATTACCGTTCCTACCCAATGGTTTGAACGATAGCACCTATTATCTTACTGTGTGGTTATCCTCACAGATCGACCCCAACCCGGCCAACGATACGAGCAGCACTACCGTGACCGCCCGCTATCATGCTCCGGCTCCGTCCAATGTCCAGGTCAATGCTAGCTACGGTGTGAACACTCCAGTAACGGCAAACGGCGGCTTGCAGACTTGGTACTCCAATGTCTATACCTCCAGCACTAGCCACCAGTCGGAGGTCTACTGGTTCACCAGCCCCACCAGCACAGAACCCATCTGGCGCGGACAGACCTATGTCACTGACCCGCTCTATACCGATACCACCTTCTATATTCGCCAGAAACGTGACTACCCCCTGGTTAAAATCTCTGAGGTGCAGCTTAAAAACAACATGCCGGGCGTGACATACCCCATGCCGCTGTGGATGAACGGTTCTACCGCAATGGCAGTTGAGTTGACCAACGTCGGTGACTATCCTGCCAATCTGAAAGACGACTCGATCTATACCGTCAGCGGTACTTCGTCACTCAACAATAAATTCTACAAATTCCCCGATGTGACCATCCAACCTGGCCAGACGATCGTGTTGCAATATCGTAGCAGCATCAGTGTCGACTCTGCCGTGACGCTGGGTACGGCGACCATATCTCCCCAACTCACCGCCAATTTCGCCATCATTTATAAGAGCAAAGGCGTTATCATGGATGCTGTGGCTTTCAACGGCGTCACCACTCAAAACCAGTGGAACAACGCTCAGGTTCCCAACTACGTTTGGGCTGGCGAGGGTATCACCATCCCCGATACGGTCCAAACGGCTGGTGTCATCCGCACAGGATGGCCTACCGGTGGTACCCCGTCCAATAGCCGTCAGTATTGGTCACTGGCCGGAGACAACAACAAAATGACTCTGGGAACGACCAATAGCAACTTGATCCGCTTTGTCGATAATGGCTGTGAAGGCGATGTGGCTACGGTCCATATCCATCTGATCAATCTGCCCGATGTCGACTTGGTGGTCGATAGTCTGGATGTGGCTTCGGGTTGCGGTCTGGGCATCGACACGCTTAGAGTGATGGTCTACAACCGTGGCGCGTTGCCTAGCAACCAGGTGGTGATCCATTACGAGGCTGTCTCCAACCCGCTCTTCCCGGGCCAATCAATCGCTTTGCAGACTTGCAGCGATACTATCGCTAATATTCCGGGTGCTGCCACCTCGCTGCTCCATACCTTCTCGACCCCGCTCGATTTTACGGTCAGCCAGGGTTCTGTTAACTTCTCTCTCCGTGTGTGGGTAGAAAAGAACACCAATGATAATACGAACTTCAACGATACTTCCTATGCTGAATTCGTCTCCTCATTCACTCCCGGCATTCCCAATGTGTATGGCTATGACACGGTGAATTACGGTGGACGCGCAGTGCTGCAGGCTATTGCCACCAACGACTCGTTGGCTTGGTATGACAGCAACATGCAGCCGCTCGACACGACGAATGTGTTCGTCTCTGACTATCTCTATGCTGACGACACTTTCTATGTCACTTCGTTCGGTACTCGCGAAAATCTGCTGCATGTTGGCCAGTTGGCTTCGCTCAACAGCGCCACGGCATATCCCTCGCCCTACAACCCCAACAAGAAATTCATCAAGGAACAGTATCTCTTTACTGCTCAGGATTTGATCAACGCCGGTCATGGCGCTGGTCCGATCAATTCGGTTTCGTTCTACCTCGACACGATTGTCGCTTCGGCCGGAACCATGACCTTCACTGACTATGTGGTCTCGATGGGTACCACTACCAACGATATTTTTGCCAACAACCACGACTGGCAGCCGGTGACTACATTCAGCACTATCGACACCCTGACGCTGAGCAACAGCACTCGCGGTTGGATCAAACATGTCTTTGATAGCGTTTTTGTGTGGGACGGCACGTCAAATATTGTGGTTCAAGTGACCCGCGCCATCGATCCTAACATCACTCAGGGTGCCCGTACCCGCTATACAGCCGCTGGCAATAACAAGGTGCTCTACAAAAATGGTACCACTTCGCTTGTGAACAGCAATGACAACGGCTCGCGTAGCCCCAACCGTCCTGATATCCGCTTCGGTTTCGTTGACTTTGGCTGCGAGGGTCCGGCCAAACCGGTGTATGTGACTATCGTGGGTATGCCTCCTGCAGATGCTGCTCTGTCGCTGCCCGATGGCAACGACACGGTAACCTATTCCTCTTGCGGCAATATCAATATCGATATGAAGTTGAGCAATTTTGGTACGGCTCCTATTTCTGCTTACACTGTCAACTATTGGATAGATGGTGTGGCAGGTTCCTATGCGGGTTCCAGTTCCGTGGCTTCCCACCAGTCGGCTACGGTAACCATCGCGCAGCCTTCGCTCACTCCAGGACGCCACTTCATCAAGGCTGTAGTCTCTGTTGCCGGCGATACCGTGCCTACCAACGACACCGTGACGAACCTCATCAACGTGCGTTTCTGCGCCGGTACCTACACGATTGGCTCCACGGGCTTGTTCCCCGATTTCACCACTGCTATCGATACGTTGGTCAATGCAGGTATTGATGGCCCCGTGGTGTTCTCAGTCCAGAACGGCACCTACCAGGAACAATTGAGCTTGGGCGCAGTTGATGGCTCATCTGCTACCAATACCATCACCTTCCGTAGCGCTTCGCGCAACAGCGACGATGTGATATTGAGACATACTCCGGCCAATGGCTCGAATTATGTGCTCAGCATCGATGGCGCCAGCTTCGTGGCATTCGAACATATTACCCTCTACAGTACGGGCGCCACTTATTCTAATGTGGTCGATGTGGCCAATAGCCGTAACATCCACTTCACAGGCGATGTGATCCGTGTGAAGGGTACAGTGAACAATACCAATGGCAATGGCGTTATCATTGGCGAAGGCGTCAATTTCCTCTATATCGACAGCTGTGTGATCGATAGCGGCTACTGCGGTGTGCGTAGCACTGTTAGCGCTATGGGTCTCACCGAAGGCGTCTTCATCAATAACAACAGCATCCAGAACTTCCTCTCGCAGGGTATTGCCTTGCGCAAGGTGAACGATGTGTATGTGGTACACAACCAAGTGCGTTCGGGCGTCAATATCAACAACCGTTCGCTCACGGGTATCTTCATTGCCGAACATAACGGACCGGTGTCTGTCGAACGCAACAATGTGGTGCTGAGCGATAACCGTTCGGGTGGAAAGCAGTGTATCAAGCTGGTTAACATCAACGGATCCAATGCCACCAGAAGCCATGTCTACAACAATATGGCAGCTTCCTATGGCTCGGCTACCGCCGGTCAGACCTCGTGCGGCATCTGGATCGACAGCTCTTCGTGGATTAATGTTTACTACAACACTTGTCAGGTGTATGCTGGTTTGACAAATGCAGCTGCTGGTACGCGTGCTTTCAGCGTTGAAACGACAAGTTCGGGCATTTACGCTATGAACAACCTCTTTTCCAACATCAGCCGCGGCTATGCTTTCTATGTGAAACAAGCTGCCAATATCGGCAATACCAACTATAATAACTATTGGACCAACTCTTCGAGCCGTCTTGCTTTCTGGAGCGGTACGGAATGTGCTTCCTTCGAGGAATTGCAGGCTGCAGACGGTATGGATGTCAACTCGGTCCACAAACAGACCTACTTCATCTCCAATGAAGACCTCCACCTCTCGGTCGGTACCTTCTGCGAATTGGCTCAGTACAACACCGAGGTGCCTGTCGACATCGACGACACCATTCGTCCGCAGATTCCTAACCCCTGTATGGGTGCCCACGAATTCCAGCGTTCCACCCACAATGTGGCTGTGCTTGACGTGCTGGAACCGACAATCGATATCGAATTGGGCGTGACCGACAACATCGAGGGCGATCCCTTGAAGGTGAAGGTGAAATTGATGAACGATGGTACTTCTACCGAAAACAACGTTGTGTGGTGGGCCGAAATCCTCAACGCTTCGCCGGCCTTGACTTCGCCGCAGCGCACTATCGAAGAAATCATGCCGCAGGAGGAGGTCTACGACTCTACTGTCATCAATATGCCTATTGGCATTATCGATACGCAGTATGTCGTCATCCACCTGGAACTGCTCAACGATGCCGTTCCTGAAAACAACACATTGGTAGCACCCTTCTTCCTCGACCCGGCCTTCAACATCAAGACCGACTCGGTGACGGTGTTCAAGGGCGATGGCTGCCGTAAACAGGAAACCCCTGTGTCGGTCAACTTCAAGAATGTGGGTCGCAAACCTATTGCAGCTGGTACTGTCGTCAGCATCGGCTTCCAAGCGGTTCTCGGCACTACGGGTGTCACGGTCTCCACGCTGCCTGTCCAGTGGGTCGAAAATGCCACCATTCCTTACGACATCGAAGTTAACGCTTCGGGTACGCTCAATTTCACTACCATGGCTAACCTCTACCCGACAGGAATCCATAAGGATATCAATGTCCGTTGCCGTGCCTGGGCTACCCATCCCCACGACCAGAAACCGTTGAACGACACGAGTACTTTCATCACTGTGCCGTCCAAGTTCACTCCTGAGGCTCCGGTGGGAATCAATCTCCAAATACCTTATGCTACTTGGGATACAATCTTCGCTTCGGAAACAAACCAGGATCCGGTCAACAACAATGATATCCATCGCCCCATTCGTTGGCATCGCGATTCGACCGACGTTCCTTTCTACAGCCCCAACAATTATGCAACGTCATGCTGGTGGGAAACTCCTCAGTACTTCCACGATTCCACCTACTACCTCAGCTGCATCAGCAATTCGGGTTGCACCAGCTACTACAGCCCGGTCCACGTGATGCTGAATCCTCGTGTGCCGGTCGATATGGCTGTGCTCAATGTGGTGGAACCGCAGCCTCGCATGGTCTACATGCTCGACGACTCGGTCAAGATTTCGCTTATCAACTATGGCTCGCAGCCTGTGTCCAATATCCCTGTTGTCTACCAGCTGTTCAGCCCGACCAATGTGCTGTTGCAGGAAGTGCGTGAGATCTGTCCCGTCACTATCCAGCCCGACCAGGTGTATGTCTACAAGTTCGACTCCCTGATCCATATTCCGCAATGGTCGTACAATTCCTATCGCATCCGCACATGGACGGACATGACCAACGAGAATGTCCGTTTGAACGATACCCTGCGCGGTGGATATCAGTTCCAGGCTGTTCCTGACAATGAATACACCATCGCTGGCATCAGCGCTAAAACGGGTCTTGATATCACTCGCGTGGCATTCAGTTCGCTCGACAACAATATCGCGCCCGTGGGCTTCACCTATCTGAATTTTGTCAATGCTACCAATTCGACTGCAAACATAGGCTTGGGCGACATGGTGTTGACTGAGGCTGGTGCCATCGCTACTCCCAGCTTGATTTACGACGGCGTTCAGGATTATGGTGGCAGTGTTTCCATGCAGGGTGTCGGTCAGCTCCGCGCATTGCATGTGGTCAAGGGTACCAACGATACCATGATTGTGGAATGCGCCAACACTGACCGTTCGAACGATTACAGCACCGGCGGTTGGCTGACTGTCTTCATCGACCAAGATCGTGATGGCTTCTTCTCGTTCTTCCCTGAAGAAATCGGCGATTCGCTCAACTATAGCTATCCCTACACCGAGATTGTCTACCACGACAGTATCAAAAGTAACACCCCGCTAAGATTCCCCTTCACCATCCCCGAAACCATGCGTACGGGTTACACCCGCATGCGTGTCATGCTGAATCAGGCTGCGGTGCATCCTACGTCCTCTTATAAGACAATGCAGTTCGGTCAGGTTCAGGACTACCTGCTCTATGTCGAGGATCGTCCGACCGATGTCGATATCTGTGCCGCTCGTATCGATTCGCCCACCAGCCAGTTCATCGGCGGCCACACAGGCCTTGGTGGCGATACTGCTGTGACGGTACGCTTCCGTATGGCCAACAAGGGCGCTTTGGCAATCAACTCTGCGGTTATCACTTACCAGTTTATCCATCCTGATTCCAATGAGGGTGCGCAGACCTTGCAATGGGCCGGTACGCTCGACAAGGGCGCCAGTGTCTCTGTCGCGTTGCCACCGCATGTATTCCCAGTGGGTACCACCGAATTGATGATCGTGGTCTCCGCTGCGGGCGACACCAATGCGACCAACGACACGCTCATCTACCAGTTCCACCGATCCAAAGTGCTGACACTGATCTACAGAGAACAGTTCGAAGAACAGGATATCTGGTTCGCTCCTCGTGGCAACTCGGCCTACACTCAAAACGTATGGCAGCGCGGCTACCCGCAAAAAGTCAATATCATGGCTTGTGTCAGCGACTCGAATGTGTGGGCTACCAATTTGAACGGCTATATCAACACCTATCAGACGGGTACCCGTAGCATTCTCTACACGCCTATCATCGATATCTCGACCATCAAGGCGGATACGATGACCATTTGGGTGGCTACCGACATGCCTGAAGGCCATCTGTTGAATATTGAGTATTGTGACTATCTGGGCCGTTGGAATGTGATGGGCTCTGCCAACGACAGCAACTGGTATAATGTTGCTGGTGGCTGGGGCGATGTCAGTTCAGGCTATGGCTACTCACAGTTCAGTTTCCCGATCTCGAAGGTGAGCGGTAACTTCCAGCAATACGTCCAGTTCCGCTTCATCTATAGTGCCACGACCGAATCGCAGGCTTGCGATGGTGCTGCTTTCGACGACCTGATCATCGGTCGCCAACGCCGCAATATCGATGCCAGCGTCGTCGATATCATTTATCCTACCGAACCGCGTTTCGGACAGATAATCAATCCTACGGTGATCCTCTACAATCATGGCTACGATACGCTCTACAATGTGCCGCTGGCTTACATGCCCTATGGCTCCTTCCTGCCTAAGACGGGCACTTTCGAAGGCGTCCTGCTCCCGCGTGGTACGGCGACCTACACCTTCCCGACTCCGTTTGTGGTCATGAACGACTTCCCCGACACCTTCACCATCTGCTCTTTCACCACAATCAATATGGATATGTATCGTGACAATGATACCGTCTGCAAGGAGTTCTACCTGACCCCACTTGACAATGATATGGCTATGGTCAGCTTCCTCTCTCCGATGCAGCGCGTCATTGCTGGTGATTCGATCCAGGTGTCTACACGTCTGCGTAACTATGGTCAGGCTCCGGTGCAGTCGGCTCAGGTGACTTACGTTATCAATGAAGATTTCTCAGTGACCGAAACCATCGACTTCGAGGAGGCTTTGGGCCATCCGCTGGGTTCGTTCGAGTATTTCAACTATACCTTCCACGACAAATTCAGAGCTACCATGGGTCTCATGAACCTGACTGCCTATGTGGCTATGGCCAACGATGACTATCTGTTCAACGATACTATCATCCTCGATTTGAATGGAATCTCGGCTATCACCGACCTCCAAGCCACCGATATCGTCGTCGATACGTCCGACCACTACTACACGGTGATCCAGCTTACAATTGACAATGTGGGCGCTCGCGCTGTCTCTGACTTCGACGCCGGATTCTGGTACTACAACGATACCAACCGCATCGTGAAGGCTCACATCCATCTCGATCCTCCGCTGGCGGCACTCTCCCGACTCTACTATCGTTTCGACACCTTGCTGCCTCACCATGCCGAACTCTATCGTAACGTCGTCGCCTACGTCCATGTGGATGGCGATAATGATATGAGCAACGATACTACGACTCGTATCGTGACGCAGACATTCGACATGATGGCTGTTCAGGTCGAGGTAGAGGAAAATCGTGAAGAGGATTGCAACGTGCGTTTGCGTATTGAGAATATTGGAAATAGGGTCTTCGCCAACTTAATGGATATCTTTGCCACCATCAACGGTACGTCAATCCGTCGTATGCAGATTCGTCCGGTGGTGCCTCCGGGAGAGACCTTCGTGTTCACCTTCCCGGACAAGGTGCCGAAGAGCCCCACTCGTACCTATTCTGGTTACGGCCGTGTGGTTTGCCAGGGCGACAAGAATCCTGACAACAACGAAACGAGCGACATTGTTGTGTTGAACTATTTCGAACCCGACGGTATTCCTGTGGCTCCCTCCAAGAATGGTATGGTGCTGCAGCAGAACTACCCCAACCCGTTCAACAACACCACTCGCATCGACTTCTTCCTGCCTTTCAGCGGTCATGTCAGCTTCTTTGTGATGGACGAGATGGGCCGTCTGGTCTTCCAGCGGAACGACAGCTATAGTGCTGGCGACCACTCCATCGACTTCAACGACGCTTCGCTGCCGTCGGGTGTCTACTACTACGGCATCGAGATGAACGGCGAACGCTTGATGCGAAAGATGGTTCTGAAACGCTGATACCACTGCGTTCAAAAAATAGGATTCTAATCATGCTGAATCGTTTTTTGGACTATATCCGCAAGGAGCACTTGATTGCCTCTGGGCAGCAGGTGCTCCTTGCTGTCAGTGGCGGTCGCGACTCGGTGGCCATGGCGTCGCTGATGGCTCGTAGCGGCTATCCGTTTGCCATTGCCCATTGCAACTTCCATTTGCGGCCGGGCGACTGCGACCGCGACGAGGCTTTTGTGCGTGCCCTTGCCGAACGGCTGGGGGTGCGTTGTTTCGTGGCTCAGTTCGACACATTGGCCCTTGTCCGCTCCGAACGGCTTTCGGTCGAGGAGGCGGCACGCAATTTGCGCTATGCCTTCTTCGACGAGGTGATGGATCGCGAGGGGTTCGATTGTGTCGCCACAGCCCATCATCGTGACGATGCTGTCGAGACATTTTTCATCAATTTGCTGCGCGGAGCTGGTATTGGTGGCCTGCATGGCATCCTTCCTCGCAACGGGCGTGTGGTGCGTCCGATGCTCTGCTTCTGTCGCGACGAGATCGACGCTTATGTGAAATCGCAGAAGTTGGATTTTGTGGAGGATGTCACCAACGCGGAGCCGCTCTATCTGCGCAATCGTATCCGGCTGCAGTTGCTGCCCTTGCTGCGTTCGCTGTCGCCGTCGTTCGATGCAACGATGCAGGGCAATTTGGAACACTTGCGCGAGGCGGATGCGCTCTATCGGCAGGCGGTGGATCGGGCTTGTAAGGAGGTGCTCACCCACGAGGGTGATGATTTCCGCTTGGATATCACAGCTTTGCAAAAACAGACTGCACCGGCTACCATTCTTTTTGAACTGCTGCGTCCTTTCGGTTTTTCATCGGCCATGATGCCTCAGATTGTCGATTCGCTCGACGGACAGAGTGGTGCGGTCTTCCTTTCACCTACCCATCGGTTGCTTAAAGACCGCCAATCGTTGTTGCTGTTGCCTCTCGATGGGGATTCCGATGGTGATGCCTCCTTTGAATTGCAGCCACAGTGTCGGTCGATAGAGCATCCGCTGCCGATGCGTTTCGATTGCCTCCCTGTGGGCGAATGCCGACTGAAGGTGCCCCCCCAGAAGGCTTGCTTTGACTATGACCGGTTGCGGTTTCCGCTGCATCTGCGTCGTTGGCGTACGGGCGACCGTTTCCGTCCGTTTGGCATGAGGGGGTCGCGCTTGGTCAGCGACCTGTTGGTCGATGCCAAACTGAGTCGTGAGGCGAAAAAGAAGGTCTGGCTGTTGTGCGATGCCGACGACCGTATCCTCTGGGTGGTCGGATTGCGTGCGGCGTCGGTGGCGTCAGTGGACGGCTCGACATGTCGCGTTTTTACTGCTGCAATCAGTAACTCATGATTTCTTTCAATCCAACCAGCCGGTCGTAGCGTGCGCCGGGCATGCGCAGATATACGTATATCGTGTAGCTGTTGGCGGTCATGTAGTGGTCGCCCTCCAGGGTGGCGGTGAGCCCTTCGGTTTCGCCTGTGGGCAGAAAGAGCAGCTCGTAGGCATAGTATCCCTGTTTCAGCAACATGCGTTTGGTGTAGGCTTTGTATTCTTTGTTCCATTCCATGCGGCTGGCGTCGTCGAGCCGCCATTGGGTCAGGTCGCCCACAATGTGGATGCTGCCGTTCAGGAAGGGGCGTTCCATGGGAAGGCTGAAGTTGACCCACACATAGTCGGCTTCGATTTGGGGATTGTTGTGGTCGCGGATGTTGATTTTCATGCCGCCGTTGAGGCTGGAATATTGGGTGTAGACTTTTCCCGACCGGTCTTCTTCCGGTTGTAGAAAGGCGAAGTTTTCCCCTCCCCATTGTTCGATGCGTTGCACGTGGTACATAGCCGCCCACATGTTGCTCAGGTCGAAGTATCGGAAGCAGTTGCCGCCGGGGAAAACATTGGCCGATTTCCATCGGTACATCATCATGCTGCCCGAAAAGCTGTCGAAGGGCAGCGTCCTGCAGAGGTCGGTGCGGCGATTCTGCTGCAGCACGACGCTATAGTAGTCGGATTGCATGGGCAGGTAGCTGCCGCTGCGCGGGCTGATGCCGACCGCGACTTCCTGGTCGCGATGGATGTTGCCGTAGCCGCCTGAGGGCTTGGCGACGGTGGCTTCGATGGCCGTGAGGTCCTCGACAACGCAGAAACGGCGTGTGATGAGTATGCTGTCGGGATGGTCGTTGGGAAACACCTCCAGCAGATAGTTGCCCGAGGCCAGAAAACGGCTGTATGCATCGGGTATGGGCTGGTAGTAGTTCACGTATTCGACGCGGGTGTTGAAAGAGAACTGGTAGTTCTCAATCAGCCCTTCTTCTCGTCCGCTGATGAACTCGCCGGGCGTCAGGTCGTCAATCTGCCAGTCGTATGTGCAGTGGCGTATGCGGTAGCGCAAATCGTGGGACTGCGGCCAGAGGATGTCGAAACGGAGCATCAGCTGCTCTGTGTCGTCTCCAGGGGCGCCCATGCGGATAATGGGCCGTTCCATCTCGATGTCACTTCGGGTCAGAAAGACGCTTTTTATCTCGTCGTTCCAAATGGAATCGGTGGCTATCTGGCTGAAAGCAACGCAGAAAGCATGGACCATGAGGGCGATGGCTAGCATTTTTTTCATGCTGCAAAAGTACCAAAAAATCTTCACTCACGTACATTTCTCTCCCCAGAATATACCAAATTCGCTTTTTTGCAGTTATCTTAAAAAAATACATCCAATGAATCTTGCACTGATAGGATACGGAAAAATGGGCCATGCCATCGAATCGTTGGCGCTGGAACGTGGCCATGCAGTAGTCTGCACGATCGACAATATTCAAGAATGGGAATCCAAGCAGGACTTGTTGCGTCATGCCGATGTGGCGGTCGAGTTCACCATGCCGTCCATTGCGGCCGACAATATTCGGCGTTGTCTCAATGCGAACATTCCCGTGGTTTGCGGCACAACCGGCTGGTACGACGCCTACGACGATGTCGTTGCTCTCTGCCAGACCAAACAGGGTGCGCTGTTCACTGCCACCAATTTCAGTATTGGAATGAATATCATGTTTGCCTTGAACGAGCATTTGGACCGCTTGATGGCCAACCTTCCGGAATACCGCGTGGGAATCACCGAAATCCACCATATCCACAAGCTTGATGCCCCCAGTGGCACGGCAATAACCCTGCGGCAGCAGATCCATCGTGACGATGTGCCTATCGAGTCGATTCGCGAAGGCGAGGTGCCTGGCACCCATACGGTGCGCTACGACAGCGAAATCGACACCATCAGCCTGACCCACGAGGCGCATAGCCGCAAGGGGCTAGCCTTGGGCGCCTTGCTTGCTGCCGAATTCCTGAAGGACCGAAAGGGGGTCTTCACAATGAAGGATATGCTTGCTATGAATTGACTTGTTATCTGATGATGTCGCTGCCGAACTGTCGATTGTTACGATGGCCTCTGGGCTTTGCCCTGATGTCGCTGGTCGTATTGTTTTGCGGTTGCCGCTCGGTGCGTCCGCCCGAGCCTTTCGGTGCGTGTCCTTCTCCCGCTCAGTTGCAGTGGCAGCGCATGGAGATGAATATGTTTTGCCATTTCGGGCCCAATACCTTCACTGGGCGCGAGTGGGGTGACGGCCGTGAACCGGATTCGCTGTTTCAGCCTTTGGCGCTCGATTGTCGCCAATGGGCAGCCGTCGCTAAGGCTGCCGGTATGCGGGGCATTATCCTTACGGCCAAACACCACGATGGGTATTGCCTGTGGCCCACCCGAACGAGTGTTCACTCGGTGTCGGCTAGTCCGTGGCGCAATGGGACGGGCGACGTCCTGTCGGAACTGCGTCGGGCGTGCGATGCTTACGGCCTTTCAATGGGTGTCTATATATCTCCTTGGGATCGCAATCATCCCGCCTATGGTACGTCCGGCTACAACGATGTCTTCGCGGCTACGCTTAGCGAGGTGCATCAGGCCTACGGACCGCTTTTCGAGCAGTGGCTTGACGGCGCCAACGGCGAAGGGCCCGACGGCAAACGTCAGCGCTACGACTGGCCCTTGTTCCACCGGTCGGTCTATGCGTTCAGTTCCCAGGCGGTCATCTTCAGTGATGTCGGACCAGGATGCCGCTGGGTGGGCAACGAAGAGGGTAGGGCAGGGGAGACTTGCTGGTCCACCCTCAACACCGAAGGCTTTGCGCCTGGTGCCGAGGCACCGCCGACTGATACCCTTGGCCACGGCAATTGCAGAGGTTCCCACTGGGTACCTGCCGAAGTTGATGTCAGCATTCGTCCTGGCTGGTTCTATCACGACAGCGAACAGCCCAAGTCTTTGCAGCGACTGCTCGAAATCTATTATGCCAGTGTGGGACGCAATGCGTTGCTTCTGCTCAATGTCCCGCCCGATCGTAGGGGCCTGATACCGGCATCCGATTCGCTGCGTCTGGTGGAATTCCGTGCGGCGCTCGATACCATCTTTGGTGTCGATTTGGCGGCTGGCGCCATGGCCGAAGCCTCCCATGTGCGAGGCTGCAAGTCGGCGTTGTATGGCCCGCAACACTTGTTGGACACTACCTACCATAACTATTGGGCTGTAGACGATTCGGCTTGTTCACCCGTCGTGACACTCTCCTTCCCCCATCTGGTCACATTCAATCGTGTCATGCTGCAAGAGTATATCCCGTTGGGCCAACGGGTGGAGTCCTATCATCTCGACTACCAGTCCGCCGACGGATGCTGGCATCCGCTTGCCGAGGCCACCACCATCGGCTACAAACGCATCCTTCTGACCCCCACAGTTACAGCCCGCGCAGTTCGGCTCACTATCGATCGTTCGCTAGCCTGCCCCATCATCAACCGCCTGGCGTTGTTCAGGGACACTGTTTACACCCCTCCTGTCAGTGATTGACCACTTGAGGTGGAGGATGAGACCCAATCATGGTTGGGTTTCAATTAACATGAAAGGAAATGATTTCTTGTTTTTGCAACAGCATGTCGTTCAATGGTGTATGGTCTGGCAGCATCATGGCATGGCAAAATGCGGGTCCTCTTATTGTGCGGCACGACGGGCGCGAAGCGCCATGTTGCGGCGTAGGGCTTCGCGGTAGAGCGATATTTCCAGCCTATGATAATTCCCTTCAATGCCAATGAGTGGCAGCATGTAGTCATTTTTAGTATAGCCTTCGACAAGCGTTAGCAATGATGCGGTGTCGAGACTCACAGTGACAGTATCGCCATTATATGTTAGCTGGGCAGGTGTGGCATCGGTACGCCAGTTGGCGGGATTGATGGCCATACGGTTGCCGTCGCTGAGCATCGGAATGGCACAATCGGGCGAGCGGACGCTGTTATAGCAGATGGTCACACCGAGGTCGGCGCTGTCTTTTGCGGGTCTGAAATGCTTGCTGGCGCTAAGGTCGTCTTCGGTCACTTTCCACCCTATCACGTAGGCGGCTACCATTCGGCCGTAGGCATCATCGTCCATCGCCTTGAGCAATTCCACCACGGCGGCTGCTCCCTGGCTGAAACCGGCCAAAATGAAGGGCCGACCACCGTTGAGGTGCTCGATGTAATAATGGAAAGCTTGTATCACATCGCCCATGGCCAGCGGCATGCGCGCCGCTACCAAACTGTCGCTGGTGAATGTTTCCATGGTGCATTGGCGATAGTAGGGAGAGTAGAAATTAAGGTCGCCGGCCAGCAGATGATCCACGCCTTGCATTTCGCCTAGCAGCAGCTCTTGGATGCTGTCGGCGTGGATATTGGCGTAATGTTGTACTTTGCCGTCGGCTGTGTAATCGCTGGTTTCTGTGGAGGTGATGTAGAAAATGTCGACATCGGCACCGCGGTCCACCACGAACCATTGCGCCGTGTCCGCATAGTCGGGTGCGGCGGGAACGGCATCGCGATGACAGCAGGCTCCTGCCATCAGGACAACTGTCAGACAGCAGAGAAGGCTTTTGAAAAGTGTCACTGCTACTTCTTTTTGGGATGCAGTTTCTTGTCGACGTTCAAGCCCCAGCGGAGCTGCTTGACGGTCGATTTGTTTATGTAAGAATCGCCTTCGCGTTTGCCACTGGTGAAGTAGAACCACAGCCGTTTGCCGCCCAGCATTTTCTTGGTCACTTCGCAGATCACGGTGATGTCCTTGCCCAGTCGCTCGCCTCCAGTGGTCGTACGGGCGTTCATCTCAACGATGGTGCCGGCATCCTTGTCGAAAAGTGCCAGAATCGAATCGAGTGTGGCAAAGGCTGCTTCGCGGTCGGCGCCGAGCCAGATACAGGCCTCGTCGAAAATGCTGAAGGAGGATTCGGTTCGTGGCGTGGTCACGGTCAGAATCTCCATCTCGTGGGCTACACTCAGGTAATAGCCATAGGTTCCGTCGTCGTCGATATAGGTAAAGATGCTGTATACTTCATTGTTGTGGGTTATTTCGGTCGATTCGTAACGAACACCGGCTACCTCATTCTGTGCCACTACGGGCAGCACGGTCAGAAGCACAGCAAGGCAGATAATTAAGCGTTTCATGGCTATTGTTTGCAATTTTGATTGAATAAATTGATTAATTGTTTGATTTTTAGATTGTCTGTTTTGTTGTTTCTTTTGCAAAAATACGTCTTTTCTTCAAATTGCCAAAATATTTTGTCTTGAATATGGTTTTGAGAGGTTGCGCACTGCTTGAGGAAAACCAATTCCATATCGTTGTTGCGGTTAGGCAATTCTCGCGGTACCCGTTCCTTTTTGATGCGGTGCACTAGGAAAACAGGCGATTGCCTGCAACAGGAAAAGGTTCCCTTTTAATCCGTTCGGCATCGGGTGGCGCATAATCGTAGAGGTGGCCGGAGCCAATGGCGACTGTCTGATCATTGTCTTTATTCAAGTGAGGCAAAAGTGTTACACCTGTTGCGCTTTTTTGTCGGGTTCGACGTGGAGGGTGATGTGGGTGTGTTCGCCGAACCGATGTTTCAGCGCTTGTTCTACTTCGCAGGTGCGTGCATGTGCTGTGCATAGCGGCAGGTCGCCATCCATGCGGATGTGCAGTTCGATGGCGATATGGTTGCCGATGCGGCGCGTGCGCAGATGGTGAGGGTCGTGTATATCGGGGAAAGATTCCACAACCGCCAGAATCTCCTGTTCCACGTCGTCGGAAAGCGATGCCTCCAGCAATTCTGCCAGGCCTTGAGCCGTCAGTTTGTAGGCCACGTGGAGAATGAAAAATGCAACGACAATGGAGGCTATGGGGTCCAGTACCGTCCAACGGTCGCCTAGCAAGATGGCCCCGCCGATTCCCACCAGTGTTCCAAGCGAAGAGAGGGCGTCGCTGCGATGGTGCCAGGCATTGGCTTCGACGGCAGGCGACTGCAGTTTGTGTCCTCGTCGAACGGTGTATTGGTATACAGCCTCTTTCAGCACCACCGACACTACCGCAGCCCACAATGCCAACCAGCCTGGAGCTTCCAGATGGGCACCATGCATCCATTGCCAAAGGGCCGCACCGCCATGCCATCCTATTCCCACACCCACTGTTGCCAATGCCAGGCCGATAAGCGTGGTGGCTAACGTCTCAAATTTGCCGTGGCCGTAGTCATGGCTGCGGTCCTCGGGCTTGCCGCTGATGTGGACAAAGAGCAGCACGACGGCGTCGGTCAGCAGGTCGGACAGCGAATGGACAGCATCGGCTGTCATGGCGGCACTATGTCCCACGATGCCGGCAACAAACTTGAACACTGTCAGCAACACATTGGCCATGCTGCCCACCAGCGTAACCTTGAATATTTCACGTTCGCGCTTCATTGCCTCTTGTAACGTGAATAGCTACGGGTATATTGTATCATAGGGCTATTATATCTTGAGATAACGTCTGGCTATGGTAGACAAAAAAAGTTGCACCCACACGGATGCAACTTTTCTGTTTGCAAATCGAACTTGTTGGTCCGATTATTTGACGCGGTGGAAGGTTACTTTATCCATACCAAGCATTTCTACTGCTTCTGCTTCGTCGACTAACATCGTGTAGGTGTCTGCACCCTTATCGTAGGTCAGGTTCATATTACCGTCGGACTCATAAATGGTCAGGTTCTGATCGTTGTCGAGGGTGTAGGCAAAGTTATCCAGCATGCTTTCAGTTCTGCCCATGAAAGTAATATCAATGCCAAACTGGAGAGAGTCTTGCGAAAGCACGTTCATGTTCAGATCAAAAGAACCGGTCTGGCCCATGTAGCTGATGGCGTTGGTGGAATTCCATTTGCTTCCCACGAAGCTTTCCTGTTCGTCATCGCTGCCGCAGGAAACTGCGAAGAGGGTCATGAAGGCAATAGCTGCCATTGCAAAAAATTTCTTCATAATGATTTTTTTTTTGGTTAATAAAAAGGGTTGTTTTACTTTTTCTTCTTTATATTAGAGTCCCAGCACTTTGGCACCCTGTTTGTAGACGATGTCGCGCGGAATTTTGGCGTCGCGGATGGCATCGAGGTCTTTCTGCAATTCGGCGCTAATCTTGCTGTTCTTGTCGCTGTAGGACTTGGCAGCAGCCATGTCGCCTTCGCCTTCCATTGCGATGATGATGGCAGCCCAGCCGCGAGCGGCCTCACGCGCTTTTTCCACATTGATCACATATTTGCCTTGGGCATTGCGGGTGAAAGCACCATGATCTTTGAAGTAGTTGTAGCACATGATGTTGGCTACGCCGTGAGCCTCGGTGGCACCGAAACGAACCGAGCGCAGAATGCCGGCAATGAAGGTGATGTAGTTCTGGTTGACAGTGGTGTTGGTGATCAGGCCGCGCTCAATCAGCTGTTCAGTAAGGAACAGACCGCAGACGTCGGCTTTGGCCTCTTCCCAAGCGCTGTACTGGGCGCCGAGAGCCTGGCGGCAGGGAATGCCGGTGGTGACGGTGTTCTTGATGCCAAGTCCATGAGCCACCTCATGGTAGCAGGTGTTGCCGAAGAAGGCGTTGAAGGTCACGCTGTCCACTTGTTCGTCGCAGACCATCAACTTGGCGATGGGAATCATGATGTTGTCGAATTTCGCCTTCATGGCGTTTTTCAGTTGCAGACGGCGGCTGCCTTTGGCCAGCTGCACGCGTTCGTCGTTGGGCAGATTGATGGCGATGGTCTTGGAGCCGGCATTGCAGTCGCCACCGTAGTATACCACATCGTAGACATTGATGTCGCAGTCGGTGCCGGGCACTTCTTTCTTGTATTTTTCGTCGCAGGGCAACAGTTTCTGCATTTCGGGCAGCATGGCGGCAAACTTGCTGAGGTCGTTGCTCCACTGCTCATCCTTGATAAGGACGTAGGCTTCCTGAGAGCATTTCAGACCGTGAAGGGCATCGTCGTAGTTCTCGATGGGTCCGACTACGAAGTCCAGTTTGCTGTCTTTCATGTCCATCCACACCATGTCGCTGTTGAAGTAGTCGTCGGTGCGGAAAGCTTCGCGACGGGCGATGAGGTATTTCTTCAGACCTTCGTTTTCGGCCAGTCCGATGGCTTTCTCGAGCAGTGCGTCGACCTTGGCCAGCTGTTCCTTGTAGGCTTCGTGGTAGGGCAGCACATAAAGTTTGCCGTTGGCATCGCGGCGAATGACGCTGTACTGGCTATTTTTCAGCGTGTCTTCCAGCGCGTCGAATTCGGCCTTGGTCATGTCAACAGGGTAGAAGTTGGCACCCTTGGGACGTTCGCCGTAGCCGGGAACAAAGGGTTTCTCGGAATCCAAACGGTCCCATGCTCCGTACTGTATGTTGGCAAAAGCGCGGATGGCGGGGTCGCTGAGGGTGTCGAGGGCCTTGCGGTTTTCGTTGCCGAAGTACTGGTCCCAGTAGATTTCGTCCATGATTTCGCTGATTTGGATGAAAATCTTCACTAGCTCTTTTTCGTTGGGCGAGAGGTTTTTGATAAGGTCGGAGGTCAGTTCGAATTCGGCGTATTCATCCACCTTCTGCTGGATGTCCGAAGTGGCAGTCTGCTGCTTGTTACCTTTGCATCCGACTGCCATAAACATGCTTGCTGTCATAGCAATTAAGAATATTTTTTTCATCTGATATTTATTAATGGATTTCTTCTATTTTTCGTTTGTTGTGGTAGGAACCTTCAATTCAGGGACCTTCTAAAGGCGCTGGCTGTCAGTTTGACTTTAACGATTATGTTCTGTTTTTATTATAAGGATACAAAAAAATAGGCTGCTGTTCGTTGGCGGATGTGGCGATTGACAGTTCGAATATGGAGTTCGTCAACATTCGCCTATAGGAAATGGTAGGCGACTTGGCATCCGATTTTGTAGGGTTTGACATATAGTTCGTGTGAGTCGACATTGAGCATGTCGGTGACGCCCCAGTCCACGCACAAATGCACTTGCCAGTGGGAGGCGAATTCATATCCTACCGACAGGGAGATGCCTGCGTTGAAGTCGTTCATGGCAAAACGGGGTTCTCCGGTTCGAGGGTCGTTGGCGATGATTCGGGTGAAAGGATTCTCCAGGGTGCCGTCACCGCCGATGCTGCTGCCCAAAATGAAGTGTGAGTATGGGCCTGCCGCAAAAAGCCATGTGCCTTTTTTGCTTGCCAGCCGATAGCAGACCGGCATACGGATGCCGATGCTGTAGGTGGTAAGGGCGTTGTCGTCCCCGTTGGTCTCGGCGTGAATGCGTTCCAGTGCGCCCTCGGCTGCCAGCTGGAGACTCCATTGACGGGTGATATGGTATTCAAGATAGGCTCCTGCACTGACGCCCATGCCGGCATGGGTGCGGTCGGGTGCGTCGGTGGTGTTGTCCAGACTGATGCGACAATCTGTAAGCGACGGTCCGGCAGTTATTCCCCAACTGACGTACTGTATGTTCTCGTCTGTGTAGTCGTCGGTCTGTGATGCTGCCATCCATGGCAATCCCATCGCAAGCAGCAGCAGTATTGTATGGAGTATATGTTTCATGTCTGAGTTAGGTTTTAATGTTAGATGGTGAATCGGAATTCGATGCGGAAAAAGCCTTTCTGTTTGGAGGTGAGGTCAGCGTCGTAGGAGAGTCGCCGCACGTAGTCTATGCGGATAAATTTGAGGATGTTCTCGATGCCGACACTATATTCCATATAGGGCTCATTTCCTAGTGGCGAGGTGTTTTCGGGCAGCTTGAAGAGGCCGGCGGCATTCTCTACCAGGGGGTTGTTCTTGGACGAGAGTCCGCCGTAGAGGATGTTAAACCCTACCACTTCGCGCAGACGCAACCGTTTGATGAGTGGTATGTTGTTCAGTATCCATCCTTTCAGGTGGTAGGTGGCAAAGAGGGCTGCATATTGGTCCACAACAAATTCCATGGGTTTCATGGTGTTGAATGCGTTGGACGAGAGAAAGATATTGTCGTTGCCATTGGGGAAGCAGAGGCGCGGGTAGGGTACTCGGTTCCACACCATACCCGACTGCAGGCGTGCGTCGATATGACCGAAGGCTCCTAGCCAAAAGCGTTTCTCGGCAGTGAAATCGGTGCGTTGGTAGCGGAATCCGCCTTCCATTAGTCCGATACGGTGGGTCAGACTGATGGTGGGGGCGTCTTTCTTCAGGTTGACCATGCCGGCGCTGCCGGGACGTTTACTGTCGGGGCTGCGGTTGGGGCTGAAGCTTATCTTGCCCATCCATTCGGCTTCGGCGAAATGGTCTACGGGCTTCAGACTACCGTCGTCCTGATACTGAAGGTATTCCAATGTTCCGGCGGGTTCATAGCGGCGGGCGGCCAGCCAGGTGTCGATGCTGATGTGGCTGGGCCATTGTTTCCGCAGTCGTAGCACGCCTTGGGCCACGTACTGCAGCTTGTGGGGTCGGTCGTTCGACATCAGTATGTTGTCGCGATCGAAATTGTCGAAGGCTTGTCCTGGCGCTTCCAGTTCGTAGCTTGCTGTGGCGCTCCACCAGCTGAGGGGTGATTCGTGGGAGTGGTGCTCCTTGTCGTCGAAGGTGTGGATGAACGAGGCGTTGAATTTGGGCCGTTTGTCTCGGAAACCGTAGGCCATATAGCCTTCCACGAAATTGCGTGGACTCAATGCTGCGGTGGTCATACCGCCCAGACGCAGTCGCCAGCCTTCTTCGTGATTGTAACTCAGAATGTTGTAGATGGGTCCAATGTCGAATCGACTGCTGTCGCGTTTGGAGGCAGTGGGAATATAGCCCGAGACGGTGATCTCCGCCACTTTACGCATGGTCTGGAATTCCGGCAGTCGTGCCAGCTCGTATCTCAGGCTGTCGATGACGGTTTCTTTGGCTGTCAGTTCGATGGGGCGCAGCCGGTTCCATTCTTTTCGGCGCATCTTGGTTTTGGGCAGGCTGGCGGTGTTGTTGAGTGGCGAAAAGAGGCTGTCGGGCAGCAACTTGGCCGTGTCTGTAAGGTCATAGTTGTGATAGATTCGCACTTGGTGGGCATAGACTTCTTGCAGCCTCTTGTGGATGTAGAGGCGTCCGTAGGTGTCGCAGCGGTCGGGGATGTAGCGTGGCGGATGTCCAACCGTATCGCTCGGCTGTTTGAAGAAGGATTGGGTGATGGTCAGGTCACGGACAAAATTTAAGTTGACGTGGGGCGACACATTCATGCTGTAGCGGATCACGGCATAACTGCTGTCGAGGGCTATGCACATCTGACCGGTAAAACCATAGCTGCGCACGTTGGCGGGCACAAAGGAGAGTTCAACGCAGGGAATGCCCTCCACTTCGAGTGTGTCGGTGATGTAATACTTGTAGAAGGTGGTCGCCAAGGTGGTGTTCAATGGTCCGGTAAAGTGATTCAGCATCACTTCGATCTCGTTGTCATAAATGTCGATGGGGACAAACATTTCGCTCAGGCTGGCATCAATTCCTTCTTGTCCTAGCACCTGGTCCACGCCTTCCATTCGGCGGGCGGTGAGCAGCGTTCGGTTTTGGCGGGGTCGACGCCGATAGGACTGCTGCATCATGATTTCGCGCATCGAGATGGTCAGAATCGGCGTGGCGTCAAAGGGCGTCATGTCGATATATTTCTCAAGGAAATTGAGTTTGCGCCAGATTCGTTTGTTCTCGAAATCGGGATGGAAATCGTCTAGTGCCAACGTGGTCTTCTCGTACACGTCGCGTCGGTAGCGGTCGAACGACTGCAGGCGGTTGTGATCTTTGTGGTCGATGACTTGGCGTACCAGGTCTACTGCAGGGTTGTTGCGACGGCGGTAACGGTTGCGTTCTTTGCGCGAAGCAGTCACAACAACTTCCTGCATGACGGTGCTTTTTGGCTGTAGCGCCACCTTGGCGTTGCGTTTGAATGTACCGACTTCAATGGTCATCTCCTGTGGCTGATAGCCCATCATCTGGAAACGCAACTGTGTCGCCCCTTGGGTGTTGGAGACGCTGAAGCGTCCATCCATATCAGTCGATGTGCCGCAATTGGTTCCGACGAAACCGACTTGTACAAAGGGCAGGGGCTCGCCTGTGGCGGCGTCGGTAACCTTGCCTTGAAGTCCGGTGGTGGTCGTTTGGGCACAGATGCTCGCTGCTGCCGACAGGAAGAGTAACAGCATCGCGATGTGATGAAGCGTTCGGTACATGTGGAGAGTTTCGGTTAGTGCTGATGGAGTGGGGTGGTAGTGGCGGGTAGTTGGTTGGTGTGGTCAAGAGGTGACTATTGTAGCATGGCTCTGTAGGATTCCACTTTCTTCTCCAGCTCCTGAAGGGCATTTTGCGATTCGCTGGCGCGTTTTTCCAAGTTGGCTTTCTGCTCGCTGTTTTTGTTCACCGACGACTCCAGTTTGGCGTTTTTGTCTTCCAAATCCTTGATTTTGCCTTGCAATTTCTCGATGTCCTTTTGGTTGGAGGCCATCTTAGCTTGGTCGGAATTGATGTTTTTGTTCAGTTTCTCCAAATCGGAACTGGCGTTTTTATATTCTTTCTGAGCCTTTTTCAGATCCTTCTCCGACTGGGCTAGCATCTCCTCGGCTTCTTGACGTTTCACCTGCTTGATCAAGTCTTCCAGATAACGGCGGACATACGAATCGGAGATTTTGTCGGCAATGTTCATCGGCATGGCACAGAGGGTGACGACGGTTACTTTGTCCGAACGTCGGCCGGATTCCTCAATCTTGACGTATAGGTTGACCGGTACAGTGGCGATTTCTGGAACGACCTGCTCAAGGCTGGCAATGTATCCCTCGCTCTTGGTAGTGCTCAGTTTAGAATTTTTCAGTTTTTGGTTGAGTGCATTCTGAACGGTCTTGACATCCTGTGGCATCGAGACAATGAAACCTGGTACGGTCTGGACTCCGATTTTTAGAACTGTATCCTGAACTTCTTGGGCTTTGAGTCCGACAACCATAAGAATTGAGAGGGTCAGTAAAGCGAATTTTTTTATCATAACTGTATTATTTGAATGATTAACAATTGAATGTGGTGTGTTTTGTTCCGTGTTTATATTTGCAAAAATACAATTTTTTTTGTTCTTTTTTGGAAAAAATGAAACATATAACACTAGTCTACGTAAAAATTTTTGTCTATTTTTGCAGAAGGAAAAAAGATTACAAACTATTGTGAATAATATATAAATTAATCAAATAACCTGTTTTTTGGAATATTTTTAATTTTAAAACATACAAGAATGAAAAAAGTAGTTACGTTATTTGCCATCGCAGTTGCTATGTTGACTGCTGGCAGTGCAAAAGCACAGTTGAATCTTCATCTGGGTTACATGCCCGAAACTTTCTCCGACGAAGTCGGCAGTGTCAGTAATGACTTCACTATGGACGGCTTCTTTGTGGGAGCTGACTACATGATGAACCTTACGGGCGATCTCAACCTCTCGGTGGGTCTGCAACTCCGTTATAACATGCATTCTGAAACCGTTGCCACTATCGAAACCAAATTCAGCCAGATGGCGTTGGATGTTCCTATCCTTTTCAACTACGGTTTTCCTCTGGGCAGCGATTTCAAGCTCTCTGCTTTCGCCGGTCCTACCATCTCTTTCGCCATCATGGGTAAAAGCAAAGCCACCATTCTTGGTACTGAAAATGAAACCGACTGGTATGAAAACAATGAAAACCTTTCCCGCCTGAATGTTTATGGCACCGTTGGACTCTCCCTTAGCTACAAAGGCCAGTACCGTCTCTTTGGCGGCTACAACATGGGTCTGCTCGACCTCGAACAGTCTGACAATAGCAAACGTACCACCGGAGGTCTCTTTGTCGGTCTTGGCATCGGTCTCTAATCAGATTCCTTACAAATTATATAGGGAGGAAAACAGTCTTGTTTCCCTCCTTTCTTTTTGTCCTTACATCTTGTCCTTACAGCATCACTTCTCGGAACTTTTACGGCAATAGCCCCCATAACTTATATTACTTGGCTTCCATAACCCTTACAGCAATACTTTCCCGTATATAGCAACGCGGTTTCATATCCTTTGGCGACAGCATTCCGCGTCCATACATTGTGCCTTTTTGTTTCCTTGCGGTAATACCTTCCGGTCGCCATGTGTCATTATATTCCCATTTCCTTGCAATGACTCTTTTTCGTCGTCTCTTAACTTACAGGCGTTAGATTTGCATGATTTTATGTCGTTGCCTTTCCCGTACAAAAAATAGGGTGACTCACACGAGCCACCCTATTTGGTGTATTCGTAGCAGGAGTTACACCTGCCAGAGTTTCGTCTTATTTGTACTCGGCGATGATAGCGGGTATTTGGTCGGGGGTCAGACGGCCATAGACCTTCTCGCCAATCATGGCGACGGGAGCCAGACCGCAGGCACCGACGCAACGCAGCGTGTTCAAAGAGAACTTGCCGTCGGCAGTGCATTTGCCGATTTCGACGTTCAGTTCGCGAGCAAAAGCGTCGAGAACCTTCTCAGCACCACGCACATAGCATGCCGTGCCCAAGCAGACATCGATAGGATGTTCGCCCTTGGGCTCCATGGTGAAGAAACTGTAGAAGGAAACGATACCGTATACACGCGATACGGGGATATTCAGTTCGTGGGCAACGACTTCCTGCACTTCAGCGGGAAGATAACCAAATTTGCCCTGAACCTGGTGGAGGACATTGATAACCTCACCAGCTCTGTTACCAAAGGATTTAGCAATCTCTTTGATGGTATTGACTTTATCTTCAGATAACTTGATATTTGCCATTGTATTTTGGTTTTTAGTGATTCGTGATTCGTGAATAGTGAATTGACAAATGACAGCGTCAGTATCGATTCACTATTCACTTGTCACTATTCACAGTATTATTTACTTTGTTGCCTCCAGTTTGTCGCTGCGGTCGAAATAGTGGGTGTGCAGCTGTTCGTGGCTGAGGTGGCCGCAAGGTTCGCCATAGTATTCCTTGTAGATGGCAATGACCTCGGGGTTCTCGTGGCTCTTACGGATGGGCTTGCCAGCATCCTCGCGGTAGATGGCTTCCATACGTTTGCGGATGATGTTGCTGTCGCCGTGGTGATAGGGCTGGCCAGCGCCGCCGATACAACCACCGGGGCAAGCCATAACCTCGACGAAGTGGTATCCGTTGGGGTTGCCGTTGCGAACCTCTTCCATAATCTTGCGAGCGTTGCCAAGGCTGTAAGCCACAGCAATCTTCAGCGGGAAGCCGTCGAAATCGATGGTAGCTTCCTTGATGCCCTGGAATCCGCGGGTTTCTTCGAAGTCGATTTTGGGCAGTTTCTTGCCGGTATGGACTTCGTAAGCGGTACGGAGAGCAGCCTCCATCACACCACCGGTGGCACCGAAGATGACAGCAGCACCAGTCGACTGGCCGAGCGGACTGTCGAAGTCCTCTTCAGGCATGTCGTTCAGGTTGAGGTTGCACTGACGGATCATGTGAGCCAATTCACGTGTGGTCAGCGAGAAGTCCACGTCGCGGTTGCCGTTGACGCTGAGCTCTTCGCGAGCCAATTCGCTCTTCTTGGCCAAGCAAGGCATGATGGAAACGACAACGAGGTCTTCACGTTTCACACCCAGTTTCGGAGCCAGGTAGTTCTTGGCAACAGCGCCGAACATACCCTGGGGCGACTTGGCGGTCGAAGGATATTCAAGCAGATCGGGGAAGTTCTTCTCGTAGAAGGCGACCCAAGCGGGGCAGCAGGAGGTGAACATAGGCAGTTTGACCTCTTCGCCTGCGAGGGCTTTCTTCAGGCGGCCGAGGAGCTCGGTGCCTTCTTCCATGATGGTGAGGTCGGCGCTCCAGTCAGTGTCGTACACCTGGTCGAAACCAAGACGACGGAGGGCGGCAGCCATTTTTCCGGTGACAATTTCGCCGGGTTTCATGCCGAACTCTTCACCCAGAGCCACGCGGACTGCGGGAGCGGTCTGAACGACGACTTTCTTGGTAGGATCGGCAATGGCCTTGAGGACATCGCTGATGTTGTCGACGAGGGTGAGGGCTCCAACGGGGCACACTTGAACGCACTGGCCGCAGTTGATGCAGCTGCTGTCACCAAGGTTCTGTTCGAAGGCGGGAGCAACAACAGCCTGGAAGCCACGGTTGACACCGCTCAGAGCACCAGCAGTCTGGAATTTGTTGCACATGGTCTCGCAACGACGGCACATGACGCATTTGTCCATGTCGCGATACACGCTGAGAGTGCTGTCCTTACGATAAGTGGAGGTCGCACCTTTGAAGGGAATTTCCTTGATGCCGAGACGTTTGGTGAGGCTTTGGAGTTCGCAGTCTCCATTCTTCTCGCACTGCAGACAGTCGTTCGGATGGTCGCTGAGAATCAGTTCGACAACGGTTTTGCGGGCGTTGATGACGCGGGCGCTGTGGGTCAGCACTTCCATGCCTTCCATCACATCGGTGGCGCAAGCGGGAGCCAGGTTGCGGCGGCCTTTCACTTCGACCACGCAGACACGGCATCCACCGGGTTTGTTTTCAAAATTCATCCCATCGAGCTCGAAGTGGCAGAGCGTGGGGATATCGATACCGTTCATGCGGGCAGCCTTGAGAATGGTGGTGCCTTCGGGAACTTGAATCGCTTTATTATCTATTGTGAGATTGATCATTGTTCTATTTTTATTTTTGTTGATCGGTTGATCGGTTGATATGTCTTATGAGATGGGAGGTCTGTCTTCCTTTTGTAACTGCATTTGACATATAAACGTATCAACAATTATACATTAATGAATAGAGATGGCACCGAATTTACAGTTGTTGATGCAGGCACCGCACTTGATACACTTGGTGCTGTCGATAGCCATCGAAGCCAGTTTGTGGCCGGGGGCGGTGTAATCGGTACGGCTGATAGCCTCGACGGGGCATCCCTTGGCGCACTTGCCGCAGCCGATGCACTTTTCGCGGTCGATGACATAGCTCATAAGTTTCTTGCAGACACCGGCACGGCATTTCTTGTCGACGACGTGCTCCACGTACTCGTCCCAGAAGTTGTCGAGAGTCGAGAGAACGGGGTTCGGTGAGGTCTGGCCAAGGCCGCAGAGGGCGGTATCCTTGATGACGCCAGCCAGGTTGCGGAGCTCGGTGAGGTCTTCCATGGTGCCGCGACCATCGGTGATCTTCTCAAGGATTTCGCAAAGACGTTTGTTACCGATACGGCAGGGAGAGCACTTGCCGCAGCTTTCCTCGCAGGTGAATTCGAGGTAGAACTTGGCGATGGCGGGCATACAGCTGGTTTCGTCCATGACGACCATACCGCCCGATCCCATCATGGAACCGGCAGCGACGAGGCTGTCGTAGTCGATAGCAGTGTCGAGGTGCTTAGCAGTCAAGCATCCGCCGGAAGGACCACCGGTCTGGACAGCTTTGAACTGACGGCCGTTCTTGATACCGCCACCAATTTCGTAGATAATCTCACGGAGGGTGATACCCATGGGGACTTCGATAAGACCCACGTTATTGATTTGTCCGGCGAGGGCGAAGACCTTGGTACCCTTCGATTTCTCGGTTCCGATGCTGCTGAACCAGGCAGCGCCTTTGGTGATGATGATAGGAACGTTGGCAAAGGTCTCGACGTTGTTCACGTTGGAAGGTTTGCCCATGTAGCCGCTGACAGCGGGGAACGGGGGTTTCAGCGTGGGCTCGCCGCGCTGGCCTTCCATCGAGTGGATCAGAGCAGTCTCTTCACCGCAGACGAAAGCGCCGGCACCGTAGCGGAGCTCGATGTCGAAGTTGAAGCCGGTTCCGAGGATGTCGTCGCCGAGGAGGCCGTATTCGCGGGCCTGGGTAATGGCGATTTTCAGACGCTCGATGGCGAGAGGATACTCGGCACGGATGTAGACCAGACCCTTGCTGGCACCGATGGCGTAGCCGCAGATGGCCATAGCCTCGACGATGCTGTTGGGGTCGCCCTCAAGGATGGAACGGTCCATAAAGGCACCGGGGTCACCCTCGTCGGCGTTGCAGATGACGTACTTCTGGTCGGCTTTGTTCTTTGCGCAGAGTTCCCACTTCAGACCGGTGGGGAAGCCGGCGCCGCCACGGCCGCGGAGGCCGGAGGCCTTCATCTCGGCGATAACCTGCTCGGGGGTCATCTCGGTGAGGCACTTGGCCAGACCTTCGTAACCGCCGCGCGAGATGCTCTCTTCGATGTTCTCGGGATCAACAAAACCGCAGTTGCGCAGGGCGATACGGATCTGCTTGCGGTAGAAGTCCATATGCTTCGAGTCGCTGACGTGCTCTTTGTTTTCGGGGTTGGTGTAGAGCAGGTCGGGCACCTTACGGCCTTTGATGATGTGCTCGTTGACGATGCGCTCAGCATCCTCGGGTTTCACCTGTGTGTAGAAGGTGTTGTCGGGCATAATCTTGACGATGGGGCCGCGCTCGCAGAATCCGAAGCAGCCGGTCTTGATGACCTGTACGTCGTTGCTCAAACCCTTTTCGGCAAGGATATTCTTGAAGTTTTCGATAATCTGGAGGCTGTTGGAGCTTTTGCATCCGGTACCGCCGCAGATTAGGATATGCATTTTGTATTTTGCCATAATTCTCTTTTTTGGGGTAAAGTCGGACGGGTCTGACTTGTCAGACGAGTCGGACAAATTCAACTTTACTTATCGATTGTTTCGTAATTGACGGGGATGATGCCCTCGACCAGTTCGCCGTTCTGGACGTATTTGGTCAGGATTTCATCGGCACGGTTGTTGTCGACGTGGCCGAAGACGATGGGGTCCTTGCCCGGCACGCGCACCTCGAGGGTGGGCTCGGCGTGGCAGTAGCCCATACATCCCGTCTGGGTGAACACAGCGGGGATGCCCAGCTCGTCAGCCTTCTGCATCATATGTTCCATTACTTGCTTGGCACCAGCTGCAATACCGCAGGTGGCCATAGCGACTTTGATTTGCACAAGCGACTCGGGATGCTCGGCTTTTTCGCGGACATCCAGATTCGACTGAAGCTTTTCTCTCATAGCCTTGAGGTCGGCCAGCGATTTAACTTTTGTCATTGTGTAAACTCCTTTTAATTAGTTTTTGGATTAATATTAATTAATTATTATATAATGCGTTATGATGAAACAGATGGTTCATTTCACGTTGCAAAGATACGTTTTTTTTATATATGTGCAAGGGTTTTGTAAACAATTTTGTTTCAACATGATTTAATTTGGTTGGATTGCGTATCGGCGGTTTCTTTTTTCCAGTGGCGTTCGTCTGACTAAAGTGTTGTGCCTTTTCTTTCAGATTTGCTCGGAAAAACTGGTATTGATTGTTTTACTGTATTGAATGTTAATATGTTGTATGGCTGCTGTCAGACTAAAAAAGACGGGAGCGACAATCGAAATTGTTGTCGCTCCCGTCTTCCGGTGTTGATCGGAAACTGTCGTCTGTCAGGCCTCCCATTTGCACTTAAAGCGGTGCTCGTATTCTTCGATAAGCATTGGTCTGAAATCGGGATGGGCGATATTGATCAGGTCTTCGGCCCTGTGTTGTAGCGTGCGTCCCTTGAGACGCGCTATGCCGTATTCGGTAACGATATAGTCGACGTCGTTGCGCGAAGTGCTTACTGCTGCACCTTCAGTAAGGAATGGCTTGATGCGCGAAATGGTTCCTCCTGCAGCAGTGCTGGGCATGGCAATGATGGCTTTGCCTTCGCGTGCCAGCGAGGCTCCGCGGATGAAATCAACTTGGCCGCCTATGCCACTATATTGGCGCATGCCGATGGTCTCGCTTGCAACCTGTCCCTGTAGGTCGACCTCGAGGCAGGAATTGATGGATATCATGCGGTCGTTTTTGGCTATGATGAGGGGGCTGTTGACATAGTCTACCGGGTGGAATTCCACATCAGGGTTGTTGTCGACAAAATCGTACAGCTCACGTGAGCCCATGATGAATGTTACTACGGCTTTACCTTTATGGAGGGTCTTGCGGCGGCCGTTGATATTGCCGTTTTTCATCAGTTCCATTACGCCGTTCGAGAACATCTCGCTGTGAATGCCCAGGTCGTTCTTGTTTCCGAGCGAATTCAGCACTGCGTCGGGAATCGCCCCTATGCCCAATTGGAGCGTCGATCCGTCGGCGACAAGCGATGCGCAATGCTTTCCGATGGCTGTTTCGACTTCACCAGGTTCCGGCAACTGTAGTTCCTGCAGGTTGTAAGAACAGGGTATGATGTGGTCCATCTGAGAGACATGTATCATCGTGTCGCCATAGGTGAATGGCATCATCTCGTTGGTCTCGATGATCACAGTCTTTGCCGAGCGGATGGCCGCCTTGGCATAGTCGCAACTTACACCGAGTGAACAATAACCTTCTTCGTTGGGTGGAGTGGTTTGGAAAACAGCGACATCGCAGGGTATGTCGTTGCCGATCATAGAGGGCACATCTTTAAAGTATGCGGGGAAAAAATCACCCTCGCGACGCTCTACTACCTCGCGGGAATTGGCGGAAAGGAAATTGCTGACATGGCGGAAGTGACCATAGCATTGCGGTTTGTAGCAGGGATTGTCGCCAAGGGTTGTCATGTGAAAAATAAGCACGTCGTTGTAGTCCTCGCAGTGGTCCGCCAAAGTCTGCAGAATGAGGCGCGGTGCTGCAGCGGCATGTCCCATTACCACACATTGCCCGTCGCGTATGTCTTTGATGGCATCTTCGGGTTTCGAAAGTTTTCTCTTGTAGTCGTCTTTCCAGTTCATATTGTTTGTGTTATTATAGTATTTCCAAATTATAACGTCGCGGTGCTTTGGGCGTCATAAGTCGGTCGTGAAGATTGTCGTGGAAGACTGCGCTGAAAGCGCGGCAGCTGCGGTCGACAATGGCTTTTGACGCGAAAGCATTGCCAAACATCTAGGCAGGTATCCTGGCTTAAAGACTAGGAAAGGCACCTTCTCGAACCTTGCGGGTCCAATGGCTTTTTGCCTTTCTTCAGGCATCTTGTTACAGTTGCGCGACAGCTCACGGATTGCACGTGATTCCCTTTTAATTTTGCTCTTTGACGCAAAAACCTACATGTTGTGTATGTCCAATAGTTTGAAGACGTGACTTTTATAAGTGCAGTGATCACGCCGTCCGATTTGCAAAATTAATTATTTTTCACGGATTTTCACTTTTCCCCAAAAAGAATTTTTTGAACGATATACGAAATGCACATTTCGGTCGTTTGAAAAACGTGATGAATGATTCCTCTAGCATAGCACACCTTACCAGACTTTACGAACTGCTTCGGATAGAACGGAACTACGAAGCGGAAGCTTACGAACGATCGCTTACTGCCGACAATATCAGTGGCCGATCCAACGAGGCTGACTGTAAGTATCCGGTGACAATTTGCGGTTCGGGATTCAATGCTTTGAACCAATATATTGTGACCTTGTCTTACGAAACGGATGGCGATGAACTGGAGAACGATTTCGAACCGGGTAGACCTGTCTCGTTTTTCCATTTGTCACAAGAGGGCGATAGCGTGGTCAACTTGCCATTTGTCTGTTTCGTGGATTCCTATAAGGAGGGCGTGCTACAAATCCAACTGCCGGGAACGGCAGCGTTCCAATCGTTGAGCGACCGGGCATCGCGTTGTATGCTGGGGGTTAGAGTCTGTGTCGACGACACCTCTTTTCGTGTGATGCAGGAGTCTCTTTTCGCCGTGATGCACTCTGACAACGAAAAATTGGTGCGTCTGCGTGAAACTCTGTTGGGCCCTCTGAAACCACGATTTCGCCAGCTTCCGGCGGTCGCTTTCCCTTGGCTGAATGATGCGCAAAATGCCGCTGTTCGAAAAGTGATCGCTGCTATGGATGTGGCTATTGTGCACGGTCCTCCGGGTACAGGAAAGACCACTACGCTGATTGAAGCGATCATAGAAACACTGCAGCGCGAGACGCAGGTGCTGGTTTGCGCTCCCAGCAATGCCGCTGTGGATTGGATCAGCGAACAACTGTCAAAACGTAGCATCAATGTGCTGCGTGTCGGAAACCCATTGAAGATGAGTGATGAAATGCTTGGGTGTAGTTATGAACGCCGCTATGCCGATCATCCGGACTATCCGGAATTGTGGCAGATAAGGAAAACACTCAGTGAAGGGCATGATGAGAAGAAATCACAGTCGGCAAGAAATCTAAGGCTTCGGTTGCGAAAGCGTCAGATGGAGCTGGAGATAAAGATTAATGAAGATCTCTTCAATCAGGCTCGGGTGGTGAGCTGCACTCTCATTGGCAGTGCTTACCATATTTTGGAACACCGACATTTCAGTACGCTTTTCATAGATGAGGCTGCGCAGGCGCTGGAGCCGGCCTGTTGGACAGCGATCCGTAAGGCCGATCGTGTCATTCTGAGTGGCGACCATTGCCAGTTGCCGCCGACGGTGAAATGTGTCGAGGCTGCTCGCGAAGGACTTTCTGACACGCTGATGCAACGGATGGTGCGCTCCAAAAAAGAATGCGTGTCTTTGCTGACGGTGCAATATAGAATGCACCGCGATATTATGGATTTCCCCTCCCGTTGGTTCTACCACGGAGCGTTGCGGGCGGCACCCGAGGTGGCCGACAGGCTTGTGAATCTGATGGATACGCCGTTGATGTGGATAGATACGGTCAACAGTGGGTTTGGCGAACGTCAGAACAAATCTATGAGCCGGCTGAATGCGGATGAGGCCAGGTTGGTGGTTCATACGCTTCGCGACTATGTGGATATGATAGGATTGGAACGCCTTGTCGCCGATAATGTGGATTTTGGCATTATTTCGCCCTACAGGGCTCAGGTGCGGATGATTCGACGGCTGTTAAAGATGCAGCGTTTCTACCGTCGTTTGCGTGGACAGGTGAGCGTGAATAGTGTTGATGGCTTTCAGGGCCAGGAACGTGATGTGATTATCATTAGCATGGTCCGCGACAACGACAAGGGCGAAATCGGCTTCCTTGGCGATTTAAGGCGAATGAATGTGGCAATTACTCGCGCTCGTATGAAGTTGATTGTCATTGGCAATAGTGAGACGCTTTCAAAGCATCGGTTCTATGCTGGACTGGTCGAATACTTCAAAGAAAAGGGTATGGTTGTCGATGCGGGTGTCGAAGAAGAGAGCCCGTCAGAAAAGGTTGACGATCGTCCGTGATGGAAAAAACTTTATTTTGCTGAGTGGCAAAAAAGGTAGGGGCATTTATTCGTGCATCCGGTCCTTGCCCCATACGGCATTCATGGCGGCAATACACTCTTGACGTGTGATTTCGTTTTTGCGTTCCAAATGGCGTTGGTAGAAAATACAACGCGACAGACCGATGCGGTTTATGACCACGTCGCCGGCAAAAGATTCGCATGTGGGGGCGCCGCACAAGCCACAATCAATCTGTGGCAGCTGAGCCTTCAATTGATTGATGCGTTCCATTTTTTCGAAAGCTTTGGAACGGTCTTCGTCCAGAACAAACATGGAGCGGGGCAGGGGTGCTTCAACACGACTGTTTTCAATCAGGTAGTCTTTCATGCGGTCCATGTCTCGGTCGCGAGGCACTTCGCCGTTGCGCTCCCTTTCAGCGGCTTTGCGTGCGCGGGAGTACATGCGTGCGCCACAGAGGAATCGGTTTTCATAACTCAACAATGCACCGGCACAGCTTTGGTCGCAAGCCCTCAACTCGAGGAATTCGACATCCTCAACCTCGTCATTTTCCAATTTGTCCAGAAAGTCCATCACGTTCTGTATACCGTCGATGGAGTAGCTTTTTTTGGCCATGCAGATGCGCCGTTCGCCATTGGTCAGGGTGCTCAATATGGCGTCGCTCGAAAGGTTGATGGTGCGGCTCTGTCGGGGGATGTAGTTCTTGCCTTGCTCCTTGATCTTGTGATAGGTACGGTTGAACAGCGAGTCCATATTGATGACGCCGTCAATGATGGACCTCTTTTCTCCGACGGGTGCCTTCACGGCGGCAATTTTGGCGGCGCAGGGGGTGACATAGAAAAGACCGATCTCTTCGCGAGGAATGCCACGGTTTTGCAGCTCTTTCAGACAGTAGGTGGCCGAGATGTCCAGCGGCGCCTTAATGGGTGTGATGTTCGCTACAAGCGAGGGGTATTTGATTTGTATCAATCTGACGATGGCGGGACAGAAACTGGATATTAAAGGCCGGATGTCTTCGTTCTCGCGGGCGTATTTTTCTTTGGCTTCGGCGAAGATGTTGGCGGCAGATTCCACCTCAAAGACATGTCGGAATCCCAGATCTTCCAGTGCTGAATAGATGCGCGACACGCGTATATCTTCTGGGAATTGGCCTAGAAATACGGCAGGAATCAATGCTACGGAGTGCGGAAACTCGTGTACCATCTCGAAGTCGTCCTGGTTGATATAGATGGCTTCGGCTGGACAGAGTTCATGGCATCGTCCACAATCGATACAACGGTGTTCCTGAATATAGGCTGTGCCTTCGCTGATTCGGATAGCCTCGGTGGGGCAGGCTTTCAGACAGCGCATGCAGCCTATACATTTCTTGTCGTCAATTCTAAGTGCGTGTACAAACATCTTTTGGATAGGTTATGAATGGTGAAATGGTGTATTCCGATGTGGTAGGTGATGTGCGGGGTGACGATGGGGCCTGGCTTGTTAGAAGTTCACTTCCATCTCGACGGTGGTGCCTACGCCAACCTCCGAAGTGACGTTCAGTTTGTCAACGTTTTTCTGCATGTTTGGCAGACCCATGCCGGCACCGAAACCCATGTCGCGTACCTCGGGGCGGGCGGTGGAATAGCCTTCCTGCATGGCCAGTGCGATGTCGGGTATGCCGGGGCCTTTGTCTGCAACAACCATCTTGATTTTGTCAGAATCAATGTCTACCAGTACCTTGCCGCCGTAGGCGTGGGCGATGGCGTTTACTTCCGCTTCGTAAAGAGCTACGACGACACGTTTGATTTTTGTGGGGTCGACATTGAGTTGTTTGAGTGTTTTTTTTACGGAACTTGAGGCTTTGCCGGCATTGACGAAGTCGCCTTCTACAACGGTGTATTCTTGATGCATATTCCTGAAAGTGGGGTTGTTGGTGGTTATTGATTCGGTTCTGTTTGTTTGAGATTTATTAGAATAGGGGCTTGATGCCGGCTTCGTACAGCATGCCACAGACTTTGAACATTGAGTAGGCACAGCTTAAGATAACCATACCGTTATCTTCGGCCAGTTCCAGCATGTCCTCTGTCACTTTCTTGTTGCGCACCACGATGATGATGTCGAGCGTAGCCATGTCGCAAGTGCGGATTGTCTGCACGTTGCAAAGCCCGGTTATCAGCATCGGCGTGTCTTTCAGTGTCAGCACGTCGCTCATCAGGTCGGAAGCGAAGGCGTGTTCAACTTCCTCATCCAGTCGGTTTTCGCCTATGCACACGGTGGCATTGAGCAATTTTGCTATTTCTCGGAGTTTCATTTTCTTTGTTGTCTTATGGATTGTTTGATGGTTGTTTTATATAAATGAGAGTGCAAATATACACTTTTTTTTTGAAAAAAGACCATTTTTCTCGATGGAATTTTAAAGAATTTAACATTTTAATTTGTAAATCATTGGTTTTGTGTATCGTGTTTTTCGATAAACAGGCCGTTGGCAATAGGATTTGATGGTGGTGTGTGTCGGGCTAACCTAAGCATGCTTTGAGGGTCGGGTGCCATTCTGTTGTCGGTTGGCATTGATCGGATTGTACAAAAGAATTGTTTGTTAATTTAAAAATGAGAAATTGGTATAAATGTTTCAAGTTACTGTGAGTTATATATTTGTGTTGATTTTGGTTTGCCTTTCGAACCTATGTTAAAAAAAAGTTGTATCTTTGCATTTTATTTTGATACAATGAAAGGCTTATGTTGCTAATTCATGTGCCAAAACTGACCAATAGGGTGGGGTACACGCTCAATGTCATGTTCAAGCATGTGCTCAAAGTCGAGTTCGAAATCACCACCGATATGGACATCTTCCAACGTCATGAAGGTGCTAAGTTGTGCTATGGTCATCGGAAGGTGGGTGATGGTGTCTTTGTGAAGTCGTGCGATCTCCTTTTTCGAACCACGATCGAGGAACAACATCCCAATTGTTTTCCTTACGAGGGGTGTGTGGGCCTTTTCCCCACTTACGACAGCAGCAGTGCATTCCCATTCGACCCCTTCGCTGCAGCATTTTTCTGCCTGTCACGTTATGAGGAATATCTGCCGCATTTCACTGACGAACATGGACGGTTCCCTGCCACAGAGAGTGTTGCCTTCAAATCGGATTTTCTTCATTTGGCGGTTGTGGACAGGTGGGCTTTGATGCTTGTCCGAAAAATCAAGGAGCGCTACCCCGACGAGCATTTCCCTTCACGTCATTTTGACTATGAAGATACCTTCGATATCGACGCCGCCTACTGCTACCTGCATAAGGGCTTGATGCGAACGCTGGTGGGAGTGGGGCGTGACCTTTTTGTTTTCCGACACAAAAGCGATGTCCGTAAGCGTTGGCGCGTGCTGCTGCGTCGTGAGCAGGATCCGTTTGATTCTTTCGACTATATTTTGGATGTTCACGAAAAGCATCCGGGTATTCGTCTAAAGTTTTTCCCCTTGATGGCTGATTACAACGTCTACGACAAGCCAATCTCTTATCAGAATAGGGAGTTTCGCCAGTTGCTGCAACATCTGTGCGATTATGCCAAGCTGGGATTGCATGCTTCGTATGCTTCGCATGACGACCCGGGTAGGCTGGCTGTCGAAAGAGAACGGCTGTCGTCACTCCTCCATCGTGCTACGGTACGCAACCGATTCCATTTTCTCCGTATGTCATTGCCCGAATCGTACAATGCCTTGATGGAGAATGGTATCCTCCACGATTATACCATGGGCTATGCCGACGAACCAGGCTTCCGTGCCGGTACGGGCACTCCCTATCCGTTCTTCGATTTGGATAGTGACAGCGAGACGTCGCTGTTGGTCCATCCCTTTGTGGTGATGGATTCCACACTCTACTACTACAAGAAGAAGTCGTGCGACGATGCTGAAAAAGTGTATGTCCAGATGCTTGACGAACTGCGTTCGGTGGGAGGGGTGTGCTCTATGCTTTGGCACAATCAGAGTCTGTCCGAATACTTCGGCTGGCAAGGTTGGCGAGCAGTCTACGAGCGTGTCATGGAATTGGCCGATGCTTATCGAAATACCAAATGTGAAATCTAAAGAAATGTAAATGTATGAATTATAAGGCAAAATTACACGATATTAAGGCTTTTGTTTTCGATTTTGACGGTGTGATGACCGACGGTAGTGTGTGGATGTATGCCGACAAGGAAACCGTGCGTTGCGGCAACATCAAAGATGGTTTCGCTATCCAGTATGCAGTCAAGAAAGGCTATATCATAGCCCTTATTTCTGGTGCCACATCATTGAGTATCAATAATCGAATGGAATCGCTTGGAGTGAAGCAGATCTATACCGGTTGTGCCAATAAAATTGAAACGTATCGCAAGTTTTTGGAATTGAACCACCTGCACGAGAATGAGGTTCTTTGTATGGGCGACGATATTCCGGATTTTGAAATCATGAGCCATTGTGGCGTGGCGGCTTGCCCGGCCGATGCTGCCGAGGAAATCAAGCAGATCGCCGATTATATATCGCTTTATGGTGGTGGTAAGGGTTGTGTGCGTGATGTGATAGAACAAGTTATGCGGCTTCAGGACAAGTGGTTCCACGCTGATGCTGTGAATTGGTAATATTTTAACTCGAAGACTATGAAACAGAAGGCACTTGTTATATTACTGCTGTTGATGTCCGTTGTCGCTCTGATGGCTCAAACGGTATCTTCTACAGATACGGTTACGGTCCATTCCATGCGCGGCACTTATTATAGCGACCGCTTCGTGGGTAGGAAGACCAGCAATGGAGAAGTCTTCAGCCAGAACAAGTACACCGCTGCCCATTGTTCCTACAAGTTTGGAACGCTGCTGTTGGTTACCAATCCAAAAAATGGCAAACAGGTGATTGTCAGGGTGAATGACCGTTGCCCACGACGCAATGTGGTGGATATGTCGCGTAAAGCGGCCCGTCAAATTGGTGTGGGATCACTAAATGTCAAGGTCCAAGTGCTTCCTCCGAGATTCTATCCCTTCTGGGAGTCGCAGGAGTCTTTTCTGGACGTGATGAGCGAAGGAAAATTCCTCCATTTTGCGGCGACCAAATTGGGCGCAGAATGGCTCTTGCACAATGCCCAATCGCCTTCCTCCAAAGTGGACGAGGCGGACACCGCTGGACGCGAAAACAGCCGATGGGAGGAGTTGAGCCGCTCCATGCAGGGTATCGACTACCAGCTCTACGATATCGAATTGTTCCGTTGCACCACTCGTACTGTCGCACAAAAGCGTGTAAATCAGTTGCCTTTTTACTATCGTGACTATGTCGAGTATGCCATTGCATCGGGAGAAAACCGTGTAGTCGTGCGATTGTCGGTCTCCTACAAAAAAGACAGGGCGGAACGTCTTTTGGAAGAATTGAAGGACGCTTTTCCCGACGCAATTATTGTAAAAACCAAATAAAATACGTTAATTGTTGATTTGTAACGTATTGTAATATTTTTTTATATTTTTTTTAAAAAAAAGGTGCTTGAATAGATAATTCTTATTATCTTTGCAAGTCAAAATCTACTTTATCTTGATATTCTCAAGAAAAGTTGGTTTGGTTGTATTTTATTGAAAATAAACTAGTTGAAATATATTAACTCTTTTAACAACATGAAAATCGAAATCAAAAAAAACATATCAATTCTGCTTTTGATATTGGGATTTTCATGTGTTGGCCATTCACAACAGGAGATTCAGTTCACTCAATACATGTTCAACCGTTTGGCTGTTAATCCTGCCTATGCAGGCAGCTCGGGTTCCATGTGTGCTTCGCTTATGTACAGAGGACAGTGGCTGGGTTTGCGTTTGGATGCTCCAACACCAGGTGCCAAAGCCGGCTCTTTGCCTACCAATGGTCTTTTTTCGTTTGACTCCCCTGTGAAGATCCTTCATGGCGGTCTGGGTCTTACATTCTACTACGACAAGATTGGTTACAACTCTACGGTCAGCGGCTCTGTTGATTATGCTTTTCGTATCTACTGGGGACCGGGCAACCTCTCGGCCGGTATTGAGGGCAACTTCTACAGCATCACACGTGATGGCGGTCTGCTGGGTCCTGACGACCTCCCGGGCGACCCGACACAACTTCCTTCTGGGTCGTCCGACCCGTACATCAACGGTGAGGAGGTGAGCGATTTCCTCATCGATGCTTCTTTTGGTGTCTATTACCAAGTTCCGGGTACCTATTATCTGGGCTTTGCTGTCAAAAATATTTTTGGCGCTCATAGTGACAACTTGAATTTCGGAACCAGCCGCATCCTTAACCTCCTTGGTGGCTACGAGTTCATCATTCCTTCCAATCCCTCTTTCCGTTTGAAACCGTCGGTATTGATTCGCACTGCGGATTTCTCTGTTTTTCAGGCCGAGGCTTCCTGCTTGTTGGAATACCAAAATCTTTTCTGGGGCGGCGTAAGTTACCGTTTCCAAGATGCCGTGTCGTTCTTGGCGGGTGTCAACTTTGATAAGATGAAGATTGGCGTTGCTTACGACTTGACAACGAGCAAACTCGGTGTTTATAAGACGGGCTTCAGCTTCGGTTCGTTGGAGTTTTACCTGCGCTACTGCTTCCGCATCATCATTCCTCCCAAGTTGCCCACCATCTATCAGGGTACACGCTATCTTTTGTAACATCTGACATGAAAATGAAACTTTCTTTTTGTTTTTCCGTAAAAGAGCAGAAAAAGTCATTGTAGAAACACATCAACAACGTTATTATATTATAGAAATTAAATCATAATTTATATGAAAAAGTTGTTTTTCTTACTCGCAGGAGTAGTTCTGTTGTGGAGCTGCGGTTCATCTGAGAAGGGTGAACTCGTCGGCGTTCAAGACCGCCCCATATTTGAAGATATCGACCTCAAAGGTATGGTATTTATCAATCAGGGCAATTTCAGTATGGGTTCGGGAACTCAGGGTGTCGTTTATGGCAAGCCTGTCCAGCCCCGCACCATGCAGGTTGGTTCCTATTTCATGGACGAGACCGAAATCACAAACAATGAGTATCGTCAGTTCGTCAATTGGGTCATTGACTCTATCGCTCGTCGCATGCTCGGCGAAGCTGGCATTGACGGCTATCTGATTGAAGAGGATGAATACGGCGAACCTCTCGAGCCTGCAATCCTCAATAAGAAAGAAAAAATCCGCTGGAATGAGCAGGAAACTCGTGAGGCACTGGAAGATCTTTATCTGCCGGAAAAAGATCGTTTCTATCGTCGTCGTACAATCGATCCTGCCAAGTTGAACTATGAATATTATTGGATTGACTATGCCGAGGCTTCCAAAAAGGAAAGCAACACGACTGTCAAGGACGAGTATAAGGGTACTATGTTCGCTCCGCGTCCCAAGGGTTTGAACAACCGTTCTTCCCTCATCAAACGCGAAGTGGTCAATGTCTATCCCGATACGCTCTGCTGGGTGCACGACTATACCTATAGCATGAATGAGGATTTCACTCGTCAATATTTCACTTCGCCTGCTTACGACAACTATCCTGTTGTCGGTGTCAGCTGGATCCAGTGCAAGGCTTTCTGCGTGTGGCGTTCCAATTACCTGAACCGCTATCTGGAATCTATTGACTACCAGCAGATGAATGACTTCCGTCTGCCGACCGAGGCTGAATGGGAATTTGCTGCCCGTGGCGGTATCGCTGGAGAGTCCTATCCTTGGGGCGGCCCCTATGTGCGCAACCCGAACGGATGCTTCCTCGCCAACTATGAGCCTCTGAGAGGTGCTTACGATGACGATGGTGGCGTGAAAACTCTGATGGTTGGTCACTATGCCCCCAACGACTACGGTCTCTATGATATGGCCGGCAATGTCTCTGAGTGGTGCCTTGACGCATTCAATCCCTCCACCTATGTGGTCGCCAATGCTTTGTCGCCGTTCTACAATTACAACGCTCCCGACGATGCAGCACCGGCAATGAAGATGAAGGTCATCCGCGGCGGCTCTTGGAAAGACCAGAAATATTTCATCCAGGTTCAGACTCGTGACTACGAATTCCAGGATACCGCTAAGTCTTACATCGGTTTCCGTTGCGTGCAGCCTTATCTTGGCCGTGTCAAGGGCGACAACCTGAAGTCGGCTTCCAATGTTGCCAAGTAATTTATCACGAAAAACAACTTTTTTATTCGCTGTCTGTTTGACTAAGGTACTTTCCGCTGAATGACATTGGGTAAAAAACAATTGAAAAAAACAATCTTAAAATAAGTAAACACTAATTAAAACTTAAAAGTTATGAGTAAATTAGACAACATTGTTCGGAGTAAGGGTTACAAAAACTTCATGAGCAAACTGTATGGATGGGGAGCATCGGCCGTTATTATCGGCGCCCTGTTCAAAATCAACCACTGGCCCGGTGCTGTTCCTATGCTTATTCTTGGTATGGGTACTGAGGCTGTCATTTTCTTCCTTTCGGCCTTTGAACCTCTTCACATCGAATGGGATTGGAGTTTGGTCTATCCTGAACTGGCCGGTATGAAGGGCGAGGATGTCACCGCTAATCTGAAAAGTGAGACAAGCGGTGCGCCTTCTGTCACCAGCGAACTGGACAAAATGCTCGCCGAGGCCAAAATCGGACCCGAACTGGTGGAACGCTTGGGACATGGTATGGAAAATTTGGCCAACTCCGCCAATTCTCTCAACAACATGACCACTGCTGTAGCCGCTACCGACAAGTTTGTTACCAATATGGATGTTGCTGCTGAGGCCGCCAACGATCTTTCTGCAGCATACAAACGTACCACTGATTCTATCAACCACGACTTCGAACTCTCTTCCTCATATTCTGAGAGCCTCAAGGGTGCTACCGCTGCTGTCACCAACCTGTCGACCATCTACCAGGAAACAGCTCAAACACTCCGCGCAGGCGATACTTCCTATGTCGACGAACTCAAGAAGATGGCTTCCAGCCTCTCCTCTATCAACGCCATGTACGAAATCCAGATGCAGAACTCCTCGTCTCAGCTTGAGGCCACCAAGGAGGTCCAGGAACGGATGCAGAACATGGTCGCCAACTTTGCAGATTCTGCAGAGGGCGTGTTGAAATACAAGGAGCAGGTGGATGCACTCACCAGAAAGGTTGCCGAACTCAACCAGGTCTATGGCAACATGCTCGCTGCTATGCAAACCCGCATCTGAGGCTTGTAGTTCTATCATCATAGGTTAATTCATTAATGTTTGACCGTTTTCGAATTGTTGTGCACTTAAACCGATGGTTCTATGTGTGGACATGAAAACGATTGTTTAAAAACCAAAAAAAGTTAGAATATGGGTGCTACAAATTGCCCGGAGACCCCGAGGCAAAAGATGATTGCAATGATGTACCTCGTGTACACCGCTCTGCTGGCACTGAACGTTTCGGTGGAAATCTTGAACGGCTTTGTGACGGTGGGCGATGCTATGAACGAGTCCAATAAAAATATTGAAACGCAATTGGCCGAGGCTTACGATATGTTCGACCAGGCTATGCTGAACGACTCCACCAAGGTGGCCAAGTTCTATGAAGCAGCCCAGGAAATCAAAGGTTACTCTGATTCCTTGAAGCTTCTGATTGACGAGTCTCGCTATGGATTCCTTTGCTATATGCAGAGTTCAGCCTCGGTTGAGAAACACACCAGCGATGGTGTCTACAAACGTAAGATTCCGCTGCGCGACGGCAGTGGCAACCCCTTGCTCGACAGCGCCAAGGTGGCTCTGGATCTGGGTGGTCTTGAAATTGTTGAGAAGAAGGACAATACCGATATGGGTTCGCATTATTTTTATGGTAAGAGTGATGCCCCCGATGGTAAAGCTATTGACATTAAAAACGCTATTATTGCCTACAAAGAAAAGGTGACCAAGGTGTTTCAGGATACCAACATCACTCACGATACTGTGGAAGTTAACTTCGGTATGAATGTCGAAGGCGAGTTCTTTAGTTCCCATGCCGGTCGTATGGTCACTTGGGAAGAGTACAACTTCGACGGTGCTATCGCTGTGGCTGATTTGGTTTGCCTTTCCCGTATGAAATCGGAGCTGATGAACGCCGAATACGATGCCATTAAAAAACTTTTTGGCATGATCGGCAAAGAGGACTTCAAATTCGACCAGATCGCTGCTATTTGCCGTCCTACATCCAGCTATGTCATCCAGGGTGGCAAATATGAAATGAAAGTTAACGTTGGCGCATACGACTCCAAACGTCAGTTCCGTGCCGTCATCAATGGCGCTCAGTTCCAGAGCGGTCCTGATGGTTCTATCACTTATACCGCCGGTGCAGGTGCTCCGGGCGAGAAACGTGTCCATGGCGTGGTCTACATGATCAAGGATGGTAAGGAAGAGGAATATCCTTTTGATGAGAGCTACTTTGTCGCTGCTCCTGTTGCCGTGACAGAGCTTACCAAGATGAATGTTGTTTACGCCGGTATCGACAATCCTATCTCGATTGGTGTTCCCGGTGTGGCCTCTAAGGACATCTTCCCCTCTATCTCCAGCGGCAATGCTACTATTGTCAAGAGCCAGGGCGACGGTAACTATATTATCAAGCCTTCTAAGATTGGTAAATTGAGTCTTAATGTCAGCGCTAAAATCGATGGGGCAACTAAGAATATGGGTACTAAAGAGATTCGTATCAAACGTATCCCGAAACCGTCACTCCGCATCGGTAGCTTCAAGAGCGGTGACCAGGCTTCCAAGGCCGAGATTACGGCCAATCCTGTGCTTCGTGCTTCCATGGAGGATTTCGACTTCCAGATTCCGGCACTGCGCATCAGCTCCTTCGTGTTCAACGTTCAGGGTTCGGGTGCTCTCGACCTCAATGGCTCAGGCAACCGTCTCACGCCTGAAATGATCAGCCGAATCAACAACGCCAAACGTGGTCAGAAGGTCTACATCACCGATGTGACTGTCAAGACTCCCGATGGCGCAACACACTCTCTCGACTGCACGCTTAGATTGAAGTAACATAAAACTCACATACAATGAAGAAAATTCTGTTTTGTTTAGGACTGTTCATCTTTGTGGCCGCTGGCTACACGGTCAATGCCCAAGGTATCATTGATTCTGAAGATGATCATAATTTCAACAACTTCTATAAGAAGGACCTGGCAAAAGGCAAACAAGCCATGCCGTATGCATATCTTCGTGAAACGGACGTCGTTTGGGAGCATTTCGTTTGGAGAACTATCGATTTTCGTGAGAAATTCAACCAGTTCTTTTATTTCCCGACAGATCCTAACAAAAGCACTCAAGGCCGTGTCAATCTGACAACAGCCATCATGAACGCCTTACGGGATGGTGATATCGAGGTCTACAAAGAGGATGACCTGGTGACGCCTTACACCTATGAGGAGATGATGAGCCAATTGACTCGTAGCTATAACTTCCATATTGCCGAATACGACGAATGGGGTGATGAGACAGAAGGTCGCGATACGCTGATCACTGAAGAGTTCCGTCCGGAAGAGGTCTATTCTGCCCGTATCAAGGAATCGTGGTATATCGACAAGCAGGACACTCGTCAGAAAGTCCGTATCCTTGGTCTGACTTTGGTTTACAACTACTGCAAGGACCGCGATGGCGAACGTGTCTGCGACAATGTGGAGATGTTCTGGGTTCCGATGGACGACATGCGTGTTCGTAATGCGCTGGTTAAAATCTATGCCTATGACGAGAACAACTCACACTCGGTGCGTACCTACGATGACATCTTCATTGAGCGTTACTTTGACAGCTTTGTTTATCGTGAGGCGAACACTTACAACCGTACTATCGCTTCCTATCTGACGGGTACGGACGCCATTCTCGAGTCGCAAGCTATCGAGAACAAGATTTTCGACATTGAATCCGATATGTGGGAGTACTAATGTACTGTTTGGTTGAAGCCTGTTTGTAATTGACAGTAACAATCATCGGATTATAAATAATAAGAGTTAAGGATCGTGTCGGTTCTTAACTCTTATTTTTCTTAATTATGTTTCGAAGGTTCCTTCTTGTCGTTATTGGGCTGGTGTTTGCAGCCGTAGCTCTTTCTGCTCAGACCGTGGAGAGTGGTGCGGGGCATTTTTATGAACGCCATCTTACCAAAGAACGCGAAGCTATCGATCTGCCTTTTATTCGGGAGACCGATGTGGTGTGGGAGTCTTTGATTTGGCGCACCATTGATGTGCGCGAGAAGTTCAACACGTTCTTCTATTATCCTATTGAACGCAATGGTTTTGACGGGCGTCGCAATTTTGCCTATCTGATATGGGATGCAGTTGTTGCCGACGAGATACCTATCTATGCCGATGACGAATTGAAGATTCCATTGGATAACTATGCTTTCGTTCAGCAGTTTACCAAAGCCGATACCATCATCTTGGAGATTGTTGACGACGACGAGAATTACGAGTACAAGACGGTGCTGGTTCCGAAGGAGTTCAATTCGGAGGAGATGCTACAGGTGCGGTTGAAGGAGGTATGGTATATCGGCAAACAGAATACGGATATGTTTGTGCGCATGATTTCGCTCTGTCTGACCAAGGAGTTGTACAAGGAGCATGATGGTGACTTGGATTATATCGGCACTGCCGAGATGTTTTGGATACCGATGCAGTCGCCTTTGGTTCGACGTTTGCTGACGCGCAACGAGGCTGTATTTGAAGAGAACTCGGCACATCAGCCTTCATGGGAGCATATCTTCATGAGCCGTATGTTTAACAGCTATATCACTCGGGAGTCGAATACGTACAATCGTTCCATTTTGGATTATTTGACGGGTCCGGATGCCATTTGGGAGTCGGAACGCATAGAGACCAAATTGCTCGATATTTGGATGGATATGTGGGAATACTGATTCCTGTTAGATGTTTTGACGAGACGATTCGGCGTATTTGCGCCATTTTTCTACCACAGACAGCATGTCTTCCGGAAGGGGTGACTCGAAATGCATCTGTTGATGTGTTGTGGGGTGCTCAAATCCTAGGATTAAAGCATGGAGCGCTTGACGTGGTAACAACTGAAAGCAGTTAGTCACAAATTGTTTGTATTTGGAGAAAGTGGTGCCTTTCAATATCTGGTCGCCACCATACATGGCGTCGTTGAACAGCGGATGGCCTATGTGTTTCATGTGGGCACGGATTTGATGGGTGCGCCCCGTTTCGAGCACACACTCCACCAAGGTGACGTATCCGAAGCGCTCCAGAACCTGCCAGTGGGTTACCGCATGTTTTCCGACCTCGGGGTCGTCGTAGACGGCCATGACGCGGCGATCCTTGGTCGAACGGGCCAGGTTGCCGTCTATTGTACCGTTGTCCTCCGCAAAGTCACCCCACACCAGAGCATTGTATTTGCGTTCTATGGTGTGGTCGAAGAATTGTTTTGCCAGTGCCACCTGTGCGTCCTCGTTTTTTGCAATGAGAAGCAGGCCGGAAGTGTCTTTGTCGATGCGGTGGACCAGGTAGGGGACAATCGGGTTGCCATCGGCGCCTTTCTTGTCCTGGAAGTAGAAAGTGAGTCCGTTGAGCAGTGTGCCGGTAAAGTTGCCATAACCGGGGTGAACTACCAGCCCCGCCTGTTTGTCAACGACCAATACGTCGTCGTCTTCGTATACGATATGGAATGGAATGTCTTCTGGGATGATCTCCAGTTCGCGTGGCGGCGTGGGCAGCAATACGCTGATCACGTCACGCGGTTTCACCTTGTAGTTCGATTTGGAGGCTTTGCCATTCACCAGGATACAGCTGGCTTTGGCTGCAGCCTGTATTTTTGTTCGTGAGACACCCTCCAGCCGCATCATCAGGTATTTGTCCAATCGCATCATTTCCTGTCCTTTGTCGACAGTGATGCGATGGTTTTCGTAGAGTTCGCGTTCTTCGATGGGGTCGATAAGGATTTCTTCTGTCGCGGGTACAATGGAATCTGTGGGAGTCGTCATTTTGGGCAAGTGTGTGGAGGTTGTCGTTTTTTAGTGAGAGACGATGATTTTGTGTCGCGCCTGTTGTCTGGAGGCGACATCTTCAATGCAAAGCAAGTAGACGCCGTTGGGCAATGCGGAGAGGTCGATGGAGGGGCTGAAGGGCAGATGCATTCTTCGCCGGCCCTGCATGTCGAAAATTGTTATGGTCAGCTGGTCGGTGGTGCCATTGTCCCAACGGATGTGTAGTTGTCCATGTGTGGGGTTTGGGGAACAACTGAATTCGAGCGCGAACGATGGTGGGTTTTCTATGCCTACCAGGGCATGGCTGCCAAATACCGGACGCATCATAACGGCACCACTCAGTATGCTTTGCATCCATTCGTTGCCGGTACGGTAGTAGGTCTGTTGCCGGGCGTCGTTGCTTCGGTCGAAACCCAAGTTTATGAAATCGGTGCTCAACTGTTCAATGCCGACAAAGATGGTGTCGTTCAGTGTCTGCGGGTTGCCCAGAGGGTATCGGTGGTAGCGGTTCATGCCGTCGAACTCGGGATGTAAGCGGGTGTCATCCTTGTAGATGAGTTCGCCTGGTTTGCCATTGCGGGATTTCCAGATGCAAAGTTGGAACTGTATGTTGGCATTTTCATTGTTGCGCGTGCGGTTGAAGTAGAGATCCACCGCCGTAAGCGTGTCTTCTGTGTTGAGTGCATAGCGTTGGGCGAACCACAAGCGGCTGCCAGTGGCGGTCAAACCGTAGCCGTTCTCGGGAACGCCGTCGTCGTATGCGTAGTAGTTGCTGAAGGTCTGTCGAAGCACCATCGTGTCGTTACAGATATGGTTGTCGCCACCTACACCTTCACGCACCACGTGGACCACACGGTATTCAACGGGAGCCCCTGCCACAGGATAGACGAAGTTGACGGGAGGGTTGCTGTGGACCGCCATCTGCTGGTAGCTGCCGTTGGGGAAAAATGCCGGAATGTTTTCGTAGCCACCGTTATAGTTGCCTATAATGTTGTTGTTTTCGTCATAGACGGTGTATGAGTAGTTGGATGCCAGCGTCTGGTTGTAACGGTTGACGATACGGACTGCCACTTGGTCGGCCATGTCGGACGGGACGAACTGCTTGGCCGGCATGGCACGGTAGTTTTTCAACATGGAGGGGGCACGTTCCACGAAGGCCACATCACGGAATAGCGAGTCGGCATGATGTCGGTTGTAGTTGAGGAAGATGTAATCGATATTCCATTGGTCGCAGTTGCCGGAGATGCCGCTTTTGGGATTAGGGTCGAGGCTGGCATAGTTGCGGAAGCGGAACTGGAACTGTTTGTTGAAGAAGATGGGGTCGTCGATAGCAATGCAGGCGAAACGCCACGGCCAGCGAGAGGACCGTCCGGCGGTGTCCGCATCAAACCCGCCCGTGGCCCATACAATGTGCCATTGGCTGTCGGCAGCCGCATAGCATTCCAAAAAGAGTGAGTCCTGTTGTGAAGGTGTGTTGCCGACGCGTTCCCACATGTTGCCATACCATCCGCCGGGCAGGTAGAAAAAACTGAGACAGACGGAATCGGAGGGCTGCAACTTGCGGTTGTATATGCCGGTGATGGAGTCAAGTCGTATGCGTTGGGACGTCAGGGTGTCGGCCGAGAAGATGTTTGTCGAAGCGTTGGGGTAGAGGTCGCCCTGCTGGTTGAGTGCGTCGAGGGTGACGATGCCTATGGTGGGCGGTTCGGGGGCGTAGTCTTTGTTGACAAAGGCGTCGTAGGTGAGCCACCGTGCGGGTGATGGAAGGCCCTCGTAATTGGAGAAGTCGTCAAAGAAAGGCAGCTCCAAAGTCAGCGTGTCGGTCGATTTTCGTGGCGACGGACGGTTGGCCGAGCTGAGCGGAGCCAGCACCTCCTGGGCTTGAATGGAACCCAGAGTTGCCAGTGCGGCAAATGCAATCAGAATATGATGGACGAAGTGTTTCAATTGTCAAAGGTTGCTTGTCGTGGTGTATGGTTAGAATGCATCCAGATCTAACAGGTCGTATTGGCTGGAGCTGCTCTCTTCGAAGAATTCGCCGTTCATGAGCATCTCCAGGGTGCGTAACGAGTCTTCCTCCTGACGTCTCTTCATGCGCTCCAGCTCTTCCATGGCGACGACAGACTTGTCGCAGTACCAAATCTCGACGGTCGAGCCGAATTCGGTGTCGCTGCGACCGGTGTAAGCAGGACTCTGGCGGAAGACGATGGCGCGGCTCATGTCGGAAATGCCGTCATAGTGTTCCGAACCGATGTTGAGCGATGCTGACAGTATGTTGCGGCGCGCTTTGACGGGCGACATGCCTACCAGATAAGGCACAATGGTCTGCGTCTTGCCGCTTCCGCGACCCACTACCAGGTCGACGAGTGCACCACGCTCCATCTCTCGTCCCGAGGCGACGGTGCGGCCGCGGTATTTTTGCTCCAGAACGGTGTGGTGCGGGTCGTTGACAAAGATGAGTTTGCCGCCGTGCAATCCGGCGTTTTCCAGTTGTGAGATGGCATTGCGTACCGACAGCGAATGCAGGTCGGGCATGTTTGTGCTTTCGGGTCGCGATGCGGTGATGGTGATGTAAATCTTTCGGCCTCTCTTGATGAGCGAGCCCGAATCGGGATCTTGGCGGAGGATGTATCCACCTTTATGGTTCTGCTGGTAGATGGAGTCGATGATGACATATTCGATGCCCAGTCCCTGGTCGCTCAGTTCGTCAATGTTCATTCCGACGACATAGGGTGTCGGGTATTCTTGTCCCACGCGTCCGTAGTGCTTCAGTATGATGAAGACGATTACGACGATGAGCAGCGAGGCGGCAATGGCGATGAGGGTGTGAAGGACCCACGGATATTTTTGTAAAAAACCAGTTCTTGACATGTGTTACGAAACGGTGTTATACGGTGTCTTTAATAGTATCGAAACGTCAACTTTTTATAATTATTGTGCTGTTTTTCAATTTTCAGTTTGCCAGTTCTCCGATCAGGGTGGCGGCAGTGCAACGCGTTACGCGGACGTTGACGTATTGGCCGGGCTGAATGTCGCCGCGGTCGAACACGATGACTTTGTTCTGGCTGTTGCGTCCGAAAAGCTGTTGGTCGGAGCGGTGCGAGACGCCTTCCACCAGCACTTCGAAGGTCTTACCGACCTCTTTCTGGTTGTTTTCGAGCGCTATTTCGCCTTGTAGTGCGATGATTTCTTCCAAGCGGCGGGTCTTGACGTCGTCGGGGATGTCATCTTGTAGGTGCTTTTCGGCATAGGTGTTGGGGCGCATGGAGAACTTGAACATGTAGGCGTAGTCGTAGCGCACACGGCGGAACATGTCGAGGGTGGCCTGGTGGTCCTCTTCGGTCTCTGTGCAGAATCCGGCGATGACGTCGGTAGTGATGCTGCATGTGGGCAGATAACGGCGAATGGCGTCGATGCGGTCCAAGTACCATTCGGGGGTGTAGCGGCGGTTCATAAGCTTCAGTATGCGTTCGCTGCCCGATTGGACAGGCAGGTGGATGCATTTGCAGATGTTGTCGTAGTCTGCCATCACCTGCAGCAATTCGTCGCTCAGGTCCTTGGGATGTGATGTGGCGAAGCGGACGCGCAGCAGTGGGTTCACTTGCGCCACCATGGCCATCAGCTGAGGAAATCCTATGTCGCCGGCGGGGTCGTGCCAGCGATAGCTGTTTACATTCTGTCCGAGCAGCGTCACCTCGCGGAAACCCTTCTCAAAGAGCGAGCGAGCTTCGTTGACGATGGTTTCGGGATTGCGGCTGCGTTCGCGACCGCGGGTGTAGGGAACCACGCAGTAGGCGCAGTAATTCTGGCAGCCGCGCATGATGCTGATGTAGGCGGTGATGCCGTTGGTGTCATATCGTACGGGTTCGATGTCGGCATAGGTCTCGGTGTCGCTGAGCAGCGTCTCGGCCATCCGTTCGCCGTCGTTCACATGGTGCAGCATGTCCGGAAGCTGCCGGTAGGCGTCGGGACCCACGATAAAAGAGACGTTCTCCTCTTCCTCCATCAGCTGGGTTTTGAGCCGTTCGGCCATGCAACCCAGAATGCCAATCTTCACCCAAGTACGTTGGCGTTGCAACGCTCGGAGTTCGCGCAGACGCTTGCGGATGCGCTGTTCGGCGTTGTCGCGGATGGCACAGGTGTTGATGAGAATAAAATCAGCCTCGTCGATATTGCGTATCAAGGCGTAGCCGGCTTTGGTCAGAATGGAACCGACAATTTCACTGTCGGCCAGATTCATCTGGCAACCGTATGTTTCTATGAAGATGTTGTTTTTCAATGCGCTGAATGATAATGTTGGTGATTGATGCAATCTGCAAAGATACACAAAAAGATTGGATGTTATGTCTTTTCTGTTGAAACTTAAATAATTTCACAATTCTTCTCTCCCGAGTGCGACAGAACATTTTTTTTTACTATCTTTGCATCCGCAATGGTCATGCGTACAATAGTGTAATCGTTATGATTTCTATTGTCTTGTGACCTACAAAAGGAACTTTTGACGATGGACAGACTCACTCCCGACCAACGACACAAGTGCATGTCGCACATCCACAGCAAGGGCACCAAGCCGGAACGACTGGTACGTCGCTGGTTGTGGACGCATGGCTACCGCTATCGTCTCAACGTGAAAAGTGTACCAGGCTCACCGGATATCGTGATGCGCCGCTATCGCACGGCAATCTTCGTGAACGGCTGTTTCTGGCATGGTCATCATGTCGTGCTGCCCCCAGCCGGCAGTGGAATGGATGTTGCGCTGTCATCGGATTGTTGCAAGATTCCCCGTTCGAACCGTCCCTTCTGGGTGGAGAAAATCAGACGCAACCAGGAGCGCGACCAGCGCAATTGCCAGCTGCTGGTGAAGAACGGTTGGCAGGTCATCACCGTTTGGGAATGCCAGTTGCGGCCAGACCGGGTGGAGCAGACCATGTGCGGGGTGGAACGGCTGCTGAACGAAAACCTGCTCTCCGGCTACCGCCTGAAGGGGCCGAAGACGTATACCCCAGAGGAGGAGACGTCGTTGCCATTGGCAGCCGAAGAGGCTACGGGCTACCAACCTCGTAAACACATCGAAGTCGTCGCAGCCATCATCCGCAAAAAAGGCCTTATCTTCGCCACCCAGCGCGGCTACGGCGAATGGAAAGACTGGTGGGAATTTCCTGGAGGCAAGATGGAGTCTGGCGAGAGTGCGGAGGAGGCGCTGCGCAGAGAGATACGTGAAGAACTGTCGGCAGATATCAACGTCGAAGAACTGCTTTGCACCGTATCATACGACTATCCGAAATTCCATCTGACCATGCATTGCTTCTACTGCTCGTTGGCGTCGGAAGCGCTTCATCTGAACGAGCACGAATCCGCCCGATGGCTTTCCCAAGCGAGCCTCCGCAGCGTTCGCTGGCTGCCGGCCGACATCGAAGTGCTGGAAAAAATTCATTTTCTTTAGTTCCATCCTGCCAATGCGAAGATTTGAGAAAACATCCCATTTGTACGTGGGTCTGTTCGAAACAAGAATCGAATTGCCTGAACGCAATTTGGAACATCCCAATTTGAAGAAAAGTGTATTTTTGCAGTGAAAATGATAATCGTATAATTACAGATAAATATTTAATAATGAAACGTATAACATTTATTATCTGCGCAGTGGCGATGCTGATGAGCACCACCGCTTGTGCACAAAACAACAAGGAGAACAAAGAAATGAAACGTACACTTGTAGCTTATTTTTCGGCCACCGGAACCACCCGTGCCGCCGCCCAACGTCTGGCCAAGGAAAAGAATGCTGACCTCTATGAAATAGCACCTGCCGTTCCCTACACGTCGGCCGACCTCGACTGGCGCGACAAACAGTCGCGTTCCACCAAAGAAATGCAGGATAAAAGTTCGCGCCCCGCCATCAAAGGCACTTGCGACAACATTGCCGACTACGACACCATCTGGATTGGATTCCCCATCTGGTGGTACACCGCCCCAACCATCATCAACACTTTTATCGAGGCTCACGACTTGAGCGGCAAGACCATCTGCGTCTTCGCCACCAGCGGAGGCAGTGGCGTGAGCGGTTCGGCTAGCGACCTCAAAAAGGCCTACCCGCAATACACTTGGGGTGAAAGCAAATTGATGAATTAATTGTTTCTTAGCCAGCTATCGTTCAAGTGAAAAAACTGTTGCTTATGGCAGCCACAATGCTTATGGCTTCAGGTCTGTACGCACAAGGTGCAATCGACCTTCATGCACATCTTATCACGCCTGCTTTCCTGTCCGACTTGAAGTCTCACGATGCACTGATGGATGAAGGTTTCCCCATTCCGCAATATGATGTGGAGCGGCATCTGCAATGGATGGACGAGGCAGGAGTTCAAACCTCGGTGTTGACATTGGCCGCACCCCATCCGTTCAATGCGGCGACCGTCCGTCAAGCCAACGAGGAGGCCGCACGTCTGAAGCGCGCCCATCCCGGCCGCTTCCTCTTTTGCGCCGCCCTTCCGTTACCCGATGTCGACGCGGCGCTTCGCGAAGCCGTCTATGCGCTCGACACCCTGGGTGCCGATGGTATCAAACTGGCCACCAATGTCCGCGGACAGTACCTTGGGGCGCCCGAACTGGACACCCTGATGGCGCTGCTCAGCCAGCGGAACGCCGTGGTCATCCTCCATCCTCATCGTCCCGAGCCGGTGAACCGTGCGGTGATGCTTCAGACGCCACTGGCCATGCAGGAATATCTGGGCGAAACCACCCGCGCCGTCGCCAATATGATATCGCGCAATGTGCTGGCCCGCTATCCCGGTTTCAAAGTCGTGGTGCCCCATTGCGGTGCCTATCTGCCGCTGGCCGTTCCCCGCATGCAGTCACTCACACCAGTCATGCAGCACAACGGCTTGGTGGGTGACATCGATTGGGAGACCAACCTTGCCCGACTTTACTACGATTTGGCTGGCGCCCATTCGCCCGAAGTGATTCGTATGCTGCTCACCGTCACCACACCCGACCATTTGCTCTACGGTTCGGATTACCCCTATGTGTCCCCGCAGGTCCTTACCGCAAGTATAGCCCGCATGCGCAAATACCTTGTCGAGGAACCCGATTTGGCACCCTTTGCCGAAATGATTTTGCATAAGAATGCCGAGCAGCTGCTGGAAATTGGCGACGCCAAGCGAACATCCCGGACTTCCTCTGCCGCTGCGTCTCCCAGTCCTGTTTAGACAATGCTTGTCCGCATCGCCGAAATAGAAGTTTATCCTGAATATCTGTCGGAATATCTGGCCTATGGAAGCGAGGTGGCATCTGTTTCGGTACGTACCGAACCTGGTGTGCTCTGCCTCTATCCGATGCAGCTCAAAGAGGATAGTACCCAGATCCGTATCTTGGAAATCTATGCTTCGCAAGATGCCTACCAGCGCCATATCGCTACCGACCACTTCTTACGCTATAAGCAGGGGACCCTGCACATGGTGAAAGCACTGAAACTCTCCGATATGCGTCCGCTTGACCCGGACAGCATGAAGCGTATCTTCAACAAGATGCATTAAGCCGTGAAACGATTTCGGCCAATACTGACATATCGGGTCCGGCTACGCCATAAAAAAACACATCTGACCGCGCGGTCAGATGTGTTTTTTGTTGTCCTACCAGGATTCGAACCTAGACAAGCAGAACCAAAATCTGATGTGCTACCATTACACCATAGGACAAACTCTGCTTTTTGTTTGAGGCGTCGCTTTGTTGGGTCCAACAACGCTCAAAAGCGGGTGCAAAAGTACTATAATTTTGCGTTTTGGACAAATTTTTTTTCGTCCTTACTGGTATAACTGTTCTTAATCCGTTGATGTCGTTTGTTTTAAAAGGATCAGTTCCCTTTGAAGGGGAGCTTGATGGAGGGCAGTTCGATGCTGCGGAATGAGGAGAAAAGTCCGGATTTGATGTCGTCCTGCTTGCCGAAGATGTCGGTGATAATCTCCTTGTATTTGTCCTGTAAAAGGTTGCGGCGCAACTTGAGGGTGGGGGAGAGCAGGCCGTTGGTGGTGGTCCATTCCTCGCTCACCAGACGGAATTTCTTGATCTGTTCGTGCGGAGCGAACTCCTTGTTGTAGATGTCAATGATTTCCTGCATCTTCTTGTTGACCTCGGGCAGCTGGATGAGCTGCATATTGTCGCGATAGTGCAGGTGGTGTTTGAGCGCCCAGTAGTGGAGCGTGTTGAAGTTGGGCGAGACAATGGCGGCGGCGATTTTTTGGTTTTCGCCGATGACCATCACCTGGTCGATGTATTCCGATTCGCGCAGTTTGTTCTCAATCACCTGCGGTGCCACATATTTGCCTGCCGAGAGTTTGAAGATGTCCTTCTTGCGGTCGGTGATCTTCAGGTAACGGTTGCCCACATATTTTCCGATGTCGCCGGTGTGGAACCAGCCGTCCTCGTCGATGACCTGTTTGGTGTATTCCGGGTCTTTGTAGTAGCCCATCATCACGTGGGGTCCGCGGGTGAGGATCTCGCCGTCCTCGGCAAATTTCAGCTCGGTGCCGGCCAGCGACTGTCCCACAGTGCCAAGGCGGACGTAGCCGTCGACGGGGTTGTTGACGGCAATGACGGGCGAGGTCTCGGAGAGTCCATAGCCTTCATAGATGCTCATTCCGGCAGCCGTGAAGAGGCGCACCAGGCGATCGGGGATGCTGCTGCCGCCGCTGATGATGATCATGTGCTTGCCACCAAATTTCTCACGCCAGTGGCGGTAGACCATGTAGTCGTAGAACCGCTGCATGAGCTGGTACCAGATGGAAACCTTTTTGATGATGCCGTTATCGTAGCGCATGCCGTGTTTGAATGCGCGGAAGTAGATGGCTTTCTTGATGGCGGGGAAGTCCTTGCCGGCAGCGTAGAGCTTGTCGTAGAACATTTCAAGCACGCGGGGCACTGCGCAGAAACCGCCGCATTCGATGTCAAGCATGTCGCGTTGCAGCGTGCCCATGCTTTCGGCGTAGTAGATGCTGCAACCGTGGTGCTGGAAGTGGTAGTTCATGCTGCGTTCAAAGACGTGGTTGAGGGGCAGGAACGAAAGGACGCGGGTGTCCGACGTCATGGGGTTCACCTTCGAGTGGGCCATGAAGTTGGAGACGATGTTGCGGTGCGAGAGCATGACGCCTTTGGGGTCGCCGGTGGTGCCGCTGGTGTAGATGAGGGTCAGCCAGTCGTCGGGTTTGGTGTTCTCTTTGCGCCGTTCCAGTTCGGCCAGGTGCTTTTCGCGGTTGGCGATGCCGAGTTTCAAAATCTCAAGTGTGCGGTGTTCGCCTTCAATATTGGCCAGCGTATAGATGTCGGGTTTGTTCTCCAACTGGTTCCATGCGGGCCGGATTCTGTTGAGCAGCACATTGCTGCTGACCAGAATCAGCCGTGCTTCGCTGTGACGGAAGATGTGAAGGTAGTTCTCAGTCGAGAGGGTGGGGTACACTGGCACGTGGATGGCACCCATAAGAGCCAGTGCCATGTCGATGAAGTTCCACTCGGGGCAGTTGTTGGAGATGGTGATGATGCGGTCGCCAGGCTGGATGCCCATTTCCATAAGGCCGTAAGCCATAAAGTGGGCATATTTATAGTAGTCGTGGGAACTGTAACGGACCCATTCGCCGTTCACTTTCCCGGCTAGAATGTCTTCCTTGGGATGGTTGACCACCAGGTGGTCCAACAAGTCAAAAAGACGGGTGATTTCTATTTCCATTGAATGATGAATAAAATCGGTATTTTAATGTGCTTTAATTATTTGTGTATTTTTTATGATGGACTAAAACGAATAATCCAACATGCAAATATACAAAAAAAGTAATTAATCACATTTTTTGTCATCTGACTGGATGTGGGTCAGCTGGTGAGTGCGGTCAGGCGGTCGATGGCGCCGTGTATAGAGTCGACGTTGTCGCACACCAGCGACAGGCGTTCGCTGGTTTCGCGCAGGTGGACGCTGCGCGGATGGTCTTGGGCGAAGGTGATGAGTTTGGTGAAGTTACCAGACTGGTAGAAGGGGTTGTCCTGGTTGGCCACGAAATAGCAAACCATCTTGCCTTGTTTCATCACCAGCCGTTCGATGCCGAATTCCTTGGCCATACGCCGTAGGGTGATGGTTTTGACCAATTCCTGTGTGGCGTGGGGAATGGGACCGAAGCGGTCGATGAGGTTCTCGCGGAATCGGTCGAGTTCGGCTTCTATGTCGGCTGCCGTCGTGTTGGCGCTGCGGTCCATCCCGATGTCGTTCAGGTCCTTGTATAGTAGCAGTCGTTCGCTGATGTTCGACACGTAGTCGTCTGGTATCAGTACCTCGAGGTCGGTTTCTATCACGCACTCCTTCACGTATTCGTGGTTCTCGGCGGCTTCCTGCTGGAAGAGTTCCTTGAAGTCGGTCTCCTTCAGCTCCTGGATGGCCTCGTTGAGGATTTTGTGGTACATGTCGTATCCTATTTCGCTGATGAAACCGCTCTGTTCGGCACCCAGAATGTTGCCGGCGCCGCGTATGTCGAGGTCGCGCATGGCGATATTGAACCCGCTGCCCACACTGGCAAATTCCTCGATGGCGCGCAGCCGTCGCTGGGCGTCGTCGGTCAGCACGCTGAACGATGGGATGAGCAGGTAGCAGAAGGCCTTGCGGTTGCTGCGCCCCACGCGTCCGCGTATTTGATGCAGGTCGCTGAGTCCGAATTGCTGGGCGTTGTTGACGATCATCGTGTTGGCGTTGGGTATGTCGAGCCCGTTTTCGATGATGGCGGTGGCCACAAGCACGTCGACTTCGCCCTCAATGAATCGCATCATGGTCTCTTCCACCTCTTTGCCGTCCATCTGACCGTGCGCAATGGCCACATGGGCGTCGGGCACAAGTCTGTTGACCAGCCCAGCCATTTCGGGCAGGTTCTCCACGCGGTTGCTGATGAAGAACACCTGTCCGCCGCGCGACAGCTCAAAGCTGACGGCATCGCGGATGGTCTCCTCGTCGAAGGGGCACAATTCGGTTTCGATGGGTTGGCGGTTGGGTGGCGGCGTTTGGATGACGCTGAGGTCGCGCGCCCCCATCAGCGAGAATTGCAGTGTGCGCGGTATGGGAGTGGCGGTGAGGGTCAGCACGTCGACGTTGGCTCGCATCTGCTTAAGCTTCTCTTTCACGCTGACGCCGAATTTCTGTTCCTCATCAATAATCAGCAGTCCCAGGTCTTTGAATTTCAGCTTACTGTTGGTGATAGCATGGGTGCCGATGAGGATGTCTATCTTGCCTTCGGACAGGCGTTGTATGATTTGGTTCTTTTCTTTGGTGGTGCGGAAGCGGTTCAGGTAGTCGATGTTGACCGGCATGCCTTTCAGACGTTCGCAGAAGGTGTTGTAGTGTTGGAAGGCAAGGATGGTGGAGGGCACCAGGACGGCCACCTGCTTGGAGTCACACACCGCTTTGAAGGCGGCGCGGATAGCCACTTCGGTTTTGCCGAATCCCACATCGCCGCACACCAGTCGGTCCATCGGTGCCGACGATTCCATGTCGTTCTTCACGTCGCGGGTGGCTTTCAACTGGTCGGGAGTGTCTTCGTACATGAAACTGGCCTCCAGTTCGTTTTGCAGGTAGCTGTCGGCGCTGAAGGCGAAGCCTTGTGAGGCTTTGCGTTTGGCGTAGAGTTTGATGAGGTCTTGGGCGATGTCCTTGACCTGTTTCTTGGTCTTTTGTTTGAGTACTTGCCAGGTGTTGCTGCCCAACCGGTTGAGGGTGGGGGCGGTGCCCTCTTTGCCCACATAGCGGCTGATTTTGTGGAGGCCGTGAATGCTGATGTAGAGTGTGTCGTTGTTCTTGTACACCAGTCGGATGACCTCCTGCTGCTTGCCGTTGGTCTCTATCTTTTCCAGTCCGCTGAAGCGTCCCACGCCGTAGTCGATATGGGTCACGTAGTCGCCGGGTTTCAGTTCGAATAGTTCCTTGAGGGTCAGCGCCTCGCGGTTCTGCTGCATGTCGCGGACGTTGTATTTGTGGTAGCGTTCGAAGATTTCGTGATCGGTGAAGCAGAGTAGTTTTTCGTCGTGGTCAATGAACCCGTATCGGAGCGAGAAGTCGAGGTATGTGATGCGGGCGGCCACCTCCTCCATCTGGCTTTCTACGAATATCTTGTCCAGTCGTTTATGTTGCTGTTCGCTGCTGACGCTGATGCAGAGGTTGTAGCCGCGGTCGTCGTTGTCGCACAACGACTGTTTGAGCAGTTCGAACTGTTTGTTGAAGACTGGCTGGCGGTCGCTGTGGGCTTCGATGCGGAGGGCTTTGGAGAAGAAATTGGAGTTGCCCGATTCGATGACCTTGCAGCAGAGCAGCGCTTTGAGGAATTCGTTGGCGGGCGAGTAGAGCTCTTCGGGTTTGGCTTTGTGCATCCTGATGATGCCATTGGCCTTGTCGTCGTCAATGGCTTTGTAGGCTTCGTGCGCTTTGGCGAAACAGCTCTCAATGGTCTCGCTGGCCAGCATCAGGCTTTGGGTCCAGATGATGTCGTTGCTGCCCAGATAGTGAAGCAGGTTGACTTTCTCTTCCACCTCCTGCGCTACCTCGTGGGGCGATTCCAGGTCGGGAATGATGTTGATCTGGTCGTATTGGCGAATGGAGAGCTGGGTGACGGGGTCGAAATTGCGGAGTGAGTCGATGGTGTCGTCGAAGAATTCGATACGGAATGGGAATTCGTTGGCGAACGAGAAGACGTCAATGATGCCACCACGCACTGCATATTGGCCCGGTTGCACCACAAAATCGACCCGTTCAAAGTCGTAGTCTTGCAGCACGTCCATCACAAAGTCCATGTCCAATTTGGCACCTCGATTGATCTGCAGGGTGTTCTTGGTCAGTGTTTTCGACGAGACCACCTTCTCGGACAGCGCCTCGGGGTAGGTGACCACGATCAGGCGGTTGCCGGCGTTGAGCTGGCGCACCACCTCCGAGCGCATCAGCACGTTGGCGTTGTCGGTCTCGTCGGTCTGATAGGGCCGGCGGTAGGTGGTCGGAAAGAGCAGCACCCGCTTCTTGTCCATATCCAGTCCCACCTCGCCCATCAGGGTTTCCAGGTCGTTCTGAAGGTAGTAGGCATCCTCTTTGTTGCCTACAATGTAACAGAAGTTGCTTTGGGTGAGCGTTTGCGCCAAGGTGGCGCCGATAACTGCGGGGAGGCTTCCCGTCAGTCCGCTGACGTGTACACGAGCTTGTTCGGAAGCCAGCGCTTCGCAGATTACAGCAACCAGTTTTGAGTTTTTATAGCGTTCAGTCAACAACATTTGTCTTCCTATCTTTTTTTGGTTCAGCTGCTTATTGCCAATCGGCTGTGTGTGATAGAATTTCAAATATACGAAAAAAATGAAAACTCCGTTACCAAATTGTATTGCGGCCGCTTGACGGGCCGTCCTGTCCAACCGAAAAAAACACACCAAACCATGGATAAAATCAGCATTCTTTGGGCCGACGACGAAATCGACCTCCTGAAACCCCATATCCTCTTTCTGGAAGAGAAAGGCTACCGCGTCATCCCCGTCACCTCGGGCAGCGAGGCCCTCGACGAACTGGCCGGCGGCAACATCGACCTGGTCTTTCTCGACGAGAATATGCCGGGTCTCAGCGGCTTGGTGACCCTCACCGAAATCAAGAGCCGCTTCCCGCAGGTGCCGGTCATCATGATCACCAAAAGCGAGGAGGAGCACATCATGGACGAGGCCTTGGGTGGCAAGATTTCCGACTATCTCATCAAGCCCGTCAACCCCAACCAAATTCTCCTTTCGGTCAAGAAGCATACGGAGGCTCGTCGCCTCGTCAGCGAGAAGTCGACGTTCAGCTACCAGCAGCAGTTCCGCGACATCAGCATGCAGTTGTCCGACAACCTGAATGCCGAAGAATGGATTGATGTCTATAAGAAGTTGGTCTATTGGGATTTGGAGTTGGCTAATACGCAGGACGACAACATCCACGACATCTTCCTCTCCCAGAAGGCGGAGGCCAACCAGCAGTTCTGCAAATACTATGAACGCAACTATATCGACTGGGTGAACGGTGAGAAGGAAAAGCCGCTCATGTCGCCCACCGTGGTGCGCGAACGCCTTTTCCCCTTGCTCGAGGATGACCGTCCCACCTTCATGATCGTCATCGACAATTTCCGCTACGACCAGTGGAAATATATCCAGCCCCTGCTCGAGAACTACCTCCACACCGACCGCGACGAAATCTACTACAGTATCATCCCCACCACCACCCAGTTCGCCCGCAACAGCATGTTCTCCGGCCTTATGCCTGCCGAAATCGAACGCAAGTATCCCCAGTACTGGGTCAACGAGGACGAGGAGGGCTTCAAAAACCAGTTCGAGTCCGAACTGCTGGGCGAAAACCTCCGCCGTCATGGGTTCAACCTGAAACACAGCTACAACAAGGTGCTCAACGTCCAGCATGGCAAGCGGCTGGTCGACAGTCTTCCCAATCTGATGCACAACAAGCTGAATGTCATTATCTACAACTTCATCGATATGCTTTCGCATGCGCGCACCGACAGCAATATCGTCCGCGAACTGGCCCAGGACGAGCGTGCCTATCGTTCGGTCACCCTCTCGTGGATGGAGTATTCGCCCCTTTTGGAGGTCATCAAGTTCCTCGCTGACCACGATGTCAATGTGGTCATCACCACCGACCACGGTTCGGTGCGTATCGACAACCCTGTGCGTGTCAAGGGCGACCGCGACATCTCGGTCAACCTGCGCTACAAGCAGGGCCGTCTGCTCGACTACAACCCCAAGCAGGTCTTCGAAGTCAAAGAACCACGCAAGATTTTCCTGCCCAAACGCTATGTCACCTCCCCCTACATCTTCGCCCACAACAACGACTTCTTCGCCTACCCCAACAATTACAACCAGTACGTGCAGTACTACATGAACACCTTCCAGCACGGCGGCATCTCGATGGAGGAAATTCTCATCCCCTTCATCACCCTCCGCAACAAATAAGCCCATCCTTTGATCGGTAAGCGGACCGCTGGTCTGCAAAAACCCATCAAATTCTGCATCCGCCAAAACCGGGATGGGCGAACTATGTCTCGAAAATCCAACTCCCAAACGCTTCGTTTCCCTTTGTGTCGAGCGCTTATTTCAGTGTTGCCACCACGTATTCCGACTGTGTGCCGATGCGGTATTTGGCACCCCAGATGCCCATCCCCGAGCTGACGTAGTATTGCGTCGCGCCGCGTTGGTGGCTGCCCCACGAGCATTCGTAGAGGACGTCGGTCAGCCACGATAGGGGCCATATCTGGCCGCGATGGGTGTGTCCGCTGAATTGGAAGTCGATGTGCTGTGCTTCGGCCTCCTCCAGATGGTAGGGTTGGTGGTCGAGCAGAATGGTGTATGTGGTGTCGCCGATAGCGAAGTCTTTCAGTCTTTTGCGTCGTTGGTTGCTGCGGTCGTCGCGACCTATGATGGTGACACCGTCAAAGGCGGCGACGCTGTCAATCAGTAGGTTGATGCCTGCTTCACGATAGAAGCGTTCGGCGTCGGGTTCGCCGGCAATGTATTCGTGGTTGCCCAAACAGGCGTAGATGGGCGCTTTGATGCGGCGGAATTCGGCGGCCATATCCTCTTCCATCACGGGACGGAAGCTGTAGTCGATGATGTCGCCGGCAATCAGCACCATGTCAGGCTTTTCAGCATTGATAAGGTCTACCCACATGGCCAGGTCGGCGCGGCGGTTGTGGTAGCCAATGTGAAGGTCTGAGGCCATCACAATCGTCAGCGGCTGTTCCACGTGTCCATGGCTGTCCAGGTCGATGGCCACTCGCTCCTTGTGGCGGTAGTGGATGCCGGCCCAGACAAACACGACCGTCATCAGTAGCGTTATTCCCGCTGCGGTGGGAAGGCTGTCGTGCAGCATCGACCGCGGCACCAGATGCACTAGGCGTCCCAGGTCCAGCAGTGCGAAGACCATCACCAGATAACAGATGATGATCAGCGTCTTGTTGCCGATGTTGTACACGGCCGAAGCCATTCCGAGCGGCAGCTGGTTCATCAGGGGGGTGAAGCCGACAAATTCGAGTGCGAAGCAGAGTGTTCCGAGGACCACCAGCGTCCATTTGGCCCAATGGGGCAGCGGCACTACCGCCCATACGTGCCAGCCGACGTAAATCAGCAGCCCGATGAGAATCAGTATGAGGGGCAATAGTCTTAAAAACATCTTCATCTTTAGGGTTTGGTGATGGGTGGCGGACCTTATGTCCTTTCGCTTCACGATTGGTGCGGCTGGTCCGTCTGTGCATCAATGTTTGCTCTAAAATTTCATTGTCAGTGAAATGCGGTGGCGTCGCAGGTCCACTTCCATCACTTTCACTTGCACGTGCTGGTGCAGGTGTACCACTTCGTTGGGGTCGTTCACACGGCGGTTGGCCAACTGCGAGATGTGGACCAATCCGTCCTGGTGCACTCCCACGTCGACAAAGGCACCGAAGGCGGTGATGTTTGTCACAATGCCAGGCAGCACCATGCCTTCCTTCAGGTCTTCGATGCGGGTGACATTCTTGTCGAATTCAAAGACCTCGAATTTGGCGCGGGGGTCGAGTCCGGGTTTGTCAAGTTCTTTCATGATGTCCTGCAGGGTGGGCAGTCCGCAGTCGTCGCTGACAAACTGGTTGATGTCGATCTTTGAACGGAGGGCTTTGTCCTTCATCAGCTCTTCGACCGAAGCGCCCACGCCTTTGGCCATTTTTTCCACCAGAGCGTAGCGTTCGGGGTGTACGGCGCTGCGGTCAAGGGGGTTATCGCTTTCGCGGACGCGGAGAAAACCGGCGCATTGTTCGAAGGCTTTGGCACCCAGCCGTTGCACCTGCAGCAGCTCGTGGCGGTTGTGGAAGGCTCCGTGGCTGTTGCGGTAGTCTACAATGTTAGTGGCCAGCGCGGGTCCGATGCCGCTGACGTACGACAATAGTTCGCGGCTGGCGGTGTTCAGCTCCACACCGACGCTGTTCACACAGCTCACCACCACGTCCTCCAGGCTGTCGTGCAGCAGGGTCTGGTCCACATCGTGCTGGTACTGTCCCACGCCGATGCTTTTGGGGTCTATCTTCACCAGCTCGCTGAGGGGATCCATCAGCCGGCGGCCGATGCTTACGGCGCCGCGCACGGTGACGTCATAGTCGGGGAACTCCTGTCGCGCCACATCTGAGGCACTGTATACCGATGCGCCGTTTTCGCTCACCATCACGGCAATGATTTTGTTTTTGAAGTGGCAGCGTTTCACCACCTCCTCGGTTTCGCGGCCGGCGGTGCCGTTGCCGATGGCTATGGCTTCGATTTTGAAAGCCTCGGCCAGTGCTTCCAGCTTGGCTACGGCGGCCCGCTCTTCGCGCACCGAGGTGAAGGGGTAGATGGTCTCGTTGTGCAGCAGCTGCCCTTGGGCGTCCAGACACACCACCTTGCAACCCGTGCGGAATCCGGGGTCGATGGCCAGGGTGCGTTTCTGTCCGAGCGGCGATGCCAGCAGCAGCTGTCGTAGGTTCTCGGCAAAGACCTTGATGGCCTCCTTGTCGGCACGCTCCTTGAGCAGGTTGTAGTATTCGGTCTCGATGGAAGGCGCCAGCAGGCGTTTGTAACCGTCGCGGACGGCGGCGGACACCTGTTGTGACGATTCGTAGTTGCCACGCACAAACTGGCGTTCGAGAGCTTCGACGGCTGGCTCCTCCTCTTCGGGGGCAATCTTCACACGCAGCAGTCCCTCGCTCTCGCCGCGGAATAGGGCCAGAATGCGGTGCGAGGGGGCGCGCATGGCGTTCTCTTTCCAATCGAACCACGACTGAAACTTGCCAGCCTCCTCCTCTTTGGCTTTCACCACTTTGGAACTGAGCATGGCTGTGCGGCGGAAGATATTGCGCACCTTGTTGCGGGCGCCGATGTCCTCACTGACATGTTCGGCAATGATGTCGCGTGCGCCTGCCAACGCCTCGTCGGTGTCCTTCACGCCTTTCGCCTCGTCGATGTAGGGCTGTGCCAGCTGCTCCACGTCGCATTGATATTGCTTCATCAGCGCGTCGGCCAGCGGCTGCAGTCCTTTTTCCACGGCCATGCTGGCGCGGGTTTTGCGTTTGGGCTTGTAGGGCAGGTAGAGGTCCTCCAGTTCGGTCAGCGTGGTGGCGTCGGCTATCTGCTGCTGCAGTTGGGGCGTCAACTTGCCTTGTTCGCCGATACTTTGCAGTATGGCTTCACGGCGTTTGTCGAGCTCTTTCAGCTTCAGCAGCATGTCGCGGATGGCGGCAATCTGCACCTCGTTGAGGTTGCCGGTCATCTCCTTGCGGTAGCGGGCGATGAAAGGTACGGTGGCACCTTGTTCCAACAGTTCGATGGTGTGCTCCACCTGACGTACTCCCACGTTGATTTGATGGGCTATGATATTGGCGTAGTTCATTGTTGTGAATTGTAAATCAGTTTGGTGTGATTCGGTTGGATTTGTTTGTCAATTTACAAAGGTAAGCTAATTTTGTGAAAAGAAAAAACTTGGCAGCTTCTTTTTGGTGCAATTGAGTGAAAGATAGACGGTTCGATAACCGTTGTCGAATGAAGTGCCTTTTTATTTTTCGTATGGGTAAAATAATATTGTCACAATTGCGTTATCACAACTAACAAATCGCAACGACATGAAGAAAGTCCTCTTAATCATAGCCCTCATGGGAGCGCTGACTGTGGCAAACGCTCAAGAGGTGAGCGCCCGTGCCAAAGCCATGCGCATGATGAATTTTGCCAATCCGGAATACATGGTGAAGGACATCAAGATTTTCATCGACACCATGACTGTTTATTCGCTGGCCGACTACGTCATCTATCCCATCGGCAAATGGGAGAATGTGGAGCAGTACATCACCAACACTCAGCTGCAATGGTACCGTGAAGTGGGCTACAAGCGCTATTTCGATTCGATGTCGGTGTCGGTCAACACGCTCCGCCGTTTGGACGACAGCTATATCGACATGTATCGCAGCATCGCTACCGGAAGGGTGGAGATGATTGCCGGCAAGATCACCGACCCTGAGGTGGTGCTTGACAACGGCATCCATGTGGGCATGTCCAAAGACGAAGTGTTCCGTGTACTCTTCAAACGCTTCCCCAAGTCGTATGTGTCCGATATCAATGTGCTGAAGGTCATTAGCGGTGCCGGCGAAGTGGGACAAATCTACACTTTCCGCGGCAACAAGTTGCGTCACATTGGCATCATCTCAAAGTACAAGTATTATTGATTTTGACATCCGCTCGTTTGCCTGTCGACAGTTGGATATGCGTAGGTGGGAGCGGTTTTTATTTTTTGTTTTTTTCTAGTTCGAGGTGAAACACATCGGTCTCTTTTTTGGCTCGTTCAATCCCATCCATGTGGGTCATTTGATTGTGGCCAATTCCATGCTTGAGCTGACCGATATGGATGAGGTGTGGTTTGTGGTGTCGCCGCAGAACCCCCTCAAGGAACGGCGTACCTTGTTGGCCGACCATCATCGGCTGCAGATGGTGCGTGAGGCCATCGACGACAATTACCGTATGCGGGCCTCCGATGTCGAGTTCCACCTTCCGGTGCCTTCCTATACGGTGGTGACATTGGCCCATTTGGCCGAGCAGCATCCCGACAAGCGTTTTTCGCTGATTATGGGGGGCGACAATTTGGAGAATTTCCGCCGTTGGCGCAACTACGAATATATATTGGAACATTATCATCTGTACGTTTATCCGCGACCGGGTAGCGAGCCGGACAGCTTGGCGGAGCATCCTCATGTGCATCTGGTCGACGTGCCTATGATGGACATCTCCTCCAGCTACATCCGTCAGCAGGTCGCATCGGGCCATCCGCCGAAATATCTGCTCACCGAACCAGTGTTCAAGTACCTGACAGAAATGCACTTCTACGAGGTGAAGCGTTAGCCGTCTTTTTTTATTGAAAGACTATTCGCAATGTACAGAAGAAACTTCGGAGAGTCTTAATTCCAATAATCAATATAATAAAATTTCTGATTTTCAGCTTATTGGGATTAAAAACAACACCCATAGGTGTGTCTTGAAGAGACTCGATTTATTTTTTTTCGGATATTTGCGAATATTTTTTTTTAATCATTTCTAAAAATTTGTATTATTTTTTTTATATTTGCAAATGATATATTTTAAATAGTATTAGTATTAATAATTCAAAATCAATGTATTATGAAAGTGATCCTATTTTTTTTGCTGCTGATAGGCAGCTTTATCTGTCAAGGTCAGCATAGTGCCAACTATAGGACTTGGACTATTAGCGATGGGAAAAATTTCTCGATAAAGGAGTATGAAACACCCTATACTATAAGTCTTTACACGGAGCGCAACGATGTTTATTCCGTTTTTGTTCTGACGAACCATGACACGAAAATTTCGTTGCATATCCAGACACCAGAAAAACTGGTGGTCAATGATTTTTGGATATCGCACGACAGCGTCTTCTTTTGCGGGTACACAACCAATATGAGCCAAAAATTTGGTATAATCGGTTTTTTTGATATAGACGACTTGTTCTATCATCATGGGAGTTTCTTCTATCAGGATCTTTTCTACGCAAAGAATAATGTACCTATAGTTGAATTCACACGAATGGTGTCTTATTTGTCAGGCAATCCCTATCAATATGAGTATGGGAACAGATATATAGCCTGCATAGGGTCGGATTCTTTGGATAGGGCCTGTATTGTTGAGATGTATCGCCATCCGGAGTTGGAATGGGGCTACACCTCGGGCACAAATGACAACTTGAATAGTGAGACATTGAAAGATATTACTTTGGTGGGGAATCATATAGTCACCTCTGGCTTTTGGGGTGGCATGAGAGCGCTCTGTCTGAGGGTGTACGATTATCCGGGTATTTTTAATTCGGGTATAGAGGATATGGCATATCTTTTTGATTCGCCATATTCGCGCACATGGCAGGACGATGATGTCCGGTTGGCAACGGTGTCGGTCGACTCTTTTGCCACGGCTTCTATCTGGATATGTAAAGATTGTGAGTTCCAAAAACAATCAACAATAATTCTTGTCTCCAAATTTCATCTGACAAACAATTCCGGAAATGTGTATCCGGAAATTACTCAATCTGTTGAACTTCTGAATGCCGATTACTATCGTGCAAAAAGCATAAATTCATTTTTATATAATCGCCGAGACAAACAATTCGCGTTGCTTCATTATGCCACTATTGTGTCAGATACGGCAAGTCTGTTCTATGAATTCAGCAATAATCTTACAAATATACGCGGGATTCATTTCTATGATAATGTCTCTCATAGGGATATGTATGTGGAAGGCCTGTCTGGCTATAATCTTCGAAGCCGATACGTTTTTAATGGGAAAGACCTGTGGTATGGTAACAGATTGTCATATTTTTTCGAGACGCCGCTTGAGGAATCTATTTGTTTCCCAGATTCGCGCACAAATGTAAACGAAATTGATTTTTCCGGGGATAAAATAATGCCTGAAGAATACATAGACCAAGGAGGCTTTACGGAGATTAAGCAGGTACAGGCTATCTATCCGTACGATTATGAGTAGCAAACTGAATGCGAACAGGAATAATAACTAAAAATTGATATCAGTCATGAAAAAGTATTTGTTTTTTATCAGCGCTTTATTCGTTATCTGCACCGTCCGGGCACAGCAGCTCCAACAACTACATGCTGGAGACCGTGAGCCGACGTTTTACTATTGGGATACCAATTGGTGGGACTATGTCTATTTGAATTATCCCCCTCATCCTGCGAGTTTGTGGATGCAGGATCACATGAATATTACCAATGGTCCGATGGCAGGAACGGGCTGCAAATGCGAATTGGCGCGGCCCTGCCACACCGACACCGCTCTACGGATTATAGGTGTGGCGGCACCTGTCTATATCGGTTGGTATGATGACTGCGAGTCTAATATTTTGGATCCAGAGTATTTCAAATTGTATACGCTAGGACCACAAAATGAAATGGTGCTGCAGGCTTCGGCCCGCTGGGATACATTCGTCCCCAGATATGAAATGTGCGTGCGTGTCGGACACCAGTATTCTTTTGAGAATGACAGCGGATGGGCGGTTGAGGTCTTCTACCCGGTTTATGAAGCTTATTTCGATCATCCAGTGACGGTCGAAGGGGACTTCTATGTGAGCGGGACGTCCAACAACAATTATCGTCATGGCAAATGGGAGGTGAACGAATATGCCATCAACGGGCAGCATTTTTGCGATTCAAATCTGTTGACATGGCAGGCGCGGCCATCGATACTGTACATGACGAGTATGTATCCCACCTTTCCCATGTATAGCCACCTCGGTGTGCCCTTATATAACTACCTGATGATGAAGTATCATTATATCGATGAGTACAACCATCCCATGGCTATGCTCAATCCCGCTGACACAAACTGGTTCTACTATGGCTTTACACCGCGACAGTTCTTCAATATGTTCCCCATTTTCGATACCTCGTCGACGGTTGTTGACGTCAACCCCGACACCTGTCATGCACCTACAGGTTTGAATGTGCGAAGATTGAGCGATAGTTCATTCCTTTTCACCTGGGAAGGTCAAGGGGGATCGCTGTGGGAATTCAATTTGATGGCTGACGGATCGAATCCGGATAGCAGCACATCCATCGTGTGCCATACGCCATTTGTCACCCTCTCTTTGACCGATTCGTCGCAATGGTATACGGCACAAGTACGCACTATTTGCGATAGCGCCATTGTCAGCGAGTGGAGCGAGAGTGTCCGTTTGCATGTCGACTATGGCACTACACCGGGGACGGGTGGAGGCGGTACCACGCTGGTGCCGTCGGTACTTGACTTCTACACCAGTTTGGTTCCCAATCCTGCGGGCAACAGGGTGGCTGTGATGTCATCATTTCAGGTGAAAGAGCTGGAGATCTATGATTTGAACGGGAAGTTGATGATGTCGGCCAAGCCGCATGCTGTTTCTGTCGAGGTGGATCTGGAAGGTTATCCGTCGGGTACCTATATGGTCCGTATCACGACGACGCGCGGGGTGGTGTACAAGAGGTTGATTGTCCGTTGATGGTTTGTCAAAGAATTGATTGATTACCGGATGATTCCAATAAAGGAAGAGCCCCAGACATCGAAAGTCTGGGGCTCTTCTTTTGGTGCCGTAGGGCTTATTTCTTCTTGGTAGAAGTTTTCGTTGAGGTGGCTTTGGCCGTTGTAGTCTTTGTCGCTTTCTTGACCGTTGCTGTTTTGGTGGTTTTGGTTTCTGCTTTGGGTTTGTCGGCGCTTTTGGATTGCTTGGCCTTGCGTACGTCGGCACCGACAGCTTTGACAGCTTTGACAGCGCGGCTTTCTTTCTTTTTGGCGTGCTTTTCTTCGGGCGGGTTGTCTTCACGGAGCAGGCCTTCACCCGAGTCGGCTTCATCAAGGAGTGCTTCGATGTCGAGAAGTTCGTCGTCGTCGGGTTCGATGTCTTCGTCGCGTTCGTCGTCGTCGTCATCATCGGTGTCGTCGGCCAGATCGGCGAATTCGCTTTCCATGTCCTCGTTGGCCATTTCAAATTCTTTCTTGTCTTCGGGTAGGCCTTCGAACATCTCTTCGTAGGCACCATGTTTGAGTTTGCCGACAGAGTGACCGCTGCCTTCTTCTTTTTCGATGGCTTCGGAGAGGGGGGCGAATTCGGGCTCTTCCTGGTCGTCGCCTTCGTAGAGGTCTTTGTCGAGGTCCTCTTCGACAAGGCCTGTGTCTATTTTGACGTCGAACTTGATCATGTAGGAAGTGTCGTCGGTTTCAAGTGGCACGACAAAAATAGGGTCTCCGTTAGGCTTTATGGTCTTTTGCAGGTAGTCCTTATAGCCGTCTGGATAGGCTTCTTTGAAGAGTTCTCGTAGTTCTTCTGATAAGTTTTTGTAGCTGATAATCAGTTTCTTTTTTCGATTTCTGTGGTCTGTCATTGCCGAAAAATTTTGTGCAAGTATAGGAAGATTATCTAATATGGGCAAAATTTTTTTTGATTTTGCGTGATTTTTCAAGGCCTACGGGCCTTTGGTGAAGGAGAATGTCCGAGTTTTATTAGGCTACGACGATGGATTCGTCGTCTTCCACACGGAGGTTGTCCATGATGAATTCGCGACGTTCAAGGGTGTTTTCGCCCATGTAGAAGCTTAGGACGCCTTTGGTGTCGAAGTCCTTGTGGAGAAGGACGGGATCGAGGCGCATGTCTTTGCCGATGAAGTTTTTGAATTCGTCGGGCGAAATCTCGCCGAGACCTTTGAATCGGGTGATTTCGGCATTGGGGGTGGAGTTGATGGCGGCGATGCGTTCGTCGTCGGTGTAGCAGTAGTGCGTTTTCTGTTTGTTGCGGACGCGGAACAGGGGCGTCTGAAGGATGTAGACATGTCCGGTGCGGATGAGTTCTGGGTAGAAACGGAGGAAGAAGGTGAGGAGGAGCAGGCGGATGTGCATGCCGTCGACATCGGCATCGGTGGCAATGACGACATTGTTGTAGCGCAGGTTCTCCATGCCGTCGTCAATGTCGAGGGCATTGTGGAGCAGGTTGAGCTCTTCGTTCTTGTAGACGTCCACCTTGCTGATGCTGTAGGTGTTTTTGGGCTTGCCGCGCAGGCTGAAGACGGCCTGGGTGGCAACGTCGCGGCTTTTGGTGATGCTGCCGCTGGCCGAGTCGCCCTCGGTGATGAAGATGGTGGTCTCGAGGCGTCGGGCGTTGTTGGAGTTGTAGTGAATGTGGCAGTCACGCAGTTTGCGGTTGTTGAGGCTGGCTTTCTTGCTGCTTTCGCGGGCCACCTTCTTGATGCCGGCAATCTCCTTGCGTTCTTTCTCGTTTTGGTTGATTTTCTGCAGCATGGCGTCGGCAGTGGCGGCGTTCATGTGCAGGTAGTTGTCCAGATTGCGCTTCAGGATGTCGAGCACGTAGGTCTTCAGCACAGGACTGTCGTTGGTGCCGTCGGCGTTGTTTGGGGCCAGATGGGTGGATCCGAGTTTTGTTTTGGTTTGGGCTTCGAAGACGGGCTCCTGGATACGGACACACAGGGCGCAGACGAGCCCCTGGCGGAAAACGGCGGGCTCGTAGTCTTTCTTGAAAAATTCGCGCACCACGCGGGCGAAGCCTTCGCGGAAGGCACTTTGGTGGGTGCCGCCCTCGGTGGTGTGCTGCCCGTTGACGAAGCTGTAGTAGTAGTCGCTGCTTTGGCCGTTGACATGGGTGAAGGCGCACTCGAAGTCGCCTTCCTTGATGTGGACCACTGGGTAGAGGCCTTCGGCGTCCATGTTGTGCTCCAGCAGGTCGAGCAGTCCGTTCTTGGAATAGTAGCGGCGGTCGTTATAGTAGAGGGTCAGTCCCTTGTTAAGGTAGGCGTAGTTCCAGATGCGCTCCTCTACGTATTCGCCCACAAAGTGGTAGTTGCCAAAGAGTTTGTTGTCAGGGACAAATTCGACAAGGGTGCCGTTCTCTTCCGCACAGTCGATAATGCCGCTGTCGTTTGTCAGACGCCCTTCGGCGAATTCGGCGTAGCGGCATTTGCCGTCGCGCACGGCCTGCACCTTGAAGTACGAGCTGAGCGCGTTCACGGCCTTCGTGCCGACGCCGTTCAGTCCGACAGATTTCTGGAACACTTTGCTGTCGTATTTGGCACCGGTGTTCAGCTTGCTCACTGCGTCCACAATGCTGCCCAGCGGTATGCCACGGCCGAAGTCGCGGATGCTCACACGACGCTCCCCAAAGTCGATTTTGACATTGATGCGTTTGCCGTAACCCGACGTGAATTCGTCGATGGCGTTGTCGATGACTTCTTTGATAAGCACGTAGATGCCGTCGTCGTGCGAGCTGCCGTCGCCCAGCTTGCCGATGTACATGCCGGGTCGCAGACGGATGTGCTCCATGTCTTCCAGATGGATGATGCTAGATTCGTCGTAGTCGTTGATAACGGGGGATATGATGTTTTCTTCCATGATCAAAACAGAGTGTAGTGATTGAAAATCAGATGCAAAATAGAGGTTTTTGCATCGTTTCATTCTGCAAAAATACTAAGAAAGAACAATTCAAAAGCGGACTTCGCTCTTTTTTTCCCCACAAAGATTGTTGAAAACTCTTGAGTGGAAACTGTAAAATTTTCTTTGAAAGTGCTACATATAGTACGAAAACATATTTTTTTACGTTATGCCAAACGAAGTTATCAAACTAAAATGCGTCGTGCTGAAAAAAATCCATAAATATGTGATACCCATAGCCTGTCTGTTGCTTGCAGCTGTCTCGGTCAGGGGGCAAGTCGGATATTTGCTGCCCAGCATGGAAGAACAATTCGGACACGGGATCCGCAAAGTGGTGCAAAGAGAATCAGATGGGTCGAAGCAGGTTTACAAAGTTGCACGCAATGGCACGATGTCCTCCTCTATGTGGCAGACACCGGCAGTCCGGCGGGTCCGTACACGGTATGACGAGGCAACGGGAGATTCAATTACCTGCATGCAAGTGAAAAGATATGACCACAACGCCCAACGCAAGCGCTGGATTGACATCGAGATACGCAAACAATATGATATGGTTGCCGGTGTGGGTTGCACTACCGTCTGGCATCGTTTTGAGGAAGGAAAGCTAATGATGGCCGAAATGACACGGCGCGACTTTCAAACCCTGACAGACTCCGTGTTCCAGACACCGCTTTCCGAATATGGAATCAACCCTGAGGGGATGACTTTGGAGAGTGTAAGACGGTATTCCAACCACAACTTCGACACAATTGTCTATTACCGGTTATGCAGGGAGGGGGTCCTACAACATGAGGCTACTTTGTACAAGGTGGATGATACGCTAATAACGATAGATTCCTACGAATCCTACTTCAAGATTCACAAACAGTACCAAGAGGGAGAGGAGCACCGTGTCTATGCGTCCGACAGTACTTTGAATGAGTTGTATCGCTTGACACGCAATGAACGCGGTATGCCCGACACGATCTATGAATGGCGTAAAAATGGAGCTCCGCATGGGTGTGTACGTCCGAAAGAATGGAAGGATGAAGAATGGGAGCGGACCGAAACCCACCGGTACAAGTACAATTCGCGGGGCGGCATTGTCGAGGATAACATCTATATTGACGGTACCCATGTCAGACAGGTGCGCTACAAACTGCGGTACCGCCTGTTTAAATGAAAGAGTAAAAGCCCCGGAGATTTCAGTCTCCGGGGCTTTTGTGTTCTTCTCTTGTGCGGATGCGTGACAGATTATCGAATTTTTCGGGAGGACTTTCAGAGAATATTAGACTTCGTGCGTTGGTATAACGAATTCGGATGATTGTTTAAAGCGGTTCCATTGTTGTTAACAATACGATGCCTGCGACTAATTCTGCAGCCAATAATGAACACGTAACTAATCCCCAAGTCGCTCCGCTATCATTAAATACTGATACTTGGTCGTTTTTGAGATAGTTTAGGCTGTTAATAGCACCATATTTTCCACAAACAGTAGCATAATCTTTTTTATTTGAACAATCACATCCTACAACAGATACGTTTGTAACATATTGTTTATCTCTGTCATCTTTACCCAATTTGTACTTTACTTGATAGCTGGCGGTATTATTAGCGCTATCGGTAAAACGATATGTATCGTACCAGTAATAATCATTATCCATAGCCGAACCATACCCAGTTTGAGAGCTATATGATACCGCCGAGACATACACTTCATTTTTTTGGTCTGAAGATGTCCCAGAGAGATAATATCCCATTGATTCTAAGGATTCGTTAACGGTTTCTATTTCTCTTTGATATGTGGATGTTGAAATTGTCTGTTTTGAAGTTGTACACGATGCCATCAACACAAAGCCACACATCGCACCAATAATATAGAAAAGCTTTTTGCAACTATAACACAACATCATAAAGAATAATTTTTAAACATTAAACACGTGTAATTCGTCTGCAAAGTTACGATTTTTTATGAATTACTAAAAAACTTTGAAAAACAATAAAACATATATACTTTTGTAATATTATGACAGTCTTTCAATGCCAACATTTTTCACTCCTACAATACAACTATTTGGCTATGGGTTGTATCCCCTGCTTGCCATCCCCCTAAAACAGCCTACCTACCCCCTTCAAATTCGTGTGTAAGGCGTTTCTAAAAATTTTTTTTCTGAGAATGTTTGCACTTTTCAGAACTAACCTACTATTTATAATCATAAGACATCAAAACATTAGCATTATGAACACTCAAACAAAACTTAAAATTTCATACTCGTTACGTGGCAGAAAGAAGTCAGCGACCCACGCATACCGAATCGCAGAATCGTTGCGCGGCAAGAAGAAAACCGACGAACACAAGAAAGCCATTGCTGCTGCAATGAGGAAAATATGGCACGAACGCAAGAATTGCATCACTTATACAGGTGTCAAAACTTGCAAATTTGCACCTTTAATAATTAAATAAAATGGCTTATGAATGCTAAAAATCGACAGATTGAAGTTGGCGACATCGTCCCAACACATCACCAGCCTCAACCCGACATAATTCCTTGAAACGCCAATGACTAAAGAATTATCGAACTCCAATACCGACATTGATGTTATTGTTGAAATGTGTTGTAAATTAGGTCGTTTATGGAAAGAATCATCGTTACAAGTCTGTCAAAAGTTGCAAAACTTGGTATTTCCAGATGGAATTCTTTGGGATAAGAGAAAAGGCAGTTATCGAACCATAAAAACCAACAAAGCACTTGAATTAATTGCTGAAATATCAAGCAACTATAAAAAAGTAAACGAGGGCATACAACCCTCGTCAGTCGCCTTGTGCGGATGGGGGGACTCGAACCCCCACTCCGTGAGGAACTAGATCCTAAGTCTAGCGCGGCTACCAATTACGCCACATCCGCAATCGTGTTCATTTACATGGTGTTGCGATAGCAACATGTGTTTCAAAAGTTTTGCAAAAATAGTATTTTTTGCAAAATCCACCAAAATAAAAACAAAAAAGATGCGCCGTTGTGGCAAATCGCAATCGTGTAATACAATAAAACAACGCTTTTTGAGTTATCATAACACTTGATTTTTGGAAAACGGAAAATGAAAAGATTCTATTCGCTGCTTCTTTTGACGCTTCTTTGTTTTGCGATGCCTTCGGCTCGTGCCTCGTATCTGTTGATTCCGATGGACGAGACCCAGCGCAATCACTTAAAGGCTTATGGCATTGCATACTATGCGTTGGAGCGCGAGGTGGAGGTGACGTGGCTGCTGAACTATCGGGGCGGGGCGTTCATGATGAAGTATGCCGACGCGTTGGAACGCGAGTGCAAGTTGCGTGGCGTCAGCGCCGAAACCATTGCCGACGGACAGTCGACGGCCATTCTCAGTGAGATTGCCGACCCTTCGGTCAACATGGATGCCGTGCGCTTGCAGAAAGCCCCCAAAATTGCAGTCTATTCGCCGAAGAGCAAGTTGCCGTGGGACGACGCGGTGACGTTGGTGATGACCTACGCGGAGATTCCATACGACGTCATTTACGACGAGGAGGTGATGGCTGGGGTGCTGCCAAAGTACGACTGGCTGCATCTTCATCATGAGGATTTTACGGGCCAGTACGGCAAATTCTGGGGCAACTATCGCAACGCGCAATGGTACATTGAGGATGTGCGCGACCAGGAGGCACGGGCGCACAAGTTGGGCTATTCGAAGGTGTCGCAGCTGAAGCTGGCGGTTTGCCACAAGATTCGCGACTTCGTGATGGGCGGGGGCTTCCTCTTTGCCATGTGCTCGGCGCCGGACAGCTACGACGTGGCACTGGCTGCCGAGAATGTGGATATCTGCGATGTGATGTTCGACGGTGACCCGATGCAGCCTAACGCCCAAGGACTGCTCGACTATTCGAAGTGCTTTGCCTTCAAGGATTTCCGCATCAGCACCAATCCGTCGGAATATGAGATTTCGACGATAGATATCGACGACAGGGTCCGACAGCGGCAAATCAACGAGAAGAACGACTTCTTCACGCTGTTCGAGTTTTCGGCCAAATGGGACTGGGTGCCTACTATGCTGACGCAGAACCATACGCGTGTGGTTCACGGCTTTATGGGGCAAACGACGGCGTTCCGTCGCGAGACGGTGAAAACCAGCGCGCTGGTGCTGGCCGAGAACCGGGAACTGGGCGAGGTGCGCTATCTGCACGGCGAGTACGGCAAGGGCACCTGGACTTTTCTGGGTGGCCACGACCCCGAGGACTACCGCCATTTTGTAGGCGATCCGCCCACAGATCTGTCTCTCTATCCTAATTCCCCGGGATACAGGCTGATACTGAACAATATCCTTTTCCCTGCGGCGAAGAAGGAGAAACATAAGACCTGACACCGGATGAAGTGGTGCAGGACCGTGAAATGATGATGTATGAATGAATCGTATTAACTCTGACTGCATAATGAACAAGATATACAGAACGTTTTTGGCTGTCGTTCTTATGGCTTTTGCCGGCACACCACTGACGAGAAGCGTGGCGCAAAACTGGACGGCATTCAACATGTCCAATTCCGAGCTGGGCAACTCGGTGCTGGCGATGGCTTCGGACAAGAAGAACAACAAATGGTTCGGCACCGACTTGGGCATGGCACGCCTGACGGGCAAGACATGGACAGACTTCTCAATGTTCAACGAGAAACTGAAAGGACAGTACGTTAACTGCCTGACGGTGGATGGGAACAACGTGTTGTGGATAGGCACCGACGACTATGGGGTGATAGAATTCGACGGCGCGCGCTGGACGGAACACAAGGACCAGATGAAGCGTCTGCAGATGAAATTCATCTCGAAGATTGCCATCGACCGCAACGATGTGAAATGGATTGGTGTGACTCTGGGCGGCTTGGTGCGCTACGACGGGCGCGAATGGACCAAGTTCACCACCAACGACTCTGAGCTACGGAGCGACTTTATTCTTTGCGTGGCCATCGACCGTCGCAACCGCAAATGGATCGGCACAAACGACGGCATATCGGTTTACGACGACCGCGGATGGAGTTCCTACACAAAGTCTAATTCGCCCCTGCCGGACAATATCGTGCCGGCCATTGTCATCGACCGCAACGACGTGGTGTGGATGGCGACGCTGGGGGGCTTGGTGCGCTACGATGGCAAGGAGTGGAAGGTGTACGACACGGGCAACAGTCCGTTGCCGTGCAACCAGCTGAACGACCTGGCTTTCGACCCTTCGGGAGCGTTATGGATAGCTACCGACAAAGGCATCGTGCTGTTCGACGGCGAGAAGCATTGGCGGCTCTATAACAATAAAAACAGCCTGTTGCCTAACGACGTGATGCGTCGGGTGATGGTGGACGGACAGGGCTCTAAGTGGTTCGGCAGCAGCTTGAAAGGATTGGTACGCTTCGCGGCTCAGCCGATTATGGGACGTGTGGTGGACGAACGGGGCGTCGGCGTGTCCGGTGTCACCGTGGGCGACGCCACGCATCAGGCCGTGACGGACGCGAATGGTGAATACTACCTCGAGGTGGCCACCAATGCCACCCTTACGCTGACACCGCAGCTGGATGGCCGCACCTTCGAACCGGCCAGCCGCAAGCTGAGCGTGGTGACCGGGGCCCGCTTCGAACAGGACTTCGTGGCCTCGTCGGGTATGGTGGCGGAAGGCACTTCGGGCGAAAAGGTGGTGGTGAACCCTTACTTGGAACAGGGATATATCACCATAACGATGGAGAGCCCCGTGGCGGAGGTGGAATTTGTGAACGAGAAAGGTGAAAGCATCCGCACCATACCGCAATACAAAAACGAGGCGCGCATCACCATCAGCCGTATGCCCAAGGCGAATTACACGCTCTTTATCCGTACGGTGAAAGGTGAGAAGAAGTTGAAATTCAACTTGAAATAATGGTTTGATAACGGAACGCTCCGCCATGGGGCGTTAGGATTTCTTTAGTTGGATGGTTTTTAGGGACGGGTTGCTTGCCGTCTGTCCGGTTTTTCTTCGGGGATTTTTTTTTTTTTTTTTACTCCTCTTTTTTTTTCCAGGGTAGGGGGTGAATAAAAAAAGGCTTCCTTGGAAAGAAAGCCTTTTTTAAGAAAGTGAAAACTAGAGGTAGAACGATGCACTTATAGAAATGACTTACAGATCTTTCGGGGTCTGTAATCGTTACCTTTTCAGTTTAAAGTTTTTCTTAGCTGCAATTGACAACGCCGTCAATGTTCATGTCGGAGCATTTGTCGATGCTGACGCCGTAGGAGCTGAACTGCTCGTTCATTTCGTCGAGGTCGTACTCCACTTCGCTGCCGTTGGCGAATTTGCAGTTGCATTTTTTGGAGCATGAGCTGAAGCATGCCACGGTGGCGATGATAGCCAGAGTTAAAACGATTTTTTTCATACTTTGTATTGTGTATTAATTGATTATGCCTACTCTATAAGGTTTTCGGCGGCCCCTTTGGATGGGGCAAAATTACATAAAAAAATAAAATTGGCCGCCATTATCACTTTTTTTTTGAGTGTGTGAAAAAAAATGTATTTTTGCATGTTTTATCAAAAAAGATAGTCTAATCGTAAAATAGTGATTTATATGAAGAAAGCACTCAAAGCACTGGTCCTTGCCCTCTGCATGTTGCAGGTGGTGACTGCTGTTGCGCAAATCAATCCGGCCCATTGGAAATTCAATGTGAAGGAGCTGTCGGCCGACGAGGTCGAGTTGCAGTTCCAGCTGTCGCTGGAGCCCGGATGGCATTTCTATTCGCAAAAGTCGGACCCCAACGGCCCCATACCGGCGGAGTTCACCTTCGAGAACAACGCCAGCTACAAGCGTGTGGGCGGCGTCGTGGAACCCAAGCCCCACGAGGAGATGGACGAGGTGTTCAAGTGCATGGTCCGCTCCTTTAGCGGTAAGGCCACTTTCCGTCAGAAAATCAAACGCAACAGCGACAAACCGTTCGAAGTGAAGGGCTCGATGTACTATCAGCTCTGCAACGACGGGTCGTGTATAGCTCCCGACGATGTGCCGTTCACCTTCAAGGTGCCGGCGGCGACGCTGACCGATGCTGCTGCGGAGCCTGGTGATTCGTTGGCAGCAGAGGCCGATACGGAGTCGGTTGACGAAACGGCCGTGGCTGTGGCCGCGGAGACGCCTGTGGTGCAAGCTGCCGAAGCACAGCCTCAAGAGGAGAAGAAGGACAAGTCGATCTTGGGCCTTTTCTTTGGCGCGCTGCTGGCTGGCATCGTGACGATGTTCACGCCGTGTGTCTTCCCGATGATTCCGATGACGGTCAATTTCTTCATGCACAGTAGTGAGAACAAGCGCAAAAGCCGTCGCCAGGCATGGGCTTTCGGATTCTCTATAGTGTTCATCTTCGCCGTTATCGGCGCCCTGCTTTCGCTGGTGTTCGGCCCCGATTCGCTCAACTTTATCGGCACCCACGGCATTCCGAACCTTATTTTCTTTGTGATTTTCTTCATCTTCTCACTTTCCTTCTTCGGACTGTTTGAGATCAAGATGCCCGAGAAGTGGGTCAACGCCTCCGACGCCCAGGCCGACAAGGGTGGTCTGATGGCGCCGTTCTTCATCGCCTTGACTACGGTGCTGGTGTCGTTTTCGTGCACGGGTCCCATTATCAGCGCGGCATTGGTCGAATTTGCCACTTCCACCACCAACCGCTGGATCGGCTTGGTGTCTATGTTGGGCTTCGGCATCGGCTTTGCCTTGCCGTTCACGCTGCTGGCTTTCTTCCCGTCGGTGCTGAAGAACATGAAATCGGGCGGTTGGCTGAACTCGGTGAAGATCGTCTTTGCTTTCCTCGAGCTGGCCTTCGGTCTCAAGTTCCTCTCCATGGCCGACCTCTTCTGGGGCTGGCGACTGCTTGACCGTGAGGTCTACCTGGCTCTTTGGATTGTCATCTTCGCGCTGATGGGCATCTACCTCATGGGCAAAATCAAATTCAAAGGCGACGAGGAGGTGCAGCATATCGGCGTCATCCGTCTGGCTCTGATCATCGCCTCGTTCAGTTTTGTGGTCTATATGATCCCCGGCATGTTCGGCGCCCCGCTGAAGGCCATTTCGGGCTTTATCCCGCCCATGAACACGCAGGATTTCAACATCGAGCGACTGGTCACCGAGTCGGGCCACTCCATTTCGGCGGCAGAATTCCCCACCGATGTGAAATATAAGGAGGAGCTCCACAAATATAGTGTTCCCGGATACCACGAGTTCTACGACCTTGACGAGGCCAAAGCCTACGCCAAGCAGCAGAACAAGCCGATCTTCATCGACTTTACGGGCATCAACTGCGGCAACTGCCGACTGATGGAACAGTCGGTGTGGACGGACGAGAACGTGAAGAAGATGCTGAACGAGCATTTTGTGCTCTGCGCATTGTATTGCGATGCCAACAGCATCACGCTGGATCCGGCCGACCGGGTGACCGACAACAACGGTCGTGAGCTCGACAAGCTGGGCAAGAAGAACCTCTACTTCCAGCGCAGCCGCTACCAGATGAATGCGCAGCCCTACTATGTCATCATCGATGCCAACGACCCGGAAAACAAACCGCTGACCAAGGATAATTACTCCTATTCTCCTGATGTGGAGAAATTTATGGCGTTTTTGAACGAAGGCCTCGATAATTACGGCAAAAAGTGATATTTAGAATGCCAAAATCGTCAAAAAATACTGATTTTTGATGCTTTTTGGTACCATAGACGATTCACCTTATCCGTTTCGCTTATAGCGTCTTGAGCGGATAAGGTGAATTTTTTTGTTTGAAAAGTTTTGTCAGTTCATGAAAAGTGTGTATCTTTGCAGTCGCAAAACAGAAAAATAGTGCGGGGTGGAGCAGTGGTAGCTCGTTGGGCTCATAACCCAAAGGTCGGAGGTTCAATTCCTTCCCCCGCTACCAAGACGGACTTGTCAGTTGGCAAGTCCTTTTTTGTTGCCCGTAACTGCTTGGTTTCGTTATCAATCAGTTCAAATACAGCATTGATTTTCTTGGTTTGAAATGATTTTCCGTCAAACTCCACTTTTTCTGACGACAGTATTTTTTTATTATTTTCTTAAGTATAGTTTATAATGTTTTTGTATATTTGTAAAGTATATTTAAGAATAATATTATTGATAAACAACTCATTAAGAGCGTTATCGTTGAAAAACAGCAGCAAATCAGTCAGGTGAAATTGTTGCAACGGGGCGTTATAGAACGATAAAAAGCGGCCAAGAACATTCAAACCCAAACAGGGTGGAAGTCTGTTGGTTGGTCGATTTTGTTGCCGTTCAAGCACATAAATGAACTGATTATTTTCATGTCAAAAAATTTTTGTATTTTTGCAAAATAAAAACGTATTCGCTTGTAAGGAAAGTACAAAATAATTAATGATTCTATATGATGGAAAGAGAAATAAGCGAGACATACTTTTTTGACGAAAATGGCTTTGATACAAATGGATGTCGAATTTGTGATGGCATCACATTTCGCGAAGTTGTTAAGGAATTCGAGTTCGACTTTCATAAGAAACATAGTGGTGAGTATGCACTTAATTTGTATGCTAATGCACAGACAATGGATATGTTGGCAAAATCATGCCGTGCAGAACATTTCTTATCTTACGGAATGGATTTAACGCAAGGAAAGCACTTTGACGCATTATGTGACCCAGATGCAAACCATAATATGGACTTGTATAGTAAGTCAATTTTTGTGTACGGGATTGACTCTGCATTTATGACTGACCTTGATGAGGATGGATATCCCATCTTTGGAAATGGCATTTATCCACTGACACTCTTGATTGACTGCAATATACGTAATGGCGAATTAAGACTATCCACACCGACGGATGAATCCGATGATGAATTTGAAATTAATAAAGTACTAACCCCAGTATATGAATTAGCATGACACAAGAATACCAATGGCATCTTGTCAGAACTATCAATGGAGAATGGGTAAGTGAGGAATACGCAGTGTATATGACCAAGCGTTCAGGTAATATGCGACTAAAAGATGCTTTAAGATTAGGAATAAAAATTAGCCTTCATCCAGCACACGATGGAAATTGCTGGTGCTTCCGTCATGAACTTGAAAGCCTAATTAAAGCACAAAAAGAAAATGCCAAAAATACAAAATATAGACATGAATGCATTTCAAGAGAAGATGTATAAACATCTGCAAAAACAGTTCGGAACAGGAGAGTCGGTGTTTTTATCAGACTCAAAGAATCTTTTTTACTCTGGTATACGGGGAAAAATTTTTGAACTTCAAGAAAAACATGGATTTGATTTCCATCGATTCGTAAAACAGCCTCATGTGGCGAGTTCTCAAGCAGCCTGCATTAATCTTTTTTTACCAATTATGGAATCCGAATGTGCTGTGGACGTTCTTAAAACGGTAAAAACTGATATCGCAAGTATCGATAAAAGTCACATCTCAGATGGCTTTACTTTTGAATACTGGCGTGATAATCCGAGACCCAACGATGGCTCAAAAGGATTACTAAATGACCATTCGAAAACGGCAGGAACAGATGCGGATTTTGCGCTGTCGTATATTGACAATGAAAATAGACATTGCCTTTGGCTTGTAGAACATAAACTTACAGAAACTGAATTCACTCAATGCAATGCCGTCCATAACGGGAAGCATAAGGAGTTGTTAGCGAAATGCTCTAATTACACAGCACAACATCTAATGAACAATGATGAAGACTGCTACTACAGTCATGCTCGGCACTTCAACTATTGGCAATTAACAAAAAAATACATCGAAGCTTTCCCGAACTTGGATGTTTTTGAAAATGGATGCCCCTTTATGGATGGAATGTGTCAATTGTGGCGTAATACTTTATTGGTTAAAGCAGCACAAGAAGAATACCAATACGACAAGGTCTTTTTTTCAGTGGTAAAACCTCATGACAACATAGCCTTGAATAACTCACTCAAGCAATTTAAGGCTATCGTAGACCCAGTATTGTTCTCTGTTTTTCATCCAACAACAATAGTAGATGCCGCTATTTCTTGTTCGGATTCCGCTCTCCGAGACTGGGGCAAATGGTATACTGACACATACTTAAATTATGATTTGCTATAATATATCTCATAGCCCCAAGGATGTAAACCTATTAAAGGTATAATTGGTTGGGTTGGGAGTGTACTCCCTTAATGCCCATATTTTCTCTAGGTCTTCAAGGAATCGGTGTGAAAAGATAACGCCCGAGCCTACCTAGAAGGACAACTCATTCGGGTTGTCCTTTTTTCATTTCAAAAAAAAGTGTGATTTCGCACTAGATTTCGAATAGAAAACAAGCGGCACCGGTAGTTTTACCGGTGCCGCTTGTGTGTTGTTGGATGGTCGCGGCTGCCTGTTTTGCGGCAGAATGGCGACTGGCAGATAATCGTGTGGCCGTGTTGTTAGAGGATGATTTTCTCGATTTTGGCACGTGCTTCAAGAATGGCCATATAGTCATTCATGGCACGCAGTTGGAGGTCGTAGATGCTGCGTGGACAGTCGGGCGTGAAGGGCAGTTTGCCGCTGTCCCAGAGTTTGACGACGGCTTCGAGGTTCTCTTTGCGGTTCTGCAGGTGGTAATACTCGGCTTTCATGCGGTCCTTGTAATCGTTGGAGAGCATCAGTGCGGTTATTGTCTGTAAGTCCATGGCGCTTGTTTTTAAGGGTTTGAAAAATATGGTTTTTTGGGGGATGTGTTTCGGTGTCATTGTCGGCCGGCGGCAAAGGTGGGGCGTCGGCTGCTCTGTTATATGTAACGGCTGAGGTTGCAAAATATTGTGTTGGTGCGTCAGTACATCTCCACCACCACGGCGTGAGGTGTTTTCTTCTTGACGCGGTAGACGATGCCGTCCACTTCGATGCGTGAGGGCGGGTTTTCGCCTTCCTCAAGCAGGTAGATGATGTAGCGGTGGTGTCCGTCCTTGCTTTGGGTGTAGCGGACACGACCGTTGACATAGGGTGCGAGGGGGCGGGTGCCGTAGATGGCTTCGCCGTTTTCGTTGAGCCAGGCGCCGATTTCCTCCATGCGTTGCAGGCAGGGTTCGGGTATTTCGCCGTTGGCGTCGGGTCCCACGTTGAGGAGGAAGTTGCCTCCCTTGGCCACCACATCGACCAGAGTGTGGATGAGCTGGTGGGTCGGTTTGTAGTTGTCGCTGTCAACGTACGACCAGCTGTCGCCCATGGACATGCAGGTCTCCCATGGGTAGTCGAGCAGCGGCTGGTCGGGCACGGTCTGTTCGGGGGTGCGGTAGTTCTCGTAGCGTCCGCCGACGCTGCGGTCGACGATGATGAGGTCGGGGTTGTCCTGACGGGCCATCTTGACGATGCGCGGCATGTTGATGTCCTGAATCTGTCCGGAGCATCCCAGCCAGGGGCGTGTTTCGTCGTTGACGCTCCATGCGGGGCGTATCCAGCCGCCGTCGAGCCACAGAATGTCGATGTCGCCGTAGTTGTGGGTCAGTTCGCGTATCTGGTTGTAGGTGAAGTCGCAGTATTGTTTCCAGCGGTTGGGGTTTTGGCTGATGTCGTAGTTGACGTTGCGGTCGGGGGTGGCCCATTCGGGTGCCCAGTAGTCGGGACAATGCCAGTCGGGTTTGGAGAAATAGAGGCCGATCCAGAGACCTTTTTCGCGGAAGGCGTCGACGAGTGCTTTGGTGATGTCGCTATATTTGTTGCGGAAGAAGGGGCAGCTGCTGTGGACGGAGGAGTAGGTGGTCTCCTCGGTGCCGAAGAGGCAGAAGCCGTCGTGGTGCTTGGTGGTGAAAACCATGTACTTCATGCCGGCGCTGGCGGCTGCTTTGGCCCATCGTGAGGGGTTGAACTTCTTGGGGTTGAAGGTGGTGTTGAGGGCTTGGTATTCACGTTTGTACTCGTCGTAGGGGCGGCCCTTGCGGTCAATCCAGGGTTCGCTGCAGATGCTCCACGACTCGACGACGCCCCATTGCGAATAGATGCCCCAATGGGCCATGAATCCGAATTTGAGGTCTTGCCATTCGGCAACGCGGTTGAGGATGATGGGATCGTCTTCGGGCTGCTGCTCGTGGCTGTCGTTGCGTGTCTGGGCGAAGCAGACGGCGCAGGGGAGGAAGAAGAGGGAAAGAAGGGCGGCGAGGATCGGTTTTTTCTTCATGTTATGCTTCATTAAAAAAGATTCGCGAACGGATGGTCGGATGTGTTTTAAGGGATAAGAAAAAAGGGTCGCCGCACTGGCGGCGACCCAAGGTTTGTTCTATTCAAAGGCGCTTGTGCGCCCGGATGGCAGTCATCATTCGAAGGAAGCGATGGCTTTCTTGATGATGTCGATGGCTTCGCGCAGCTGCTCTTCGTTGATGACCAGCGGAGGAGCGAAGCGGATAATGTGCTGGTGGGTGGGCTTAGCCAGAACGCCCATGTCGCGCATCTTCAGGCAGACATCCCAAGCCTCCTTGCCGTTGCGGGGCTTGATGATGATGGCGTTGAGCAAGCCTTTGCCGCGCACTTTTTCGATCATGGGGCTCTTGAAGGAGCTCATTTCGTCGCGGAAGATTTTGCCCAGACGTTCAGCGTTCTCCATCAGGTGCTCGTCCTTGATGACTTGGAGGGCTGCGATGGAGACTTTGGCAGCGATGGGGTTGCCGCCAAAGGTGGAGCCGTGTTCACCGGGTTTGATGTTGAGCATGATGTCGTCGTCGGCCAATACGCAGCTGACGGGGACGACGCCGCCACCCAGGGCCTTGCCGAGGATGAGGATGTCGGGACGGACCCCTTCGTGGTCGCAAGCCAACATCTTGCCGGTGCGGGCAATGCCGCACTGCACCTCGTCGGCCATGAAGAGCACATTGTGCTTGTGGCAGATGTCGTAGCATTTCTTCAGGTAGCCTTCGTCGGGGACGTAGACGCCCGCTTCGCCCTGGATGGGTTCAACGAGGAAACCGGCAATTTTGTCGCCGTGTTCGCTGAGCACTTTTTCGAGTGCGTCGGGATCGTTGTAGGGGATGCGGATGAAACCGGGAGTCATGGGGCCGTAGTTGGCGTAGCTCTCGGGGTCGTTGCTCATGGTGATGATGGTGATGGTGCGGCCGTGGAAGTTGCCTTCGCAGCAGACAATCATCACTTCGTCGTTCTTGATGCCTTTTTTGACGACACCCCAGCGGCGTGCCAGCTTCAGGGCTGTCTCGTCGGCCTCGGCGCCGCTGTTCATGGGCAGCACCTTCTGGTAGCCGAAATATTCGGTGACGTATTTTTCCCATTCACCGAGGCAGTTGTTGTAGAATGCGCGGCTGCTGAGGGTGAGCTCGTGGGCCTGGTCGCAAAGGGCCTTGATGATTTTGGGATGACAATGTCCCTGGTTGACAGCCGAATAGGCTGAGAGGAAATCGAAATACTTCTTGCCTTCGCAGTCCCAAACAAAGGGGCCTTCGCCTTTGGCAAGCACAACGGGTAGCGGATGGTAGTTATGGGCGCCGTATTTGGCTTCCATTTCCATGAATTGCTCTGATTTTGTCATAATTATGTTGTTATTTGATATGATAAGTGCTTTTGAAAAAACGATGCAAATATAGCAATTTTTTTTGGAATTAGTCGGAAATTGTCAGAAACTTTTTGCGTTGAATGGAAGAATGCCCCCTATCGGTCGGAGCAATTGTTTTGAGGGTGGGACAACTCGATGTCTGCATTAGGGTGTTTGTCCCAACAAAAATACAGAATTCTAGTGCCACAACCCCAGTTTCTGTCGCCGACGGCCATCATTTTTCTTCTCCATGTCAGCTGTCACCACTCCTAACAGCCTCCTATAAGGGTCCTACCAGAGTCCTAATAAAGTCCCATTTTCCGCATACCGTCCATTCGAGTGGGGTCGATCGCATCATCGGATCTGTCACCAAGGGGTTGTTCCCGCTGCCAAAACATGCCCTTCCGCAGGATTGTTGAGATGTCTTTTGCTCCATGATTCAGGATCAGTTCTGCCGGTCGTTGTGATTTTTTTTTGTTTTAGTGTCAGATAATTTGTGTATTTTTGTACCGATTTGGAGTTTGGCTCCCTGCTGTTGCAGAAGCGCACTAACGATATGATTAGTAGCGGACTTGTATGGAAAGTGGCGGCACGTTTTTCTTTGTCGGATATGACGCTGGAAGGTGCTGCTGTCGCAGGACACAGGTGCCGCTCCCGCTTTGAACCCGAAAGCCGACAAACGATATGAAGGAAAAAGACATTATATTAGAGGTGAAAGATTTGACCGTGTCGTTCGACGGTCGCAAGGTGGTTGACGGTGTCAGCTACACGTTGCGACGCGGGCGCACGATGGGTATTGTGGGTGAGAGCGGCAGCGGCAAAAGTGTGAGCACGATGGCCATTATGGGGCTGTTGCCGACGGGTAAGCATTGCCAGGTGGGCGGTTCCATCCGCTTCTTTGGCAATGGCGACGGGGGCGAAGAGTTGGTGGGGAAGAACGAGGACGAGATGCGCTCTTTTCGCGGTAACCGTATTGCGATGATTTTCCAGGAGCCCATGACGAGTCTCAATCCGGTGCAGAAATGCGGTGCTCAGGTCGTCGAGATGCTCCAGTTGCATGAGCATGTGGATTACGATGGGGCCCGCCGTCGCACCTTGGAGCTCTTCAACGAAGTGCTCCTGCCTCGACCGGAACAGATTTTCGACAGCTATCCCCACGAAATCAGCGGAGGTCAGAAGCAGCGTGTGATGATTGCTATGGCCCTCATCAACCATCCGGATATCGTGATTGCCGACGAACCGACTACTGCGCTGGATGTCACCGTACAAAAAACAATTCTTCAACTGCTGCGACAATTGCAGCAAAAACATGATATCGCCGTCATTTTCATCACGCACGATCTCGGTGTCATTGCCCAGGTGGCCGACGAGATTGTGGTGATGTACCACGGAAAAATCGTCGAGCAGGGTGAGGCATATCCCATTCTGCACGCCCCCCAGCATCCCTACACCAAGGGCCTTCTGGCCTGCCGTCCGCCCCTGCAAGGCCGTCCGAAACGCCTGCCGACCGTGGAGGACTTTATGCAAGGGGATCATCGGTCGGCGATCGAAGAGCGTCAGAAGTCAGGCGGTGATCGCGAAAAGGAGACGCCCCTGTTGTCGGTGCGCCATCTGGATGTGACCTACACCCTCGAGAAGAGCATTTTTGGCAAGCCGTTGAAGCAGCTGAAGGCTGTGGACGATATCAGCTTTGACGTCTACCGTGGCGAGACGCTCGGTCTGGTGGGCGAGTCGGGATGCGGCAAGACGACGTTGGGTCGTGCCTTGCTACGTCTGGTGGAGCAGTCGTCGGGTCAGGTGGTTTTCGACGGCCGGAGGCTCGACAGCCTTTCGAGGTCGGAGATGCGACAGCTGCGTCGGCGCATGCAGATAATCTTCCAAGACCCCTATTCGTCGCTCAACCCGCGACTGACTGTGGGGCAGACGCTGATGGAACCGCTGGTGAGCCACAGGCTGCTGTCGGACAACAATGCCCGTCGCACAAAGGTGTTGGACCTGATGGAAAGGGTAGGGCTTTCGCCCGACTGGATTGACCGCTATCCTCATGAGTTTTCAGGTGGTCAGCGGCAACGCATCTGCATTGCACGCGCATTGGTGCTGAATCCCGAATTGGTGATTTGCGACGAATCGGTGTCGGCGCTCGACGTTTCGGTACAGGCACAAGTGCTGAACCTGCTCAACGAATTGAAGGAGCAGTTCAACTATACATATATATTTATATCACACGATTTGTCGGTGGTGCATTTCCTCTCCGACCGGATCATGGTGATGCGACAAGGACAGTTGGTGGAATTGGACGATGCCGACCGACTGTTCCAACAGCCGGAGGACAATTATACAAAGACGCTGTTGGACGCCATTCCACGAATAGAATAAGGTGTGGATTAGTGGCGCTGTTTGCTCATCATCTCCTTGGCTTCGATGGTCATTGTGGTGTGGGGCACCACGCGAAGACGTTCTTTGGGGATGAGTTTACCGGTTACCTTGCAGATACCGTAGGTCTTATTCTCGATGCGGATGAGTGCTGCCTCCAAGTCTTTGATAAATTTCTGTTGGCGGGCGGCCAGTTTGGAGTTCTCTTCTTTTGAAAGAACAGAGTTCCCCTCCTCGAGTGCCTTGAAAGTCGGTGAGGTGTCGGTAACGTCATTACCTTCGTTGGCAACTGCGGCATTGAGCAGTTCCAGATTCTTCTTGGCTTCTTCTATTTTGTTGAGTATTATCTCTTTGAATTCTTGAAGTTCCTCAGAAGAATAGTATTTTTTCTCTGTGTCGGGCTCTGATGTCTTCATATTGTTCTTGTTTTTTTGATGTTGCAAAGGTACACTATTTTTTCTCAATTGAAAAGAAAAAACTTTCAACAGTTGTTGTTGTTATTTTGCAAATATAAATCAATCAATCCGTTGGGTGCTTCGATGTGCATTATTTTTTCTTTTCTGTCGACCTGCTTTATAACTGGGTCTATAATAGGAATGAGTATCTCAGTTCCGTTTTTGACGATTTGGAAAAGCGGTTGGGCGGGGAATTCGATGACCGACTGGATGGTGCCGATGTCGCCCTTTTCGGCATCGACCACCTGCCAGCCAATGACTTCGTGGAAATAGAAACGGTTGCCTGTCAGTTCGGGCAGCAGGTCGAGCGGCAGGAAGAGGCGGCAGCCTACCAAGGCCTGAGCTTCTTCTGGGGAAAGGTCTTCGAAGGAGACTATGGCCTTGTTGCCGTTGAGGTTGAGGTCTTTGATGAAGTAGGGGATAAGGTTGCCCTTCATTTCGACGAAAACCGAGTCGAGCTCGCTGTAGTCATCGGGGCAATCCACATCGAGGAAGAAGACCACCTGGCCCTTGAATCCGAAGGGTTTGGTGATTTTTCCCAGTTGAAAGCATTCTTCTTGTCTCATGGGGGAGGGGTGTGGGTTGAAAAAAAAGGACACACATTGCTGCATGTCCTTTTTTTGCTATTATACAACAAAATTAAGCTTCGGCGTTCTCGGCAGCTTCTTCAGCGGCGGGAGCTTCACCTTCGCCTTCAGCAGCGGCAGCAGCCTCGGCTTCAGCCTTGGCGGCAGCTTCGGCCTCGGCAGCGGCCTGACGCTTGGCAGCGACAGCGGCAGCTTTGGTCTCGTTGACTTTCTTCTCGGCTTCCATACGGGCTTTGGCCTCGTTGCGAGCCTCGTTCTCAACGTTGCTCTTGGTGTTGGCGATCTTGGCGTCTTTGGCTTGCTTCCATTCGTTGTACTTCACGTCAGCTTGCTCTTGGGTGAGGGCACCTTTCTCGACACCCACCTGGAGGTGGCGGCGGAGAAGAACGCCTTTGTAGGAGAGGATGCGACGGCAGGTGGTGCTCGGCTGGGCGCCGTTCTTCAGCCATTCGACAGCTTTCTCTTCGTTAAGAACAATCTGAGCGGGGTTTGTCATCGGATTGTAGGTGCCTAATTTCTCAATAAATCTACCATCTCGAGGTGCACGACCATCCGCTACGACGATGTGATAAAAAGGCTGATTCTTTTTACCATGACGTTGTAATCTGATTCTAGCAGGCATAATGAATTGTGTTTTAAAATGTTATTAGAATATTTTATTTTTAAATGCAGTTGCAAAGGTACAACTATTTTTTTATCCGCCAAAAATTTTTTTTTGCCATGTCTCTCAATTTGTGTAACTTTGCTTTTTCTTTCCGAATTCAATGAAGATTGTCAATATAGAAGATATCAGTGCGTTAGATAGCAGTTCAATTGTTACTGTAGGCATGTTTGACGGGGTTCATCAGGGTCACCGCCATTTGATAGCCAAACTGCTGTCGCTGGCAGCCGAACGGACGTTGCGGCCTGTGGTGGTCACGTTCGACCGCCATCCCCGGTTGGTGATGGACGTCCAAGCGCCATTGTCGTTGCTCTCCACCTACGAGGAGCGTATGTCGTTGTTGGAGGGCTGCGGGGTCGATACGGTGGCGTTGGTACGATTCACACGCGAGACAGCTGCGCTCAGCGCCTGCAGTTTTGCACGCCAATACCTGTGCCATCATCTGCGCATGCGAACCCTGCTGCTGGGTTACGACAACATGTTCGGCAGTCGTCAGCATGACGACTTCGAACAGCTGCCCCAGTTGGCAGAGGCGTGTGGTTTCGATATCTGCCGCGACGATGCCGTGCTGATGGATGGTGTGGAGGTCAGTTCCACCAAGGTGCGCCGTGCTTTGCAGCAAGGCGACCTGCGGCGGGCAAACGCCATGTTGGGCACCCCCTATAGCCTTTCGGGCCGTGTCGTCCACGGACGCCATGTTGGCACAGGGCTGGGGTTCCCCACTGCCAATATCCAGCCGGAGGACAGCCACAAGATGCTGCCCGGCGCCGGTGTCTATGCCCTGCGGGCAAGCGTTGGCGGACGCGACTATGTGGCTATGGCCAACCTGGGCGACCAGCCTACATTCCATAGCGAACACCCTGTGTTGGAAGTGCATCTGCTTGATTTCGACGGCGACCTCTACGGCAGCGAGGTACGGGTGACGTTCCTTGAGAAGCTGCGCGACATCCGTCAGTTTGCGTCGGTCGAAGCCCTACGGCAACAGTTGGAGCGCGACCGTGCCGATGTGGCGCGGATGGCGACAGGCGGTTGACGAATGGACGATTTGATACAAAACCATAATGGATAAATAGATATGAAAAGATTTGTAATCCTGTTGCTGCTTCTGTCCACGACGTTGTGCCTTTTCGCGCAACCCGACAAAGTTTACCGGTCGCTCAAGGATGTGCGCCATCCTGACTCGGTCTACGTGCTGCGGCTCCACTTCAAGCGGCTGCGCCACATTCCGCCCCAGGTGTTCACCTATCGCAACCTGCGGGTGCTGGATTTGAGTCGCAATTTCATCGATAGCATCCCTCCGCAAATAGCCACCCTCACCCAGCTGGAAGAGCTCAACCTGCACCGCAACCGCATTCGGACGGTGCCCGCAGAAGTTGGCCGCCTGAGCCAGTTGCGCAAACTCAACCTGAGTCGCAATCCCATTCTGGACTTGCCCGATGCCCTCAGCAGTCTCAGCCAGTTGGAGGAGCTGGTCATCTGGTGTACAGGCATCGTCTCGTTTCCACCGAGCTTTGTGGTGCTCGACCAAACCCTCCGGCTTATTGATATGCGCGTCTGCCCGATGACCTACGACGACCAGCAGGCCGTTGAGGCCTTGCTGCCCACGCCACGCAAACGATGGGATTATGTGTGCAACTGCGAATGAGAAGTGGACGCTCCGAAGGGTAAGCGGCAGCCGCCGATAACAGCCAAAAAACGCTTTTTATGAAGAAAGATCTATTCCATATATTTTTATATCAGCAGGATATCCTGTGGGAAGACCCCCAGGGCAACTGTCGTAAGGTGGAGTCCGTCTTGGACAAGGCTCTCGGCGGCCAGCAGGCCGACATCGTTGTGATGCCCGAAACCTTCACCACGGGTTTTGGCGACCACATGGCCCGTCAGGCAGAAGCTCCTGAAGGTCCTACATTTGATTTCGTCCGTCGGTTGGCCCAACGCTACGACACGCTTGTTGCTGCCACCTGGACCGTTCGCGAGCAGGGTGTGGTCTACAACCGGATGCATCTGGTGCGGCCCGACGGCAGCTATGACGTCTACGACAAAGCCCACACCTTCAGGATGAGCAGCGAAGCTTCGCAGTTGGGTCGCGGCAGCCGCCGGCCCATCGTGGAATGGCGCGGATGGCACATCCGACCTGCCATCTGCTACGATCTGCGCTTCCCGTTGTGGCTCCGCAACAGCGAAGACTTCAACTACGACCTGCTGCTGGTGTGCGCCAACTGGCCCGGATCGCGCCATGAGGCTTGGTCCACCTTGCTGAAAGCTCGTGCCATTGAGAATCTGTCGTATGTGGCGGGTTGCAACCGCGTGGGACGTGACGGCACCGGCATCGACTATGCCGGCTGTTCGATGGTGGCCGACTACAAGGGCTTCTCCATGACGCAGGCCGAACCTTCGCCGGACCCATGCAATCCCTTGGAAACCGTGCTTCACGCCACGCTGCAGGCCGAGTCGCTCGAACGCTTCCGCAACCATTGGCCCTTCAACCTGGATTTCGACCCATTCGAACTGACAAACCAGTGACGGCACCCAAAGGAATACCCCATAAGGCCCTCGGCCACATAACATTTACTGCTAACCTATGGAACAAAGAATAGCATTTGACAAGATACGAGAACTGGTCGCCGCCGAAACCACCAATCCGCTGGCTCGCCGCATGGTCGACGAGATGTCCTTCTCTTCGCACTTCGAGAAAGTGGAGCGCGAATTGAACCAAACCGAGGAGTTTCGCCAGATACTGCTGATGGAAAACGGATTCCCGACGCAGGACTTCTTCGACCTCAGCGAGGAGCTGGCACGCTTGAAGGTGGGCAATACGGTCATCGATTTCGAGGCCTTGGTCGACTTCAAGGCGTCGTTGCACACGCTGGGCGAGTGTCTCCGGTTCCTGCTGCGCGACGATCAGGACAAATACCCCCACTTGCGACGTCTGGCCGAACGGGTGGAATGGGACCCCAACCTGACACGTCGGCTGAACAAGATTGTCGACGACAAGGGCGAGATATTCGACGACGCCTCGTCGGAGCTGCTCGAAATACGCCGTCAGATGCATCGCAAACGCGACGAGGTCGACGCGCAGATCGGACGGTCGCTGGCTCGCGCCAAACGCGAAGGTTGGGCGTCCGAAAATGCCGAGGTGACCATCCGCAACGGACGCATGGTCATTCCGATGCTCGACACCCACCGACGCAAAATCAAGGGCATCATTCAGGACGAGTCGGCCACGCGCCAGACAGCGTTTCTGGAGCCGTCCGAAGTGGTGGAACTGAACAACGACCTGCGCGAGTTGGAATTTGCCGAGCGACATGAAATCCAGAAGATTTTGGCCCAGTTTACCGACTATATGCGTCCGCAGCTCGACAGCCTCATCAATGCCTATTGGTTCCTGGCCCGCATCGATTTTATCCGCGCCAAAGCGCGCTTTGCAATCGATATCCATGCGGTCCTGCCGGTGCTCAACAACCGACCGATGGTGAACTGGATTGATGCGCGCCATCCGTTGCTCTTCCTCGCCTTCCAGCCGCAGAAAAAAGAGGTGGTCCCCTTCAACCTGACCTTGGACGGCGACCAGCGCATCTTGGTGATTTCGGGTCCTAATGCCGGCGGCAAGTCGGTGTGCCTGAAGGCGGTGGGTCTGATTCAATACATGCTGCAATGTGGCCTGCTGGTGCCTTGTCGCGAGACAAGTGAATTCGGTCTCTTCGACCATGTGTTTATTGATATCGGCGACCAGCAGTCGCTCGAGAACGACTTGAGCACCTATTCCTCCCATCTGCAGAACATGAAACAGTTGCTCGCCCTCGCCGACGAGAAGATGCTGTTTCTGCTCGACGAGTTGGGCGGCGGCACCGAGCCGCGTTCGGGATGCGCCATCGCAGAAGCGCTGCTCGAGGAACTGTACCGGCGGCACAGCTATGGTGTGGTCACCACCCACTTTGCCGACCTGAAGCTGCTGGCCGACCGATACGAGGGCATCATCAACGGCGCCATGCTATTCGACACTGAGCGGATGATGCCGCTCTACCGCCTTTCGGTGGGTCATCCGGGCAGTTCGTTCGCCTTCGAAATCGCCACCAAAATCGGTTTCCCGCTCGACATTCTGGAGGCGGCCGAGCGCAAGGTGGGAACCGAGATGCTGAACTTTGAGCACCAGCTGCAACAAATCGAACTCGACAAGCAGGAGATTGCCCGTCAGCGCACCGAACTCGAGGTGTCGGACAATTTCCTCAACGAGGTCATCGCCAAATACCAAACCCTGACCGAAAAACTGGAAAACAAACGCTACGACATCCTCAGCGAGGCTCGGCAGCAGGCCCGTCAAATCATCGCCGACGCCAACCGCACGGTGGAGCGCACCATTGCCGACATCAAGGAAAGCAACGCCGACCGCGAACGCACACGACAGGCTCGCGAACAGATGCGACAGGACGCCGAACTGCTCCAGCAGCAACAAGAACAGCACGAGCGGGAACGTCAGGCACAACGCCGCAAACTCCCATCGGACAAGGACGCTGACAAACCGTTGAAAAACGTGGGCGCCGCGAAGGTGGAATCCGACATCGCCGACGGTCCCCTCTGTGTGGGCAATATTGTGCGCATCGACGGCAACGACGCCTTCGGACAACTCGTCGAACTGAAAGGGAAAAAGGCCGTTGTGGAAAGCAACAGCATCCGCATGACGATACCGTTGGACCGCCTGGTGAAAACCCGCAAGAAGGCCATTCCGGTCGACAAGACACAACGGCAGAACAACCGCTTCCAGTCCATCTACGACGACATCAACGAGAAGCGCCAGGCCTTCAACACCACTCTTGACCTGCGAGGACAACGCGCCGAAGAGGCCCTGTCGGAACTGCAACACTTCCTGGACGATGCACAGCTGTTGAGCGAGAAAGAGTTGCGCATCCTTCACGGCAAGGGTTACGGTATTTTGAAGACCCTCATACGGCAGCATCTGCAGTCGCTTTCGGAGGTGCGCGATTTCGCTTCGGCCCCGCTCAATTCCGGCGGCGACGGCGTGACGATTGTCCATCTGAAGTGAGACGAAACGCCCCCTGATTTCATAAAAAAATCAAAAAATGACGGGCGGTTGAAAAAATATCCCTATCTTTGCATTGTAAAATAGAATTCGAATAATTAACATTAAAAAACGTAAAATAATGAAAAAGTTATTGTTACCGCTTGTTGCAATGGTCGTTTTGTTTGCTGGCTGTACCGAAAAAGCCCATGTGATAACGAGCTATTACAATGTGCACAACGACCAATGGGATGCCGCCATCACCACCTATCCTGACGGTACCTATACCACCAACTACTACTACTCCGAATGGGAGAATGTGGACATTACGCCCGATGTTATCGATGAGGGTATCGTGCTGGTATACTACATCGATAACGACAATCGCGACAACTTGCTGCCCTTCACCCTCAATCACGAACCCTATGTCGATGCCAACGGTAACTTGGTTTATTATCAGGAACGTATCGAGTACGACATCGAAAGAGGTAAAATCACCTTCAAGGTTTGTCCTACCGATTTCGGCGAAGCCCAAATCAATAGCGACCTGATGCGCTTCAAAGTCTGCGTGATTCGCAACTATTGATAGGGTAAATGGAAGAATCTTAAGAGGAGCCCCAGGGCTCCTCTTTTTGTCTGTAATAAAATATATTTAATTTGTTGAAATAGTGTACTTTGCTTCGTCTGTTTCCTCCCGTTCCCAGTCGACGGCAGATGCAAGCACCAGCCGAATTGCAACTTTTTTTCAATCAAGCACATGGAAAACAATTATATCGTCATTATGGCCGGCGGCATCGGAAGCCGTTTCTGGCCGTTGAGCACACCCGTATTTCCCAAACAATTCATTGATATTCTGGGGTGTGGACGCACACTGATTCAGTTGACCGTCGATCGCTTCAAGGGCCTTTGTCCGGCTTCCAATATGTGGGTGGTGACCAATGCCGCCTATGTGGACATCGTCAAACAGCAGCTGCCCGACATACCTGAGGCGCACATTCTGGCCGAACCCGCCGCCCGCAATACGGCTCCCTGCATCGCTTGGGCCTGTTGGTGCATCAAGGACGAGAATCCACAAGCCAATGTGGTGGTCACTCCGGCCGATGCGGTGGTTATGCAACCCGACGAGTTCCGCCGTGTGATTGCCAATGCCCTCGATTTTACAGCCCAGCGCGACGCCATTGTCACCATCGGCATCAAACCCTCGCGTCCCGAAACTGGCTACGGCTATGTGGAGGCGGGTTCGGCAGTGGCTGGCGAGATATGCAGCGTCAGCGCCTTCAAGGAAAAGCCCGATTTGGCTACTGCCCAGCGCTACCTTCAGGCGGGCAACTATCTGTGGAATGCGGGCATCTTCGTGTGGAATGTCCATACCATAATGACGGCTATCAGCAAATACAAACCGCAGATTGCCAACGATATGGATCGTATTCGTCAGACGGGCGATGTGGCGACCATCTTCCCACAATGTGAGAAGATTTCCATCGACTTCGCGGTCATGGAACCCGCCGCTGCAGAGGGTAGGGTATACACCCATCCGGCCGATTTCGGATGGAGCGATTTGGGCAACTGGGCCTCGCTGCACGACAAGTTGTCAAAGGACAGCAACGGCAACGGCAGCGTGGGCAATGTGAGGATGTACGAGTGCCACGATTGCGTGGTGCATGCCGAAGACTGCAACAAAGTGGTGCTGCAGGGCTTGGACGGCTACATCGTCTCCGAGAAAAATGGTCGCATCCTGGTATGCCGCCGCAGCGAGGAACAGCGCATCAAAGAATTTTCGCAAGCCGACTGAACGGGCACCGGAAGTCCGGACCGAAGCGTCGCCGTACTTGCCGACATTTTTTTCGTCTGACATAATAAAAAAGTCCGGCAGCCGTTATCAATATTTAAATCAAGAAATAATAATCATACGCAAGAATAATCAAATCACTAAACAATGAAAAAAATACTTGTCTTTGCGGCTATGGCCGTTTTTTCGATGGGCGCAATGTTCGCTCAGAATAATTTTCGCGGAACCATCACCTATTCGGTGACCTCTACAGGCTCTGTCGCCTACCAGGTGCCGGCCGAAATCTCCACTGCCGAAATCAAGGTGTACGACGACAAGGTGATGACATCCAGCGTCCTCTTCACCAACAACCCCATGGTCCAGTCGGTGCTTGTCGACGGTATGACCCAGTATACCTGCATGGACCTCAGCATGATTTTGATGTATTTGGCACAGAACGACGTGGAACTGGACTATGATGGCTCCAGCAAGATTCTGATTTCGCACAAATATACCCAGAACGATGTCGACAGCCTCACCATCCCTGTGACCGAAGGCTACTATATCGAGTATGTGAATGGTGAAACGAAGACCATTGCTGGATATACCGCCAAGAAAGCGGTGCTTCATCTTTTCACTGACGATGGTGAAAAGGAACTCGTGTTCTGGTACACCGACGAAATCGGACCCGCCGTCAACTTTCTCTTCAATGGCGTCAAAGGTATGACATTGGAATATGTCATTGATATGGGTGAGGGCAAGCAACTGACCCTTTCCGCCTCCGAAATCAAGAAAGGCAAAGTGAAAGAGGTTGACATGTTGCTTCCCAGCGGCTTCGAAGAGATCCCTCAGGAGAAGATGGAAGCCCTCTTCAAACAGATTTCCGAGGAAATGGAATACCTTAACGAGGAATAATCAACATTTAACATTATGAAGAAAATCCTTTCCCTTGCATTGCTTCTGTTCTTGCTGATGGGAAGCGGTGCCGCTATGGCCCAAAACAAGAAAGCCCCAAGGTCCAAAGCCAACGACAAGACGTCACAGAACAATGCATTTCCAGTGAAAAAAGAGGCTGTCACCGTGAAATCCCGTGAGAAACACGAGTTTTTCAATGGAACCATCCGCTACAATGTTGTTCGAAAGAAAAACGCCGACCGTCACAATTCCCAACCGCAGAAGTCCAATAACTTGAGCACTGCTGTGTCGGTCAATTCCAAGCAGCTGCAGGTCGACGAATCCAAGCTGAAGGAGGTTGCACCGGAAGAGATGAATGTGCTCTATTCCTACACAAAGGAAGGGACCTATGCCCATTTCGGCCGCTTCGGTTTGGCCGGCACTAAGGAGTCTGGAACGCTGTTCTTTGTCTATGCCGACCCCGAAAATCCGATCGTCGCCAAAACGAACGAGAAGGAAAAACTGGAACTTGGCGAGGAATCCAAAGCCTATTATGTGCGTACCCGCGAAACCAAGGAAATCGCTGGCTGCAAGGCTGTTTGCTACGAGTGCAATCTGCCGAACATGAAGGGCAACATTTGGGTCGACGAAAGTTCTGTCCTGTATGTGGAAAATGTGCCTTTCTATGGTATGATGCATCCCGTGTTGGAATTCGACTTGAAAATCATCATTGAAGAGAAAGAAGTCAGTTCCTATCACCTGGTGGCCTCCGAAATCATGCCGGATAAAGTCGACGATGACATGATCGGCCGCATCCGTGGAGGCGATTTCCTGGAATTGCCCGAGGTCCTCGGCAGATTCCGCGAAATGATGGGCCTCTAAAAACTTCCCCATACCCCTTGACCCATTAGGGTCGCAAAAAACTAGACTATCTATTAACCAATCATGCCGAAAACAAAGAAGAAGAAAGTAAAACCCACCAAAGAAGGAGGATTGAAGTCCTTCCTCACCTCTCCCCAATTTGCCATTGTGCGCGGTGCATTCTACATGCTCATCGCCGTATTTGCCTTTGTGGCGGTGATCAGCTATCTGCTGGCTTTTATCGGCAGCGGACGTGAACCCCAGACGAACTGGTGCGGCACGTTGGGCGGATGGCTGGCCCGACTGCTGTGCAGTGGCTCCTTCGGGCTGGCATCGCTGGGATTGTGCTTTCTGCTTTTTATCTATGGTCTTCGGCTGATCGCCACCCATCGCCAGACGGCTTCCGACAGTAAGGCTCCAACCTCCTTGTGGGGCGACAACCGTCGTTTCCGCAAATGTCTGTGGTCAGTGATTTTCTGGGTGTTGTGGCTCTCCACCACCATCGGTTGGATCGCCAACCCCGACGACGCTATCCAATCCACCGTGGGCTCCGCGCTGGCTGGCGTGGTGGGTACCGAATCGGCTCGCATGCTCTTCGGTCTGCTGCATATAGGCTTGCCCATCCTGCTGCTTTTCCTGGCGTGCCTCTTCCTGGTGATGGTTCACCATGTGCACATTCCGTTGCCCGAACGCAAGGTTGAAGTGCTGGATAAGAAGAAGGAACCTGCCGTGGTGGAAGACCGCGAGGAACCGGCTTCTGAAGACGAAAAGGAGGAGCGGTCGTCGCGATTCTTTTCCTTCCTCCATCGGGGAAAAAAGGATGCTGTTGATGTCGAAGACGACGATGACGGCGCTGATTTTGAGGAAGAATCGCATCTGGCTGATTTGCGTTCGCTGCAGCAGATGATGGATGACCAGCAGCAGGCGGCTTCCACTAAACAGGAGGCCCCTGTGAGTGATGCCGACGACGAGGTGGAGGTGGGGAGGCCGGTAAGCCTCTCTATCGACGACGAGTTCGAACGGCTGAACCGCAAAGCCGGAAGACCCGGAGAAAAGGTGGGCTCGGCATCGGACGACGGTCCGATCTTTACCGTCAACGAGCAGACGGACGACGAACATCCTCATGCACCGGAAGAGCCGGACGTCGAGGAACTGGACCCCGACGACTACCGTGTCCACTATGGCATCGACGAACCCTACGACCCCAAGCTGGATTTGAAGGATTTCCAGATGCCCAACACCGACTTCCTCGAAGACTGGGAGAAGAAAAATGTCAAGGTGACCAGCGCCGAACTGCTGGCCAACAAGGACCGCATCGTCGAAACCCTGCGCAACTACGGTATCGATATCGTCGAAATCACCGCTTCGCCCGGACCGACGGTGACGCTCTATGAAATCAAACCTGCCCCGGGCATCCGTATCGCCAAAATCAAGAGTCTGGAGAACGATATAGCGCTTTCGTTGGCCGCTCTGGGCATCCGTATCATTGCGCCCATTCCCGGCAAAGGCACTATCGGTATCGAGGTGCCCAACACCAATCCGCAGATTGTGTCGATGAAGACCATGCTGAACAGCGATGCCTTCAAGAATTCGAAGGCGGAGCTGCCTGTGGCGTTCGGCAAGACCATCTCCAACGATGTCTTTGTCACCGACTTGGCCAAGATGCCCCACCTGCTGATGGCTGGTGCCACCGGTACGGGTAAGTCGGTCGGCCTCAATGCCGTCATTGCATCTCTGCTCTACAAGAAGCACCCCGCCGAGCTGAAGTTCGTCATGGTCGACCCCAAGAAGGTGGAGCTCTCCCTCTACAATGCCATCGAACGGCACTATCTGGCCAAGCTGCCTGACTCCGACGAGGCAATCATCACCGATGTCAAAAAAGTGGTGCGCACCCTCAACTCGCTCTGTATCGAGATGGACCAGCGCTACGACTTGCTGAAGTCTGCCAAGGTGCGTAATCTTCAGGAATACAATCCGAAATTCATCAACCGACAGCTCAATCCCGAACATGGTCATCGCTACTTGCCGTACATCGTGCTGGTGATCGACGAGTTCGCCGACCTGATCATGACGGCCGGCAAGGAGGTGGAACTGCCCATCTGCCGACTGGCACAGTTGGCGCGTGCTGTGGGTATCCATCTGATTATCGCTACCCAGCGTCCTACCACCAATATCATTACCGGTGCCATCAAGGCCAACTTCCCAGCACGTATCGCGTTCCGCGTCATCTCGGCCATCGACTCCCGCACCATCCTCGACACCGGCGGCGCCAACCAGCTGATTGGACGTGGCGATATGCTGATCTCTTTGGCCGGCAAGGACCTGGTTCGCTGCCAGTGTGCGTTGATTGAGACCAACGAAATCGAGCGGTTGGCTCGTTTCATCGGCGAGCAGCGCGGCTATCCCGAAGGCGAAGGCTTCATGCTGCCCGAGTATCTGGACGAAAACGACGAGCCGAACAAGGAATTTGACGCCAAATCGAAGGATGAGTTCTTTAACGATGCGGCGCGTCTGGTGGTGGCTTCGCAGTTCGGAAGCACTTCGCTGCTGCAGCGCAAGCTGTCGCTGGGCTACAACCGCGCCGGTCGCATCATCGACCAGCTGGAGGCTGCCGGCATTGTGGGCCCTTACAACGGGTCGAAGGCGCGCGACGTGCTTATCAAGGACGAGGTGGCGCTCGAGGAGATCCTGCGGTCTTTATAGGCTGCCGTCTTGCCGGAATCATAAATCTGAACAATCGCTATGACCCTTTCCGATTATCTGGAATCGCATTCGTCTCCTGTCGACGCGTCGCTGTCGGCCATCGAGCGGTGGGCGCATCTGCACACCGCCCAGCCCCAGATGCTTTGCGGACCCTATATGGGACGGCTGCTGTCGTTGCTCTGTCGGGCCGTCCGCCCGCATTGTGCGGTCGAAGTGGGCGCCTATATCGGCTACTCCACGTGCTGTGTTGCTTCCTCCTTGGATGCCGATGCCACGCTCCACAGTTTCGAGGTGAACGATGAATACGAGGGGGTCATCCGTCGGCATTTGTCCGACTGCCATTGCGCCGATCGCGTCCGGCTGCATATCGGCGATGCCAAAGATCAGATTCCTGCCGTGTTCCCTTCCGAGGAGGCGGTTGTCGACTTTGCCTTCATCGATGCCGACAAGCGTAATCTCCGCTGCTATTACGACCTGCTGGTCTCTCGCATGCGGAGAGGGGCGCTGCTGCTGGTCGACAATGTGTTGTGGCATGAAAAAGTGCTCGACAGGGAGCTCCATCACGATACCGACACCCTTGCCATCCATGCTTTCAATGAATATGTGCAACACGACCCCAGAGTGGAAAACCTCATGCTGGGCGTGCGCGATGGTATTATGATTTGCAGCGTGTTGTGAATTTTTTTTTGCCGACATGAAAAAAAATGCTATTTTTGCATTTTCAATTGAAAAATTAAAATGATATATCATTCCATGAAAAAGGCATTATTATGCATTGGTGCTGTAGCTGTGCTGTTTGCTTTTGGCGCTTGCACCAAGGAGCGCACTTGCCGTTGCTCCGTGCTCAGCACCGAGGGCGGCTACGGTGGTCAGACCATTCGTATCATCAAGATTGACAAGGGAACGTGCGACCAGCTCCGTTATGTGCTCTACGACCTGGATCCGGTGCTGCATCCCGACCTGACCGACTCGGTCTTGTGCACTGATTTTGACTTCGAAAGCTATGTTAACGATTAATCCTAGGACCATGAAATCAAAAAAGATTCTTTCTTTTGTCGCAGTGATGGTGTTGTTGCTGGCTTTCGGTGCCTGCAAAAAGAATCGCAATTGCTTCTGTACCACTAAGGAAGGTGCTCCCGACACTGTGGTCGTCAATGTCGACCGTGGCATGAAGTGCGAGCATATCCTCGAATTGGGCATCGAGCGTATCCAGGATGGCCTGCCGGTCGTCACCACTCAGAAGGTCGACTGTACCGAACTGGAGGCTGAAAACGTGACCACCATCCCGTCTCATAGCTGATCGTCCGATGATGTCCCCGATGGATGCACACGCCGCTCCTGCCGCTTGCAGGGGTTGGGCTATCTCAGCATCGGTGTTGAAAATCATCATCGGTGTTGTCTTCATCATTTCGTCGGTCTCCAAGCTCGTTTCTATGGAGGCCTTCGAAATGTACGTGTACAGTTTCGGACTTTTCCCGCTGGCGCTCAATGCCTATGTGGCTCGTTTGGTGCTGGTGCTTGAAATGATTTTGGGCGCCGCCCTTATCTCGCATCGCCATCATCGTTTCACATTGCTGATGACGCTGCTTTTCCTCCTGGCATTCATTATCTTCCTTACATTTGCCCATCTCTCGGGCCGTACCGACAGCTGCCATTGTTTTGGCGAACTGCTGCCGTTCGACCCTGTCCAGTCCATTGTCAAGAATGCGCTTCTCGTCGCGCTGTCGCTCTTTGTCTTCAAGTTTGCCAACGACCGTTGGTCGCCGCGCTGGTGGCTTGTGCTGCTTGTCTACCTGCTGATGATGATAGGTGCTTTCTGCTTCATGTTCTGGAAGTTACATGTCATCAATCTGCAGGTCTTCATCGCTATGGGTGCCATGATGGTGGTGGGCCTTCTGGCCTCTTTCGGCTTCTACCGCCGTTGGTATGTCACCACGCTGCTGATTGTGGCGCCTTTCGTGGTGGTCTTTTCGCTGCATCCGCCCGACAGCTGGTATTTCAGTGGCGACAACGAGCCGTTCAATGAGCCGCTGTTCTACGAAGCGCTCCAGTCGACCGAACCCGATGCCGACAACCCCGATGCCGATCTGCTTTCGGCGTCCGGTCTCCAGTCGGGTCGCCATGTGGTGGCTTTTTTCAGCCCCACCTGTTCGGCTTGTCTGCTCACCTCCGAAAAACTCTCAACCATCGTCGAACGCCATCAGCTGCCTCAGGATCAGGTGCTTTATGTCTTCCCGAAGTTCAAGGTGATGGAGGTCTACAATTTGTTCTACGAGCGTTCGCGTGCATTGGATTTCCGTCGCATGTTCATCCCTTCCTCGCAGTTTGTCCGTATGGTTTCGGGGTCGTTCCCCAAGGTGGTGCTGGTCGATGAGGGGGCCGTCAAAGCGGCCTACGGCTACAACAGCTTGGACGAACGGACGGTGGTCGATTTCTTGAAAGATACGAATACTGATATTGTAAAGTGATTATTATGAAGAGATTATTGGTCGTTTCCTCCCTTGTGGCATTGCTTTGTGTGTCGTGCGGCAAAACATGCCGCTGCTATCGCTACGATGGCAATGTCGATGAATTTGATATGGAAGAATTGAATGATCTCAACACTTCGTGCGAGTCGTTGGAAAACCAGAATTACGGACTGACCTACTCTCTTTGCGAGAGGGTCAGCTGACTTAGCGTCTCACTTTTTTGATTACCTTTCCCAGCAAAGCGCGCTCGTTGTAGGCCACAATGCCCACATACACGAGCAGCAACGTGTTGCCGGTCACTATCGATGCCCATTCCTTCTCGGGCATCAGCTCTTGCATGGCGGCATAGAGCGTCAGCGCCAGTGCAAAGTAGCAGCCTATCGTCTTGACAGGGTAGGGGATGGGGTTCTGCCGTTGACCCACCAGGTACGAAAAGACCATGCAGACGGCGTAGCCGAAGAAACCGCCCCAGGCGCATGCCACGTAGCCGTAGCGGGGAACGAAGATGAAGTTGATGGCCAGCAGCACTACGCATCCGGTGGCTGAGAATATGGCTCCCCACCAGGTTTTGGCGATGAGCTTGTACCAGAACGACAGGTTGAAATAGATGCCCATGAATATCTCGGCCATCATCACGATGGGAACCACATTGAGCCCCTCCCAGTATTGGGGGTTGATGATGTGGCGCAAAAGGCCCATGTTGGCCACCACCGCCAGAAAGGCCAGCAGGGTGAACATCACGAAATATTTCATCACCAACGCTTGGCTCTCCTTGCTTTCTTTGCCTTTGCCGGCTCCGAACACAAACGGCTCATAGGCATAGCGGAACGCTTGGGTGATCATGGCCATAATCATGGCAATCTTGACACACGCGCCGTAGATGCCCAGCTGCTTGTCGCCGGCCTCTCCGGGCATCAGGAATCGGAAGCATATCTTGTCGGCCACCTGGTTCAGTATGCCGGCCAGTCCGAGCAGCAGCAGGGGCCATGTGTATCGTAGCATCTGGCGTACCAGCCCGAAGTCCACCCCGTGCCGCAGATGCCGCAGTTCGGGCAGGAAACCCAGCGTCACGCTGGCGGTGCATATCAGGTTGACCAGGAAGATGTAGTAGACCTCTTTGCTGGTGTCGTACCAGCCCATCCACCCCGGATGGGATTCGGCCCAGTGGGGCGCCACCAGAAAGACAAACAGGTTCAATCCGATATTGAGAAAGATGAACAGCAGCTTCAGCGATGCGAATTTCCATGCGCGACCCTGGTAACGCAGATAGGCGAAAAGCAGCGACTGGAAGGCGTCGATGGCCACCACCGATGCCATGATCTTGATGTATTCCGGATGGTCGGCATAGTCCAACGCCGATGCCAACGGCTGGATGAACAGGAATACCAATCCCAGAAAACAGGCGGCCACAAAGCCCACCATCCAGGTTGCTGTCGAAAAAACGCGCAGATGCTGCTCCTTGCGCTGGTTGGCGAAGTAGAAGAAGGTGGTCTCCATCCCAAACACCAGCACCACCAGCAGCAGCGCGGTGTAGGCATACATGTTGGTCACTATGCCGTATTCGCCGCTGCTCACCAGCTTGTAGGTGTAGAGCGGTACCAGCAGGTAGTTCAGAAACCGTCCGACTATCGAACTCAGTCCGTAAACCACCGAGTCCGAAAAAATCTTCTTTAGTGATGATGTGCTACTCATTTCATTCTGTTATTTCTTCCCAATAACTGCAAATCGCCTAAATTAGTATGCCGCCGCCGACCGTTTTGTACCATTGATGTTAAATAAAGATAAAAAAGCGGCTGCTTCAAGCACTTATTCGAAATAGTTTTGTAATTTTGCATTTTTATATTTCTATAATAATAAATGCAAAAACGACTTTATAGTGCTTGTTTATTGATGGTTCTGACGCTGCTCGCCGTCTCGTGCGGCAAGAAAGTTGTCGTCGAAAGTTATGCCATCATTCCCGAACCGGTGGAAATGACCGACGGAAAGGGCAGCTTCGCTTTGACCACCAAGACCACCTGCTATGTGGGCAATATCGGTCAGAACGACGCCTCTATCAAATACATCTCACGCGTGCTGCGCCAGTGGCACTTCAACCCTGTGCTGGTGGGCACACCGGAGTCCAACTGCCTGCAGTTCATCCTCAACGAGGACTTGGACACCTCGCTCGGCGAGGAGGGCTACAACCTCGAAATCAACAAGGACTACGTCCGCGTGTCGGCCAATACCGAAAAGGGGCTCTTCTACGGCTTCCAAACCTTCATGCAGATGCTGCCCGAAGACATCGCCGAGGTGCGCTACAGCCGCATCGTGCTCCCCGCCTGCAAAATCAAGGACTTCCCGGCCTACCAGTGGCGCGGTAGCCATTTCGATGTCTCACGCCATTTCTTCGGCGTCTCGCAAATCAAGAAGCATCTGGACCTCATGGCCAGCTACAAGCTGAACAAGTTCCATTGGCACCTGACCGACGACCACGGCTGGCGCATCGAAATCTCCAAGTATCCGCAACTCAACGATATCGGCTCGTGGCGCGTCGACCGCGACAACCAGCCTTGGGGCGAAGCCGATCCGGCCAAACCTGGCGAACCGCGTACCAATGGCGGCTACTACACCAAGGACGAGGTGGAGGAAATCGTGGCCTATGCCGCCGAACGCAACATCGAGGTCATCCCCGAAATCGAAATACCGGGCCATTGCTGCGCCGTCCTCGAGGCCTATCCTTCCTTCGCCTGCGCCAACGACGACACGACCTACACCGTCCAGTTCGGCCCCTACTGGCCGCCGCGGGCCATCCTCTGTGGCGGCAACGACAGCGTCCTCCTGTTCCTCAAGGATGTGATGGACGAAATCATCCCGCTGTTCCCCTCCAGCTACATCCATATCGGCGGCGATGAGGCGGTCAAGGACAATTGGCGGCGCTGCCCGCGCTGTCAGCAGCGCATCAGGCAGTTGGGCCTCAAAAACGAGGAGGAGCTCCAGGGCTGGATGGTCGTCGAAATGGAGAAATACCTCAAACCCAAAGGCAAAAATATCATCGGCTGGGACGAAATCCTCGACGGGGGCGTCTCAAAGAGTGCCACCGTCATGTCGTGGAGGGGCTCCCAAGGGGGGGTGGCGGCGGCCCGCAGGGGCAACGACGTCATCATGTCGCCTCTCGATTTCTGCTACCTCAATTTCTATCAGGCCAATCCCGATTTCCAGCCGCCGGCAATGCCCAATTCGCTGCTGACCCTCCACAAGGTCTACCAGTTCGACCCCTCGCCGGCGGGGCTCTCCGCTGCCCAGCGCAACCACATCCTCGGCGGACAGGCCAATCTGTGGACCGAATACATCAACACGCCCGAAATGGCGGAATATATGTTGCTTCCGCGCTTGTGCGCAATGGCCGAGGTGCTGTGGTCACCCAAGGAATCGCGCCAGTGGCCTTGGTTCCGCTCCAAGGTGGCTCGCCACCGCATCCGCTTGGCTGCCAATGCCTACACCATCGGCTCGGGCTCTTTCCAGCCTTGGTTGTCGGTGGCCCGTCAGCCCGACGGCTCCCTCCTGGCTACCCTCGACTGGGAGGTGGAGGGCACCCATCTCTATTACCACACCGGCGACGGCAAGTTCCAGCGCTATTCGGGCCCCTTCGCCGTCAGCAAGGACTCCGAGGTCACCGTGATGGCTTTCTATCATGGCCTCCTCAAAGAGAAAGCCTACCGGCTCAAGGTGGACGGCAATGTGAAGTGACTTCCGCTCCCTCCCCATCGTCCGCCGCCGCCTGCGGCCCCATGTCAGAATCGATAACAAACCATAGACAAAACTATCATGTCAGAATTTGATTTTTCCAGCATAGAACCCTATACCGACAAAGAGGTGCCGGCGGCCATCATGCGCTTGGCCCACAACCCTATGTTCTCCCGCCTGGTGAAAACCATGAACCCCAAGGTGGATGTCGACAGCTTCACCGCCATGATGGAGTGCATCACCAGCTGCGACGAGCTGCAGTACATGATCATGCGCCCGCTCATCTACCAGATCGTGCAGCGCAGCGCCTCCTCCTTCACCTATAGCGGTCTCGACTACCTCCAGAAGGGCAAAGCCTACCTCTTCGTCTCCAACCATCGCGACATCACCCTCGACGCGGGTCTGATGGATGTGGCCTTGATCTCCAACGGCTTCCAAACCCCCGAAATCGGTTTCGGCAACAACCTGATGAAGAACGATATGATTATCGACCTCTTCCGCCTCAACAAGATGTTCACCATCATCCGCGACGGCTCGCGCCGCGATTTCTACAACAACTCGGTGTTCCTCTCCAACTATATCCACCATGTGCTCTTCGACAAGAACAGCTCCGTCTGGATCGCCCAGCGCAACGGCCGCACCAAGGATGGCAACGACCGCACCGACCAGGGCCTCCTCAAAATGTTCTCCATGGCGGGCACCGGCGATTTCGAGGCCGATTTCAACCGCCTCCAGATTGTCCCGGTGGCCATCAGCTACGAGTACGAACCGTGCGACCTCATGAAGTCGCTCTCCGAATACACCGCCATGATGGGCTTGCTCTACGAGAAGTCGGCCCACGAGGACATCCTCAGCATCATGATCGGCATCTCGCAGCAGAAGGGGAACATCCACCTCAGCATCTGCCAACCGATCCAACCCGACGAAATCGCCCATTGCGCTTCCCTGGTCAAAAACGAACGCTTCTCGGCGCTCGCCGAAATCATCGACCGTCGCATCCACAAAAACTACAAGCTGCATAAGACCAACTATGTGGCTGCCGACCTCCTCTCCGATTCCGCCAAGTACGACGATTATTACTCCACCGACGACATGGAACATTTCATCGCCTACTCCGAACATTCCATGCTCAAAGGTCCTTCTATGGCGGCCCGCGACAAGGTCACCGATATCTTCCTCCAACTTTATGCCAACCCTGTTTTAAACCAGTATGCAAATGATTGATAAGATAAAAGAGATTGCGCACCGCATCAATCCGCAGGTCATTGAGTGGCGCCGCTGGCTGCACCGCCATCCCGAATTGTCCCAACAGGAATTCGGCACCATGGCCTTCGTCGCCGACCGCCTGCGCGAAATGGGCCTCCATCCGCACACCGGCATCGGCAAAACGGGCTGCATGGCCATCCTCCGCGGCGCCATCGACCCCGATAGCTATTGTGTCGCGCTCCGCAGCGACTACGACGCCCTTCCGCTCCAGGAACAGACGGGCCTGCCCTTCGCCTCCGAAAACCCGGGCGTCATGCACGCCTGCGGTCACGACATGCATACCAGCTCCTTGCTGGGGGCCGCCAAGATCCTGTGCGAACTGCAACAGCAGCTGCAGGGCTCCATCATGTTCATCTTCGAACCGTCCGAGGAGATGTACCCGGGTGGCGCTCGCATGATGATGGACGACGGCCTCTTCAACGACCTCATGCCGAACGAGATTTATGCCTTCCACTGCCTCCCCGAAATGGATTGCGGCCGCGTGGGCATGCGCAAGGGCAAATACATGGCGTCCACCGACGAACTCTACTGGACCGTCAAGGGTAGGGGGGGCCACGGGGCCACTCCTCATCTCAGCGTCGACCCCATCCTCATCGCCAGCCATATCGTGGTGGCTCTCCAACAGGTGGTGTCGCGCAACGCTTCGCCTATGATGCCGACCACCCTCAGCTTCGGCAAGTTCATCGGCAGCGGCCGCACCAACATCATCCCCGACGAGGTCAAAATGGAGGGTATCATCCGCACCTTCGACGAAAAGTGGCGCCTCGAGGCTCACGATAAAATCCGCAAAATCTCCGAGGGCATCGCCGAAAGCATGGGGGGCGAGTGCGACCTCTTCATCGACTATGGCTACCCCTATGTGGTCAACGACGACGAGTGCACCCAGCAGGTCCACGACAACGCGTGCGCCTTCCTCGGGGCCGACAAGGTGGAATGGCTCGACATGCGCATGACGGCCGAGGATTTCGCCTTCTTCGCCCAGAAAATTCCGGCGTGCTATTTCCGCATCGGCATCCACGAACCGGGTACGCCTTTCGGCAACTTGCACCGCCCCACGCTCCTCGTCGACGAACGTTCCATCGAACTGGCCAACGGCCTGGTGGCTTACAATGCCTTCATGGCGCTCCAAAATCATATCAAGAAATGAAAACGTCTCTGGCTGCGCTTCTCCGTGGGCTTTGCTGCCTCCTGCTGCTTTGGGTGTCGTGTGTGGCTCCCGCGGCTGCCCAGCAGTCGCGACGGGTGCTCTTCGTGGGCAACAGCTACACCCAGGTCAACAACCTGCCGCAATTGGTCGCCGACGTCGCCGCCAGCATGGGCGACGTGCTGGTCTTTGCCAGCAACACCCCGGGGGGCTGCACCTTCCAGCAGCATTGCACCAACGCCTCCATGTCGCTCATCCGCCAGGGTGGGTGGGACGCTGTGGTGCTCCAGGAACAGAGCCAGTATCCGTCGTTCCCCCAACAGCAGGTCGAAAACGAGGTGTTCCCCTTCGCGGCTCGCCTGGTCGATTCCATCTACGCGGCCAACCCTTGCGCCGAACCGATGTTCTACATGACTTGGGGGCGCCAGAACGGCGACCAGCAAAATGCACAGTATTTTCCTGTGCTGGGAACCTACGAGGGTATGGACAGCATGCTCTGCCTGCGCTACACCTATATGGCTGCCGCCAACGATGCTTCGCTCTGCCCCGTGGGCCGGGTGTGGCGGGCGCTCCGTCAGCAGCATCCGGCCATCGGTCTCTATCAGTCCGACGGGAGCCACCCCTCGCTGGCGGGCTCCTATGCTGCGGCTTGCGCGTTCTATGTCTCGCTGTTCCACCGCGACCCGCTGCTCATCTCCTACGATGGTGAGCTGCCGCCCGAAGTGGCTGCCGCCATCCGCGCCGTCGTCGCCCAGGTGGTCTACGACAACCTCTCCCAGTATCTGCGTCCCTATCCGCAGGCGGCGTTCGTCTTCGACACGCTTTCCTCTACCGTCGTGCGCTTCTCCAGCCGGGCCGACCATGCCGCCTCGCTGTTGTGGTCCTTCGGCGACGGCGACACGCTCTCTTCGGCCGATGCCGAGGTGATTCACCACTACGCCGATACGGGCTCCTACCGGGTGCTCCAGGTGGCGCGCCGCCATTGCTTGTCCGACTCGGCTCATGCTGTCGTCCGCCTCTCCCTGCCGGCCCAGGTGGGGCTCTCCGATGCGCCGCTGCTGGACTTCTCCGTCTTCCCCAATCCTGCCGCCGACCGCTTGGTGGTGCTGCTGCCTTCCGCTGTGCTCGACGATGTCGGCGCGCGTGTCGAAGTGCTTTCTGCCGACGGGCGCTTGGTCTGCTCGGCTCCCCTGTCGTCGGGCCGCCTGTCGCTCAGTCTGGCTGCGTTGCCTTCGGGCTGCGCGGTGGTGCGTCTGGTCTCCTCGCTGGGGGTCTCCTCCAAATTGCTTATCAAAAAGTAGTGTATGTCAACAATAGATAAAACCAAAGAACTCGAAACCAAGTCCATCCGTCGGCTCCTCTGGCAGTACGCGCTCCCGGCGGTGGCCAGCCAGGTGGTGACCTCTGTCTACAATATCGTCGACCGGGTCTTCTTGGGCAAGAGCGATTTGGAATACGGCGCGCTTTACCTGGCCGCGCTGGCCATCACCTTCCCGGTGATGAACATCATCCATGCCTTCGGCTCCCTCGTGGGGGCGGGCTCCTCGGCGCGCATGAGCATCGTCTTGGGCCGCAAGGATGTCCGCTGGGCGGAGAAGATTTTGGGCAACAGCGTGTTGCTTACCTTCTTCTTCGGCTTCCTCTTCGTCACCGCGGGCTATATCTGGATGCGCCCCATCCTCACGCTCTTCGCCGAAGGGGCTTCGCCCGAGGCCATCTCTACGGCGTGCAACTATATGGATATCGTCCTCCCGGGCATGTTCCTGGTCACCCTCACCTTCAATCTCGTGGGCCTCATCCGCGCTTCGGGCTACCCCATCAAGTCCATGTGGATCATGGTGGGTGGGGCGCTGCTCAACATTCTGCTCGACTATATCTTCATCGTCGTCATGCATGGGGGCGTGCAGGGTGCCGCTTGGGGAACCACCATCTCCATGGGGGTGTCGTCCCTGGTGGCTGTCTTCCATTTCGTCCAGCCGTCGTCGTTCATCCGCTTCCGTGCCCATGCGTGGGCGCCCAAACTCTATATCTTCCGCAACATCCTGGCCATCGGCATCAGCCCGTTCCTCATGAATTTTGCGGCCTTTGCGGTGGTGGCGGTCATCAATTTCCAGCTGACCCGCTATGGGGGCGACAACGCGATGGCTACCTATGGTGTGGTCAACTCGGTGGCGGGCCTCGTGGTCATGATGTTCCTGGGCGTCTGCCAGGGTATGCAGCCCATCGCGGGCTACAACTACGGCGCGGGCCACAACCATCGGCTGCGCGAGGTCTATGTGCTCACCCTCCAGGTGTGCCTCGTCATCGGCTTCGTGGGCATGTCGGTGTCGCTGCTCTTCCCGCGGGCCATCATCGTTTGCTTCAACGACGACCCGGTCATCCTCGACATGGGGGTCGTCGCCCTCCGCTACCTCATGATGTTCGCCATGCTCATCGCCTTCACCATCGTCAATTCCCAGCTGTTCCAGTCTATCGACAAACCGTGGATCGCCATCGTCACCAGCCTCTCCCGGCAGGTCATCTTCCTCATCCCCTTCGTGCTCGTCGTGCCCAATCTGATGTTCGAGGCTTCGGGCGACATGGCCGACGGGGTCTTGGGTGTCTGGCTGTCGGCACCGGTGTGCGACTTCCTGGGGGCTGCCCTCTCGGCGGTCCTGCTGGTCACCAACCGACGGGTGTTCCACGATGGCTATGTGCCGCCGGTCCGCAAACCGCGCCGCGAAGCGGGCCCTAAGGCCGACAGCTGACCGTCCGCCTCCCTCCCCCCTCATTCAAAACTGATTTTTCCCCCTTTTCTTCTACCGCTTCCTGGCGAAACCGATTTTTCCTCCCTCAAAAAATAAAAACATCTTCTTCCTCATGGAATCCAAGCATCAGATAGAGATAGAACGCAAATACCTGGTCGATCTGGTGGGCGAACTGCCCCAACCTGTGGTCTCCGACATCCTGCAGACCTATCTGCTCTCCGACGATGGCAGCGTCCGTCGGGTGCGCCGCCGCTGCGGTGTGCTGCCTGACGACAGGCCACGCTTCTTCTACACGGCCAAACGCCGCATCGCCTACGACCGCTCCTTCGAACACGAGGAGGAGATCGACGAGGCGCGCTACACCCGGCTGCTCGCCGAACGCGACCCGCAGCGGGGCACCGTCCACAAGCAGCGCATCGTCTTCAGCTACCGCGACCAGTGCTTCGAATTGGACCGCTTCGTCTCTCCGGCGCTCGACCATTGCCTGCTCGAAATCGAAGGGGCCGAAAGCGCGGACCAGGTCTCCTTGCCGCCGTTCCTCCGCGTGGTGGCCGATGTCACGGGCTCCAGCGACTATTCCAACGCCAATATCGCGCTCCGCGTGCCGCAGGGCTTCCAGCTCCAGGAGCAGGTCTCCCTGCTGCCTTTCAACACCTTCGGCATCGATGCGCTCGCCCGTCGCTTCGCGGTCCTCCATTCGGTCGACGACTACCGGTCGCTCCTGCGTTCGCAACTGCTTTCGCAGATGCCTTTCTTCGTCTTGGGGGGCGGCAGCAATGTGGTCTTCACGGGCGACTATCAGGGGCTGGTGGTGCATCCTGCCAACAGGGGCATCCGCCTGCTCGATCAGCGCGACGGCTTTTGCTTCGTCGAAGCGCAGGCGGGCGAAAAATGGGACGACTTTGTGCGCTATTGCATCGCCTTCGGTTGGCATGGGCTGGAGAATATGGTGGCCATCCCGGGTTGCGTGGGGGCGGCGCCGGTCCAGAATGTGGGGGCCTACGGTCGCGAGGCCAAGGATGTGATCCATCGGGTCCATGCCTTCGACATCGCTACGGGCCTCGAGCGTTGGTTCGATGCCTCCGAATGTGGCTTCGCCTACCGCTGGTCGCGCTTCAAGGGCGACCTGAAAAACCGCTACCTCATCGATCGGGTGGTCTTCCGCCTCGAGTCGGCCTTCCGTCCGCTGCTTTCCTACAAGGCGCTGGCGGCGGCATTGGCGGCGGGGGGCAACGACTCCCCTTCGGCGGCCGAGGTGGCTGCTGCGGTCTCCTCCATGCGCGATTCCAAATTGCCCGACCCCAAGGTGATCGGCAGCGCGGGCAGCTTCTTCAAAAATCCCGTGGTGCCGCTCTCTCAGGCGCAACAGCTGCTCCACGACTATCCTTCCTTGGTCTCCTTCCCGGTCGACGCCCGGCATACCAAGCTGGCGGCGGGCTGGCTCATCGAACAGTGCGGCTGGAAGGGCCGCGACCAGGGGCGCGTGGGGGTCTACGAAAAACAGGCGCTGGTGCTCGTCAACCGCGGGGGCTGCAACGGCAGCGAGGTGCGGGCGCTGGCCGATCGCATCGCCGACGACGTCCGCTCCCGTTTCGGCGTCTCCTTGGAGTGCGAGGCCATCTTCGTCTAGCCTTCCTGTCTTTGTAATTAATGGATTTCTAAACTACAAAACATTCATATCTTATGCACGATTTCAACCGTTTCTGGCAGTGGTTTGCCGACAACAACGAGCGTCTCACCATGCTCAACGATCTGACCGAAGCCGAACAGCGGCAGCTCCTCGACGACCTCCAGCGGAACCTCGACGACTATTGCGAGGGGCTTACCTTCGAAATTGGCGATCCTACGCCCTCGGGCCGCACCCTCACCTTCTCGGCCGAGGGCGATACCGACCTCTTCCGCTACGTGATCGACCTCACCGACAATGCGCCCGATTTCGACTGGTGGGAGGTGGTGCCCTTCAAACAGCCTAAGGGCACCGACCTCAAGGTGACTTTCGACAAGTACCGCTTCGAAACCAAAAAGATGTTCTTCATGCAGCTCGAAAGCGAAGAGGAACCCGACATCTTGGGGGTCCGCGTGGCGCTGCCCGACCCGGTCAGCGACGACGACGACCAGCTCGTCGGGGTCTACGTCACCCTCGAGGCGCTCATCGGCGAGTTCGACTGCGCCACCCTCGTGGGCTATCTCGACACCTGCGCCATCCCTCCCGAACCCTTCAAGGCGGGCTTCCGCCCTCTCGACGACTTCCCCGATTTCGTCGAATGGTTCAAACAACATCGCGACGCGTGAAAAAATCATTTCGCCATTTCCTTTTTTTTGTGTATCTTCGTGACGTTTTTACAAGGCAAAAGTTATGCTGCTTTTGCGTGTAATTAGTTATGAATGAATATAATATTAAAATCTATAGACAATGAGTAAAGTAGATGTTTTGCTAGGATTGCAATGGGGCGACGAGGGTAAAGGCAAGATCGTCGACGTCCTGACCCCCGATTACGATGTCATAGCCCGCTTCCAGGGTGGCCCCAACGCGGGTCACACCCTCGAGTTCAACGGCATCAAGCATGTCCTGCACATCATCCCTTCGGGAATATTTCACAAACAAAAACTCAACATCATCGGCAACGGTGTGCTGATCGAACCGGCCATCTTCAGCGACGAGGTCGACGCCCTCCGCCAAAAAGGGGTCGAACCTACCGACAATCTCTACATCTCCAAGAAGGCCCACCTCATCCTCCCTTCCCACCGCTTGCTCGACGCCGCCAACGAACAGGCCAAGGGTAACGCCAAAATCGGCTCCACCCTCAAGGGCATCGGCCCCGCCTATACCGACAAAATCGCCCGCACCGGCATCCGCGTCGGCGACATCCTCGAATTCGACTTCCGCGAAAAATACCAGCTCCTCAAGTACCAGCACATCCAGCTGGCGCGTACCCTCAATTTCGACATCGACGCTTTCCGCATCAACGACATGTCGCTCGACGAATACGAGGTGCGCTGGATGGAATCGCTCGAAATCCTCCGCAAGTTCAAACTCATCAACAGCGAATACTTCATCAACCGCTGCCTCTCCGAGGGCAAACGGGTGCTCGCCGAGGGGGCCCAGGGTTCCATGCTCGACATCGACTTCGGCAGCTACCCCTTCGTCACCTCCTCCTCCACCATCACCGCGGGCGTCTGCTCGGGTCTGGGCGTGGCTCCCTCTGCCATCGGTCGCGTCATGGGCATCACCAAGGCCTACTGCACCCGCGTCGGCGCCGGCCCGTTCCCTACCGAACTGTTCGACGCCACCGGTCGCCGTCTCTGCGAACTGGGCCACGAGTATGGCGCCACCACCGGTCGCTCCCGCCGCTGCGGCTGGATCGACATCCCGGCGCTCCGCTACGCCTGCATGCTCAATGGCGTCACCGACCTCATCGTCACCAAACCGGACGTCATGAACGACTTCGACGAAATCAAGATGTGTACCGACTATATCATCAATGACCGCGAAACCGACGAAATCCCCTTCGAGTTCAACGAGGTCGAAATCAAACCCAAACTGAAAGTTTTTTCGGGCTGGAAATGCTCCCTCGCTTCCGCTGCCAAATTCGACGAACTGCCTGTTCAACTTACTGACTATTTGCACGATATCGAGTCCCGCACCGGCGTCCGCATCATGGCCGTCTCCATCAGCCCCGACCGAAAAGATGTTTTGTTTCGCTAAAGGGAACAATAATTTTAACATTTCGGCGTTACTCCCTACAAATTTTAAATGATACAAAAATGAAAAAGTTCCTTCTTGTAGCATTGTTGAGCCTCCCCCTCATCGGCTTGGCTCAAACCAAAGTGAAAGAGACCGATGTCCCCAAGTCGGTCCTCCTCGCCCTTGAGAAAACTTACGAGTCCTACAAGGTCAAAACCTGGTACCAGGCTCCTGGCCAATACATTGCCGAGTTTGTTACCGATGGCCAGAACGGCCGCTGCTACTTCACCGCCAATGGCGACTGGCAGTACAGCTCCTTCCCCGTCGACCTCTCCGAGTGCCCCACCATGATGAATACCTATTTCGTCAACAACTACCCGGGCTACCGCATCCGCTCCACCGAATATGTCGAGGAAATGAGCGGCGACAACTACTATCGCATGGTCATCATCAAGAAGGGCCTCGGTTCCACCGACTGCGAACTCATCTTCGACACCCGCGGCAAGCTCCAGCGCTCCACCGCGCCCGACCCCGATGTGGTCAAGAAGGACTACTACGCCCACTCCAACCCCGAGGACGTCACCTCCGACGAGGAGACCTCCAAAACCAAAAAGTCCAACAAACGCCGCCCCAAACCGGTCGAGGATGTCGAAGAGGTCGAAGCCTTCGCCCCCTCCGAGGCTATCGCTGCCAACTTCAACAAGCGCTACCCCGCCACCCGTCTCAGCGCCGGCCCCGATTGGTACGAACGCGACAATGACGAGTGCGTCGCCTACTACACCAACAACCAGAAGAATCGCTTCGAGGCGGTCTATAGCATGTCCACCGAGAAGCTCGTCAAAACTGGCAAGGTCCTCGCCAAGGAACGCTACACCAGCGCCATCCTCAAGTACCTGAACGAGAAATTCAAGGGCGAGAAATTCAAGGTCGAGAAGATGGTCGTCTACGAATTCGACGCCAAGTATCGTGGCGCCGACGGCAAGAAACCCAAACCCTACACCTATGTCGTCGTCAGCCAGAAGGCTCCGGGCCACACCCTCAAGTACACCCGCATGGAGTTCGACAATACCGGCAAGTTCGTCGGCCTCCTCGCCCAGCCGCTCGATGCCCGCGACGTCCAGTAGGCTCCTCCCTTCCCCCCCCGAAAAAGGGGACCGAACACTCTGAAAAAATTAAAGGACTCACTGCTTGCTGCCGTGAGTCCTTTCTTTTTTGTGTCGCGCCTCGTCTCGGTCGCGCTTTCATTCGTTGTGCATCATGCCCGCCTGTTCCACAAATTCCAGCAGCGCCTTCGATATGGCGACGTTGTCCTTCTTCGGATAGCGTATCTGCGTGAATATCTGGCACAGGTTCTCCGTCTTGTTCTGGCGCACCATCTCCTGGTTGAACGGAAATTCCTCCCGCACCTTGTGGATGCGTTCAATGTCGTCGTCGCTGTATGCGTGGTAGTGCTCCTCGTGCACCACCCCCTCCAGCGGCAGTCGCTCGCTCAGTTGGGGCGTCTCGTCGGGGTAGCCCATGCACAGCGTCACCACGGGTACCACCCCCTGGGGCAGCTGCAGTGTCTCCGCAATGGCCTTCGTGTTGTACATCACGGTGCCCAGATAGCAGAAACCCAGCCCTTCCGCTTCGGCTGCCACGCAGATGTTCTGGGCTGCTAGCGATGCGTCCACCGTGCCCGACATCAGCCACAGGAAGTTGTCATACGGCTCGTCGCATCCGCGCAGTCGGCACCAGTGGTGGTAGCGGTTCACGTCCACACAGACGGTCACAAATGCCGTTGCGCTGCTCCCCTGTCCGAAGTGCAGTTTCGACAGCGCTGCGATGTTCTCCTTCTCTTGGGTTAGTATAATGCTGTATATCTGCATATTGCCTGTATTCGAGGCGCGCATCCCGCATTCCAGTATGCGCTCCATCTTCGCCTTCTCTATGGGCTGCGAGGTGAATCGGCGTATGCTACGGTGTTGCTTCAGTAATTCGATGGTGTCCATATCAGTCAGTTTTTTTCTTATGTTTTTCTATGCTGTTTGTAGCACTTCCAATTGGCTACATCTCCTAAAACGCCATTTCCCCTTTTTTATTTTGGTCTGAATTGCGAAAAATGGCATTGGTGTGGTATTGTCAAGAAAGTCTGGCTAAAGTCAAACGGCCACTTTGTATAGTCGCTATGGGATCGCTTCGTGGGTGCATTTTTAAAGTATATATCCTTAATATTGTGTGCAAAAATAATTTTTTATATAATTGACTTGGGGATAATAAAACAGAATGCCTTTAGGGCTGCCAATAAAATGTTGAGACAACAGTATTATTTGAAAGATTATTGATTTCTATCAGAGAGCGGAATGGGGACTAGAAAGAATTGGAATAGGGTAGGGAGGAGGCGTTGTAGAAATGTTGGTTTGGTGTCCGTGCTTTCTCCTTCCGCCGCGTTCCGCTCGGCTTGCTGGGCTTCTTCGGGCGCTGCCGCCTTGGCAGACTCCCTTCGCGCTCCCGTCGCTATCGCTGTGCGCCTCTGGCTTTTATCGCTCTCTCGCTTTCTCCACTTCGTTATTTGATCGTTATTCCCAACTTTTTTGTATTTTTGCAATTTCTTTTTTGGAAAGTATTAATAGATTATAGCGATGTTAACTTCTGAACCTCAATGGGTCGCATTATATACTAATCCACGGGCGGAAAAAAAAGTGGACCAAAATCTGCGAGAGGCGGGTTTTGAGTCCTATTTGCCCCTGCGGAGGGAACTCCATACTTGGAGCGACCGCAAAAAATGGGTCGAATCTCCGCTGATAAAGTCCTATACCTTCGCTCGCATCACCAAACTGCAACTCTCCACCGTCCGCGCCATCAACGGCGTCTCCCATGTCGTCTCCTTCCAGGGCGAAATCGCCGTCGTCCCGGATAACGAAATCCAAATGCTCAAAGATTTCCTCGCCGCCGAAGTCGAAGTCCAGGTGCGCAATATCGAACAGCTGAAACGGGGCGAACGGGTACGCATCTCCTCCGGCACCTTCGCCGGCCGCGAAGGCATGCTCGTCAGCGACTGCGACGACGGTAACTTCGCCGTCGAAATCTCTGGCATCAGCATGGCTATGATCGTCCATATCGATGTCGACCTCCTCGAACCGCTCCTCGACCAGCCTAATAACCAGGTTAGACGCCATAAAAAATATACCATCCGATGAACATCATTATCGCTGGCGACGGCGAGGTGGGGTTCTACCTGGCCAAGTCGCTCTCTCAACTCGATTACAACATCACCGTCGTCGACCCCCACTCCGACCTCCTCAGCCGCCTCGAAAAGGAAACTGACCTCCTCACCATCGCCGGCGACTCTACTTCCCCTAAGGTGCTCCTCGACGCTAACGTCCAGGATTGCGACCTCTTCCTCTCCGTCCTCCACGACGAACCTATCAACTTGGTGACTTGCATCCTCGCGAAAAAACTGAAGGCGAAAAAAACCGTAGCTCGCATCACCAACGCCGAACTGCTCTCTCCTAAACACCGCGAAATGTTCCGCGACTTGGGCATCGACGAACTGGTCTGCCCCGAACGTATCGCGGCTAAGGAAATCACCAACCTCCTCAACCATACCGTCGCTACCGAATTCTTCGACTTCAGCGGCGGCCTCCTTACTATGTACCTCATCCGCCTCGAACCGCTCTCCCTCGTCTCGGGCAAGTCGGTCAAGGAACTAAGCCAGATCTACTCTACCCTTCAGGTGCGTATTGTCGCTATCCTGCGTAGCGGCGAGACTATCATCCCCCATGCCGACACGGTCTTCCAGTCGGGCGATATGGCTTACATCATCAGCAAAGCCAACCAGATAGATACTGTTAAAAAGTTGGCGGGCGGTTCAGATTTCGATATCCGCAATGTGATGATTGCTGGAGGCGGTCGTATTGGCCGCTATGCGGCGCTGACGCTTGAAAATGACAAACGTATCACCCTTGTCGAAAACAACCGCAAACGCTGCGAGGACCTCAGCGCCGTGCTCTCCAAAACCCTCATCATCAACGGCGACGCAACCGATATCGAACTGCTCAAAGAGGAGGGGCTCTCCAACAACGATGCCTTCATCGCGGTGACGGATTCGTCCGAAACTAATGTGCTGACTTGCCTCCACGCTCGCCGCTTCGGTATCAGGAAAACTATCGCTCTGGTCGAAAATACGGGCTTCATCAACATCTCCCAGGATATCGGCATCGATACCATCATCAACAAAAAACTGATCACCGCTAGCTATATCGCACGCTTCATCGTCAAGGGCGACGCGGTCAGCAGCAAGTGGCTCAGCGGCACCAACGCGGAATTGATCGAATTCGTCGTCGGCCGCCACGCTACGGCTACTCGCGTCCCTATCGGCGATCTCCACCTGCCCGAGGGCAAAGCAACCATCGGCGGCATCATCCGCGGCCGCGAAACGCTCCTGCCAACTCGCGACACCCAGCTCCAGGAAAAGGATAAGGTGGTGGTCTTCGCCTTGCCTCATGCCATGGATAGGGTGGCCAAATTGTTCGATTGACAGCCTGCCTCGCTTGCTCGCACCCCCCTGGCTCCTGTCGCCTGAAGTGCCTGCCGCTCAGCCGCTCTTATTCGTTTCATCGCTTAATATGAATCTGCTATAGTTCCGTTCCAAATCTGCTCTCACCGTGCTCAACATCCGCCCCATCTTCCCTCAGTCTCGTCAACAGCTGCGCCGCTTCAACTTCCGCTTGGTGGCGCGCTTGCTGGGCGTGCTGCTCCTCATCCAGGCGGCAACAATGGTCGTGGCTATCGCCGTGTCGGTCTACTTCGGCGACGGCTCCCAGTACGGCCTCATCCTCTCGGGCTTGGTGATCTTCATGCTGGGGGTCTTCCTGCGCAATTTCGTCGGGGCGAACTGCTCCAACGAACTGCACGAGAAGGAGAGCTTCTGGATCACTACCATCATCTGGATCGTCGTCCCGCTCATGGGGGCGCTGCCGTATCTCTTCACCAGCAGCGTCTCGTCGTTCACCGACGCGGCGTTCGAGTCGTTCTCGGGCTTCACCACCACGGGCTCATCGGTCCTCGTCCGCTTGGATTCCTTGCCGCAGGGGCTGCTGGTGTGGCGAAGCTCTTCCCAGTGGGTGGGGGGCTTGGGCTTCATCCTCCTCGTAGTGGCTCTGCTGCGCCGCCTCAACGAGGGTAGCGCGCGTCTCTATGAGGCGGAGTTCTCGGGTACCCTCCAACGCCGCCTCCATCCGCACATGAAACGCAACGTGCTGCTGATGTGGACGGTCTATTCGGGCCTCACCCTGGCACTGTTCCTCCTGCTCTACGCCGACGGCAACGGCTTCGTCGATTCGTTCTGCACCGCGCTGTCCACTCTCTCCACCGGGGGCTTCATGACCCACGCGGACGGGCTCGCGGGCTTCTCTTCGTTCTCTCAGTGGGTGGTGACTTGCTTCATGTTCCTCTCGGGGGTCAACTTGGCTCTGCTGTTCTATCTCTTCACCTTCCGCTGGCGGGGCCTCAGGGGCGACGAGGAGTTCCCGCGCTATCTCTCACTCTTCCTCTTGGCGTCGCTGTTCTGTACCGTGGCTTTCTCGCTGGCCGAGGGGCATTTCTCCTTCCAGAATCTGCGCTTCTCGCTCTTCCATGTGGCGTCGACGCTCTCTACCTGCGGCTTCTATACCACCCCGCCCGACGTCTGGCCTACCATGGTGTCGGTCATCACTTTCTTGCTGATTTTCATCGGGGCGTCGGCTGGCTCTACGGGTGGGGGCTTGAAAATCAAACGCCTCATGATCATCTCTCGCCATGTCCACAACTATTTCGTACGCATGATCCACCCGCGGGCGGTCATCAGCCTCAAAATCAACGGCAAGGTGGTGGCTCCGGATTATGTGTCGAAGGTGTTCTCCTATCTCTTCCTCTATCTTTTCTTGGTGGTCATCGGGGCGTTCGTCCTCACGCTCTGCGGCAGCGATATCCCGAACGCGTTCTGCATGGCGGCGGCAAATCTGGGCAACTTGGGCCCTTCGCCGGTCATCAACAATCTGGGGGCTAGCCTCGATTACGTGGGGCTGCTGCCGGTGGCGAAATGGACCATGATGGTGCTCATGCTGGCGGGCCGCCTCGAAATTTTCGCTCTGGCTGCCGTCTTCCTCCCGGCGTATTGGAAACGCCGATGACTCCGTCTGCTCTTGGCTGTTCTCTCTGTCTGTTCTCTTCGTCCCTTTGCAAATGTTAACGTTAAATAGCGATTATTCAAAATGACTCTCTCTGACTGGAAAGTGGCTGTTCGCCCGCTGGGCATCCCTCTCGTGGGTGAGGGGGTCATGATGCTGTCGTGCCTCATCCCTGCTGGGGCTTATCACGACGGGACGGCTCTGCCTATGCTGCTGTCGGCGCTGCTGACAATCGTCACCGGAACGGCGCTGCTGCTCCTCCTCCCGCGTCGTCAGTCGGCGGTCGACAACCGGGTCTCGTATGTCACCGTGACGCTGGTGTGGTGCGTCATGTCGCTCTTCGGCTCGCTGCCGTTCCTGGCAACAGGAAGCTGCGCTTCGCTGACCGACGCGTTCTTCGAGTCGATGTCGGGCCTCTCCTCTACGGGGGCTACCATCTTCGCCGACGTCGAACTGCTGCCGCCGTCCATCCTCTTCTGGCGTAGCATCTCGGAGTGGTTGGGGGGCTTCGGCATCATCTTGCTGGTCCTCGCGGTGGTGCCTTCCTTGGGCTTGAACAAGTATAGCCTCTATACAGCGGAGGCTAGCGGGGCGGACAATACGGGGAAGACTACGACAACCATGCGCTCTATGGTGCAACAGACTTTGGGGGTCTACGTGCTGCTTACGGTGGTCTTCGTGCTGCTGCTCTGGGGCTCGGGTATGTCGCTCTGGGAGGCGGTCAACCTTACCTTCACCAATATCTCTACAGGGGGCTTCTCCATCTATTCCGACAGCGTGGCGCGCTTCTCTCCGCTGCAACAGTATATCTTGGCGGCGTCTATGTTCGTGGGGGGCATCAACTTCGCTTTGCTCTTCAATTTGCTGACGTTCCGATGGGATCGCATCCGCCACAAAATGGACCAGTTCGGGGTCTATGTGCTGCTGCTTGTCTGCGCAACGGCGTTCGTCGTGGTCTCGCTCCATGGCCATCAGGGCTCCTCTTGGTCGGAGGCGCTGCGACTGGGGGTGGTCCAAACTACCAGCGTCCTCACCACTACGGGTAGCGTGGCGGCCGACACCAACCTCTGGTGGCAGCCCATCCTCTTGCTCTTTCTGGTGCTGTCGGCGTGCGGCGGTATGGCGGGCTCCACCACGGGCGGCATCAAGGTGATGCGTGTGCTTATCCTCTTCCGCAATGTGCGCAATACGCTGGTCAACAAGCTGCACCCGCATGCCTACAACCCGGTGCGCCTCAACGGCAAACCGGTGGCGGACGAGATGATCACCAACGTGATGGTGATCTTCATCGTCTACGCCATTACGCTGCTGGTGGGCTTGCTGCTCCTCATGGTGTGCGGGGTCAACGCTACCGAGTCGCTGGGGGCTGTCTTCGGCTGCATCACTAGCTACGGGCCGGGTATGGGCCAGTGCGGGGGCTTCGGCAGCTACGCGCATTTCTCTTCGGCGGCTAAGTGGCTCTGCAGCTCACTGATGCTCCTGGGCCGCCTCGAATGCCTCACGGTCTTCATCCTCTTCCTGCCGGGCTTTTGGCGTAGCAAATAGACTGCATTTCAATTTTTTTTGTATTTTTGCACAAAATATGAATATGGAAAATAATCAAATTATATCGCTCAAGGACGTGAGTATCAGTCACGAAGAGGGCGTCGTGCTGCGTCATGTCAACTTCTCAATGAATAAAGGTGAGTTTGTCTACCTGATCGGCAAAAGCGGCGCGGGCAAAACTTCTTTGCTGCGTGCACTCTACGCCGAAAATCCGCTCGAGGCTGGCGCTGGCGAGGTGTGCGGCTTCGACCTCTCTTCGCTCAAACGTCGTCAGATTCCTATGCTCCGCCGCCGCTTGGGCATCGTCTTCCAGAATTTCCGCCTGCTCAATGACCGCAACGTCTACGATAACATCGCTTTCGTCCTCCGCAGCATCGGCTGGCGCAAGAAAAACCTCATCGACGACCGCATCATGGAGGTGCTCTCCGCTGTCGGCGTGGCCGATAAGGCGGACTACCAGACCTACAAGCTGTCTGAGGGCGAACGCCAACGGGTGGGCATCGCTCGCGCTCTGGTCAATACCCCCGAACTCATACTGGCGGACGAACCAACGGGCAACCTCGACCCGATCACCTCTAGCGAAATTATGCACCTGCTCACCGAAATCAACCGCAAGTCGGGGGTCTCAATGCTGATTTCTACCCACGATTTTATGATGATGGACAAGTTCCCGGCTCGCGTCGTCTGCTGCGAGGACGGCACCCTCGTCGACCCCCAATTCGACGAGTCGGCACAATAATTTTCTCCTTTCTCCGTAATTGAGATATAAACGTCGGCTCTTCGACGTTTTCGTAACAATGGATAAAATTCTGATCATGAAAAAATTGCTCCTTTTCCTCGCTGTGGTGCTCCTCATCCCGACCATGGCCTTTGCCCAAAACAACAAGAAAAACGGCAAGAAAGAGGTGAGCCCCTTCATCGAGGGCAAACAGAAAGTCCGCAAAAGCGACTACGACTCGATCTGGAAATTCACCACCTTCGAGGCAAAAAAAATATACTTCTGCGATTTCGACTACAGCCAGATCCCGACGCTCGTCGAATTCCGCCACCCGGATTGGGGTAACTTCACTCCGGTGATGAATTATCTTACCACCGTCTCGCGCTCGCCTATGCGCATCTGCGCTATCTTCGCGGTCAACCCCAACGTCCAGGACGAGTCGCTCAGGGCTGGCTTGGTCGAAGAGGGTCGCACCCAGGCGCTCGACGCTCTCAAGTCTTATCAGGCTTGGGCAACCGAAAAGGAAATGAAAAACAAACTGCAGCTGTCGGTGGCTCAGGTCGACTACCGCTACTGGCAGGGTACCGACTACTTCACCAAGGAACAGACCGACGACCAGCTGATCCACGTGGGCCTGCTGCTTTATTTCGGCACCAAAAAGATCAACCTCTTCCCCAGCGCGGCTGAGGGGGCCAAGTCGTTCAAGGACGTGCGCTTCTTCCCCAACGACGCTACCGTCGTCGAAAGCTGGGAACCGATGCTCGATAGCTTGGCAACCTACTTGGTCGAAAACGAACGCCTCGAGGTGATGCTGCGGGGCTACTCCGACAATACGGGCACCGACGCCTACAACAAGGGGCTCTCACGCCAACGGGCGGTCGAAATCAAAAAGAAACTGGTGGCGCGCGGCGTGCCCGATTTCCGCATCGAAATCGAGGCGAAGGGCAGCGACGACCCTATCGGGGATAACAACACCTACGAGGGCCGCATCGCCAACAACCGCGTGGCTATCATCATACAGTAACTTTCCTTCCTCTCCGTCCTCTCTGCATGTCAAACAAGGAGCGATACAAACGCTTTTGTGAGTCGGCGGGCTCCCAGGTGCCGCTCTTCATGCAGCATTGGTGGATGGATACGGTCTGCTTCGGCAAGTCGTGGGATGTGGCTCTGGCGCTCGACGGCGATCGCTTGTTGGGGGCTATGCCGTTCCTCTATGGCCGCAAATGGGGCTTGTCGTATGTCTTGCAGCCGCAACTGACGCAGTTCTCGGGCCCGCTCTTCTGCTACCCTGACAATCTGTCTCCTTCACATCGTATCGACTTCGAAAACCGCACGGTGGCGCTTCTGCTCGATCAGCTGGAAAGGCACCGCTTGGCGTATGTGCTCATCCATTGCGCTCCGTCGGTGTCTAATTGGCTGCCGTTCTATTGGGCGGGGTTCAGCCAGACTACACGCTATACGTACCGCATCAACGACATCAGCGATCCGGACAGCCTCTTCCGGTCGTTCGACCTCCAAAAGCGTCAACGCAAAATCAACCGCTACGCCGATTCTACGTCGGTGCGCTTCGATATGGATCCGGCGGATTTCGCTGCGTTCCATGCGCGCTATTGGAACAGCAAGGGGAAGCGGGACTTGCTCTCGGCCGATTTCATCGATCGGGTGTGCCGCACGGCTGTCAGTCGGGGTAACGGGCTCCTCGCCTCGCTCCACGATACGCAAGGTAGGCTGCTGGCGGCGCGTTTTGTGGCCTTCGACAGCGAGTGCGCTTATGCGCTGCTCTCGGCGTCCGACCCATTGTTGCATCGCAGCGGTCACAACGAGATCCTTATCTGGCGCATCCTCCAGCATCTCAGCGGCAAGTGCCGGGCGTTCGACTTCGAGGGGAGCATGGATCAGGGCATCGAATATTTCTATCGCTCTTTCGGTGCACAACAGACGCCGTTCTTCGCTCTGTCTAAGTGCAACAATCCGCTGTTCTCTCTTTTACTGAAAATCAAGAAGTGATGCTATGAATACGCCGAATGTCGTCCAACAGTCTTTGGCTGCCGAACTGGAACAGCTGTCGCTGGATAACTTGTCGTTGTCTGCCTATAGTATCGGGGCGCTGCGTCGAGTGACTGTGGCGGCTGCTTATTATTTGGAAATCTATCGCTTCTGCCTGGAAAAGGCGCTGGATTGCTGCGGATGCTCGCCTCACGAAATGACCTTGGTCGACTATGGGGGTGGGCATGGGCTGCTTTCTGTGTTCGCCAAACGGCTGGGGTTCGCTCGGGTCATCTATATCGACACCAACGCGGATGCGCTCCATACGGTGCAGCAGCTGTCCTCCCGGTTGGGGGCTGGCCCGGATGTGGCTCTTCAGGGCGACGCGGATACACTGCGTGATTGGTGCCTCGAGCAGGGGGTGCGCCCGCAGGCGTTGCTGGCTATGGACGTCATCGAGCATATCTATGTGCTCGACGATTTCTTCGGGGCTATCCACGCCATATCGCCGTCTATGACCATGGTCTTCACCACGGCTTCCACGCCGTTCAACAGCCGTGTGGTGCGTCGTCTCCACAACGCAATGTCGGCGGACGAATATGGTCACCACGGTAAGCGGGGCTTCTATTCCTTGCGCCGCGATTACATCAAAAAAATGCATCCGGACATGCCGGAGAAACAGCTGGACTACTGGGCGGAAAATACGCGCGGTCTGACCTATGAGGATGTCGAACGTGCGGTCGAATCGCAGTCGCCCAATCTGCTGCTGGATCCCTACAACACGTGCGACCCGGCAACGGGCAGTTGGACCGAACGGATCTTGCCGGTCGACGACTATCGCCAGCTGCTGGCTCCCTACGGATTCTCCCTCCAGCTGCTACCGGGCCGCTACAACGACCACCGCAGAGGCCCTAAAGAATGGGCCAGCCGCTACTACAACCGTCAAATCGATGCCACTGGCTTGCGCGACCCGGAAAACCGACGGGAACGTCGACGCTTCCGTCAGGCGCTCAAAGTGGCTCCCTTCATCTATCTTATCGCTACTGGTCATGAACATTAAATTGCTGGTGGTCGGAAAGACCGATGCCAAATACCTGCAGGAGGGTATCGCTCTCTATGTCGATCGGCTGAAACATTACGTCAACTTCGAACTGGTGGTCATCCCGGCTCTCAAGGACCAAAGGGGGGCTTCCCCCGACGAGGTCAAGGAGCGCGAGGCGTCGCTGTTGCTCAAACATCTCGAAAAGTGCGACCGGGTGGTGCTGCTCGACGAACACGGCGGCCACTACGGCTCCGTGGCGTTCTCCAACTATCTGCAAAAACAGATGAACGCGGGCGTGCGCAACCTCTGCTTCGTGGTGGGCGGCGCTTTCGGATTCGCTCCATCTGTCTATAAGGCGGCTCACGACAAACTCTCCCTTTCCGACATGACCTTCAACCACCAAATGGTCCGCCTCTTCTTCGTCGAACAACTCTACCGCGCCTTCACCATCCTCCACCACGAACCCTACCACAACGAATAAACCTCTCCGCCCATTCACCCCATTTCCACAATCTACCCCATTCTCACAACCTATCCCATTCTCACAACCTATCCTATTCCCACAACCTACCCCATTTCCATAATCTACCCCATTCCCGCAATCTACCCCATTCCCGCAACCTACACTCTTTCCCCACAACGAATACCCTCTTCCCACAATCTATACCCATTCCCACAACCAATACCCTCTTCCCACAATCTATACCCATTCCCACAACCAATACCCTCTTCCCACTCCTTCCGGCTTTCTGTCTTCAATAGTTAAATTAGGCGGCATTTGTTTGCTTCTTTCAAAATATTTCGTAACTTTGTACTTCAGTTGTAAATCTTAATCTGATTGTAAATAATTAAAAACAAGTATAATATGAAAGTAAAAGATATTGTTGATGCACTGAACCTGAAGGTTCTCTCGGGTGCTGAAGGTCTGGATCGCGAAGTCGAAGGTTGCTATGTCTCTGATTTGCTCAGCGATGTGATGGGTAATGCCGATATGGGCAATATCTGGGTGACTTTGCAAACCCACAAAAACGTGATGGCTATCGCTTCCCTCAAGGAACTGGCAGCCGTCATCTTGGTCAAAGGTCAGTCGGCTAGCGAAGATACCTTGAACCAGAGCAACGAAGAGGGCATCCCGTTCCTCTCCACCGAGGAGGAAACCTTCGATACGGCTGGCAAAATCTATCAGCTGCTGCATCAGTAATTCGCTTAACCGCTATCCCGCGACTCCCTTCGGCGACGGCTCGTCTGTCCTGTTGTGGAGCCGCCTTCGCTTTTCGTAACTATGGAAGAGTCCCTACACCCTTACAAGGCGGATCTGCACATCCATACGGTGCTTTCTCCCTGTGGCGACTTGGAGATGAGCCCTACGGCTATCGTCAAGCATGCGCTGGCTCGTGGGTTGGATATGATTGCCATCTCCGACCACAACACAACGCGTCAGGTGAAGGTTACCCAGCAGCTGGGCCGACAAGAGGGTCTCTTTGTGCTGGGTGGGGTGGAGGTGACTTCCCAAGAGGAGGCGCATTGTCTCTGCTATTTCGCCGATGAGGCGCAATTGGATGCCTTCCAGGAATTCCTCGATGCGCACCTGCCGCCAATCCCCAACGATGAGGACAAATTCGGCTACCAGCTGATCGTCGACGAAAACGAGGAAATCGTCGGTGAGGAGGAATACCACTTGCTCAACGCTATCGATGTGGATATCGATGGCATCTACGACGAGGTGCACCGCATCGGGGGCCTCTTCGTACCGGCTCATATCAACAAGGGCACTACCTCGCTGATCAGCCAGCTGGGCTTCGTCCCTCCCGATCTGCGCGCCGATGGGCTGGAAATCAACTTCCGCACCACCAAAGAGGAAATCTTGAAAAAAGCGGCCTACCTCAAACGCTTCAACTTCATCACCGATAGCGATGCGCACTTCATCGACAACGTGGGCGATGTCTACAATGTGATCTACATGGCGCACCGCAATTTCGACGAGTTCCGTAAAGCGCTGCACGGTGAGGATGGTCGTTATATCGACACGATGTATTTCCGCGAACACAAACTGCCTAGAATCAAGTGACGTGATTGCGTCTCCCTCCGGCAGTGGGTGTCCGTGAACCGCGTCCCCTCCGGCAATCGTCTGCCGTTGCTTCCCATACAATAAGGGGTCGTCCTGCTCCAGGACGACCCCTTTTTTGTGCTGTACAGATACGGGCGTTAAGTCCGCTTGTTTTTCTGCAGCCTATTGGCTGTTGGATAATCGGATCAATTGAAAGCGAAACGTGTGGAATGTCCGTTGGCGGGATCCACCGTCTCCAGGCTGTTGCTGAAGGTCACGGTGATGTAGGCCTTTCCTTTGTAGAGTATCATGTCTTGTGCAACGTCACCAAGTCCGCTGTTGTTGCTCTGGCTGAAGAAGTTGACAATGTGGTTGTTGGTGGCAAAATCGAGTTTGCTGACTTCTGCGTTGTTGACTCCCCAGGCGCCTTCGTTGAGTACCAGCAGTTGGTCGGCGTTGATGGCCACTGCTTTCGAGGGCAGACTGTTCAGCTGGATGGCTTCTCCTTGTGCCTCTCCGGCGTTGTTGAATCGGTAGCAGTCTCCGTTGGCGACATAGTTGCCGTCGGTGAGGACGATGATGTCTCCGTTGTTGGGGTTCACATTGATGCCGTAGGGGTTGTCGTTGGCACTCCAGCTGGTCAGTATTTGGGTGGACTGCAGGGTGCTTCCGTCTATCTTGTAGAATGCCAGTGTGCCGTAAGGACTGGTGTATCCGTATATATCGCCTTCGTAAACGTCAAAGTTGTACAGGGTCTCATTCAGTGGGGTGATTTCCTTGTTGTCGGTGTTCATCACATAGGTGCCGCCAAAATCGGTGCTGTAGTTGCCCAACGTGTTGTAGACGATGTGGTTGCCATCGAGCTTTTTCACCTTGGCGGGGTTGACGCCGACAGTGACGCTGTCCACCAGCTTGAAGCTGGCTATGTCTACCACATAGAGCTTGTTGTCATAGGTGTAGTTGTAGTTTTCGTCCGAAATGCTGCTGCTGGCAATGTAGAGCTTTCCGTCAACGGCAGCAATGCCTTCGGGGTGGAACTGCCCAAGGTTGCAGATGCCGGTAATGGCTTTCTGCTCAATGTCGTAACGTACCACCGAGATGGGGTAGTAGCAAGTGATGTAGAGGTTGTCGCCCTCTGCTGCTATGTAGCGGGGGTTCTCCACGCTGACATTGATGGGCTCGTTCTTCTCTTCCTCTTTGCACGAGGTGAACGTCAGTGTGCTGGTGGCCAGCACTGCGGTGAATAGAATTTTCCAAAATGTTTTCTTCATGATTGTGTGTTTTTATTGTTTTGTTACATTTTTACTTCCAGTTTGATTCGAAAATTCCGACCCATCATGGGGTAGGAGCGGACCACTTCGTACTGCACGTCGAAGATGTTGAGCACCTGGGCTTGCAGTCGCACGTCGCAGAATCCCAGTTCCAAGGTCCGGTCTATCGTGACCCCTTGGTCGGTATAGGCGGCCATTCGGCTGTCGTCGCTGTTTTGCTGCATATAGTAGCGCTCGCCTACGACCATACAGTTGTATCCGACATTCACCCAGGGGGTCTTGAGGTAGAGCGTCAGTCCGCCGCTGTGCAGCGGGGTGTAGGGTATCTGGTGGCCGTAGGTCTTGGGTTCGTTGGGTTCGCTGTGGTCCAATGCTCGCTGATAACTGTATGTCAGTGTGGTGCTCAGACTGTATCGCTCCCATTCCCAGTCCATGGTGGCTTTGACGTCGAGTCCGGTGATGTCCACCAACCCCAGATTCATTGTCGACCAGAGGAACATGTTCTGTCGGGGAACGGCGATGATTTTGTCTTTCACACGGTTGCGATAACCGTCGATGGTCAGCGAATAGTAGCGCTGCGATAACGAATCTTTGCTGTATCGCACTGCCAGGGGCAGCGTGATGCCGATGTTGTGCTGTGTGGCGCACTCGGGGTGGAGGGTGTCGAGGGGCATCACGAAGTAGTACATCTCGTTGAAATTGGGCACACGATAGGTCTCTTTATAGAAATAGCGGAGCCGCAAATTGTACTTCTCCATTGGCTTGAAACTGATGCCCACATAGGGCGACAGGCGCCGGTAGCGGATGTCGGCGGGGTTGTCGCAGGCTTTCTCGTCGACCACTGTGGCCAGCAGATTGCCTTTGATGTTCATTCGCCGATGGTTGTATTGTAGGGCGAGTACGTTGAGCAGCGTGGTGCGGTTCACTTGGCTGTTGCGATTCAGGTTGCTCTCCAGTGCGGTCAGCGCCGCATCCGACGACAGCGATGCGCTGAACCCTTTCAGGGGGGTCCACAGCAGCGTGCCGGAAAGGTAGCCTTCCTGTTGGTTGTATTCGTTTTTCAGATATCGGGTGATCGTGGGGGCGTGAAAGTCCTCGTAAAGGTCGGTGGTGTACTGGTATTTGCCTATCAGCTGGAAACTGATCTTTGGGTGGGTCTCCCGATAGCGCACCTGGGCGAAGAACAGCTGCTCCTTGGTGTCTTCCGATCCTTTGCTGGCATAAAAAATCACGGGACCGGGTAGCTCGTGGTAGCCTTGCACGTAATGGGCCTTTGCGGTGAGCTGGCGGTTGGCGCTGATGTCGTAAAAAAGGTTCAGGTCGCCGGTGGCCAGCCACATGGCGGAATGTTCGCGACGTTCGCGCGATTGGTTCCCGTTGTGGTCGTTGGTATAGTAGAGGGTGAAGGGATAGTCGCCGTCGCTCCTCAGGTAGTTCCCCCAGAAGGTCATTGTCAGACGCCGCCCCATTCGGCGGTCGATGGAAAGGGTGGGGGAGAGAAGTCCGAAACTGCCGCCTTCCAACCCTAGTCGCAGTTGGGTGCGCTGACCGGGCATGAAAAGGGGCTGGCGGGTCTCCATGTTGATGATGTTGCCGGCAGCAGTGGCTCGCGCCGATAGCAGCATCTCTTCCTGCTGCCCGTTGCTCAGACTGATGTACGCGCTGTTGCCTACCATGTAGCGTCCCAAGTCTACCTGTCCGTTCTGACAGTCGTTCACCGCTACTCCGTCGATGGTGAGGGTGCTGAATTGGCTGCCCAATCCGCGGGCCGACATGGTCTTCATGCCGCCTACTCCTCCATAGTCTCGCAGCGTTACTCCGGCCATCTGCTTCACGGCGTCGCTCAACAACACAGCACCGGTGCGTTCTATCTTTTCGATATCAACTACTTGTACGGGGGCTTGTGACAAGGTGGCCGATGGCTTGCGTCCGCCGCTTATCACTACGGGCTCCAAATGCTGACGCTGCGTGGATCGCGTCGTGTCTTGTGCCGACAGCGGCACTGCGGATAGCATTCCTATCAGAACGATCCATAAACAGCGTTGCGTGGTGTGTGATGTTATTCTTCTGTTTCTCATAAAATTATCGCTCTTTCCTCGAGAGCCGTTGGCCGATGGGTCGGCGTCGTGATAATTTGTTGCTATCTGGCAGGTCTTCTGACTTGTTCCGGCATCCTGAACCTTCCCATGCGTCTGTGGCGACGCACAGTGGTTTGTGGGGCAGGCTGCGTAGTGTGGAACTTACAGCAGCGGGACTGTCAATGAATTTCACATTGTTCCCTTTTGACACCTAATTGGCTGACGAATAACACTTAGTGGGTTGTTCTCTTCGGCGTTTCGGTGACCAAATGCGTTGCAAAAGTACTAATATTTTTACAATTGGCTGTCGTCGCACAAAAAAATAGTGGCATTATCGCTGCCGTCTTCTTGTCTGTCGCCTGTTCGGATAAACAGGGGATTGTTCACCGTCAAAGCGCGCCGTTGCTACCCCCTCAATCGTGAAAAAATCATAATTCCGTACGCTCTTGCGACCTCGTCAGACAATAAAAGATTTGAAGCTGCGTTTTAGGGGCTATATTAATTGAATAAAGGAAAGGAATAAAAAAATGAACATCCCCATCATTTGGATTATCTTTGGCGTACTTTGCATCCTCAGCCTTATCGCCAGCAAGAGCGTGGAGGCCAAATTCAACAAGTATTCCAAAATTCCGATGAATTATGGTATGACGGGCCGTGAGGTGGCTGAGCAGATGCTGCGTGACAACGACATCCGTGATGTTACCGTTCAGGAAGTCAACGGAACGCTTACTGACCATTATAATCCTGTCAACAAGACGCTCAACCTTAGCCACAAGGTCTATCACGGCACCAGTGTGGCCGCTGCTGCGGTGGCTGCCCACGAATGTGGCCATGCTGTCCAGCATGCCACTGCCTACTATTGGCTCGGTCTCCGCTCAAAGATGGTCCCGGCTGTCAACCTGTCAAGCCGTCTGACTCCGTGGATCCTGTTTTTGGGTATCCTTATGGTTCAGAAATTTCCCCAATTGCTTCTTATTGGCATCATTCTCTTCGCATTGACCACGCTCTTCACATTCGTCACTTTGCCGGTCGAAATCAATGCGTCGCGTCGTGCTCTGGTGTGGCTCAACACGCACAATATCACTTCTCCCGACACTCATGGCTATGCCGAAAGCGCGCTGCGCTCTGCTGCCTACACCTACGTCGTCTCTGCGCTAACTTCGCTGGCCACATTGCTCTATTACGTGATGATTTACCTCGGTAATCGTGACTGACAGCGCTCGCTTATCCGCTTTCTGACCGATAGTCTGGCGATAGGTGGGCAAACGGCTGCTTTCGGGAAGTTACGAACTTATAATATTTAGTATATGAATAGATTGCACATTATTGTGTAATCTATTTTTTCGTTGTATGGGCGTGCTTCAACTAAAAATATGTATTTTTGCATCTTCAAAAAAATTGTTTTGTGGCAGCAAAAAAGATAGACAATAAAAAAGGGAATGGCGACGGCATCGACAACATCAAGTCCGAGAAAACTAAGGACACGCCTTTGATGCGCCAGTATGCTGAAATGAAGAAGAAATTCCCCGACGCAATGCTCCTTTATCGCGTGGGCGACTTCTACGAGACTTTCAGCACTGACGCTATCAAGTGCTCCAACATTTTGGGCATCACCCTCACCCGAAAAGCCAGCGGCAACAGTACCTATACCGAATTGGCGGGCTTCCCGTTCCATGCGCTCGAACAGTACCTACCGCGTCTGGTCCGCGCAGGGCAGCGGGTGGCTATTTGCGAACAGCTGGAGGACCCGAAAACAACCAAAGGCTTGGTCAAACGTGGCATCACCGAACTGGTGACTCCGGGTGTGGCCTACAACGACATGGTGCTCGAGGTGAAAGAGAACAATTTCCTCTGTGGCCTGCATCTCGATGATAAGATTCATGGCATCAGCTTTTTGGATGTCTCCACGGGCGAATTTTTCGTCGCTCAGGGTGACACCGGCTATATCGACAAGCTGTTGCAGAATTTCCACCCTACCGAGGTGGTGCTGCAACGCAAACGGCTGCAGAAATTTCACGACACGTTCCCCGAAAAATACTATACCAACACCTTCGACGATTGGGTGTTCACCTACGATTTCGCCCACGAGTTGCTGCTCAAACAGTTTGGAACCAATTCCTTGAAGGGCTTTGGTGTCGACGATGTCCCTATGGGGGTTATCGCCGCCGGCGCTGCGCTCTATTACCTGCAGGATACCCAGCACGACCGCACCCAGCATATCTGCAAGCTGACGCGTGTCGACGAGGGCAAATATGTGTGGCTGGACAAATTCACCATCCGCAACTTGGAACTGGTCCATTCGCCCAACGACAATGCCAAAACGCTCATCGATGTCATCGATCAGACCGAGACGCCTATGGGGTCTCGTCTGCTGCGTCGCTGGGTGGTCATGCCGCTCAAGGAACTGCCGCTCATCGAACAGCGTCTCTCTGTGGTCGACCAATTGGTGCTGAACGGCGATCTGGCCGATTCGCTGCGCCACCATATTCGGGGCATCGGCGACTTGGAACGTCTCATCTCCAAGGTGGCGGTGCGTCGCATCAATCCGCGTGAGCTGCTGCAAATGAAACGCTCGCTTTCCGAAATTGAGGCGGTCAAAACGTTGTGCTCCGAACAGCAGTCGTCGGCGTTGTTGCGTTATGGCGAACAGCTGAACAGCTGTCACAGCGTTTTCGAGATGATCGACCGCCAAATCAGCGAAGAGGCACCTGTCAAGGTCGACAAGGGCTACGTGATTGCCTCTGGTGTGAATGAGGAACTCGACGAGTTGCGCTCGCTGGCGGGCTCGGGAAAGGAGTATCTGATGAATCTGCAACAGCGCGAAAGCGAACGTACGGGTATCCCGTCGCTGAAGGTGGGCTTCAACAATGTCTTCGGCTATTACCTGGAAGTGACCAATACGCATCGCGACAAGGTGCCGTCTGAATGGGTCCGCCGTCAGACACTCACCAATGCCGAACGCTACATCACCCCCGAATTGAAATCCTACGAGGAACGCATTCTCGGTGCGGAAGAGCGTATGCAGGTGCTGGAGGCACAACTGTACGAGCAGCTGCTGCAGACCCTCACCGATTTTGTTCAACCCATCCAGTTCAACGCCCAGCTGATTGCACAGCTCGACTGTCTGCAGGGGTTCGCATCGGTGGCATTGGCCAACGGCTACTGCCGGCCGACACTCTCCGACGGGGATGTTATCGACATCAAAGAGGGTCGTCATCCGGTCATTGAGACCCAACTGCCACTGGGCGAACAGTATATCTCCAATAATGTCTATCTGGATCGCGACACCCAGCAGATCATGATCATCACAGGCCCCAACATGTCCGGTAAGTCGGCGTTGCTCCGCCAGACGGCGTTGATTGTCCTGATGGCTCAAATGGGCTCTTATTGTCCCGCCAAACAGGCCACCGTGGGTGTCGTCGACAAGATATTCACTCGCGTCGGCGCTTCCGACAATATCTCTTCGGGCGAGTCCACTTTCATGGTCGAAATGAACGAAACGGCCAGCATCCTTAACAATGTCAGCGACCGTAGCCTGGTGCTTCTCGATGAGATTGGCCGCGGAACAAGCACCTACGATGGTATCTCTATCGCTTGGGCTATCACCGAATACCTCCACGATAACAAAAAGTTCCGCCCCAAGGTGATGTTCGCTACACATTATCACGAACTTATCGAGATGGCAGACCGCTATGATAGGATTCAAAACTACCATATCTCTGTCAAAGAGATGGGCAACAAGGTCATCTTTTTGCGCAAACTTGAAATGGGGGGCAGCGAACACAGCTTCGGTATCCATGTGGCCCGTATGGCGGGTATGCCTCCTCAAGTGCTCAAACGGGCTCACGATATGCTCGAGATTTTGGAATCCAAAAGTGAAAATATTAGTGTCAAAAATATAAGCAAAAATTCAAAAAAATCGGTTGAGAAAAACTCCGATTCGGGCTTTCAACTCAGTTTTATCCAACTTGATGATCCGACGCTGCTCGAAATTCGGGATAAACTGATAGATATTGATATTGATACACTTACACCGATTGAAGCACTCCTAAAACTCAACGAAATCAAAAAAATTGTAAAGAAAAAATAAATTTTTTTTTGTAGTTTCAAAAAAGTTTGTACTTTTGCACTCGCTTTTCGCAAGAAAAAGCAGGCGGAAATAGCTCAGTTGGTAGAGCACGACCTTGCCAAGGTCGGGGTCGCGAGTTCGAGTCTCGTTTTCCGCTCCAAGTAAAAGGTCTGAAAGTTATTTGATGTAGTGTTTAAGCGGAAATAGCTCAGTTGGTAGAGCACGACCTTGCCAAGGTCGGGGTCGCGAGTTCGAGTCTCGTTTTCCGCTCTAAGTCTCCAAACCAGAATACACTGCACATGGACTTTTAAATGCTCTGGTGGTGGAATGGTAGACACGAGGGACTTAAAATCCCTTGCCCGCAAGGGCGTGTGGGTTCAAGTCCCACCCGGAGTACTGATACAGAGAGTAATTTGAAATGATAAATACGTTATACGTTCATTCGTGAATCGTTTTTCATGTCTTGGTAGCTCAGTTGGTAGAGCAATTGACTCTTAATCAATGGGTCCAGGGTTCGAGCCCCTGCCAGGACACCACTTCGGGGTGTAGCGCAGTTGGCTAGCGCGCCACGTTCGGGACGTGGAGGCCGGAAGTTCGAGTCTTCTCACCCCGACATTTTCTTAGGCACTTAGTCCCACCTCGAATTGCAAGCCACTTTAGCTCAGTTGGTAGAGCAACGCATTCGTAATGCGTAGGTCTGCGGTTCGAGTCCGCAAAGTGGCTCTTTTTTTGTCTTGATTATTATTAATTCAATATATTAAATAAATGGTAAAACAATACGAAACCGTTTTCATTGTAACTCCCGTTTTGTCTGACGACCAGATGAAGGAAACGGTACAAAAGTACATGGACTTCCTGTCCGAACGTGGTGCGGAGATCGTACACACCCACAATTGGGGTATGCGCAAACTCGCTTATCCTATTAAGAAAAAATCCACCGGATTCTATTATCTTATTGAGTTTAAGGCTGAAGGTAATGTCATCGCTGACCTCGAAATCGCTTACAAACGCGACGAGCGTCTGCTCCGCTTCCTCACCGTCTCTCTCGACAAGCACGCTGTTGCTTACAATGAGAAGAAACGCTCAGCCAAACAGCAGCAGGCTGAAGCCCCCGTTGCTGAGGAACAGAATTAATGATCGTTTTTCAATCTTAATTCGAAGGTATTAACTTTTAATTGATTAGAATCATGGCTAACGAAACCGAAATCAAGTATTTGACCCCAATTGCTGTTGAAACTCAACGCAAAAAATATTGCCGCTTCAAAAAACTCGGCATCAAATATATCGACTATAAGGACGCTGACTTCCTGCTGAAGTTTGTCAACGAGCAGGGCAAAATCCTGCCCCGTCGCATCACCGGTACTTCCAACAAGTACCAGAAAAAAGTGTCCCAGGCTATCAAGAGAGCTCGCCACCTGGCCCTGCTTCCCTATGTCGCCGATTGTTTAAAATAATACAGAGGAGGAAGAATCAATGGAAATTATACTGAAACAAGACGTTATCAATTTAGGTTATAAAGATGATATCGTAACTGTCAAGAATGGTTACGCCAACAACTACCTCCTTCCTCAGGGTATGGCTATCATCGCCACTCCCGCCAACAAGAAAATGCATGCCGAAACTCTTCGTCAGCGTGCTTTCAAAGAGGAAAAACTTCGCAAGGATGCCGAAACCCTTAAGGCTGCTCTCGACGGCAAGAACGTTCGTCTCACCACCAAGGTCGGTGAAAATGGTCAGCTCTTCGGCGCCATCAACAATATCCAGATTGCTGATGCATTGAAAGAACAGTACAACTACGATGTCGATCGTAAGAAAATCGTCGTCGACGGTGCCAAAATCAAGGAGATCGGTAACTATACCGCCACCGTCAATGTCTATCGCGACATCAAGGCTGAACTGAATCTCGAAGTCGTGGCCGAATAAGTCCGGTCGACGTACTACTTAACACAGAAAAGTTTCTTTTTCATAGTACAATTTTTAGGTTGGGTTCCCAGTTTCGCACTGGGGACCTTTTTTTGTTGCTTCTGGAACGGGCTTCTGTCTCTCTTGTGTCGTCTGTTGTCGTTCGTCTGCTGAACATCGTCACTCAGGTGCAGTCGGTTCCCGTTTTAGGAGCGTCTGTAGACGGATAGTGTCGTTTTTTTCTTTTTTTTTGTATATCTTTGCATCGTCGTCTACAGAAAGAGGAAAGGGTGTTCGCTTTTTCTTCCGCTCTGTCAGTTAACGCTTTATGAATTGCTTTGATTACTTGATTTAAATATAATAATATGGAAGAACAAGTCTGTCAAAATTCGACAAAAATGGTTGAAGAAATCAAATCGCATGTTGTGAGCATCGGTAAGTGGAATCGCTTTTTTGCCATCTTGTTTATCATATGTGCGGCTATTATGTTCTTTTCTTCATTGATGATGCTGGTAGGTGGTACATACTACTATAATGGAATGGAAATCAATCCTGCTGTTATTGCAGTCGTCTATCTTGTGATGGCTGGTTGCGATGTCCCTATTATCGTTTATCTGCTGCGTGCCGCCCATGCTGCCGACGAGGTGTTAGTGATAGAGAATGAAGTGCAAGCGGTTGCCGATTTTCTCACCTATTCAAAAAAATATTGGAAATACAGCGGCATTCTTACTATCGTTGTTTTGGCGCTGACCATATTGGCTCTCCCTGTTTCGATAGTTGTATCAGCTATCGCCCTTGCTTGACAACCTTCTCGTGGGGCATGTCATGGGGAGCAAACTGATAATGCCGTTTGGTGTGATTCTTTTGGCTCATTTTGCTTTTCACAGTTGTTCGTAAGCAATTCCCATTCCTTGAACTCTGCATTGTGATGTGTGCCGACAAGGAGGTGGATCTCGGCGTGAGCTGCTATAGCGGACGAGGCTTCCTTACAATGCGCATTGTGATGGGAGAATCTTCTTCGTCTGTGTCTTTGGTGGAAACGATAAGAAGGGGTGAATAAAAAAACGACCATCTTTAGGATGGTCGTTTCGTTTGTTGTCCTACCAGGATTCGAACCTAGACAAGCTGATCCAGAGTCAGATGTGCTACCGTTACACCATAGGACAATAATGTTTCGTTCTCTCGTAATCGGGTGCAAAAGTACACATATTTTTGCAAGTGACCAAATTTTTTTTAAGATTTCTTTTTCTTGTTTGAATTTCTGTATTTTAGATATGGATTGGATGGTTGTTTTCTCTTCATTTTTCTTTTTGATGGCGATCTTTTCTCCCTTTTTTGGAGGTTGATTCTGTACAAAAAATAGCGGTCGCAAAGTCCGCAGTTCTGGGAAAGGATTGCATGGCTTTGCGACCGCCGTCGTTCGTATGTCATTGTTGTGCACCCCTCGTCGCAATGGGTGTTTGAGGGTGCAGCGGTTTTTATTCCGTTGTCGTGCTGCTGGAGCTGCTCTCGGTGCCTTCGCTTTCGCTGCCACTTTGGCTGTTGCGTTCCAGTTCCATTTTACCGAAGCGCAAGGTGATGCCGGCGGTGATGTAGCGGCTGTTGAGGGTGCGGCTTTTGCTTTCGCTCAAGAAGTAGGGGTTGGTGTTCGACGAGGTGTTGCCGATGTTCTTACCCCAGTTGAAGATGTCTTGGATGTTGATGAAGGCGCTCATTTTTCGGTTGAAGAAGTCGGCTCGTACACCGCAGTTCACCCAGTAGCGGGCGCTGCGGGTGCTCATCAGTCCGAGGGTGGGGGAGGTGTAGTTGGCCGATGCATGAATTTGGTATTTGTTGAAGACTTTGGTCCACATGTTCAGACGGATGCTATAGCTCCATTTGCTGTCGGTGTAGGCTTCCTGTCCCAGTTTGTCGTAGTGCATTTCGTAGCCGTAGTCGTAGAGGTTGGCATAGAGGCGCAGGTTGAAGAATCCGCTGGGACGGTAGGTGGCGTTGACAGAGGTGCCGTAACGCCACGACGAACCGATGTTGTATGGTGTGGAGTACTGGATGATGCGGCCAATGTAAGGATCGATGGCGTCGGTGACATCGGTAAGGTTGTCGATTTCGCCGGTCGACAGGCGTCCGTAACCCTCAACTCCCAGGCTGCCCCACATGAAGAACTTGGTCCAGCCTGCTTCGGCGTTGTGGGTGAAGCTCTGCGTCAGGTCGCGGTTGCCGGTCTTGTAACTGTCCTCAGTGTAGTTGCGATATGTTGTCAGATCCAGTGCCGAGGGATTGCGCATACGCAGCGAGTAGTTGAGCTTGAAGTTGTGCATCTGCTGTGTGCGGTAGCTGAGGTGGATGGAGGGGTTGTAGGTGATATGCGTTACGGTGTAGTCGTCGGGTGTGGCGGTCTCGGTGAACGAGAAGTGGTCGTGACTTAAGTTGGCACCCATACCCATCTGCAGAGTGAAACCTCCCCAGCGGTGTGTCCATTCGACATCGGCGCCAATCTCGTTCTTGTGATCTTCGAAGGTGTAGCGGCGCAATACGTCGAAGAGGTTGTCGTTCAACACCGTCACTCCGTCTTCGAACGTAGTGTCTAGCAGGTAGGGGCGGTAGTCGCGGTAGTCGTTGTCTGTGCCCAAGTTGAGGCCGTAGCTCATTTCGCCGTCCTTGCTGTAGGGGCGGTTGTAGCGGGCGCGCAGGCTGACGTCGGTGCCGCGGTATGGGTCGTTATAGTATTTGAACGTGTTCTGGTCAAATGTCGACGAGGTGTCGGTTTGGTTGTAGAGGCGGCTGTAGCTTGTGTTGGTGGTGTTGCTCGAAGTCGACCCAAACATAAACACGCGCAGGTTGTGGCCGTTGCGGTCGAACTTCTTGGTGTAGTTGCCGCCAAACATGCCGAAGAAGTTGTTGGTGTTCACTTCGTTCATCATGTCATACTGGTATGCGAACGCTGTGGGCAGGTAGACGTCGCGGCTGTGCCAGCGGTCGCTGCTGCTACGGCTGTTGCTGAAGTTGAAGTTGCCCCACACGCCCACGTCGCTCATGCTGTCTATCTCGTAGTCGATATGCAGGCCTATGCTTCCGCTCAGGTTGCGTCCGTTGCTCCACGAGCTGTCGCGCTCATAGTTCACATCCTGTAGCGAGTCGAGGTTGCCCGGAAAGAGTGGGTTGTCCTGACGTGTGCGGCTCCAGCTCCACGAGTCATTCTCGCTGGTGCTGTAGCGCATGTTGGTGAATAGGTTGATGTTCAGCCGTTCGTTGGCCCATGTGTAGCTCACCCAGGGGCTCACGTTGGGTTGTGTGGCGGCGTTGACACCGAAGCTGACAAAATGGTTCTTTTTGATATGGGCCGAAGTGATGATGTTGATGACGGCTTCCGCATCGGTGGCGTATTTTGCCGAGGGGTTGGTGATGGTCTCGATGCGGTCAAGCGCGTTGGCGGGAAGGGTCTGCAGGTAGGTCTTCAGGTTCTCTGCCGTCAGTTTGGATGGTTTGTCGTTCACCCAAATCTCGACGCTGCTGACACCGCGCAGGGTGATGTTGCCTTCCACGTCCACCTCCACACCCGGTGCGTTTTGCAGTGCGTCTTCTGTGGTGCCGCTTTGGATGGTCGGGTCGTCGGCTACGTTATACACCATTTTTTCGCCATCCTGGGCATAGAGCGGCCGGGCTGCCGTAACTTTAGCCGCTTTCAGGTTGGTGGCTCCTTTCTTCATGTTGATGACTCCTAAGGCGGTATTGTTGGATACCGACACCGGAATGTATTGGGTGGTGTAGCCAATGTAGCTGGCGCGCAGCAGGTATTCGCCCGCAGGCACATCGGTCACTTCAAAGTAGCCGTTCAAGTCGGTGCGAGCACCTTTCACGAAACTGCTGTCGCTCTTTTCCAGTAGGGTGACATTCACATAGATAAGTGGTTCGTTCTTGGCGCTGTCCAACAGCGAGCCGACAACTTTGAAAGTGGTGCCCGATTTGACGTTTTTCTTCTGTTTTACTGTGGTGCTTTTCTGCATGGTCTGTTGGGTTTGGCGTTCGCTGCGCGGGCCGCTGCCGCCAGGACCGCCAGGACCACCGGGGCCTCCCGGACCGCCACCGGGGAAGCCTCCTGGGCCGCCGGGTTGCGCATTTAGCATAAAGGAACAAAGGGTGAAAGCCACCAAGGTGGCAAGCAGTTTGGGCATTCGTCTGTTCATAACTGTTGTCGGTTGTTGAATCGTGATAAATGTATTAACTTGTCTTTATTGATTTTAGTATGTTCTTTATAAAAAAACAGTGTCGGAAATCTGGTGTATCAGCCGGCTGCAGTTGGTGGGAAAACAGGATCGTTTAAGGTCCGGTTTTCATCATGGAGTTGCCTGACAGCGTGCAAAAGTGAACTCCTGACGTGTTTTTTTTACTATTTAGTTCGTTCTGTACGCTTTTTATTTCAAATGTCGCAAAATATTTTCCTTGCCCATACGTTTCTAGATTTATAGTAGTGTTTCACCGACAACCAATCTGCCATTCATGATCGCTTACCAGAAATATGTGCTTGCTAACGGATTGACCCTGATTGTGCAGGAACAACCCTCCACGCCCCTTGTCACGGTCAATACCCTCTACAAAGTGGGCGCCCGCGACGAAGACCCATCGCGCACAGGCTTTGCCCATCTGTTCGAACATCTGATGTTCGGCGGAACACCGGTGGTGCCCGACTACGATGCGGTGGTCAGCCGCGTGGGTGGCGAATCGAACGCCTCCACCTGCAACGACTTCACCAACTATTACCTTACAGTCCCTAACCGCTATCTGGAGACTGCTTTATGGCTCGAGTCGGATCGTATGCGCCAACTGGACTTCTCGAAGCGCAGCCTTGAGGTGCAGCAGTCGGTCGTCACCGAGGAATATCATTATCGCTATGTGAATCAGCCTTATGGTGACAAATGGATGCTGCTGCGTCCGCTCTGCTACAAGCGCCATCCCTACCGCTGGTGCACTATCGGCAGCGATATAAGGCATGTGCAGGATGCCACCATCGATGATGTGAAACATTTTTTCGGCCGCTACTACCGACCCAACAATGCCATCCTTTCGGTGGTGGGCGATGTCAAGGCCGAACAGGTGCTTCGTCTGGTGGAGAAGTGGTTTGGCGATATCCCTGCTGGCGATCCGGTGGAACACCACTTGCCGCAGGAACCTGAGCAGACCGAAGCCCGCCAACTGACAGTCAGCCGTCCTGTGCCAAGCAACGCTTTGACGCTGGGCTATGTGATGTGCGACCGTCTCAGTCCGGATTTCTGTGCCACCGATCTTATCAGCGACATCCTCTCTTCGGGCCGCTCGTCGCGTCTGTACAACGAGCTTGTCAAGCGGCAAGGCCTCTTCACCGAAGTCGACGCCTACATCACTGGCGATGCCGATAAGGGCCTTTTTGTTGTCGACGGGAAGTTGTGTCCCGATGTCTCCTTTGACCAGGCCCGCCAAGCCATCGAGCTGCAGTTGTCGAACCTCAGCGATCAGCCTCTCGAAGCTAGCGAACTGGAGAAGGTGGTCAACCGCTATGAGTCCACTTTCGCCTATTCGCAGTACAAGTCGCTCGATTGTGCTATGGCGCTATGCTACTATGAACGCTTGGGCCATCTGGAGTGGATCAACGATGAGCCGTTCCACTATCGTCAGACCACACCCGACGATATACGGCGCGTGGCCGGCTCCCTGTTCCGCCCCACCAAGCAATGTGCTCTCCATTATGAGGCCCAAGAGCCGATTCAGACCATATAATTCAGTTGTTAAACCACAATCTTCAAATCCGAGTAAATGTCCTCCAAGAAACCCAATATTTTTGTCCAGCTGCTCATGTTGCTCTGGTATGCCGTCAGCCAACCGCTGAAATGGCTTTTTAAGAAGGCATACACTTTTTTCTCGGGGCTCAACTACCACCGCATTGGAAGCAAGGTGGTTCATGGTGTGGGCAATTTTTTGCATTGGTTGATTTTTAGTGTGCTGCTTCCGAAACGTTATCGCAATATCACCAAAAAAGAGATATATCGTATCATTTTTAAGGCCGATACGCCAGCCGGCAAACGTTTCGATATCTGGCTGTTGATTATCATCGGACTCAATCTGGTGGTTATCATACTCGACAGCTTCGAGGCGCTCCATACCAATTTGCGATGGATTTTGAAAGGGTTGGAATGGATTTTCACGATCATCTTCACGTTCGAATACTACCTGCGTATCTACTGTCTGCAGCGTCCGTGGAAGTATGTCTTCTCTTTCTATGGCATCATCGACTTCCTTTCCATCTTCCCTGCCTACCTCAGTCTGCTCATTCCCGCCACCCAGACGCTGACGGTGCTTCGCGTGCTGCGTACATTGCGTATCTTCCGCATTTTTAACATGCAGCGTTTCCTGCTCGAAAGTTTCCACTTGCTCAACGCTTTGCGCCGCAGTGCTGCCAAGATTCTCATCTTCATGCTCTTCGTGTTTATCGCTTCCATCATACTTGGGTCTATAATTTACATGTTTGAGAGCAGTAAGAATCCTGCCTTGTCCAGTATTCCTACGGCCATCTATTGGGCGGTGGTGACCATCACCACAGTGGGTTACGGCGATATTACACCGATAACCCCTATGGGACAGTTCATATCCACGTTGGTCATGCTGCTAGGTTATGCTGTCATCGCCGTTCCCACGGGCATTGTGGTGAATGAAACCATCCAAGAATACAAGAACAACGGACAAACCGGCAGCGACGATGTGGTGCCGGAAGAATTTAATGAATACGAGGATCGTGTGGAACAGAAAGACGAAACTGTTATGAACGACCGTCCGGAAAACACTGCCGCTGATTCCCGTTTCTGTCCCCATTGCGGACATACGGAGAGCGATCCCGAGGCTCGCTATTGCCGTTACTGCGGTTCGCTGCTTTCCAAGAGCCAACCCAGCGGTTGGATCAACGATTTCTTCGCAGGCGATGATTCGGGCGAGGAATGATCCCCGCTTCCGTGGTCATCATATCATGCTTCCGCTATGAGCCTACAGGTCAAAAATAATCATCAGTGTATTGCTTTTTGCTAGATTTCTAACTTGTCCCATCATTTGAAAACTTTGAATTCGATTCCTGTCATGAAACACCATCTTATCTGCCCCAGCCTTTTGTTGTCGCTTTTGTTGCTGTCGTGCATGCGGTTGTCGGCGCAGTCCTACACCATCAGCGGTACCATTCGTGACGACGCCAGCAGCGAAACGCTTATCAGCGCTACGATTTATGACATGCTTTCGGGCAAGGGGACTCTGACCAATGCCCAAGGGCGATACTCGCTCACCCTCCCGCAAGGCGAGGTGCGCTTGCGCATCTCCTATGTGGGCTACCAACCATATTTCGACACCTTCCAACTGTCTGCCAATCGTGAATTGAATATTTCACTTACACCCAACCGCCAGTTGCAGACGGTCACCGTCACGGCCGACAGGGTCAGTTCGCACCGCTCGTCGCAGATGAGTGCTATCGACATCCCGGTCGAACATATCAAGTCGGTGCCCGTCCTCTTCGGTGAGACCGATGTGTTGAAAGCGTTGCAATTGCTGCCCGGTGTGCAGTCGGGTACCGAGGGTATGTCGGGTATCTACGTGCGTGGCGGCGGTCCCGACCAAAATCTGTTCCTGCTCGACGGTGTTCCACTCTACAATGTCAACCATTTGGGAGGCTTCTTTTCGGCATTTAATGCCGATGCCATCAAGAATGTCACGCTCTATAAGGGCAGTTTTCCGGCGCGTTTTGGGGGACGCCTCTCGTCGGTGCTCGACATCACTACCAACGATGGCAACGACAAGCGGCTGCATGGCAATGCCAGCATTGGTGTCATTGCGGCCAAGGTGAACTTTGAAGGGCCTATCTATAAGGACAAGACAACCTTCAATGTCAGTCTGCGCCGCACCTATTTCGACCTCCTGATGCAGCCTGCCATCATGGCCATTAGCACGCTCGAGGACATGGGTCGCACCAATCTGGGCTATTACTTCTATGACCTCAATGCGAAGGTGACACACCGTTTCAGCGAACGTAGCCGCCTCATTGCCAGCTGGTATTCTGGTGATGACCGCATCTATGCCCGCATGCGCTACGTTTACGATAATGGAGACGAGAGCGTCAAACTGGGCTACAATTGGGGCAATATGGTGGGCTCGCTGCGTTGGAACTACGAACTGACGCCGCGCCTTTTCATGAACGTCACCGGCGCCTATACCCGCTACCGCAACGAAATCAACACCACTTTTGAGGAAAACGAAGTCTACGACGGCGAGGTCAATTATTATAGTGCAACGATGTACTACAAGTCGGGCATTCGCGACATCACCGCCAAGGTCGATTTCGACTTCCAACCCAATCCGGACCATACGGTCAAGTTCGGTGGCGCTTGGGTCCATCACATCTTCCAGCCCGACATCACTGGCAACAAGATGGAATACAACGATGGTGATGACAATTTGAGATATGATACCGTTGTAGGTCAGAGCATCGTACATGCCAACGAGTTGACGGCTTTCATTGAGGACGACTGGAATGTTGGTGAGATGCTGAAAATCAATGCTGGCGTCAATGTCACGGGGTTTGCCGTCCAAGGCAAGTTCTACCCCTCGCTCCAACCGCGACTCAGCGGTCGGCTGATGCTCAGCGATGACCTTTCCGTCAAGGCGGGCTATAGCTACATGACCCAGTATATGCATCAGCTGTCCAACAGCTCTATCAGTCTTCCCAGCGACCTTTGGGTGCCTGTCACGGCGCGCATCGAACCCATGTATGCCCACCAATTGGCGGCCGGCGTGTTCTACAACTGGTCGGGAATAGCCGACTTTTCGGCAGAGTTGTACTACAAACGCATGAACAATATGCTGGAATACAAGGACGGCTCCAGCTTCTTCGGCCTTTCGGCCGGATGGGAGGACAAGGTGTGTATGGGTGACGGCTGGTCTTATGGTCTCGAACTGCTGGCACAGCGCACCATCGGCGACATCACCGGATGGGTGGGCTACACCTGGAGCCGTACCATGCGTCTCTTCGACCGTCCTGGCGAAACGCTCAACAACGGCGAACCGTTCCCTGCCAAGTACGACCGACGCCACGACATCTCCGTCATGGTCAGCTACAAACCCAACGAGGAATTTGATTGCAGCGCTACGTGGGTTTTCTCGACGGGCAATACCGGCACATTGGCCCTACAGGAATATGTTGATCCCTACGAAGGTGAGATTTCCTACGTCTCGTCGCGCAACAATTTCCGCATGCCGGCCTATCATCGACTTGATGTGGGCTTCAATTTCCACAAGCAGAAGAAACATGGCATCCGAACCTGGAGCCTGAGCGTGTACAACCTTTACAATCGCAAGAATCCCTTCCTGGTCTTTGAGCGTTTTGATACCGCCTCGATCGTCAACGGCGTCCACTATGGTTCTTCACTTGTCAAGCTCTCTCTCTTCCCCATCATTCCTTCTATATCCTATAGTTTCAAATTCTAAGAGACGAATCATTATTTTGTTTCAGTATGCAATTACAGAAAATGGTTACCCCGACAATAAAAATTTCACTTCTGGTGCTCATCGCATCATTGTTCTTCACTTCATGTGTCGAACCTATCGAATTCGATCCGGGCGATGTCAGTCCTTATCCGGTGCTTGTTTCGCGTCCTTGTGGCGATTCCACCGTCAGTGTCTACATCTCGAAAAGTCGTTTTTTCTTGGCCAATAGCAGCAATGTCCATGCTCTCGACGATGCCACAGTGACACTCATTGTCAACGGAGTCCCGTCAGCGGGCGTCTACGATGAAGGTGCCTGCAATGGCTATGGCGGATATCTTTTCCCGTTGCTTCCCCGTCCGGGCGACAGTTTGAGGATTGAGGCGTTGGTGCCGGGTTTTAGCGACAAGGTTAGCGCCGTTACCGCCATTCCGCAGCAGCCTTCGTTTGAGATTGTCGATTGTGTGGTCGATACAAATGTCCAAGAAAACTGGGGCAACATAAAAGCCAAAATCCGCTTCAAGGTGAACTGCAGCGGTCCCAACGAATACTATGCTGTACGCATTCTGAAAGCGTTCAGCGCTTCGGATACGCTAAATCTTGATGATTTGAATTTCATTGTCAACGACCCCATTGTCAACAACTCCAACTTTGAGGATGTTCTGGATGGTTACAACGGCAGTTTCTGGGATAGAGAGATGTTTTTCAGCAGCGAACTCTTCACCGGCGGCAGCCACGAGTTCACGGCTGTATTGGAATATTGGCAGGGATATTGGGAATCCTTCTCCTCCAACCCTTTTACGCTATACTTGGAGGTGCGTGCGCTTTCGCCCGAGCTGTATCGTTACATCCGAACCACGGGAGGCCCCAATTCTGAACTTGATGAACTGTTTGGCGAACCGGTGCAGGTCTTTTGTAACATCGACGGTGGTATCGGCATCTTCGGTGGCTACACCATCAAGCGGTCGGGTATGCCGGAAGTGCACTATGGACATGTCGATATGCCCGAGCAATACTACTATAAATCAACAAAAAAATGAGAATTCTTCTTACCGATTCGACCCATCCGGTGCTGCAGCAGAAGCTGGAAGCAGCAGGCCATCAGTGCCAGGTGCAAACCGATATGGACTACCACACGTTGCTTGGTCAGGTCGACCAATACGACGCCCTTGTGGTGCGTAGCAAAATTATTATCGACCGTCCTTTTCTGGATCGTGCTCGGCATCTGAAATGCATAGGACGTGTGGGTGCTGGCATGGAAACGATCGATGTGGACTACGCCGAAAGTCTGGGCATCCGCTGCCTCAATTCGCCCGAAGGCAACCGCGATGCAGTGGGTGAACACGCTGTGGGGCTGCTGCTGGCATTGGCCGATAAGATAGCCGCAGCCGACAAGGAGGTGCGACAGGGCTTATGGCGTCGTGAAGCCAACCGCGGATTCGAAATCAAGGGTCGCACCGTGGGCATCATCGGCTTCGGCAACATGGGTGCGGCTTTTGCACAGCGCTTGCAGGGTTTCGAATGCAACATCGTGGCCTACGACAAATACAAGCCGTCTGGATATGCCCCTGCCTATGTGCACGAAGTGTCGCTCTCCGATCTGCAGCAGCAGGCGGATATTGTTAGCCTCCATGTGCCGCTGACCGACGAGACGCACTATATGGTTGACAGTCAGTTTCTTGACGCTTTCTCAAAGCCATTCTGCCTTGTCAACACATCTCGTGGCGCTGTGGTGCACACGGCCGATTTGGTCGAGGCCATGCGACAGGAACAGGTACTGGGTGCGGCTCTCGATGTCATCGAGTACGAGGATATGAGCAAGGACGGACTGGACCTGAATACGCTTCCCGACGACTTCCGATACCTCCTCGGCTCGCCGCGCTGTGTGCTTACGCCTCATGTGGCAGGATGGACCGTGGAGTCGAAATACAAACTGGCGTCGGTTTTGGCCGACAAAATTATAGCGGAATTGAATAACTGAATGTTGGTCAAAATAAAGTAACGGACAAAACGATGATTATTGTTGACGACTGTATCATATCTGACAATCTGGCTGATGTGTGCTTTTCGTGCGATCTGGCCAAATGCAAAGGTGCCTGTTGTGTCGAAGGCGACTGCGGTGCACCGCTCGATGCCGAAGAAATACCTGTTTTACAACGCATCTATCCTGATGTGAAGGCTTACATGAGCGTAGAGGGTATTGCCGCTGTCGAACAACAAGGGGTCTCTTCGCTAGATGTCGACAAACAGCCATGTACGCCGCTGGTCGACAACCGCGACTGTGCTTATGCTGTCCATGAACACGGACTCACCCTTTGTGCCATCGAGAAAGCTTGGCGCGACGGGAAAGTGGATTTTCAGAAACCCATTTCCTGCCATCTCTATCCTGTTCGTATCGAGGATTATGGCGAATTCAAGGCGGTCAACTACCACGAATGGGACATCTGTCGCTACGCCCTCGCCAAGGGTAGGGAAGAGGGGCGCCCTCTCTACCAGTATCTTAAAGAACCGCTTGTTCGTCGCTTTGGACAAGCGTGGTACGACGAACTTGTCGAACAATGCGAACAGCTGAAATCATAATGCTGAGGGATAAATCGGAACAAGAATCGTCTTCAGATGACATGCAATCTCGATTTGTCTGTATGCCGCATGTTTTGTATTTTTGCAGTTCGATAATGAATTGATTGAACTGTTTAGTGTATTGTATAAAAGAGATATATGAATAAAACTATCAAAAGAAAATATTGGGTTTGTTTCAGCATTATTGCTGTCATACTGCTGGTCGACCAAGCAGTGAAACTATGGATTAAGACTCATTTGGCCATTGGCGACGAGATTTCGCTCATCGGTGATTGGTGTAAGATCCATTTTGTGGAGAACGAGGGTATGGCTTTCGGGTTCTCTTTTGGTGGCACGTTTGGTAAACTGCTGCTTTCGCTCATTCGTCTGGCAGCCTCAGTCTTTATCATCATCCTCCTCAATCGGTTGATAAAGAAAAATGCTGGTTGGGTGATGCTGGTAAGTCTGTCGCTGATTTTTGTTGGTGCTGTCGGCAATTTGGTCGACTGCTGTTTCTATGGGATCTGCTTCTCGGAAAGCATCTTCGAACAGGTGGCTGTGCTTTTCCCCGAAGGGGGCGGCTACGGCAAGTTCCTCTTCGGAAAAGTGGTCGATATGTTCTATTTCCCTCTTTGTGAATGGACTTGGCCGTCGTGGATGCCTTGGCTTGGCGGACGTCATGCGGAGTTTTTCAATGCTATCTTCAATGTCGCCGATGCGGCTATTTGTGTCGGTGTAACTGGTCTTGTCATCGACCAGCTGTTCTTCGCAAAAAGTGACGACAAGGTGGACGAAGACTCGGAATCGTTGAACGAACAGACCACGATTTCTGAGAGAAACAGTTCTCCAGAAGTGGAATAACAGGCGGACCAAATGGCGCTTGCAAAAAAAATATTATTCCTTCAAATAATTGAAAATTATAAATTTCAATAGAACCTGGTTCGCTTCGCCAAAAAAATATTTTGTCAGTTTTGAAAAATGTTGTACTTTTGCAACCGAATTCAGTTGAATTGATGGCGTTGTAGCTCAGTTGGTAGAGCAGCGGACTGAAAATCCGTGTGTCACTGGTTCAATTCCAGTCAATGCCACTAGGGGAAGCACCAATGTGCTTCCCTTTCTTCTTTTTCGTACAACCAATCGACGTAGCAATACGTGACATATCAACAAGCATTATGAGTCTAGAAATTCAAATCAACAACGACATCAAGCAGGCAATGCTTAACAAAGAAAAGGACGTTTTGGAATCTTTGCGTGCCATCAAGTCGGCCATCTTGTTGCTCAAAACTGGCAAGGACGCTGTGAATGGCGAAGTCTCCGAGTCGGCCGAGATTGCAATGCTGCAGAAACTCGTCAAGCAGCGTCGCGAGGCTGCCGACATCTATGTCCAGCAAAACCGACAGGATCTTGCCGATGAGGAACTTTTCCAGGCCGGCATAATCGAACGCTATCTGCCCAAGCAGATGAGCCGCGAAGAGATTGAGGCGGCAGTCAAGGAGATTGTTGCCGAAGTGGGTGCCACGTCGCCCAAAGACATGGGCAAGGTGATGGGTCAGGCCTCCAAGCGTTTTGCCGGCAAGGCCGACAATCGTATGGTGTCCGAAATCGTCAAATCGCTTCTGCAAAACTAATCAAATCAAACTGCTTTTTCAAACTCTCAATAACCCCAATGCACACACTCCCCCTACAACTTCGTTTTAATGACGTCGACATGATGGGCCACGTCAATAATGCCGTCATCATGGAATTCTTCGACCTTGGGAAGTCCCACTATTTCGCCGATGCGGGTATCCCTGTTACGCCCGAAGAGGGCGATTTCTGCGTGATGATCGTCCATTTTGAAGTCGATTTCCAAAGCCAGATTCATTGGCATGACAATATAGCCGTCACTACCTGTGTGTCGCATTGGGGCAACAAGAGTCTTCAAGTTACCCAGCAGATTGTCAACACCGATTCCGGTCTGCCTTATGCCACCTGCCGTACCGTCATGTCGGGCTATTCGCGCAGCGCAGCCGCTAGTGCCGTCATTCCCGAGGATGTCAAACAGCGTGTCATCCGTTACGACCAATCGTCCAACTAGGGACTGAAGGGAAATTCGTTTTCTGTTTATATGCTGTTTCGTCCTAGCGAAACAATGTCCTTGCGAAAAAAGAGTATCACATTGTTCTCGGACCGATTATCCCAGCAGTACATCCATCGCCATCATCAGCACAAACCCTAGTGCGAAGCCGATGGTGGAGAGGTTTGTGTGGCTGCCTTGGGATGTTTCGGGTATCAGTTCCTCCACCACCACATACATCATGGCGCCAGCGGCGAATGCCAGCAAGTAGGGCAGTGCTACGCCAAGCGCGGAGGCCAGCAACAGTATGGCCACCGAACCGATAGGTTCCACAGCGCCACTCAACGACCCTATCAGAAACGAACGCCACCGGGAGTTGCCCTCGGCATGCATGGGCATGGAAATGATGGCTCCTTCTGGGATGTTCTGTATCGCGATGCCGACCGAAACGGCCAAAGCGGCTGTAAGCGTCAGCCCATGTCCTTCTCCGGCAAAGACTACACCCACGGCCATACCTTCTGGCAGGTTGTGGATGGTGACGGCCAGAGCCAGCATGGCGGTTCGCGACAGTCGGCTTCGCGGGCCTTCGGCTTTGGAAGCTCCCAGATGCAAGTGGGGCGTCAGTTCGTCAATCAATAGTAGGAATCCCATGCCCGCCAAAAAACCGATGGCGGCGGGACCGATACGCTCGCCGCTCATCGTTATGGATGGAATCAGCAGCGACCACACACTGGCAGCAACCATAACGCCGCTGGCAAAACCCAACATGGATTTCTGTAGCCGGTCCGGTATCTCGTTGCGCATCAGAAATACACATGCCGAACCTAGTACGGTTCCGGCAAAAGGTATTAATATTCCGATAATTACGGCATTCATAATTGTGATGTTTTCAGATGCAAAAATACTTATTCCCGTGCTATCGGACAATCCCTATTTTTAGCGAATTATGGTGCGTCGGCAGCAATTGTTGTTGTGGTATCGGTGCCGTTACGCTTTGCAGCAGGTGTCTGTTTTCGATGCAGATACGGTGTCTATCCAATGGCCAGAAGCAGGTGATAGATGCCAATGCCCAGATAGTTGCCCAGCATGTAGCCCAACAGGCCTATTGTGATGCCCAGCACCACAATATCCTTATTGTTCAGCAAGGCTGCCGCCAGTGGTACAAAAGGCGGCGAATTGACCAGCGCCACGCTGCATACCATCACCGAGTCGCCGTCAATCTTCAGCATCTTGGCGAAGAGGATCTGCAGCACTAGCGAACCTGCAATGATGAATCCCAGATAATAGAGTATCGGCAAGCTGCCGGCGATGTCCATTTCGCGCACATTGCATGCCGTGGCTATTGCAAGACAGAAGACGTAGACGCAGTACAGTCCGAGGTCGAACGACTGCTGCTGTCGTTTCATGGGGGGCAGGAATGATGCCGCTATGGCCAATGTGGTGAGCAGAAGTATCAATACGGTCATATTAGGACTGCCGTCTTTCGATGTCAGCAGCGACACTGCATACGAAATGGTGGCAATGGCCAGGGTCAGCGCAATGGCCAACAATGTTGTCTTGAGGTGTTCTTTGTCGAAAGGACGGACCTTCTCGGTCGATGCGGTTCCGTTCTGTTGTTTTTCGGCGTTTTTTTCGGTCGCAACTTTGGCGGCCGGCAGCAATTTTCGGAATACCACCTTGCCGAACAGGATGACGAAAACAAGGTAAAGCCCTGTCACTATCAGGTCATAGCTGGTGATGTAAAGGTAGGTCTGGTCGGGCATGCCGACGGCTTGCTTGATGGCGCCCATGTTGGGTATGCCACCAGTGTAGATGCCGGTGGCTACGGCACATACCTGTGCGAAGCCTTGGCTGTCGTTATAACCTGGGCGGAAGACATAATAACCCGCCAGCGTCACCAGAAGCACCGACAAAAGACCGGAGAGGAATACCTTGAAGGCTTTCCCGACTTGCCAGCCTTGCATGTCGCAACCCATCAGCATCAAGGGGATGGCCAAGGGAACGGCGATGTTGCTGAACAGGGTGTTTGTGTCGAGGTCGACATTGAAAATCCCATTGTTGCTGGGAAGCAGGTTGGCCACCGCCAGTCCGATGATGTACAGTACCGACATCGGACTCACCTTTTCAATCCATGTCCAGCGTTTGGCCAGCTGCATCACAAGCAGTGGTACGCCGATCAAGTAGATTATGGTTATCACTGTGTTCATTGGGGCGACTTGGTTATAAGGAATCCATTAGGGTTGGTTTGTAGGAATGGTGGTGGGTCATCCTTCTTTTACGCTGCGCTTTTTTGAAGGTTTCTTGCAGGCTTCCAGTTCTTCGGCAAGGTATTGTCCCGTGAAGTTATCTTTCTCTTTGGCCAGCGCTTCGGGCGTACCGTTGAAGACGATTTCGCCTCCTTTCACGCCGCCGTCGGGTCCGATGTCGATGATCCAGTCGGCCACCTTTATGACGTCCATGTTGTGCTCGATGACCAATACGGTGTTGCCTTTGTCCACCAGTTTTTGCAGCACTTCCAGCAGCACGCGGATGTCCTCGAAATGCAGTCCAGTGGTGGGCTCGTCGAGGATGTAGAGGGTGTTGCCGGTGTCCACCTTCGACAGTTCGGTGGCCAGTTTGATGCGCTGTGCCTCGCCGCCGCTCAGGGTGGTCGATGCCTGTCCGAGGGTGATGTATCCCAGTCCCACGTCTTTCACGGCTTGCAGTTTGCGTGCAATCTTCGGATAGGGGTCGAAGAATTCCACGGCTTCATTGATGGTCATCTCCAGTACGTCGGCAATGGATTTGCCTTTGTAGCGTATCTCAAGGGTTTCGCGGTTGTAGCGCTTGCCGTTGCACACTTCGCAGTTGATATACACGTCGGGCAGAAAATTCATCTCGATGGTGCGCACACCGGCACCCTTGCAGGTGTCGCAGCGTCCGCCGCTGACGTTGAACGAGAAGCGTCCGGGTTTGTAACCCCTGATTTTGGCACTGGGCAGTTGTGCGAAGAGCTGTCTGATTTCATCGAAGACGCCCACATAAGTGGCGGGATTGGAACGGGGGGTGCGACCAATGGGGCTTTGGTCTATTTCGATGACTTTGTCGATATGTTCTATTCCCTTGATGTTGCGATAGGGCAGGGGCCTTTTCTGGGCGTGGTAGAAGTGCTGGTTCAGAATGGGATGCAGCGTTTCGTTGATCAGCGACGATTTGCCGCTGCCGCTAACGCCGGTGACGCAGACAAAAAGTCCCAGCGGGATGTCGAGGGTCACATCTTTCAAGTTGTTGCCCGTGGCGCCTTCCAGCACAATGTGTTTGTGCCCTTTGATGCTGCGCCGCTTGGGCAGCTCAATGTCGCGCACACGATTCAGGTAGTCGCAGGTGAGGCTGTGGTGCTTCAGGAACTCCTTCTGGGTTCCGGCAGCCACCACCTTGCCGCCGCGCACTCCGGCGCCCGGTCCGATGTCGATGACGTAGTCGGCGCTCAGAATCATGTCGCGGTCGTGTTCCACCACGATGACCGAATTGCCCAGGTCGCGCAGTTCTTTCAGTGCGTCAATCAGACGTCGGTTGTCGCGCTGGTGCAATCCGATGGAGGGTTCGTCGAGAATATAGAGCACGTTCACCAGCTTGGCGCCTATCTGTGTGGCCAGACGGATGCGTTGGCTTTCGCCGCCGCTCAACGACTTGGAACTGCGGTTGAGCGATAGGTAGCCTACGCCTACATCCAGCAGGAATTTGGTGCGGGTTTGTATTTCGCGCAGAATCTCATGGGCCACTTCGCGTCGGTTGGGTTCCATGCGTTCTTCCAGTCCGCTGATCCATGTGTATAGTTCGGTCAGGTTCATCTCAGCCACCTCACCGATGTTCTTGCCGTCAATCATGAAGCAGAGCGACTCCTGTTTCAGCCGTCGTCCGTGGCATTCGGGGCAGGTCACGTTGTTCATGAAACTGTTGGCCCATTTCTGCAGCGAAGCGGGCTGGTCTTCCAAGCTCAGCTCGTTGATGTAGTTTACGATGCCTGGAAATCCGCCGCGGTAGCCGCTCTCGGCGCCCATGTCGATTCCCATATAGTCGCTGGTGCCGTAGAGGATGACGTTCATCACCTCCTCATTGAGTTTCTCTATCGGGTCGTCGATGCTGAAATGATAGGTGCGTCCCAAGTTCTCCAGCTGCCGGTAAAGGTAGTTGGTGGGCGAATATTTGCCAAGTACATCGATGCCGCCGTCGCGGATGCTTTTGGTGGGGTCGGGAATGATTTTTTTCAGGTCGATTTCGGTGATTTCGCCCAGACCGTTGCACTTGGGGCAGGCGCCATAGGGCGAGTTGAACGAGAAGGTGTTGGGCTCCGGTTCGGGATAGGAGATGCCAGTGTCGGGGTCCATCAGCATGCGGCTGAAATAGTGTGGGTTGGGGTTCTCGATATCGTTTTCGAGCAGCATTAGCATGCCTTTGCCTTGTCGGAAAGCGGTTTTCACGGCCTCTTCCAGCCTGCGTTCGTTTTTCTGGTTCACGCGTACGCGGTCTATCACCAGTTCTATGTCGTGGGTCTTGTAGCGGTCCACCTGCATATTGTATGTCAACTCACGTATCTCTCCGTCCACCCTCACGCGCAGGTATCCTTTCTTTGCCACCTGTTGAAACAGTTCGCGGTAGTGTCCCTTGCGGCTTCGCACCAGTGGAGCCAGTACCAGTATATCGCGGTCGGCATACTCGTTGCGGATAATCTCCAGTATCTGGCTGTCGCTGTATTTGACCATCTTTTTGCCGCTCACATGCGAATAGGCGTCGGCGGTGCGTGCAAACAGCAGTCGCACAAAATCGTAGATTTCTGTGACGGTGCCTACTGTCGAACGGGGGTTCTTGTTGGTGGTTTTCTGTTCGATGGAGATGACGGGGCTCAGGCCGTTGATGCTGTCCACGTCCGGGCGCTCCATGTTGCCGATGAAGTGACGTGCGTAAGCGGAGAAAGTCTCCATGTAGCGTCGCTGCCCTTCGGCGTAGATGGTGTCGAATGCCAGCGATGATTTGCCGCTACCGCTCAGTCCGGTGAAAACCACCAGCTGGTTGCGGGGCAGGTCGATGTCTATGTTCTGCAGGTTGTGCTCGCGAGCACCTAATATTTCGAGTTTATCGTTCAAAGCAGTGGAAGATTGGAATGGATGGAGTGAAAGGGTCTTGAAGGAGGGTGCATTGGGAATGCCTTATGGGTCACACCGTTAGAAGCGGGTGACATATTCCGTGCTGCGGTCCTTGTCGGTGAGTATGTGGCTGAGGAGGGTGCCTTTGTCGGTAGGCAGTTTGACGGTGTAGGTGGCGCCCTTCTTGTTGGTCAGTTTGTCGGTGGTGATCCAAGGATTCATTTCGCGTAGCATTTTGTAGGTGGTCCCGTTGCTCTTGGCAAAGTTGTAGAGGTCCACATTCTGTCCGCTCAATGTGGCGGTGCGGTAGGGAACGGAAGGATAGAGGTCGCAATGGCGAAGGTAGAATCCGTAGTCCTGTGGATGTTGCATGATTTGTTTCAGCGCTAGGATGCGGAAGATGTAGCGCGAAGTCTCGGTGTTCAGTCGGGTCTCGTAGTATGACTTGACGTCCTGTTTGTTCATGTTGCGTGACAGCCCGCCTTCACCGCAGTTGTATGCTGCCGCTGCCGCCGTCCAGCTGCCCAGCGAATTGCGCAGCTGCTTCAGGAATTTGCAGGCCGCTTCGGTCGAGGCCTCCAAGTTGTTGCGCATGTCTATCTCGTCGGTCACCTCCAGTCCGTAGTGTTGTCCGGTGGCTTTCATGAACTGCCAGAAGCCCTGGGCTTTGGCAGGCGAAGTGGCATTGGTGAGGCCGCTTTCAGCAACACACAGGTATTTGAAGTCGGCTGGGATGCCGTTTTTCTTCAAGATGGGTTCGATGATGGGGAAGTATCTGTTGGCGCGCTTCATATAGAGCATGGTGCTCGTATGGCCGAAGGTGTTGGCGATGATTTCGCGGTCGAGCGATTCGCGGACATAGTAAACGTCCATCGGGACGGCTTCGCCGGCGAAGGCGATGCTGTCGGGCAGGGGCGGGGTGTAAAGGCGTTGCACGGCACCATTTTTTGCCATGTTTTTCTCTTTGTCGGCTGTCGAATCGCTCCGGGTGGCGAAGATGAAAATGTTCGACAGCAGCACCACGCCAATCAGCGCGATGGCCAGGGTGTTCTGTTGTTTGAAGATTTTCATTGGTCGGTGTCAGGGTTGTTGGATTATCTTGTCTGCAATGTCTTTGGCCACGGCGCGTTTGCTTTTCAGAGTGCCGGGTGTCACATTGCCTTGGCGATCGATGATGGTCACCTTGTTGGTGTCGTATCCGAATCCGGCGCCGGCATCGTGAAGCGAATTGAGGACGATGAAATCCAGATTCTTCTTGGTCAGTTTCTTCTGGGCGTTTTCCAATTCGTTGTCGGTTTCGAGGGCAAAGCCTACCAGAAGCTGTCCCGCTTGTTTCATGGCGCCCAATGTGGCCAGTATGTCGGGATTTTGGACCAGTTGAAGGGTCATGCCGTCGTGGTCGTTCTGTTTTTTGATTTTGTGGTCGGCCTGGTGTTCGGGACGGAAATCGGCCACAGCTGCGGTGAGGATAGCTGCTTGGCACGACGGGAATCGGCTGGTGGCGGCGTCGTACATCTCGCAAGCCGAGAGTACGTCGATGCGTTCAATGTTGGGATGCTGGGTGGTGAGGTGGGTGGGACCGGCGACCAGATGCACCTGTGCGCCCCGTTCGGCCAGTTCTTCGGCCAGGGCGAAACCCATCTTTCCGGTCGAGAAATTGCCGATGAAACGTACTGAGTCGATTTTCTCATACGTGGGTCCGGCAGTGATAAGGATTTGTTTGCCATGAAAATCCTGCTCAACCTGCAACTGTTTCACCATTTGTGCCACGATGTTCTCGGGCTCCGCCATGCGGCCGTCGCCTGTAGTGCCGCAGGCTAGCTGACCGGAGGTGCTGTCGACAAAGTGGACGCCGTCAGCCCGCAGACGGTCGGCATTGCGTCGGTAGGCGGGCGATTTCAGCATCTGGGTGTTCATGGCGGGGCAGACAAAAAGCGGCTTGCGAAACGACAGCAACAGGGTGGAAAGTGCGTCGTCGGCAATGCCGTTGGCCATCTTGCCAATAATGTTGGCGGTGGCAGGTGCCAGAACTAGGGCGTCACCCCAGTCCTTAAGCGATATGTGTTCGGTGCTGTGGGGGTTGCTGCGGTCGAAGAGCTGGCTGTAGACGCGGTGTTGCGACACCGTCTCGAGTGTCAGCTCGGTGACAAACTGCAACGCATGCTCGGTGACAGCACATGTCACCTCAGCGCCGGCTTTCACCAGCAGCCTGACCAGCAGGGGCGCCTTGTAGGCAGCTATGCCTCCACTGACACCTACTATGATGCGTTTGCCGCGCAGCGGCTCAGACATTTCGTCCATGGCTTACTGCTTCTCGGCGGTGGTTTCGGCGATGGTTTCGTTCTCCAAAGCCTCCAGGTGCTGCATGTTCTGGTCTTCCTTGGCGGGATTGCGGTAGTAGAGTTCGTCGTTGAGGTATTCCTGTGTGGCCATCAGCGTGGGTTTGGGCATCTGCTCGTAGTGACGGACCACCTCGATTTGCTCACGGTTCTCGTAGATTTCGTCCATCGTGTCGATATTCGACGAGAATTCTTCGATTTTCTTGTGCAATTCGCGTTTCATGTCGCTTGCAATCTGATTGGCACGCTTCGAGAGCAGCGCTACAGTTTCATAGATGTTATCGGTACCTTTGCTGAATTGGGCGGTGTCGCGTGTGATGGTGGTGTTGGCGGCGCGATTCTTCTTTACTTCCATTGTTCTATGTTGGGTTTGAAATTAATTGTTTTATGATTTGTTTTTTGTTTCAGGATGGAACCTATCAGGGTTTCGTTTGTTTTTCCAATTGGTTGATGGCTTCTTTGCACTTGGTGTAGATGGTTTGGCATTCGCTCATGTACTTGGAGTTCTGGAAGGTGGCGGCAAATTTTTCGAAGTTGCCGGTGACTTGCTGCAGGCGTTCCTTCATCTTGTCTTCGCGGCTGTTGATGGCGTATTCGTAGCCGGACTTGATGATGTAGTACATGGCGTCTTCGCGGAAAGGCGATTCGGGGTAGTTGCTAAGGAAACTGGTCAGCGCGACCACGGCGGCGCGGTACGATTCGGTGGTGTAGTATCCAAGCGCTATCTCATAGTCCTTCTGCATCAGCTTGTAACGCATTTCGTCCAGATAGTTGTTCACTTCGGGAATATGGACGCTTTGGGGATAGCGTTCTGCAAACTGCTCGAATTCGCTGATGGCATCCTTGGTCATGGTCTGGTCCAGCGAGTAGCTGGGCGATTCCATATACTGGCTATAGGCCGAAAGGTATGCGGCCTCTTCGGCGTGGGGGCTGTAGGGGAAACGTTTGGTGAACGATTTGAACTGGTAGGCGGCAGTGTAGTAGTGGCCGGTCTCCATCAGACTCTTGCCATAGTACCATGCCACATCTTCGGCATGTTCGCGACCGCGGTAGTTGAGCGCCAGATTTTCAAACAGGTCGCGGGCGCGGTGGTACTGTCCTTCGTTGTAATAACGCATCGCTGCCTCGTATTTTGCTTCATAATCGGTACTCTTGAGCAGTTTTTCATAGCCTCCACAACTGCTTAATGCGGTGAGGGCCAGTATTGTGAGTAAAAAAATGGTCAGTCTTTTCATGGCGTGCAAAATTACGAACTTTTTTTTGTTCGTGAGCGTTTATTTTCAATAATTTCTATTTTTCTGATGTCTTATAACGAGAGGATGTTTTTTTTATTGTGTTTTTTTGTCACGATTCGACCAAGTCGTCAAGACCAATGAAAAATAAAATTTTACAGAATCAAAAAATTGTGTATTTTTGTTCTTTAATTAAAAACAAATATATGGACACGATTTTAGTCTTAGACTTTGGTTCTCAATACACTCAACTGATTGCGCGAAAGGTGCGCGAACTCAATATTTACTGCGAAATTCATCCTTATAACAAGATTCCAGCCCTCACCAGCGATGTGAAGGGCGTTATTTTTTCAGGAAGCCCCTATTCCTGCAATGCGGCCGACGCTCCGGTGCCCGATATGAAGGACATTAAGGGCAAGCTGCCGTTGTTGGCGGTATGCTATGGCGCCCAGTATTTGGCCAAATGGGGCGGCGGAAGCGTCCAGCAGTCCAAAATTCGTGAATATGGACGTGCCAACCTGCAGTGGGTCGACACCTCGTCGCCGCTGATGAAGGATATTCCGCTTAACTCGCAGGTGTGGATGAGCCACGGCGACACCATCGAGCGCGTGCCAGACAACTACCGCTGCATCTGCTCGACTGACAATGTGAAATACGCCGGCTACCAGATTGAAGGCGAACAGACCTATGCCATCCAGTTCCACCCCGAGGTGCATCATTCGGTCGATGGCCTTACGCTGCTGCGTAATTTCGTGGTAGGCATCTGCCATTGTGACCAGAGCTGGACTCCCGATTCCTTTATCGAGATGACCGTCCGACAAATCCGTGAGCAGGTGGGCGACGACAAGGTGATTCTGGGTCTTTCGGGCGGTGTCGATTCTTCGGTGGCGGCTGTGCTGCTCAACAAGGCTATCGGACACAACCTCCATTGCATCTTTGTCGACAACGGTTTGCTGCGTAAGAATGAGTTCGAGGGCGTTCTGGAATCGTACAAGGACATGGGTCTGAACGTGAAGGGCGTCGATGCCAAACAACGCTTCTACGATGTGCTGGCGGGCGTCACCGACCCAGAGAAGAAACGCAAAGCCATCGGCAAGACTTTTATCGATGTGTTTGACGACGCCTCCAAGGGGGTCACCGATGCCAAATGGTTGGCGCAGGGTACCATCTATCCCGACGTCATCGAGTCGAGTTCGGTGAAGGGCCCTTCGCAGACCATCAAGTCGCACCACAACGTGGGCGGTCTGCCCGACTACATGAAGCTGAAACTCGTCGAACCGCTACGCAGCCTCTTCAAAGACGAGGTGCGCCGTGTGGGACGTCAGCTTGGTATCAAGCCGGAATTGATTGGCAGACATCCCTTCCCGGGTCCGGGACTGGCCATCCGCATATTGAGCGATGTGACGCCCGAAAAGGTTCGCATTCTTCAAGAAGTCGACGATATCTTCATTCGCGGACTGCGCGACAATGACCTTTACGACAAGGTCTGGCAGGCGGGAGCCATGCTGCTGCCAGTCCAGTCGGTGGGCGTGATGGGCGATGAACGTACCTATGAGAGCGTGGTTGCCCTGCGCGCTGTCGAATCGGTCGACGGCATGACGGCCGACTGGTCGCATCTGCCTTACGATTTTCTGGCGCGTGTGTCCAACGACATCATCAACCGCGTCAAGGGTGTCAACCGCGTCGTTTATGATATCAGCTCCAAACCGCCGGCAACCATCGAGTGGGAATAAGCCAACTCTGGTTGTAAAATTGTTGACTGTTAATCCGAATATAAACTAAAAACCATTTGACGATGAGAAAACTGCTATTTGTCGTGATGCTCTTTCTTTTTGGCATTGCCTCAGCACAAGGTACACAGACTGTGGCTGTAAAAGTGTCAAGTCAAATCCAACAAATCAATGGCAAGGATTATTATGTCCACGTCGTTGAGCAGGGACAGACGGTTTTCTCCATTGCTCGCGCCTATGGGTTGAAATACTATGATGCCGTCATCAAAAGCGACATCCACTTGCTCAAGGTGGGCGATACAGTGTGGCTTCCCAAGAATGAGAACAGCGTAGCAGCCGTTTCGGCAAAAGCTTCTGCCGCCACCGATCCCAACGGCGTCCGTTACATCCGTGTTGAAGCGGGTCAGACGCTTTATAGTATTGCCCGTGAATATGGAATTACTGTGAATAAGATTCTTGATGCGAACCCGTCGCTTCGCAACGACGTGCTCAAAGCGGGACAAATGATAAAGATTCCAGCTGGCATACGTCCTACGCGCGATGTGACCGAACTGGTGGCTCAAGACGAACAGCGTCAAGTTGAACAACGAGCCGCAGAAGCCAAAGCCGCCGAGGAGAAACGCTTGGCCGAACAGCGTGCCGCTGAAGAAAAGCGTCTGGCCGAACAGCGCGCTGCCGAAGAAAAGCGTGTGGCCGAACAGCGTGCAGCCGAAGAGAAACGTCTTGCGGAGCAACGCGCCGCTGAAGCTAAGGCTGCTGAGGAGAAACGTCTGGCCGAAGCTAAGGCCGCCGAAGAGAAACGCTTGGAAGAACTGCGTGCCGAGGAGAAACGCTTAGCTGAACAACGTGCTGCCGAAGAAAAGCGCATCGCTGAACAACGTGCCGCCGAGGAAAAACGCATTGCCGAGCTGAAGGCGGAGAGCGAGCGGGTGGCAAAACAGCGAGCCGAAGAAGAAAAACGCTTGGCGGATCTGAAGAAAGAGGAGGAACAACTCAGGAAGCAACAGGCAGCTGAAGAAAAACGATTGGAAGAAAAGCGAGCTGCCGAGGAAAAACGCCTGGCAGAACAAAAGGCTGCAGAGACCAAGGCTGCCGAGGAAAAACGCTTGGCGGAACAAAAGGCTGCTGAGACCAAGGCTGCCGAGGAAAAACGCTTGGCGGAACAAAAGGCTGCTGAGACCAAGGCTGCCGAGGAAAAACGCCTGGCAGAACAAAAGGCTGCTGAGGCCAAGGCGGCAGAGGAAAGACGCCTGGCAGAACAAAAGGCTGCTGAGGAAAAACGTCTGGCAGAACAGAAATCTGATGCTGTTACTGTTACGAGCGGCAATGATATTGATAAACTGACGGTCCAGCGCAAGGTGGTCAATCCCTATCCTTTCAGCGAGGTTCCTAACGATTTCCCGTTGCAACAGGCGCCTTATTTCAATTTCTCCACGGTATCCACCTATAACTATCAGGTGCGCGACTTGCAGAGCAAAGATCGTGTTTGCGTCTCGGTAGTCATGCCGCTCAATCTGGACAAAATCAGTGAAATCTCGACCTCGAAATTCGATATCGAACAACGGGGTAAGAAAGAATATAAGGTTTTTGAATTCATTCAGTTCTATGAAGGTATACTCATAGCGCTCGACGAATTGCAGCAACAAGGTTACAACGTGGTGGTCAATGTGGTCGACCTGTCGAGCGATAATGATGCCGACGTGGTGGAGGCGTTCTATTCGCACAATGTGGCCAATTCGGACTTCATCATTGCTTTGCTGGTCAAGAAACCTTTCGCCAAATTGGCCGAACTGGCAAAGAAACATCAAGTGTTCGTTATCAATCCCTTCTCGTCGCGTTCCGATGTGGTGAAGGACAATCCCTATGTGGTCAAGTATATGGCATCGGTCGAGGGTACGGTGAAAGGCATGCTCGACATCATGGCCTCCCGCTATCGCAATGGTCACCTCTATCTTGTGCATTCCAACAACAAAAACGCCAACAGCGAGGAACGACTTTTCTTCGACGAATTCCAACGCCAGCTGACCAACCGAAAAGACATCAGCTACACCTTCTTCGATTGGGCTGCTAACGCCAAACTGCTGTCGACACTGAAGACAACCAATGACAATGTGATCATCAGCCTCTACGATCAGGATAAGAATAAGAATACGGTCTACACCTCCACGTTGCTCAACCGGCTGGCTTCACAAAGCACCCATATCCCCGTGCTGATGACAACCAACAATATGCTGACCGCCTATCAGAACATCGACTTCGACCAGTTGCAGCACTTGAACTATACAACGGTGACGCTGGGCTATTTGGACTTTGACAACGCCAAACACAAGTCCTTCATCGATACCTACAAACACAAGTTCCACACCGAGCCGAATACGCTCTATGCCGGTGTGGCCCACGATATTATGCTGTATTTTGTCTCTGCTTTGTCTCAGAAAGGGGCCGAATTTTGGCGCAATCCGCAGGACTTCAAGTCTCCGGCGGGAATGCTCTTCCCCTTCAACCTCCGCCAGTCGTCATCTACTGGCGGCTACGAAAACCAAAGTCCTGACATCTATCAAATGGTCAATTATAAACTGTTACCGTTGTCGACTCATTGATTTGTGAATCGACATACGATAAACGCTATAAATTAAGAAAGAAATAAATAAATGGAATACCAAACGACAATAAAAACTCCATTCACCCTCTCCGGTCCGGGATTGCATACGGGCAAGTATATCAAGGCCACGGTCAAACCTGCCGACTGTGGAACGGGTATCGTGCTGCGTCGCATCGACGTAAGCCCGGCTGTCGATATCCCGGCGCTGACCGACAATGTGTGTGCTACCAACCATGGCACTGTAGTCGGTATTGCCGACATGACGGTCTCCACCATCGAACACATGATGTCGGCATTCCATGGCTTGCATGTCGATAACGCTGTAGTTGAAGTCGATGGCCCCGAGGTGCCTATTCTCGACGGCAGCGCCCGCTATTGGGTGGAAGGCATTCGGCAATCGGGCCTTGAGGTCCAGCAGGGTGAGCGACGCTACTTTCAGCTCACCGAACGGGTGGAATGGACTGACCCCGAGTCGGGCATCGTGATGGTCGGTGAACCGGCTGACGGCTTTAGCGTCGATTCTCGTATCGAATTCCAGAGCGCCCTTATTGGCAGCCAATCTGCCACCTTCACTTCCTACGACCAGTACGTCGATGAGTTTTCCAAATGCCGCACCTTCGTCTTCCTCCACGAGGTGGAGATGCTCTTGGCACACAACCTGATCAAGGGCGGTGACCTTGACAATGCGCTTGTCTTTGTCGACAAGCCGCTTGGTGATAGCGAGAAAGAACGTTTGGCAAAAGTCTTCAACAAAGATCCGCAAAGCATACAGGAACACAATGGGGTGCTGAACACCATTGTGCCTTTCTTCCCCAACGAACCGGCCCGTCACAAGCTGCTCGACTTCCTTGGCGACATCTACTTGGTGGGTATGCCGGTCAAAGGCCATTTCATATTGAAGTGCCCTGGCCATCGTGCCAATGTGGCTCTGGCTTCGAAGGTCCGTGAAATGATGCTCCGCAATTTGAAATAATTAATTATAGTAATCAAATATATTTGTAATGGCTACACTCTACGATTTGCACCCCGAAGCTAAAATCGGGAACAACGTAAAGATCTGCAATTTCTCTACTATTTATGAGGATGTCGTCATAGGTGACGACACCTGGATCGGTCCCAATGTGACCATCTTCCCTGGCGCCCGTATCGGCAAGGGTTGCAAAATTTTCCCTGGAACGGTGATATCTGCTGTTCCGCAGGACTTGAAATTCAATGGCGAATACACTACCGTCGAAATAGGCGACAACAACGTCATACGTGAATGCTGCACCATCAATCGTGGCACTTCGGCTTCGGGCAAGACGGTGATTGGCAACAACAACTTGCTGATGGCTTATGTTCATGTGGCACACGATTGTGTGGTGGGCAACAACTGCGTCTTCGCCAACAACACCACGCTGGCCGGTCACATCATTGTGGGCGATTGGACGGTGCTGGGTGGTAAGACCGCCATTCTTCAGTTTGTTCATATCGGTTCGCATGTCATCACTATGGGCGGCTCGCTGGTCAACAAGGACATTCCTCCTTTCGTCAAAGCTGCACGCTATCCTATCTCCTTTGCCGGTGTCAACGCGCTGGGTCTGCAGCGTCGTGGCTTCTCCACCCAGTCCATCAACAACATTCAGGACATCTACCGCATCATTTATCAGAAGGGACTGAATGTCTCGCATGCTGTCGAGCTGATCAAGGAACAGTATGGCAATACCGACGAGGGTAAAATCGTCCTCAGCTTCATCGGCAGTGCCAATACGGGCCTGATGAAGGGCTACACCTATATGAGCAAGGGCCACGATCCCGAAGCCTGATTGCGACAGATTTTTCTTCGATTATCATCCATCCATTGCCTCCAATCCAGTTGTTGGGGACAATGGATGTTTTTATTAGGTGAGGATGCATTGTTGACGTAGGCGGTTTGTCTTGTATGCTTTCCTTGAAAGTGCCGCTTATGGTTGGCAGTCATCTGGTTGGTGCCAAAAAAGAAGAGGACACCATGAAGGGTGTCCTCTTCTTGTAGTGGTATGCGTGTGTCGTATTATTTGATGATGTCCACGCTACGTTTGATGAATTGCGTCAGGGCTTCGCCTTTCAGCAGACCGTTGCTCAGCAGGGCCAGGTCGGTGAGTTGGTGCACCAGTTGTTTCTGCTTGTCGGCATCGGCTTCGTTGAGCACTTGGCCAATCAGCGGGTGGTTGATGTTGACCACCAGGTTGTAGCTGTCGGGCATCTCGCCGTAGAAGCCCATGCCACCGCCGCTGGTCTGACTCATCTCTTTGTAGCGGCGCATGAATTCGTTCTGTGTGATGACCATCGGTTGGTCGTCGCTTTCCATGCTCTCCAGCATGACGGTGAATTTCTGTTTGTCCACTTCATTTTCGATGATGGGTTTCAGTTTGTCCTTCTCTTCCTGTGTCAGCTTCTCAGGAATGTTGTCGTCGTGGGCAATCAGTTTCTCGACGGTATCGCCGTCCACACGGACAAAACGGGTCTTCTCAATCTTTTGTTCCAGCAGGTTGATGTAGTGTGAGTTGAGCACCGAGTCCATTAGCAGTACATCGTAGCCCTTCTCTTTGGCTTTGGCAATGTATGCGTGCTGTTCTTCGGGGTCGGTGGCGTAGAGGTAGATGACGTTCTTGTCCTTGTCGGTCTGCAGTGCCTTGATTTTGTCGCGGTATTCGTCCAGTTTGAAGTATTGGCCTTCGGTGTTCTTGAGCAGCGCGAATTTCATGGCGCGTTCGCAGAATTTCTCCTCGGTCAGCATGCCGTATTCCACAAAAATCTTGATGTCGTCCCATTTCTCCTCCAGCAGGGTCTTGAAGGTGGAGCCGTTCTCCTCTTTCTTCTCCTCCAGTTCGGCTTTCGACATCTCTTCCAGTTTGTCGGCCACTTTCTTGCTGATATGCTGGGCTATTTTCTTCACGTTACTGTCGCTTTGCAGGTAGCTGCGGCTGACGTTGAGCGGGATGTCGGGGCTGTCGAGTACGCCGTGGAGCAGCATCAGGTATTCGGGTACCACGCCTTCCACGCTGTCGGTGACGAACACTTGGTTACAGTAGAGCTGTATCTTGTTGCGGTTAGGGTCGATGGTTTTGCGCACCTTGGGGAAGTAGAGGATACCTGTCAGGTTGAAGGGGTAGTCCACATTCAGATGGATCTGGAACAGGGGGTCCTCAAAATTCATCGGGTACAGCTCGTGGTAGAATTTCTTGTAGTCCTCGTCGGTCAGGTCGGCAGGTTTCTTGCGCCAGGCTGGGTCGGTGTCGTTGATGATGCGGGGTTGTTTTTTCTCCACGCGCTTGGGCTGTTTCTTTTTGCCACCATTGCCGTCGTCCACTTCGGTGAATTCGGTCTCGCTGTCCACCCAGGTGCTTTCCTCACCAAAACGGATGGCCACGGGCATGAAGCGGCAGTATTTCTTAAGCAGCTCAAGGATGCGGTGTTCTTCGAGGAACTCCTTGCAGTCGTCGGCAATGTGCAGGATGATGTCGGTGCCACGTTCTTTGCGCTTGCCCTCTTTCATCTCGAATTCGGGGCTGCCGTCGCAGCTCCAGTGCATGGCAGGTGCGTCCTTGTACGACTTGGTGTCAATCTCCACCTTGTCGGCCACCATAAAGGCCGAGTAGAATCCCAAGCCGAAATGGCCGATCAGATTCTCCTGAACATCCTTGTATTTGTCCAAAAAGTCGTTGGCGCCCGAGAAAGCGATTTGGTTGATGTATTTGTCAATCTCCTCTTGTGTCATGCCAATACCGTGGTCGCTGATGATGAGTTTCTTTTTGTCTATCTTCACTTCCACGGTCAGGTCGCCCAGTTCGCCTTGGAATTCGCCGCGCGAAGAGAGCGCTTTCAGTTTTTGTGTGGCATCGATGGCGTTGGAGATTAGCTCGCGAAGAAAAATTTCATGGTCCGAATAGAGGAACTTCTTGATTACCGGGAAAATGTTCTCGGTCTGTACGTTCAAATTACCTTGCATAATATATTTTTTTTAATTTATTTCCATTTTGAATTGACAGAACTATACTTTCAAATTTCATTCCAAATGCCAGTGGCATGACATTTTGGCATATATTCGTAGTCTGTTATATACAATATGTATGGTGGTTTTACGTTACGACTTTTAAACAGAATGTTATGAAACGATTGGTATCTTTGTTGGTAATGGCGGTGCTGCTGGGCATGGGCAGCACGGCTGTTGCCCAGACGACGTTGAAAAACTATATGTGCAAAAAGTGCGCTACGGTGGTAAAGAGTGGCAGCACCCCGAGTTCGTATGGCTGTCCTGCAGGCAATTCGCATAGCTGGAACAATCTGGGTCAGGTCGGCACTCGGAATTATCTCTGCAAGAAGTGCGGAACACACGTCGAGAGTCGCTCCACCCCCTCTTCATACGGCTGCCCCGCCGGCAATTCGCATAGCTGGAACAATTTGGGAGAGATGGGTGACATCGCTTACATGTGCAAGAAATGTGGTCTGGCCATCTATTCGCAACGAACGCCTTCTTCCTACGGATGTCCAGCAGGCAATTCCCATTCCTGGTCACGACTCAGCCGTTAATATAGTTTATGGAGGATTTTGCAGCGATAGATTTTGAGACGGCCAACGGATGCCGCAGCAGCGTCTGCAGCGTGGGTGTTGTAGTGGTGCGCCAAGGTAGGGTGGTGGACTCTTTTTACAGTCTCATCCAGCCTGAGCCGAACTACTATGCCTGGTTTTGTCAGCGTGTGCATGGCCTTTGTCATGACGACACGGATGATGCCGATGTTTTTCCTACGGTGTGGCACAAGATTGAACCGCTCATAGAGGGGTTGCCGCTGGTGGCCCATAACGCCATGTTCGACGAGGGTTGTCTGCGTGCGGTGATGCAGGTTTACCAGATGGATTGGCCTGACTATGAGTTTTACGACACCCTCTGGGCATCGCGTCGCAAGCTGCGGGGTTTGCCCAATCACCAGCTGCATACTGTTGCCGAGGCATGCGGCTACCATCTAGAAAACCATCATCACGCTTTGGCCGATGCGGAGGCTTGTGCGGCGATAGCGCTTAAAATTCTGTAGCGGCCTGCCTTCGTTTTTGGGGCATACAATTGGCAGATTCTTTAGTTGCTGAATTTTCCGACCTTTGAGACTGTGCGCAGAGATTGAAAGCTTGTCATATCATAGTTCGTTGAGTATCACGGACAAATCCTCGGTGAAGGCCATGAAGCGATCTTTGATACCTTCGAGCGAGGCGTCGGGGTAGTCGCGGTTGAAGCGCACCAGAGCCGTTTGTGGGAAGTTGAGAGCCATGTGTTCGAAGGGGAAGCGGATAATGGCGGGAGTGTTGAACCCAATGCCGAACTCCAGCAGTAACAGGCGCTCTTGGTGGTGCTCGCGCACAAAGTCGTGGTAGCGTTCGGCTTGGCGGTGCCAGCGGTCGTCTTCAACGAAGGTGTCGTCGCAACGGAGGTTGGGTGTCAGCAGTTCGCCGGTACGCGGATGGCGGGGTACGAGGCTGGTGGGTATGCGGCAGTCCTCGGTTGCGGCCATCGCTCTGAAGACCCAGTCTTTGCAGTAGATAAGTTCCTTGTCTGCGCCACTGCGGCTTTGCAGGTAGGCGTAGTCGCCCTGCGTGGCGAATATCCGGTTGCGAGCGAAGCCGCTCTGTTCAAACTGTCCGTCGGTATTGGTGGTCACCACGAACCACTCCTTCCCCTCCACAAGTGGCAGCAGGCTGCGATAAAGATCCGTGCCACCTGTACGGAAACGTGAGAACCATATATGTCGTGCCCAATAGGCCCAACGCTCCTCTTCGGATGCGAAGGGATAGAAGGCTGATGTGTAGAGGTCTGTGAAACCATAGCGCTCAATCCACAGGGCGAACTCGCGTCGGAAATCCTCGCCGGCGTAGTCCAGACCCGCGGCGGTGCTCAAGCCGCTGCCGGCACCTATAACGATGGCGTCTGACTCCGCAATCAGCTTGCGAAGGGCATCAACGCGTTGCGAGAAGTTCTCGGTAGATGTCATTGTCGATGTCTTTGAAAACATTAAATACCACGATAAAACTCTTGTCTTTAAACGCGTAGCCTTTAACTGTTTCGATGGCGATTTCTGCTGCGCGGCGGTTGGGGAAGTGAAATTCGCCCGTGGAGATGCAGCAGAAGGCGATGCTGCGACAGCCGTTGGCTTCGGCAATGGCGAGGCAATTGCGATAGCAGTTGGCCAACTGTTCTTCCTGCTTCTTGGAGGGCACACCGTTGGAAATGATGGGGCCCACGGTGTGGATCACATATCGGCAAGGCAGGTTGTAAGCTTTGGTTATCAGAGTCTCAGTTGTGAAGGCATACCGATAGGTGGTGTCGTTGAAGGTGTATTCCTCATGCACAGGCGGGCACTCCGCACCGCTCATGGATTCAGCACATTCGGCGCGCAATTGCAGGCCGGCGGCACTATGGATGCAGTTGTCGATGCAGGCGTGCAACGGATGCCAGCATCCCATCATCTGACTGTTGGCGGCATTTACGATGGCATCGACGTTAAGCTGGGTAATGTCGCCCTGCCAGAGGAAAGGGGAGTGTTGCGCTGATGTGGCGATATCGTCCAACGTTACCACTCCTTTGTCTTGCAGTTGCGTCTGCAACTCGGCATCCTGCGCACGGAGGTATGTCTCGCTCAGCGGCTGCGGTTCCCATACATTCATGAGTGCTCGTAGCATCTGTTGCTTTTCGGCCAGTGTGGCTGGAATGTCGGCCTGTGTATGGTTCTGTTCCAGCAGGTGACGTATGCAGAAATCGATGTTTTCAAGCCTTTCCATAGTATTTCTCGCGGTCGGATACGATGTCGTGTAGATTGTCATAGGCCCAATCCATCAGTTGTTGCATGACGGGCATGAAGCCGCGGCCTCGTGCGGTCAAAGCGTACTCCACCCGCGGCGGCACCTCGGGGAAAACCTTGCGGCTGATGAGCCCGTCGGCCTCCAATCCGCGCAGGGTGCTGGTGAGCACCTTCTGCGAACAGTCGGGGTTGCGCTCGGCCAGGTCGCGAAATCGCAGGGGTTCCGCACTGCTATTCAATGTGTAGAGCACAGCCAGTGCCCACTTGCTGCTGAGTCGCACAAGCACGTTGCGGATGGGACATTCCGGGAAAACGGGGTCTTGTATAAAGTCTTTGCTTATCATGATATATTCGGTTCACTTGAGTTCGGAGATGCAAATATACATATATTATTTAATATACACGTGGACACATGAAAAGGATGTTTCGTTAAGTTGCGAATTGTCACGTTTTTATCATTATTTAATTTCTGGATAATTCGTAGCAATTCCTTTTTTTGCGGAAGAAAGATACTCTCTTTTTTTGCAAACAGGCAGGCGTTTTTTATCGGACTGCCTGTCGCGTGTGTTGTAGGTGCGGATGGGGTTTACCACACCAGCGGTTCGGTGAGAATGTTGCCGTCGGTCATGGGGCTGTCGGCCTCGGTGAAAGCGTTGGCTTTATACTGGATGCAGAGCATGGTGAGGTTCTCGCTTCCGGTGTTCTTCAGGGCGCGGCGACCGTCGGGACTCACTCGCACGATGGTGCCTTCGCTGACAGGAAACTGCTCGCCGTCCACCTGGTAGGTGCCTTCACCTCGGAGGATGATGTAGAGTTCTTCGTGTGTCTTGTGGGTGTGCAGGAAGCCACTATCCTGACCGGGCACGAGGGTTTGGAACGACAATTCGCTACCTGTGGCTCCCACGGCCTGGCCCACAAAGACCTTGCCTTGGATGATATTGGGACCCATCGGCAATTCGTGCTCGATAATCTGGTTGATATTTCCAACGTTGACTGCGGCATAGTTGCGTCCGCTCTTGATGTTTTCTATTGTTTTCATTTCTTTTTACTTTTAAATTTTTCGATTGCAAAAGTACAACCATCTTGTCATTCCTGCAAGAAGTTACTCTGGTGATAGTCACTTACCACGAGGTAACCTTTGCGCTAAAATGGATATACCGCTTGGGGCGTTTTATGATTATTTAACTTTTGGATTAAGCCAATACTGTCAGAAAAACCATTGTAATTCATCATTCCAGAACAAAAATCGCTCATTTTGAAACATTCAATAGTGTCTCCAAATGATCGAAATGATGGGGATTGGCGTTAAAAGGTGGACTTGAGCAAACGTCGTTATGTGAGGTGGCTGTTAAAGGATTGCCCTATTTGTCGGCGCTTAATTGCTGATGAATCGCCAGCTCTCCGTTTCCTGTAGATTTGTCGGATTGATTGGGTCTTGGACTTTGATGGGCTCTTGCCACCATGTATTTTCCAGGTGGTTCTTTTCGTAGTCGAAATAGACGGAGAGTGTGCATTTTACATTTACCGGATGACCAAACATACTGGCGGGTGTCCACTTGGGAAGCTGTTGCACCACTTTCACTGCTTGCTTGGCGCTACCCCGTCCGGGATCGTTGAGTGCCTTGGGCTCCAGAATGCTACCATTGGTATCGATGATGAAAGTGACGTAGATGTTGCCGATGATTCCGTTTCTCTTATAGTCGATATGTTTTTGGATGCATTCCCACAGTGCCTCGTTGCCTCCGGGAAATGAAGGGGCAATGTCGTATTTCCCTTCAAACAAAATGTTGGTGTCGGGCTCGATCTCATTTTGCGCCTGGGCGGTGGCTGTTGCACCGAACAGGAATGCAAAAATCATTCCGATGGATAAGAGTGCGTTTTTCATAGTGATAGTGGTTTGTTTGTAAGGGGTTCTGTTGGCTATTCGTGTGCACCTTCAAGTACAACAACAATCTCGCCTTTCACCTCTTTTGCTGCGAAGTGGCCGTGTACTTCGCGGAGGGTGCCACGGGCGGTTTCGGCGTGGAGTTTGCTGATTTCGCGGCTGACGCTGACCAGGCGTTCCTCACCCATCACCTCGATAAGTTGTTCCAGTAGTTTGACCAGTCGGAAGGGGCTCTCATAGATGACTATAGTACGGCTTTCGGTTGCTAGTCGTTGCAGGGCTGTTTGGCGTCCTTTCTTGTGGGGAAGGAAGCCTTCGAACATGAAGCGGTCGCAGGGCAGTCCGCTGTTTATCAGTGCTGGAACAAATGCTGTGGCGCCGGGAAGGCATTCTACGGCGATGTCTTCTTTCACGGCCTCGCGTACCAACAGGAATCCCGGGTCGCTGATGCCGGGGGTTCCGGCATCTGTGACAATGGCAATGCTCATTCCGCTGCGCAGTTTGTCGACCAGTCCTGTCACCACTTGGTGCTCGTTGAAGATGTGGTACGACTGCATGGGTGTCGTGATGCCATAGTGCTGCATCAGCACACGGCTGGTACGGGTGTCTTCGGCCAGTATCAGGTCGACAGATTTTAAAACCTCGACGCCACGAAAAGTCATGTCGCCGAGGTTTCCTACCGGTGTTGGTACCAGATATAGTTTTGAATTTTGAATTTCGAAGTTTGAGTTCATCTTACAATTCGTAATCCAAAATTGACGGATTATTCTTCCTCGAAATCGTCGGGGATTTCCATATCGTGGAAGACGTTGGTCACATCGTCATCCTCTTCCAGGATATTGATAACCTTCAGTACTTTGCGAATGGAATCTTCGTCGATGCTGCGGGTGGTGTTGGGGATGCGCTGCAGTTCGGCGCTCTCGCATTCGATGCCCATGGTTTCCAGCATCTTCACCATGTTGCCGAAGTCTTCGTAAGCGGTGTAGAGGGTCAGATATTCGTCATCGACTTCCATTTCTTCCAGACCACCGTCAATCAGTTCCATTTCCAGTTCTTCAACGTTCATTTCGGGTTTGCGGGGAATCACGAAGACGCCCTTGCGGGTGAAGAGGAAGCTGAGGCTGCCGTTGGTTTCAAGGGTGCCGCCGAATTTGTTCATGATGGATTTCACGTTGGCGACGGTGCGGTTGTTGTTGTCCGAAAGGGCCTCGATGAAGAGTGCGATGCCGTGGTTCACATGGCATTCGAAAGTGAGCTCCTGCATGGCGGCAGCATCCTTGTCGTTGGCCTTGTTGATGGCACGTTGCAGCGTGTCTTTTGGCATGTTGCAGCCGCGGGCGTTCTGCACGAGCAGACGCAGACGGGGGTTGCTGTCGGGGTCGGGACCGCCTTCGCGGACGGCGATAGATACTTGTTTCAAGATGTTCGAATACTGTTTGGAGCGCTTGGCATCTGCTGCGCCTTTGGCTCTCTTAATCTTTGACCATTTGTTGTGTCCTGACATGATAAATGATATTTAGTTGTTAATTGATTTTTTTCTTATAATCTGGTATGACTTTCCTATGATTGCTCCTGATTTTGAGTGGCGTTGATGCTGAATTTGATGTAGGTGATGGGTTTGCCCTCTTTCAGGAACATCGATTCATAGAAGGTCTGCACGGCGGTGGCCATGCCGCCATAGCCTGCGGCATATAGATCGGGGGTGTGATATTCGACCTTGTAGCCGGCGGGGGCGATGACCTCGTCCATGGTGTAGTCGTACAGTTCGCGCGAATCGGTCTTCAGATGAATGAAGCTGTCCGGTTTGAGCATCTGGCGGTAGTAGCCCAGAAAGCGTTCGCTGGTGAGTCGTTTCATGGGTTTCTTCGGTTGCGGGTCGGGGAAGGTTATCCATATCTCAGAGACCTCGTCGGGGCCGAAAAAGCGGTTGATCAGCTCGATGCGTGTGCGCAGGAACGCCACATTCTTCATCTGTTCCTCGTTGCTGGTCTTGGCTCCACGCCACATACGGGCGCCCTTGATGTCGACGCCGATGTAGTTGCGTTGGTTGTTTTCGCGGGCCAGTGCGATGGTGTATTCGCCCTTTCCGCATCCCAGCTCCAGTACGATTGGGTTGTCGTTGCCGAAGAATTCTTTCCAACGGCCACGCCATTCGAAAGGGTGCTCCTCCAGATACTCGAACGTCACCTGGAACAGGTTGGGGAAGGTCAGGTTCTCTGCAAATCTCGCTAACTTATGCTTCGCCATTTTACCATTGTTTTATGGTGATGTCCTCTTTGTACCACTCTTTGATGTGGTTGTATTTTGCTTCGGCTTCGGTACGGCTGGCAGCGCTGCCCATGCTCACGTAGTAGAGTCCGTTGCGGTTGATGATATAGGCGTCGCAGCCCTTGCTTTTCAGGCGCGTACACATCTTGTCCGCACTGCTCTTGTTGACAGAGAAGTGGGCAATGATGTCGAATCCCTGCTTGGAGCTGGTGGCCACATGTGAACGTATGGGGGCAGGTTTGGTTTCCTTGGCGGTGTTCTTGGCAGCCTTTTTGGCGGGAGCGGGTTGGTCGTTTTCTATCATCGACGGGTCGGGGGTCAGCTCGTCGGCGGGAACTATTTCGCTAAGCAAACGCTCCATGATTTCGTGATTCATCAGTTCAGTCATGATGACGGCGGTCTTCTGGCTGAGTTTGCTGCGTTTCATAACGTCGATGTTGGCCTCTCTGACGTAGTCCTGCTGGTTGAACAGCGACTCGCTGCAGAATTCGTTGTCGTCCAGCAGCGAGGTGAGACGGCTGTCGATATAGTCGCTGGCATGGTCGATGAAAAGGTCACGATTCTTGAGCTGGCCCAATTCTTTGAGGTATTGGGTGAAGTAATTGTCGAGGTTGTCGAGAATCAGGTCGCGCTGCTCGTCGAGCTCCACTTCCGAGAATTCCAGTCCATGGGAACTGAAGGTGAATTCGGTCTGGTTGCTTCGGGCGGCTTCGCGGTCGTAGTCGGCGGGGACAATCGGGAAGGATTGGGTCGAGGCGGCGTTGCCTTTCAGGAACTCGATGTTGGCGTGGTTAGCCACCCAGTCGCGTCCCTGGCTGTTGAAGAGGTAGCGGTCGATGACAGCGGCGCATGCCAGCAGCACAAGGAGCAGCAGAAGGATCCATAGCAAGGCTTTGCCGAAACCACCTTTTTTCTTCTTTTCTTTTTTGTGCTTTTTGGATTCGTGGTGTTTCGATTTCTTATCCTTTTCCTTTTCCTTTTTGTCCTTCTTCTTATGTTTGTCTTTTTTCTTGTCTTGGGTCGGGTCGCTCTTTGATTCGGCAATGGCGTCAAGTTGTTTGAGCGTGTTGTCGATGGATTTGTCTGTCTGAGCGTCGACAGCGCCAAAGGCGGTGGCAACGGGGGATTCGGTCTGGTTGGGCGTTGGAGCTTCGGCAGGTTCGGGCTCCGGTTCTACGACCGGCTCCGGTTCGGGTTCCGGCTCCGGTTCCACAACAGGCTCCGGTGCTGCTACAGGTTCCGGTTCCACAACGGGTTCTGCTACGACTTCAGGTTCCGGCTCCGGTTCCGGTTCTGGAACAGGTTCTGGTTCGGGTTCCACAATAGGTTCTGGTTCTGTTACAGGTTCTGGCTCCACCACAGGTTCCGGTTCTGGAATCGGTTCTGGTTCCACCACAGGTTTCGGTTCTGTGGCGGTTTCCATCCGCTGAGGAGTGGAGAATCCTGACATTAGGGAGATGCTTTGGACCGGTCCGTCTTGCAGGGGCTGTTCGAAAATGGCGAAAGGATCGCTTTCGTCAGCTGGGGTGTATTGTTTTACATTACTAACGGGTGACAAGTGGTGGCTGCCGCTTTGAATATTTTGACCTTCGGAGGCTTCGAAACGGTAGTTGCCATCTTGGCGGACAAGGGTGCCCAAATCGCTGAGCTGGATGCTTCCGTCGCTGTCGAACTTGGCGGACAGGGCGTCGCAGTAGTTTTTCCACAGCTGTTGTGCGGTGGCGAGGCCGACACATTCCTTGTCGGCGATGTATTGCACAAAATCGGGGGTCTCGCCGCCAGTGGCTTCAAGAACGATGGATCGGCAAGAAGGGTAGAATGTTGAAGATGAGTTGTCGAAATGGGCTTCCTGGTCGCGTGTGGCCAATGTTCCCACATTCGGTATTTGGATGGTTTTGCCTTGTTTCAGGTATGCAACCAAATAATCGGTAATGTTCATATTGTTTTTGAGTGATTTATTTCAGTTTCAACAGGTCTTCGGGGATGTCGATGGCGACACTCTCCTGGTCAGTTTCGCGAACGCTGATGCGGTAGCCGTTCTCCATCCAGCGCAGCTGTTCCAACGACTCGCTTTTTTCGAGCGGTGTTTGAGGCAGTTTCACCAGTGTCTGCAGCACTTCGCGGCGGAAAGCGTAGATGCCGATGTGCTTGTAGTAGTGCTGACGGCGCAGCCACATCTCTTTGGCGATGCCCCTCAAGTAGGGGATGGGCTGGCGGCTGAAATAGAGCGCATCGTTGTTCAGTCCGCAGACCACCTTGACGGCGTTGGTCGAGGTGAGCTCGGCAATTGTCTTGATGCGTTTTTTCAGTGTGGCTATCTGCACGGTGGGGTCTTCGAAGATTTCCACCACTTGTTTGATTTGTTTGGCGGCCACTTTAGGTTCGTCGCCCTGTATGTTGATGACCACGTCGTACTGCTCCACGTCGCTGCCCATTTTTTCCAGCACCTCGCCGCAGCGGTCGGTGCCGCTCTTATGGTGCTTGCCGGTCATGACGGCTTCGCCGCCAAAGGCAGTCACGGTGTCGAGGATGCGTTTGTCCTCGGTGGCGACGATGACACGGTCCACCAGTCCGGTGTTGCTGACGCCGTTCCAGACATGTTCGATCATCGGTTTGTCGTGTATCATTACCAGCGGTTTCCCGGGGAAACGGGTGGAATTGTAGCGAGCGGGGATAATGCCTAATACTTTCATGGTGTATGGTTTTATGGGTTAAAACAATCCGTTGAATTCTGCGTCAATTTTGTTGATAACCACGCCCAAATCCTCGCGGCTGTCGGCGAAGTTGAGTTCGTCGATATCGATCAGCAGCGATTTGCCGCGGTCGTAGCTCTCGAACCAGCGGTCGTAGCGGTCGTTGAGGTTGGTCAGATAGTCGAGGCGTATAGAACTCTCGTAGCTGCGTCCGCGCCGTTGGATCTGCTTGATGAGCGACGAGACGTCACCGCGCAGATAGATGAGCAGGTCGGGTGGCTGGATGAACGATTCCAGCAACTCGAAAACGGCGATGTAGTTGTCGTAGTCACGAGTGTTCATCAGGCCCATGGCCTGCAGGTTGGGAGCGAAGATATAGGCGTCCTCGTAGAGGGTCCGGTCCTGCACAAAGTCGCGGCCTGTCTGCTTCATGTCCAGAAGCTGTTTGTAGCGGGTATGAAGATAGTAGATTTGCAGGTTGAAGCTCCACCGGCGCATGTCCTCGTAAAAACTGTGGATATAGGGATTCTCATCCATCTTCTCCAGCAGCACATCGTATTGGTAATGTTTTGCCAATTTGTCCGTTAAGGTGGTTTTGCCAGATCCTATATTGCCTGCAATTGCTATATGCATAGATTTTTTTTGTTTTTCAGGATTATTGTAATAACAAGCCATTTTTTACGTCACTCCCAAGGGTATGAATACGATTATGTACTGATATCCAGAAGTGTATCGAAAAAATAGCGCTATTTTCTAAAAAGCAAATATACATCTTTTTTTTCATAAAACAAGTCAGGTGTCTGCTAATTTTTCGCAAACGTTTCACGTGAATCAAAAAAATGATGTACATTTGCAATTCAAAATAAATGCGCGTAAATATCTTAATTATTAAATTAAAATACTGATTATAATGTCTTTAATTAAGTCTATTTCTGGTATCAGAGGCACTATCGGCGGAGCTGCCGGTGAAGGTTTGAGCCCTCTAGATGTGGTGAAATTCACCGCAGCATTTGCCACTTTTTTACAGCGCCGCAACGAGGGTCGCCGTCTGACTCTGGTAGTTGGCCGCGATGCCCGTATTTCTGGTGCAATGGTTGACCGCCTGGTGGTTGGCACATTGATGGGAATGGGTGTCGATGTCATCGAAACGGGTTTGTCGACCACTCCGACTACCGAAATGACGGTGATTGACAAGCATGCCGACGGTGGTGTCATCATCACCGCTTCGCACAATCCCAAGCATTGGAACGCCTTGAAGCTGCTCAACGAAAAGGGTGAGTTTATCGATGCTGCTGAGGGTAACGAGGTGCTTCGTCTGGCCGACAGCGACGAAATCTGCTTCGCAGAGGTCGACCATCTGGGTCAGGTGACAGAAGATTTCAACACAATCGATGCACATATCCAACGTGTGCTGGCACTGCCGTTGGTCGACAAGGATGCCATCGCCAAGTGCGGTTTTCGTGTGGCTGTCGATGCGGTCAATTCCACTGGTGGCATCGCCATTCCCCGACTGCTGCGTGCATTGGGTGTGAAAGAGGTGGTGGAGCTCAACTGTGAGCCTACTGGCCATTTCGCCCACAATCCCGAGCCGCTGCCGCAGAACCTGACGGAGATTGCCACTGTAGTGCCACAGCAGAAATGCGATCTGGGTATCGTGGTCGATCCCGATGTGGACCGCTTGGCGCTGGTGTGCGAGACGGGCGACATGTTTGGCGAAGAATACACCCTCGTGTCGGTGGCGGAATATGTGCTGCAGCACACCCCCGGAAACACCGTCAGCAATATGTCCTCTACCCGTGCGCTGCGCGATGTGACGGAGAAGATGGGACACCAATATGCTGCTTCGGCGGTAGGCGAAGTCAATGTCACCACCAAAATGAAAGAGGTCAACGCCGTCATCGGCGGCGAAGGCAACGGCGGTGTCATCTATCCGGCACTCCACTACGGTCGCGATGCACTGGTGGGTGTCGCACTTTTCCTTACCAATATGGCCAAACGTGGGCTGAAGGCATCCGAACTTCGTGCCTCTTATCCGGAATATGTCATCTCCAAGAACCGCAAGGACTTGACTCCCGATATGGATGTCGACAATATCTTGCGCCAGATGGCGGAGAAATACAAGAATGAGCAGGTCTCCACCATCGATGGTGTGAAGATCGACTTTGCCGACAGCTGGGCGCATCTGCGCAAATCGAACACCGAGCCCATCATCCGCATCTACTGCGAAGCCCACACCGCAGCCCAGGCCGATGCCTTGGCACAGAAAATTATCGCCGATATCGAGTCACTGATAGGTTAGACCTTCTCAGAAGTTTGTAACAATAGCCAAGGCCGAGGAGATAATCAAGACCAAGGATGTTACCTGAAAAAAGACCGTCGCTATGAAAATAAAATTTTTGAAATTAAAAAACTGGCTGTTGCTAACGTTGTCAGGCCTTTTGGGTATTAATTTAGGTTGCGAGAAATTCTTCGCTGCAGCCTATGGCTGCCCGGAGGCTACCTATAATGTTAATGGTGTGGTAAGCACCGAAAAGGGCCAACCCATTGCAGGTATAGGCGTTATCAAGACCCGTAATTGGGACAACGGAAGTGGGGAGTGGTATTATCTGGATACCACCGACGCAGAAGGGCGATACAATCTCACTTTCAAATATGCCTTTCCGCGGGAACCGCTAACGCTTAGTTTTTATGATATCGACAGTACCGAAAATGGTAGTTACAATGACACCATTATTGAGGTCAACACGGAAAATGTACAGCTTACAGGTGGCGATGGACATTGGTACGAAGGTACAGGCACAATTACCCAGAATGTCACGCTGACCGAAAAAAGTAGGTAACTTCAGGAACTGTATAAAGAAAAGCGATAGAATCTTCTGTAATGAACCCCGATAGTTGGACAAAAAACTTTCGGGGTTCATTACAGACTGGGATTCTCTTATTGTTTGTCTTTGAGCTATGTCCATCGACTGGTGCAAATCAAGTAATACCAACTTGTTTTCTTTAATATAATTCACAGGATGTTAAATATTTAAATAATATTTTAAAATACATTTAAATAATGTTATTGCCATTTTAATAAATAGTCGTATTTTTGCATTATTTAAAAAACAATGAATATGTTTGCTGATCGATTTTGTTTTTTCAAATTCAAACTGTTTATCCTTTTGGCAGTATTGAGTTTTTTTGGGGATGGTGTCCTCGCTTTGACTATTAATGACAACAGAGGGCAGCGTGTGAAAGAGGCTTTTGTGCGTACAGGCGTTGGTGGATGTCCTGCATTAGTGACAAATAGGGCTCTCGATCAACAGGATGAACCATCGATAGACCTTGTCTCCCCGACAGTGGCTTTTGTAGGCGACAGCGTGTCGTTGTATAGTCAAATGCTTGCTGGTTTGGACAGCAACGTGGTGTGGCATTGGCACTCTACGCTGAAGGATACAACCTGGATTCGATATGGATTTGACAACCTAAACAATCAGAGCGAATTGGTGATTGTGTATGGTACCGCTGGGATTGACACTGTTACTGTGATTTTGACAACAGCTTTCGGCACAGACACAGCCTCGACAATCATCAATGTTGTGAATTGTAGTGTACCGATTCCATGGGTGGAGGATTTCTCTCACGGTCTATTGTGTTGGGAAGTCAACAGATGGACCATACAAGACAGTGGCGATTTTTATGTCGAGGATGGGTCATTAAGAAAGTACTACAATGTCTTAAGATCCACTGGCTCGCAAGCATACCTGCTGACACCCCCCATCACTCTTCCAGCCGAGGGAATGCATAACATGAAGTTCTGGATGGAGTGCGAAGCACCAGTGGTTGTGCGACTGAGCACTTCTGCCAGCCTGGATACGTCAAGCTATACGGACACCCTTATGGACATTACAGAAACAAATTACCATCAGTGGTGGTATGTGGCAGATTTGGAACCCTATGCAGGACAAACTGTGCGTATCGGCATATTTACGAATCGAAGTTGGTTTTTTCTAAATTCAATGAAGATAGACTATGACACACTGATAATGCTGAAAAATCTCACAACACCGGAAAGGGGTTATCCGGACTCGACTATTGTTTGCAGCGCCACATTACAGAGAGGGTCGCTCGACAGTCTTGTCCATATATGGCATTCAAGTTTGATGGATACTGTGTATACAGAAACAGGTGTGATGACTTCGGTGTTTAATCTGAGATACACGCTGGGAGGTATGGACACCATCACATATATTGTCAGGAATGCATATGATTCAGATACAGTGGTTAGACTTGTCGATGTGAAAGACTGTTCGCCCGTCATCACGTTGCCGTGGTATGAGGATTTTGAGCACGGGACAATCTGTTGGCAGAAACCCGTAGGGAGCAATTGGATGGCACATGAGACTTCGTATTTCACTCAACCGCCAACGACTATACGCTATCTGTACTACAACAGCAGGAACGACACGATGGACAGTTGGATTTTCTCGAAGCCGATAACACTTCCCGACAGTAACGAGACTCCACGGTTGTTCTGGCATGCGGCGACCTCAAATGCGAACTTCATTCACAAATACCGAGTGATGATAACCACAAGCCAGAACCTCACCGACACATCATCATACATCGAGATATATTTCGACAGCGCAAGGCATGTTAATTTTGGCAATTTCGATTCGTTGAGTGTGGATTTAACCCCGTTCGCTGACCAAACAATCCATCTGGCCTTTTGCCGTCCGGCAAACAGAACCAATTCAACTGCAGGTCTGTATATCGACGATATCACGATTCGCCCAGCGAATGTGCCTGTTTTGAATAGGCTTCAAGTGGCATCAGACCTCTATACCACTGATAGTGGCAACCATGCAGAGGCTGTCTTTTATGAAGGCAACTTGAATGGTATGGTGTATGTGTGGCATTCTACACTGTTGGATTCTACTTGGGTGTTGACGGGTGACAATAGGACTGGATTGAACTATTATTTTGCCGGCATAGACACTTTGTCGTTGGTCGTAACAAACCAATATGGCTCTGACTCTGCATACGCTGTCGTGACTGTGCACCATTGCCCTGCCACCTTGCAGGTGCCATTTGCTGAATCGTTCAATAATGTTAGCGACCTTGAATGTTGGAAGCGATGGAGCTTTTATGAAGGGAGTAATAGTTATGGGGCGTGGGTGCCCTACAACAATTATATGGTAGCGCGAGATAGCAGCTCATGGCTTATTACACCTGTGATTGAGATTCCGTCATATGCCACAGGTTTGAATCTGAAAATGAAAGTCGCAGGAAGTGACAACCCTCCGTATACCCATTTTTGTGCGTTGGTCTCAACTTCAGGATGTTTGGATAGGTCCTATTTCACAGACACTGTCTTCCATGGTGTTCCGTTATACCAATGGGAACACATCAGTATACCGTTGACTCAATATGCCGGACAGAATATTAACATAGCATTTGTAAATAGTGGTTGGGTTTTTCCATATATCCGTATCGATGATTTGCAAATCGACTATGACAGCATTCCCAGAATCATTGCCATCGACTATGAAGGTACTCCTGTGGAAGATACTGTAATCTATACCGCAGTGGTTAACAACTGTGTGGATGTTGGACTGACATATAGATGGCACTCAACGCTGAAGGATACCACGTGGGTTTTAGGCCCCACAGACGGACCGGCAGTGCTGAATGTTATTTACACAACAGGAGGATTCGACACAGTAACCCTCGTCTTTGGCAATGCTTATGGCGCAGACACTGCTTCAATGGTGATTCATGTTGTCAACTGCAATTCGATGAATCTGCCATACACGGAGGATTTTGAAGAGGTGGCAGCAGGGGCTACGGCATTAGATGGCGGATTGCCACTTTGTTGGAATTATATATGGAACGGTATTGAATCTACCGCACCCCATGTCATTCCATCGGGTAGTTATGACCTTATTCCTAACATACCCAACAATGCGCTTGTTTTATCGGCTGGTACAAATGCCAATGCTGGCTACGACTCCATTGTCGATCTGGTATTGCCATATTTCCAATATCCACTGCCATATCTTAAGTTAGTGTTCGGTTATAAAAATGATCTTGTCGATTTAGGAACACTTCATGTCGGCTATTACGATAGTAATGATGAATTTGTTGTTGTGAAAACAATGACGAACCATTTTCAATTAACTTATAAAATGGACACTGTCGTTTTTTCTGAAGTGCAGATGGCGGTGGCGCCAATCGTGTTCAGATGGGAGAATGACAACTATTATTCTAGATCGATGTTGATAGACAATGTCGAGGTGACGTACAACAATTTAGCAATCCCCGCACCAGTAGGACTAAGCGTCGACAGTGTGGGCCTCAATAGTGCCAGCCTCAGTTGGACTATCAATGATAGTGATACAGCATACCAAGTGACGCTATTCGAAGGGAGTAATCAAAACACATTTATTGGTGATACCATTGTGACAGATACGTTTGTCACCTTCAGTGGATTGACAGAAGATACCTATTATAGTGTCAATCTTAGATCAATTACACGGACGGGAACCAGTGTGGTGTCGATGCCCGTTGCTTTCCATACCATGGCTCCTTACGTTTGTATGCCGGTTACGGATTTGACAATGACGAGTGTTTCGCCTACTGAGGCCTTGATAAGTTGGAATGCGTCAGACAGTGGTCACACATTCGCCGTCTATTTTGAAGACAGTCTGATCACTGTGACGTCGCAATGTAGCTATCAGTTTACAGACCTTACGCCTGGCACAAACTACAGTGTGGGAGTTAGAGAAATCTGCACTCCTGGCGATACCGCGGAACTGGTGACTCTAAACTTCGAGACTGATTGTTACGAAAGTCTCGAGTTGCCCTTTTATGAAGATTTCGAATATGCTAATGACTTTCTGGTTGATGGAATAATACCTTGTTGGACATTCCATGCAGGAACGGGATATGCATATGTCTACTCTTTGTCAGACGCTGACGACCATTATGTTCTGTATTTGACTGACTCAACGTTCGGAGTCGCCAACTACCTGTGTACACCGCCCCTGGCAGTGGGTAATCAGGGAGCCAGGGTGCGTTTCAAGAGCCAGGTTTCGGACGATGGAAGATTACAAGCCGGAGTTATGATAGACAACGATGATACCACAACATTCATACCTTTTGTCGTTGTGGCATACCAAGAGGGTGGAATGGTTTGGCATGAGTTCCGCACGGACAGCGTATCGGCATGTCACAATGCGGAGACTTATAGCGTGGCCTTCAGATGGGAAGGGGGAATGCAAGGCTATGTGGACTCGCTATTGGTTGATATTGCACCTCATGATAGCGTGGGTGTTATTGTTTTGGATGGGGATTATCTGGATTGCAGAGTATATCCCAATCCGGCAAGAACGCTCGTGAATGTAGAAATTGAAAACATGATCAATGAAACTGCAATCATAACGATTATTGACGATATTGGTCATATTTGTCGGAAAAAAGTGTGTAGGGAAGGATGGACTCAAATCGATGTCAGCACGTTAGTCGCAGGAGTGTACTATGTCCACATAGCCGCAGAAAGGGGAACTTCTGTAAAGAAACTGATTCTGCTTAAATAATAAAGAGCTACAACAAACATCGCACCAACCAGCATTACAATATCAAGATGGAAGTGTTTTGTCCTCAGACTGAATCCTTGTAGGATTTCGTTCGTACCTACGGCATCAATCCTTTTTATGATGGTATTGAGCAACGTTACGCATGCTGTCAGGTACGCAAGCTTGAGCCACACTCGCGTGCCTTCAAGGGGCTCGACGCATGAGTGTGTGGCCTGCACCGCAGCCAGTCCGGGACCCGCAGTGACATGCAGCTTGTGGAATGGGACAAGAGCCACGGTCTACTCAAAATAAACCCTTTTATCAACTGGAGCGAAGAACAGGTGTGGAATTACATAAAGGAACACAAAGTCCCTTACAACGAGTTGCTTGACAAAGGTTATCCCAGCATAGGCTGCGAGCCTTGCACCCGTGCAGTCAGACATATCGATGACATTCGCTCTGGCCGCTGGTGGTGGGAGAATCCAGAGCACCGTGAATGCGGCTTGCATAGAAGATGAATTATTATCAAGCGATGGTAAAAATATAAAAGCGACAAACCCAAAGGTTTGTCGCTTTTTTGTACCCCTAACCGAACTATTCTCGAACAACTTTATGGAAGATCTGGAGAAGATATGGGAATTGAGAGCTTTTATACCAGACCCAACTACACCACCTTTGCTATATCGTTCTACTGATACCGAGGATATGGATTGATGCCAGTGATATAGAAGAATGTTACCTCCTTTTTTTTGACTTGATGCTTTATACTATTAGAGAGTAAAAAAAAGTGGGTAAATATATGAAAAAAGGAAAGTTAAGTAGAAGATGGGTAATATTGTAAACGGATATTGAAAATAGCCGTTTAGGGAATAGTAAGAAAGGGGTTATAAAGGTATCGAGGCGCAGCCGAGATAATGAGGTGTATGGGAGTGTTAAAGGGGTAAAATCATTCTATTCTTTCTATTCAACATCCTCAACCCTTTCAGTTCCTTACAGGGTTTCGTTTTAAATCAATTAGAATATTTTTTAGTTTGCTTAAATTTGTTATTGTTAGAGCTTTTTCACAATGTAAAGACTGAATTTCCCCACATTTCTTTTTGATTTTTTGGGGAGTTGTTTGATTGATATTGCGTACTGCTGCTGATAGAGAAGTTGGAGATGGCGATGAAATCCAAGAAAAAGAAAACGGGGTTTTGAAGGGTGGTAACAGAGCTATCGCAAGAATCATTTTTTCGGAATCTCCACCATGGAGCCGACCGCCTTCGCGCGGTCGTGAAACTATGGTGATTGGCAAAATAATTTTTGCAGAAGGTGATTATATTCAAGAAAAGTTGTATTTTTGCAGCGTCTTTTGAATAGAATAGGATGACGTATTTGCAATTTCGACAACAGTGGCTCTGCGTAGGCTGTTTCAGCATTTACCAAGTGCGTGCATGGAGTGCAGACTTCGATCGCAGCAACCTCACCAGATGGGTCAAAAATGGTTTTTTATGCCGTCTTCGACAGGATTGGTATGCTTTTAGTGAGTTGCTGACAGTACCAGATATTGCCAAATTCATAGCTTCAAGGATATATTCTCCATCATACATTAGTCTTCACAGCGCACTCTCAATCTATGGCATCATTCCGGAGGCGGTGTCGACCATCACCTCCGTAACGTCTAACCGCACAACATCATACGATAATGATTTCGGGCATTACACCTACCAGACAGTAAAACCCAGTTTGTTCTTCGGATACAAGCAGGTACCGCTTAGTCGCGGTGGCAGCTACATGATTGCCGAAGCAGAAAAGGCCATCATCGATTTGCTATACCTATACCCTCAATACGATTCGACAGAAGCGTTGCTTGACCTCCGTTTTGATGAATGGTGGATGCAGGAAAGTCTTGATGTCGACAAGATTAACAGTTACGCCGAGGTCATCGGAAACAAGTCGCTCACCCATCGGGTTAAACTATTATTTAAAGCCTACAGAAATGATTGACATTGAAAGCCTTTTACCATACTATCCAAAGCTGATAGCCGACAACAAGAACTATCACAAGCATATCCTGAAAGAATATGTCGAATTGCTTGCATTGGAGTATCTCTCGCAGTCGCCATTCGCTCCCAAACTGGTCTTTATCGGTGGTACTTGCCTACGTTTGGTTTATGGAATAGACAGATTTTCAGAAGATTTGGATTTTGATTGTAAAGAGTTGACTAAGGAAGAGTTCGTGAAAATGACAGATGCATTGGTATCGCACCTCCAAGCCAACGGACTTATTGTGGAGACTAGAGACAAAGAGAATTCGCGACTTTATGCCTACCGTCGAAACCTATACTTTCCTGGACTTCTCTTTGAACTCGGACTTACTGGACACCGTGAAGAACGATTTTTGATGAAGATTGAAGCACAGGATCAGTGCGTTGAATATACGCCACAAACAGCCATCGTTAATCGCAATGGTTTCCTGTTCCCCATCAGAGTTCCATCTATGGAAGTGCTACTTTCTATGAAACTGTCGGCTCTTCTTGCTCGCGGCAAGGGTCGGGATTTTTACGACGCCATCTTCCTTTGGCAACAAACATCACCTGACTATGACTTTCTGCAACAGCGTTGTGGCATTGGAACTCCCGACGAGCTGAAATCAGCATTAATAAAAAAGATTTCAGAGACCAAAATAGAAGAAAAACAAAGGGACTTCGAGCATCTTCTGTTTGCTAGCAACCAAAGTATAAAAATACTCTATTTCAGCGAGTTCTTAAAAGACCTATAGCCTCAATTTCATATATGCAAGAAAACGACCAGCATGGAGCCGACCGCCTTCGCTCGGTCGTGTAATTAAAATCATATTATCGTCTCGTAAATTCGCTTGCCGTTGTGTTCAATCCATTGGGGTTCAACATCGGGCTTGTTTTTCGAGAAATCGAAAGTTACGAGGTAGCCTTCATTCTTTCCGCGAGTCTCTAGATATGATGCCAGCTGGTCGCGGCCGTTCTGCTCGTACTTCGTCCCGCGCCATATCTTTTCGATTTTTTTGTTTTTTTCGATGTTTTCGCGATGAAAAAAAAGAGAGACAACAAATAATAACCATAAAAAAAGCGACAAACCTTTGTGGATTTGTCACTTTTGTACCGCATATCGGAGTCGAACCGATGATCTACTGCGTGAGAGGCAGTTGTCCTGGACCACTAGACGAATGCGGCGTTTCTTGTTTGAAATCGGGTGCAAAAGTACAACATTTTTTCAGATTGAAAGGCTTTTGGAAGAAAAAAAGTTTTCTGTTGTGTGTAAATGGTTTGTTTAGAGTGTTATGCATGAAGAATAATAATGCCCTCCAGCCGCTGATAGGTGGTTGGAGGGCGTCTTTTTTGTCGTGATATTTGGAAAATCAGGCCATGTTGTGAAATACGTTCACCACGTCGTCGTCGGCTTCGAGACGCTCGATAAGACCGTTGACATCTTCCTGCTCTTCGGGTGTCAGCTCGCGCATTGTCAGTGGTATGCGCTCAAATTTGAACGACTTGATTTCATAGCCGTTGTCTTCCAGATACTTAGAGATGGGACCGTAGTTCTTGAAGTCGGCATAAATCATGATCTCGTCCTCGTCGCGGAACACCTCGTCGATGTCGCAGTCGATAAGCTCAAGTTCCAACTCGTCCATGTCGATGCCGTCACGCCAGGCCACGACGAAGCTGCATTTGCGCTCGAAGAGGAAGTCGTTCATGCCCATTGTCCCCAGTTCGCCTTTGCCGCGCACGAAGGCGGCACGCAGATTGGCCACGGTGCGGGTGGGGTTGTCGGTTGCGGTTTCCACCACAAAGGCGGTTCCATGAGGGCCTTTGCCGTCGTAGACCACTTCTTTGTAGGCGGATTTGTCCTTCTCGGTGGCGCGTTTGATGGCGCGTTCAACGTTCTCCTTGGGCATGCTTTCGCTCTTGGCGGTCTGCATCAGCAGTCGCAGCCTAAGGTTGCTCGAAGGGTCGGGACCACCAGCCAGAACAGCCAGTTCGATTTCTTTTCCAATCTTGGTGAAGGTGCGGGCCATGTGGCCCCAACGTTTCAGTTTTCTTGCTTTGCGGTATTCAAATGCTCTACCCATTGTGAAATGCTTTTATTGTTGTTTTATTTTATTTCTGTCAAATCCCCACACGGCGGGGTTGTAGGCCGATTCGATTGTCTCTTCCACACTGTCGTCGAGGGTGGGGAAGAGGTCGCGACCGATCATCTGCTCCAATTCGTTGACGGTCATTGCAACCTTTTCGGGTGGCTGTCGACGGCTGTCGTTGTGCATGACGAAGGCAACGGCCTGATAGCTGCCGTCGACAGGCACCAGCAGTGCCTTGAAAAAGGCGTCAGGCACCTGCACCATGGCTTGCCCTATCGTTCCGTGGACACAGCTGTCGAAGATGGGGCCGCAGACAACATAGACGTTGCCGTATTGGCGAGCCAGCCGGCGCACCAGTTGCTCCAGCCGGTTCCAGTCGCCACCGTTCATCTTGCGGTCCTGAGGACAGATGTTGGTGAAATAGTGGCTCTCCCACCAGGCTTTCTCTGACCATTTCAGATCTGCTTTCGGCGCCATGTGCCCTTTGTCCCATCCCGAATGGGAATAGTCCTCGCGCGAGGCTTGCCGTCCTTTCAGATGGGGGTCGCGGCTGAAATTGGATCCGGAGGTGTATTCCCCTTGGGTTTCTTCGGAAGTGAGGTCGTAGGCCACCCAGTTGGGAACCAGTGTGCTATGATTGTATGACGAGGTGAATCCTTCGTAGACCAATATGTGCTCGCTAGCATCGTAGGCCGGCAATGCGAGTTCGATGCCTGGAGCCGACGGATTAGATGGCCTTATGGTGCGTGGCTGGCAGCAGGCCATGCTGTAGGACAGCAGCGCTATTGCCAGCAGCACACGTCCTTTCGGTGTCAGAATGCGATTCGAGGGAACCTTGGTCATAAATCTTGTTTTTCAGTTGTTACAATAACTTTCGGCAAAATCGAGTTGTGATAATGAATTCGCTTGAGTTCCGATTTGTTATGGAATGGAATTCTGCAATCCCGTGGCTTGATTGTCGGTTCAAATCAGTCCTCTGTTGCGTTTCAGCGGTTCGACGCTGGGCTGTTTGCCGCGGAAGTCGACGTACATCTTCATCGGGTCGATGGTGTTGCCGTGCGACAGCAGGAAGCGGAACTTCTTGGCCAGTTCGGGATTGTAGAGGTCGCCGCTCTCGCGGAAGGCCTCGAAGGCGTCAGCATCGAGGATGGCGGTCCAAGTGTAGCTGTAGTAGCCAGCCGAGTATCCGCCGCTGAAGATGTGCTGGAAGTAGCAGCTCTTGTAGCGGCTGATGATTTCGGGGATGAGACCGATTTTGGACATGGCCTTGTCTTCGAAGTCGGGCAGCACTATCTTGGTGGGTTTGGTGATGCTGTGGAAGTCCATATCCAGCAGCGAGGCTGCCAGCAGCTCGGTGTTGATGAAGCCCTGACCATAGGTGCCGGCAGCTTCGATCTTGGCAATTAGGCTGTCGGGGATGGCTTCGCCGGTCTTGTAGTGGCGGGCATATTCCTTCATCACCTGCGGGTGGCGGCACCAGTTCTCCATCACTTGGCTAGGCATTTCGACGAAGTCGCGTGGCACGTTGGTTCCGCTCAACGAACGGTAGTGGCACTGGCTGAGGATGCCGTGCAGGCAGTGGCCAAATTCATGGAACAGCGTCTCGCTCTGGTCGAAGTTCAGCAGCGACGGTTTGTCCTTGGTAGGTTTGGAAAAGTTGCTGACCATCGAGATGATGGGGATGACGTTGTTGCCGTCGCGGTCAATGTATTGTTCGCGGAAGTTGGTCATCCACGCGCCACTGCGCTTGCTTTCGCGCGGGAAGAAGTCCATGTAGAGGATGGCGATGACCTTGTCGCCGTCCAACACTTCGTAAGAAACGGCATCGGGATGGTATTTGGGCAGCTTGTTGTTTTCGCGGAAGGTGAGTCCGTACAGTTTGTTGGCTACGTTGAAGGCACCCTCGCGGACGTTGTCGAGCGAGAAGTAGGGGCGTATCTCGTCCTCATTGAGGGCGTAGCGTTCTTTGCGCAGTTTCTCGCAGTAGTAGCGCCAATCCCAGGGCTGCAGTTTGGCGCCGGGCTCGTCTTGTTCGAGCATCTTCTGGTATTCGTCGCGTTCCTGTTTGGCCTTCTTCAGCGCGGGAGTCCAGAGGTCCATCAGGCACTTGTAGACGGCCTCGGGTGTCTTGGCCAGGCAGTCGTCGAGGGTGTAGGCTGCGTGGCTTTCGAACCCCAGGATGTTGGCTCGTTCCAGGCGCAGGTTGACGATGCTGTCGATGATGGCACTGTTGTCGCCTTCGGATCCCGGGAGGCAGCGGTAGGCATAGTTTTCCCACATGATTTGGCGCATGCCGCGGTCGTTGCAGTTCTGCATGAAAGGCTCCCAGCTGGGCATGTGGAGCGTGAAGAGGTAAGGCTCCTTGACGCTGGTGTCGGCCTCGGCGGCCTCGCGGGCGGCGGCCAGCTGGTCGTCGGTGAGCCCCAGGCCTTTGACTTGGTCCTCTCGCAATGACAGGGTCATATGGTTGGTGGCCTTCAGCACGTTGTTGCCGAAACGCAGCGTCAGCGATGCCAGCAGGCTGTTGATTTCGCGGAAGCGGTCCTGCTTGTCGGCTGGGATGTTGGCGCCGTTGCGGACAAAGTTCTTGTAGGTTTCTTCGACCAGACGCATCTGCTCGCCGTCAAGCCCCAGTTCGTTGCGCTGGTCGTATACGGTCTTGACGCGCCCGAAGAGTTTGGCGTTGAGCATAATGTCGTCGCCGTGAGCTGCTACCAGCGGTGTTGCCTCTTCGGCGATTTTCTCCATTTCGGGGCTGTTGATGCACTCGGCCAGGTTGAAGAAGACGGCGCTGACCTCGTTCAGCAGGTCGCCGCTCTGTTCCAGAGCCTCGATGGTGTTGGCGAACGTCGGAGCCTCGCTGTTGTTGACGATGGCGTCGATTTCAGCCTTCTGGCGTTTGATGCCCTCTTCAAAGGCGGGCATGTAGTGCTCGGGTTTGATTTTTTCAAAGTCGGGAATGTTGTAGGGAGTGTTCCATTCGCCAAAGAAAGGGTTTTCCATGTCGTTTGCTTTGTTCTTGCAGGCGCTGACCATGAGGAGTGCCGCGCAGCCTGCGATGAGTATTTTTTTATTCATCAGATGATTGTTTTGTTTATTTGATCGTAAGGGATTTGCGTTTTTGCAAGGCTATTCGTTTTCGAGGGCTTTGATGACCATTTCGAACGATTCGGCGTTGAGTTTCTTTGCCAGGATTTTCTTGTCCTGGTCCAGAAGGAAAATCTGCGGGGTGGTGATGACATCGTAGACCTCATGCCAGTCGATATTGGCCTCGCCGCCGTCGACATTGATCCATTGGAGCTTGTAGTTCTCTATGAATTCCAACCATTTTGGGCGGGTTTCCTCGTCAGGTTCGCTCAGAACGGCATAGGCACCAATGTCGTATTTGTCGCGGTAGTGCTCATACATTTTGTACAGGCTGGGAATCATTACCTTGCAGTGTCCGCAGGTGGGTGACCAGAAGATGAGCAGCGTGTATTTGTGTTTCTGCTGGTGTAGGCTGTGGAAGTTGCCGTCGTGGTCCTTCATGATGAGTTCGGGGGCGGTGCGGCCCAGCAGCAGTTTGTCCCAGGTGTTGGCGCGTTTCACGTTGTAGTCCACCGTGCTGGGTGACATCCAAAAGCATTCGCCCGTTTCGACGTACTTCTTGACCAGATGGACGTAGACGGCATCGTAGCTCATCACCGGGCTTTGCAGGTATTTTTCGCTGATTGAGTGTACCAGATAGCGGAAGTTCTCCTTGGCCGGGCGTGCTTTTTCGATTACCTTGTCGACATATTCGCAAATCATTTCGGCCGAAGCGTTGTGGAGGCAGCTGTCGAGGTAGAAATTCAGACGCTTGATGAAGATTTCGTTGGGGGTACGTACCAGCGCCTCGTCGTCGAGCCGTGTGTTGTCGAAGTAGTGCTCCATGTAGTATTCCCAACGTTGGCGGTTGGTGAGCTTGTTGCCTTCGGCGTCAAGGGAGGGAACTTGAGGTTCGCGGGTGGCGTTCATCATTAGGGCAATCATGCTGTTGGGATGGGCGGCGATCATCGTTGCGACGGTGCTGTCAAGCTGCAGCAGTGTGCGGCGGCGGAAGTTGACGAATTCCTCACTTTGCGCCCCCATGGAACGGAGGGCGGTGTCGATGGCATGGTGGGCGTTGCGGTAGGCCTTTTGGTAGGCAATGAAGTATTCGTTTTCTTTTGAACCTTTGACGGTCAGATGGTTGCTCCAACTGCTTTCTTCGGTGGCAAAGGTGAAGTCGGGTTTCTCGTTGTGCACCATGAATTCCACATAGTTGCCTGCCGGATTGGTGAAGAAGTACATGCCGGGGAATAGGGTCATGTTTTTTCGTTCGAAGACGAAGCGTCCTTTTTTGTCAATTCGGGCGGTATCGATGGCGTAGGTCTTGCCGGCATAGTAGTTGCCCAAATACATGATGCTGTCGTGGTTATTCTTGATGGTCAGAACGAAGCGGTAGCCTTTGGCTCCGGATTTGTCGGGCGGGTTGGCAGCCTGCAGATGTGACGAGCCTAGCAGGCAGACCAGGGCGATGATGGCAATGGCAATGTGTCGAGCGTTCATTGTTATTGTGTTTTCGATTGATGTTATGATGTCCTTAGTGTTCCGATTGTTGCGTGAAGGTTGAAACATTTTCCGTAAAAAATGTTAAAACAGTGCTGCCGCTGCCGTCGGTTGCATTGGCTTCGGGCCGATTTGGCGGCCGGATGGACGCCTGGGGAAAGGACAACAACAATTGCAGATTTATAACGTGTAAGTTTCAAAAATCGTGTAGGGGATAAAAAAAAAGTTTTTTCGGATTCGGCCTATTCTAAAAAATATGTGTATCTTTGCACATTCAAATGTTGCTTTCACATGAATAGGAAATTGTTATTTTTTGCCACTTTGTTGTTGTTGATCGGTTCTACCGCACGTGCGCAGCAGTTCCCCGCCGACAAACAGGAAGACCGTCTGAAAGGTCCCGTGAAAACCGTTCTGACCACTGTGCGAACCCCACAAGGGCGTGTTGTCGGTCAGCCGGTGCGAAACTACTTCAACCGCAGTGGCTATTATTCACATAACATCTATTACGACACAATCGGCAACCCGGTGATTATTGTCAGCTACACCTACGACAAAAAGAACCGTCTGCTGTCCGACACCCGCACCCACGAGCCTTACAGCGAGCTTCTGTCGCAGACCAAATACATCTATGACAAGAAAAAGCGGACCATCACCGCCGAGATGTTCGGTATTGCCGATTCGCTGGAAGACCGTACCGTCTACCAGTTCGACAAGAACAACAGGCTGTTGAAGACCACCGACTACGATGTGGATAGCGTCGAATTGGCTTCAATAACGTACAAATATAATGATTTCGGCTATGTGAACTATACCACCTATACCGAAGGAAAAGATGCCATTTATAAGGGTGGCGACAAATTCCGTTACGATACCGACGGCATCATGTGCGAGCGGTGCTCCTATTACCTGACCACCCTGCGGCAGGCCTTCCTATATACATATTATTATGACGAACACGGCAACTGGACACAGGCATACGTGTACCACGTGTCGCCGTCGGAGGGCTACCTCTACCAGATTATCACGCGCGAGATTACCTATTACGAGTAGTGCGTGGGCGGTTGTGCCCGTTGCTGTGGGTCGGTTGTGACACCTTTTTGGCGTAGCGGCCGAACCAGATGAGCACATCACAGAGATGAAGGGTGTAGCCGAAAAGGAAATTGTTGGAGTGTAGTGAGTTGTAGTAGTCTTGAATGACTGTTCGCCCCTGATTGTCGAGTTCCACGGTGTGCGAGTTCTTGTTGGCCACCACAAGTATGCTTTTCACAATTTGCGAAATGACTGGCGGAAACACATATTGTCCCGTCCGGCCGAAGCGCACGATGCGTCCCTGTCCTAGGTTGACCTCGCGACCCGCCAGGTAGAGCGATGAGTTGGCCAGATTCACCTTGTCGCTGTTGCCCATGACCTCGTCGGGGAGCACACACAGCCGATTCATGGCGCGGAACAAGTGCTCCAGAATGCGGCGTAGCTGGGTGTAGTAGAGCACCGCGTCGAAATTGCGGTTTTCTTCGGGGAAATGCAGCGCTTTCAGTATGTCGAGCATGGTTTGGGTGACATCGGGAGTGAAGTAGGCGTCCATGGTGCGGAACACGTCATTGTAGAGCGTGCGCACTTTGTGGTCTTTCCGTTTGGTCACGGCGTGTCGGATGGCGAGGCAGAGCGACTGCAGGTCGCTGTCCTTGCGATGGTACATGCGTCCCCAATCGTCCTCCATCAGCTCGCGTTGCCCCATTGCAATGCGCTGCAAGGTCTTCTCGAACTCGGGAGCGTCGCCCGACGAGAGCACATACCACGGGATGGGCTCTTCGTGTTGGGCGAAGACCGACTCCATTTCGCGTACCACCTGGTAGAGAAAGTCAGGATTGGGCTCTTCGCCGCTGTTGATGACGCAGCGGCCGTCCAGCACGATGGCGGCAATGCTGTCGAAACGATTCTCCAACAGCACTTTGGCCTTGTCCCAACTGCGAAATTGCTGTATGTCCAGGTCATAACGTTGCCCTGTGGCAATGAAATCCATGCGGTCGGGCTCTTCGTCGACCCAAAGAATGCGGTATCTGTTTCTCTTGTTGCTCATGTCCCGTTAACGTCAACTTTCTGTATTATATTGTATGATGATTTTCTTTTTTTCGCATTGCCTGACTGCACCATACATCGATGTCTCCGATGGAAGTGTGGAAAAATATCTTGGTGTAAATTATTTGATTAGTAGTGTGTTATGTTTTGTTTGGAATGAGATTTGGAAAAAAAATTTGTCAGTTGGGAAAAGTTGTGTACTTTTGCAAACTCAAATTGAAGTGAAATAATCGTATTTTTTTAACCAATCGTTTACAAAACCACTGTTTAAAACGGCAAAAAATCAATAAGATGAAAAAAGGAATCCACCCGGAAAACTACAGACTCGTTGTCTTTAAAGATATGTCGAACGACAACATGATTCTTACCAAGAGCTGTGCCAACACCAAGGATACGGTCGTTTATACCGACGGTAAAGAATACCCCGTTGTGAAGCTTGAAATCTCCAACACTTCGCATCCCTACTTCACCGGTAAGTTGAAGCTGGTTGACACCGCCGGACGCGTTGACAAGTTCATGAGCAAGTACAAGAGATACAACAAAAATAAATAGTAGTTTGTTTTAGGTTAAATGTTAGGAAAAAGCTCTTCTTGTAAGAGCTTTTTTTTATCCCCTTTCTGAAACTTTTATTGGCGTGATAACGTAAAAGAGTCTGTTTTGGCTGTCGTAGTGGCCGTTGTCCGCCGTGGAGGTGGTGGCAATGCCATGACGGTGACTTTTTTATCAGATATCGAAAAGCCATTATATGAAGAATAAATATATTGACGAATTGTTTAGAGACGTGATGCGTTGCGACGAGATGAGCCATGCCCATATTGATATCGTGCCGGTGGCCGATGCCGACAATGCCGACGAGTTCCTCTTCGAAAAGCATCCCGACTGTCCTGATGTGATTCCCATCCTGCCGCTGACGGGCAATGTGATTTTCCCGGGCACCATCACTCCGGTGACCATCACGCGCCAAAGCTCGTTGCAGTTGCTACATGAGGCGTCGGATACGGGTCACTATATCGGTGTTGTCACGCAGCGCGACGACTCCGACAAGCCTTCCCGCTCCAAGCTCTACGATGTGGGATGTATCGCCATGGTGGTGAAGGTGATTGAGATGAATGGCGACGATGTGATAGCCATCATCCGTGGAAGCGCCTGTTTTCGCCTTGGCCGACTGGTGTCGACCGAGCCGTACTTGATGGGCGAACAGCATCCGGCCGAAGTGGCCGACACGATGGACCAGCTGGAAAAGCAGGACCGAGAATCGATCAAGATTCTGGTCAGAAAATATACCGCTTTTCTTAAATCGGCCAATCCCAATGATATTACAATCAAGACACTGAAAGAGATACGCGGTTCCCGCATGGTGCTGAATTTCATTGCCACCCATATTGAGATGGATGTGCAACGCAAACAGCAGCTGCTGGAGATGACGACCTATTCCGACCGTATTCTGGCGCTTATCCGCGAGGTGAAAGCATTGACGTCGATGGAGGATTTGCGCCATGAAATCCAGGAGAAAACACGGGTGTCGATGGACCGCCAGCAGCGTGAGTATTTCCTGAGCCAGCAGATGCATGTCATTCAGGAAGAGCTGGGCGGCACCAACTCCGACAGCGATATCCGTCAGTTGCGCGAACGGGCAGCCAAGATGGAGTGGCCCCAAGAGGCCGCCGAACATTTTGAGAAAGAGTTGGCCAAACTGGAGCGAACACCGCAATCCATGCCCGACTATGGGGTGCAGCTGAACTATCTGAATTTGATGCTTGATCTGCCGTGGGACCATCGCGGCGGCTATAACGGCGACTTGGCAAAGGCCCGTCGCCGACTCGACAGTAACCATTTCGGACTCGAGAAAGTCAAGGAGCGTGTGATGGAGATGATGGCAGTGCTCAACCTGACCGACCAACGCAAGTCGCCGGTGCTCTGTCTGGTGGGTCCTCCGGGTACGGGAAAGACCTCGCTTGGCAAATCCATAGCTTCCGCATTGGGACGAGCTTATGTCCGTGTGGCGTTGGGCGGTGTGCACGATGAGGCGGAAATCCGCGGCCATCGTCGCACGTATGTCGGCTCCATGCCCGGTCGTATCATCAATGGAATGCTCAAAGCAGGGGTGAACAATCCCGTATTTGTGCTTGACGAGATCGACAAGGTGCAGTCCAACAACATCAGCGGTGATCCGATGTCGGCACTGCTCGAGGTGCTGGACCCTGAACAGAATCACGCCTTCCACGACAATTATCTTGATATCGACTACGACCTGTCGCATGTCCTTTTCATTGCTACAGCCAACAGTGCTTCGACCATTCATCCTGCCTTGCTCGACCGTATGGAGATTATCGATGTGCCGGGCTACGTGATGGAGGAGAAACTGCAGATAGCCAAGCAATATCTGGTTCCGCGACAATTGAAAGACAATGGCTTCAAACGGGGCGATTTCACTTTTTCGGCCGAAGTGCTGCGCAGCATCGTGCAGGACTATACTCGCGAGTCGGGCGTACGTCAGTTGGAGCAGATGATTGGCAAGATGATACGCAACCGCGCGGTGAAGGTGAACTACAACGAGGAGCCATCCAAGAAGATTGCCCTCGACGAACTCCGTCCGGTGCTGGGACTTCCCATCCATCAAAGCGAACGGTCGGGTTCCACCCCCCGAGTGGGAGTGGTCACCGGATTGGCTTGGACCCAGGTGGGCGGCACCATCCTCTTTATCGAGGCTTGCACTTCGAAAGGGAAAGGTGTGCTGACGATGACCGGCAACTTGGGCGACGTTATGAAGGAGTCGGCCACGCTGGCATTCGAATACCTCAAGGCCAATGCCTCCACCTTCGGCATCGATCCCGACCGGTTTGAGAGTACCAATATCCACATCCATGTGCCCGAGGGCGCAACGCCCAAGGACGGTCCTTCGGCTGGCATCACCATGTTTACCGCCATGTACAGCGCCTTCACAGGAAAGAAGGTGAACCCCGACTATGCGATGACGGGCGAAATCACACTGCGTGGTGCAGTGACACCGGTGGGCGGCATCCGTGAAAAGATACTTGCCGCCAAGCGGGCTGGAATCAGCCACCTGGTGCTTTGTGAGGACAACCGGCGCGACGTGGAAGACATTCCCTCCGAATATCTCAGCAAACTCACGTTCCATTACATCAACGAAATGTCCGAAGTCCTTCCATTAGTGCTGGTCGACTGACGGCATGAATGACATGATTCGAACACAAAAACGCATACCAAAATGAAATCTCGCTTCCTGCTATCGGTGCTGTTGTTCGTTTCCCTCCCTTTGGCGGCTTTCTCACAGTCGAACGAGCGGGTGAACAATTCGCTGCACTTTTCAGTGGCATCGAATGTGCGCCTTTCACAGCCCGTAGGGTCGCTCTATTGCTTTGATGGCGAGCTGCGTCTGTCGTCGGGTGGCATGCTGCTTCATGCGGCCTATGCCGATGGCGTCACCAGCGATTTGGAGATTGACACCCTTTTGCTGTCTGTCGACAAGGAGATGGACTACGTGGTGCGTCATCCCGTGAGCCGTTCGCTCTTTTTTACCAAAAAAGACAGCAAGGGTAATGCAAGCCTCTACGAATACTATGAGAAGAAGCCGGGCAGATATGATGTGCGTCGTATACGTCCGTCTCGTTTTTCCTATTCCATCGAGCATCCTGTTTTTTCTCCGGACGGCAACGTCATGGTGTTTGTCTCCAACTGCCCGCTAGGATTTGGCGGCAGCGACCTCTGGTATAGCGAAAAGCGCAATAACGAGTGGCAATATCCTCAGAATATGGGTCACCGCATCAATACGTCAGGCGACGAGTCGATGCCGACCATGTATGGCGATTTTTTGATTTTCTCCACCAATGGCCGCAAGGCCGGCAGGACGGATTATGACCTCTACGCGGCACGGCTGATAGCCCAGGAGCAGACGGGCGATACGGTGATGATGCTGCCCGTGGGGCAGTGTGACGCCTATAGTCTGGAGTCGCCGTTCTGCGGATCGTCGGACGATCTCTTCTTCACGGTCAACGACAAGGGTAATGGCGGCTGGTGGGTGTCACGCGACACGGCAGGACACGAGACTGTCTATTCCTTCCAAGGGCGGCTAGATTGCATCATGATGCTGGGCGTGGTGACCGACAACAACGGACGCCCTATTGAGCATGCCAGCGTGACAGTGCGTCAGAATAAGGTGTCCGATCGAGTGGTCTATACCGACCGCTACGGCAACTACACGCTTTTTTTGCAGCCCGAACAGTCGTACGAGCTGTTCTTCTCGGCACCGGACCATTTTGCCGTCGCCCATTCGGTAGTGCCCAGACGCCTCTCCGAGGAGTTGCTCTACTGCCGTCTGTTCCACGATGCATCGCTTTTTGCTTTCACGCTTGATTCTGTCTATGCCTACAACGACTGCTTCAACGGCATAGCCGGAAGTGAGCTGTCGTCGGCGGGACGTAGCCGAATGGATGTACTGGCCCGCTACATGCAGGAAAATGAACACCTGAAACTATGGCTCCGATGCGACTATCGTTCGGTGGACGACACTGCCTACTGCCAACTTCTCAACGAGGCCCGCCTACAGTCGGTGAGGGATTATCTGACGCAGCGTGGGGTTCGGTCCGACAGGGTGCTTCTGTACGGAAAGACGGAAGTCGACAATGGTGTCTGGTCGGATATGACTGTCGAAGGGTTGGACGACGCGGAGATATCCCGACGACTTTTCTTGGTCCTTTCCCATTGATTTTTTTCCATGACATTAGAAAACAACAGATACGGCAATAGCTTCTGGTCGTCAGTCGTTTTTTTGCCGTTAATGCCCAATGTCAGTAAAGGTGCAAATCCCTTTTAACATTTTTTTTGTTTTGCCGACGCAACATTTTGCCCGTTTGTTGTGTCGTAGTAGTATTTTTATAAGGATAAATAATAAAAAAAGCAAACTGTCGTTCACTAGAAAAATAATATGATGAATATGCATAAAAGATTTTTTTTCCGGACTTTGGCTGTGGCCGTCTTCATGCTGGCAACGGTTATCACTCCAAGCACTACCAAAGCTCAATTGACAATCACTCCTGGATCGTCGCTTTCTAACTGGACCCCGGACTCGTTGGTGCGCAACGTGCTGCTTGGTGAGGGTGTCGATGTCTATAATGTCAAATTCAATGGCAGTCTTACAAGCATCAACTGCACTGGTGTGGGAAAATTTACTACAGGTACCACTCCGACCAACTTGGGCATTTCAGAAGGATTAGTGCTCTCCGCTTCTGGAATGGATTATATTACAACCACTTCAGGTTCGGAAACGTCAAGCTGTTCCAACTATTCCGATGCCAGTCTTACGGCTTTGACATCGCCGTATGCTGCCAACAATGTGGCACTTTTGGAATTTGACTTCATCCCCAAATCCGACTCCATCAAGTTCCGGTATGTTTTTGCCTCAGAAGAATACTATGGTTTTGAATGTTCGCAATTCAATGATGCATTCGCTTTCTTCCTTACGGGTATCGACCCCCGTCCCGAGAATCCTACGGGTATGTATACCGACTCGAATATTGCTTTGATTCCCAATACGAGGACTCCTATCACGATCAACACCGTCAATGGTGGCCAGTCGAATGGAACGACCACTCCTTGTATTCTGACCAATACGCAATATTTTGTCAACAATCAGGCGATGACTTATGTGCATCACATGGACGGTTTCACCACCGTCCTTACAGCCGAAGCAAAGGTGGTGCCCTGTCAGACATACCACTTGAAGATGGCTGTTTGCAATGTGAGTGACAATTCATTGCCTTCGGCGGTGTTCCTTGAAGCCAACAGCCTTTCATCCAATGCGCTTCAGTTTAGTTTTGAGAATCCTTCCAATCCCGAAACCCCTTCGGATTTGTATGAGGGTTGTATGGCTACCATCCATATCCACCGTCCTTCGCTGTCCAGTGTGCCGACCAATATCGGAGTGGAATTCATGGGCGAAGCGGTCAACGGACATGATTTTCCGCAAATCAACAACTCTTTCACTTTCCCGGCCGATACACAGGATATGTCTATCACCATCATGCCGACGCTGGATGGTACGGCCGAGGGTACCGACGGACGTGAATTTGTCAAGTTCCGCATGAGCCCTGCCAATGGGTGTCCCCGTTCGGATTCGGTAGAATTCTATATCGTCGACACCGACCCCATGCAGGTGTTCATTGATCGAGACACCATCCATTGCGCTTCCAGCAATGTGGTGCTGCGCAGCCGTATTGAGGGAGGAATGCCCAACCGTCAGTACGCATGGTATAAGGCGGGGCAACCGAATGTGTTGGCCACCACGCCCAATTACACGGTGTTTCCCATTCCCGATTCGGCCGACTATGTGCTCGAGGTGAGTGATTTCTGCGGCAACTATGGCTACGACACGATAACCATCGGCGTGCGACGCGAATTTGCCTTGCAGCCGCCAGATACGATGTTCTGTCAGGGACTTCCGCTGGTGCTTGAGATGCGTGGCGCCGACAGTTGCGTTTGGAATATCATCGGACAGGAACCGTTTGAGATGCAGGACACTTCGGTGTCGTTGCATCCGGAGGGTATCACCACATTTGCTGTGCGTTCGTACATTTGGTGGAATGGACAGATATGGGAAGATTTGGACACCATCCGTACCATCGGCATTCCTACGCCCGATGTGTCGGTGTCCGTGTCGACAGAACGCCTCTGTGAGGGTCAGTCGGTCACCTTTACGGCAACGGGCGCTTCCGAATACTCGTGGGACGACAGCGTCTCGTTTGTCACCACCAACACGTTCACCTATATGCCCGACACCACTACCCAATACATCATCTATGGATTGGCTCAGGGTGCCGAATGTGTGGGTAGGGATACGGTGGTCATCACGGTCGACACCATCCCCGATGTGATCATTACAGGTGGTGGCGGCGTCTGCGACGGCGAAGAGGTCCACATCTCTGTCGCCACGACTGCCGAATTCTTCATGTGGGTTGCCATGCCTTCCGATCCGTCGTTGACCGGACAGGAACAGCACAATAATATTATCGTCAACCCGCTGGAGACAACGGTCTATACGGTCAACGCCCAAAACGGAGTCTGCTCCAATTCGAGTCAGACAACCGTACCGGTGGAGCTTTCGCCTGTGGCCATAGGCGAAGTGTCACCCCGAACCGTCTCGTTGGGTTCGATGGAGGCTGTCTTCACCAACCGCAGTGAGCATGCCACAACCTGCAAGTGGGAGTTCCCCGACGGGACGGAGAAGACCGAAGACCAGGTGACCTATGTTGTTCCCGATGATGTCGACTCCATCAATGTGCGTCTGTGGGCCTACAACCCCTACATGTGTTTCGATACCACCACCATCACGGTGTATGTGGACCACACCACCATGTGGGTGCCGAATGCTTTCACACCGGAAGAGAGCACCAACAACACCTTCCTGGTCAAGATGAACGATGTGCAGCGTTATCATATTCTCATCTATGACCGTCGCGGTCAGTTGGTCTTTGAATCGTTTGACCCCGAAAAACCATGGGACGGAAACCTCCAAAATGGCAAAAAATGCCCCCAGGGAGTCTACACTTATGTGGTCACGGCGCACAAAATCACTTACCCGTTTGATCAATTATTATATCGCGGAACGGTTGTGCTTATCAGATAGTTATTGGCTACTGACCAAAAAAAATTGAACAAAACTGAAAAAAAATTTGGTCAGTATTGCAAAATGTAGTACTTTTGCACCCGCATTCAGGCAAGGAAAAGCAAGTTTTTTCCACTAGAATTAAAGGTTAGCCTGAAGCATTTGATCGGGGCGTGGCGCAGTTGGCTAGCGCACTTGCATGGGGTGCAAGGGGTCGGAAGTTCGAGTCTTCTCGCCCCGACAAAATAAAAGGATTCTTCTTACGAGGAATCCTTTTTTTTTGTCTGGACTGAAGAGTTTATTTTTGTCGGTGTTTCATTTTATACACTATTTTCTTCTTTTCGCCGTTTCCATAGACATAGTTTAATACAATCTCGCAATCTTTGTCAGTTATGAATATCGAATCGCTTTATGCCACTTATCTCCAAAGCCGCCATGTGACCACCGACTCGCGTCAGGTGCGAGAGGGCAGCATCTTTTTTGCGCTGAAAGGCGAACATGTCGACGGCAATGCCTATGCTGCTGCTGCGCTCGAGAAAGGAGCCGCATGTTGCGTGGTCGACAATCCGGAGGCAGTCGTGGACAACCGTTGTCTGCTGGTCGATGACAGCCTGAAAACGCTGCAGGAACTGGCTCGTTACCACCGTTCGCAACTGGAAATACCGGTCGTCGGCATCACCGGAACAAACGGCAAGACCACTACCAAAGAATTGGTTCACGCCGTGCTTTCCAAACGCTATCGTACTTGGGCCACACAGGGGAATTTCAACAATCATCTGGGTGTCCCGCTGACGTTGTTGGCGATGCCTGAAGACACGGAAATAGCAGTGGTGGAGATGGGCGCCAACCATCCGGGCGAAATCGATTTTCTGTGCGGTATTGCCAATCCGGGATTTGGCTTGATCACCAATGTGGGGCGTGCCCATCTGGAGGGCTTCGGCTCGTTCAAAGGCGTGGTACGCACCAAGACGGAGCTGTACAAACACCTTGCTGCCATGTGTGGCGTCATTTTTGTCAACGCCGACAATGACATCCTCATGGAACGGGCTGAAAAGGCGTCGGTACTGCCATCCAGCCCATCGGTGCTGCCTGGCATAGTGCCAGCCTTTCCGGGGGTGACGCCGTCTGATTACGGCACCGCTTTCAAGCCTCGAGGCGTCAATCTGCCCAATGCGTCGGTGGTGACCTACGGAAGCAGCATGGCTGCCGAATACAAAGGTGCTTTTGTATCGTCGGACCCGTACTTGAAATTCTATTTTGAAGATGGCGACAATGTCTACACGGTGCAATCGCAGCTGATAGGAGCCTATAATTTCGATAATGCCATGGCTGCCGTATGTGTGGGCCGTTACTTCGATGTGCCGTTGTTCGACATCAAGAGTGCCATTGAGGAATACATGCCTTCAAACAATCGCTCGCAGTACAAGCGCACTGCCCACAATGAACTTATTTTGGACTGCTACAATGCCAATCCTTCGAGCATGCAGGTGGCTGTGGATAATTTTATCGGTATGCACCGCGACCATAAAGTGGCTATTCTGGGCAGCATGAAGGAGTTGGGAAACGACTCCAAACGTGAGCACGAACTGCTGGTGGCCAAACTGCGAGACGCGGGACTGCAACAGGCGTTGCTGGTAGGGGAGGAATTCCGCTTTGCTTCCAAGGAACCTTTTGTGCAGTGGTTCTCCACCAGCGCCGATGCCCTCGACTATTTGGCCGACCATCCGATCAGTGATGCCCTTGTGCTGCTGAAAGGGTCAAATTCCAACAAGATGTGGCTGCTGGAAGAAAAACTATAACATGTTTAGAATTGAGAATCGGCTTGCTTGGCTTTCAGCAGTCGATTGATCAGTATCCCAACGCTTCACAGTCAAAAAGAAACCATTCTACAGACGACTCGTCGGGTGGGGACTGTAAAGGATAAAAAGAAGAAGAGGTTGCCATTTAAGGCAACCTCTTCTTCTTTTGTTAGGGTGGAATTTATAGACCTTATGGATAATAAGGCCCATAGAATCTTTTCCTGTTTTACAGGGACGGGTTATTTGTTTTGTTTGGGGGCAGCGCCGGCAGGTTTGGAGATGGATTCGCGCATGTCGGTATCGGCTTGGATGTTCTTCATGCGGTAGTAGTCCATGATGCCGAGGTTGCCGTTGCGGAATGCTTCGGCCATGGCTTTGGGCACTTCGGCTTCGGCTTCGATGACCTTGGCGCGAGCTTCTTGGGCTTTGGCTTTCATCTCCTGTTCCTGGGCGACGGCCATAGCGCGACGTTCCTCAGCTTTGGCCTGTGCGATGTTCTTGTCGGCGTTGGCCTGGTCCATCTGCAGTTGTGCGCCGATGTTCTTTCCGACGTCAATGTCGGCGATATCGATGGAGAGGATCTCGAAGGCGGTGCCGCTATCAAGACCTTTGGTGAGGACGAGTTTTGAAATGCTGTCGGGGTTTTCGAGCACCTGCTTGTGGCTGACGGCAGAACCGATGGAGGTGACGATGCCTTCGCCGACGCGGGCCAGGATGGTCTCTTCACCTGCGCCACCAACGAGTTGCTTGATGTTGGTGCGTACTGTGACACGTGCTTTGGCGATGAGCTGGATACCGTCTTTGGCGACAGCGGCAACAGGGGGAGTGTCGATAACCTTGGGGTTCACGGAGGTCTGAACGGCGTTGAGCACGTCGCGACCAGCGAGGTCGATGGCTGTACAAGTCTTGAAATCGAGGTTCATGTTGGCTTTGTCGGCCGAGATGAGGGCTTTCACCACGGAATTGACGCGGCCGCCGGCCAGATAGTGGGCTTCGAGTTCGTTCTGGCTGACCTTGAGTCCGGCTTTGGCGGCCGAAACCATATTGTTGACGATGACTGAGGGGGGGACTTTACGGAAGCGCATGAACACCAACTGGATGAGGGAGGTGTGAACGCCCGAAATCAGTGCCTGGAACCAGATGCCGATGGGTACCAGCCACAAAAACAGTATCAGGAAAATGATACATGCAAAGATGATAACTAGTGTAATAGGATCCATAATTTGTAATTTTTTTAGATGATTATTGTTTGAATTTGATTTGTTTCGTTATCGGGGTGGATGAGGGTCAGTCTGCTGCTTTGCGGACAATGATTTTGTAGCCTTCGATAGCGATGACCTCGAGCCGACTGTTTTCGTCAATGAACTCGCCTTCGCTGTGTACTTCGACGAGTTGGTTGCCAAACTGTGCTTTGCCGGCAGGAGCGAGACGCGAGATGCTGGTGCCGCGGGAACCGACAGCGATGCCGCTAGATTCGACTTGGTTGGTCTTGCCGTCACTCGATTCGTTGAGGCTGAACCGCTTCCAAGTGCCACTTTTTAGCATCAGCACCAGCAGTATGATGGTGGCGAAGATGCTGACGAGCAAGAAGATGATGCCGACGGTGCTGCCGTAGTGGACATAGCTCTGCCAGATGCCGAGTGCCATCATAATGCCGCCAAAGATGCCGCAGATGGCACCGGGTAGGGCTACGATTTCAAGCACCACAAGGGTTATTCCGACAAGCGTGACGATGATGATGAGAGGGAGAGACACTTTGAAATATGTTTTTTATAATATAAAATGACAATTGTTTTGCGTCGGGGAGATTGTGAGAGAATGGTAAATTGAAGTGTTAGCAGGTTAGGTTTTTATTTGTTATCGCCGTTAAGATTCTGGTTGTTTGGTTATTGAATGATTTCGCTGGTTAGTTGTTTGTTCAGTAGGGCGGTGTGCATGGGGAGGAGTTCTTCGTAACCGCCGTTTTTGACAATGCATTTGCCGGTGTAGTGGACCATGATGGTGCATTGCTCGGCTTGCTCGTAGGTGTGCCGGCAGATGTCGACAAGTGCTTTGATGACATAATCGAAGGTGTGGTAGTCGTCGTTGTAGAGTACCAGTTTGCAACCGCTGTCGTCGAGCAGTTCCACCTCTTGTTCTTCTTGTGATTTGTATTGGTTGTCGTTCATGTCGTTACTTGTAGATGAGTACGTTGGCGAAGGCAGAGATGCCTTCTTCCCGACCTTCGAAGCCCAGGTGTTCGGTGGTGGTGGCTTTGACAGAGACATCGTCGGTTTCAAGACCCATGACCTCGGCAAGTGTTTGCCGCATGGAGGCGATGTAGGGGGCCACTTTGGGGCGCTGAAGGCATAGGATGGCGTCGACGTTGCTGATGTTGAATCCTTTTTGTCGCACGAGGAGGCATGTTTTGTCGAGGAGCACTTTGCTGTCGATGCCCTTGTAGGCGGGGTCGCTGTCGGGGAAGTGCTTGCCGATGTCGCCGAGGGCGGCGGCGCCAAGGAGAGCGTCGCAGATGGCGTGGATGAGCACGTCGGCGTCAGAGTGGCCAAGCAAGCCTTTGGAATGGGGAATCTGAATGCCGCCCAGCCAAAGGGGAAGTCCTTCTTGGAGCTGATGAACGTCGTAGCCTATGCCGGTGCGGATTTTCATTTCTTTTTGTCGTTGAAGTTGAGGGTGACGGATACTCTGAGGGTGTTGGCCAGGGGGTTGTTGGAGAAGTTGGCCGTAGGAATGAGGTAGGAAAGGTCGAAGACCATGATGTTGTAGCGGACGCCGATGCCGAGGGTGAGGTACTGGCGGGCGCCTTTGGTTTTGTGCTCGAAGAAGTAGCCGACGCGGGCGGCGAAGGTGTTGGCGTACCAATATTCGGCGCCGGTGCCGATGGTGATTTCGTGGAGCTCTTCACGGAGGCCGCCGGGGGCGTCGTAAAGTGACTGGATGGCACCGAGGATGGAGCTGGTCTGATGGTAGTCGGCCATGTTGCTGTAGTAGCCGCTATAGGTGTTGTCGTCGCGTAGTACGGGCGGGGTGGGGACCAGCAGTTTGTTGAGGTCAATCATGACGTTAAGCTTGTTGTATTCGTCCACCTCATAAGTGTAGCGACCTCCAAGGCGCAGGTTGGCGGGAAGGAATTCGTTGTCGGTGTCGTCGTCAGAGTAGGAGAGTTTTGAACCCAGGTTGCTGATGCACAAGCCGGCGGCGAAGCTTTGGTTCCGGTCGATGGATTGTTGGTAGTAGAGACCCACATCGGCGGCCAAGCCGTTGGCAGCCTTAGTGGTCTGGTCTTCGACGTTGAGGCCTTGGGTCAGGTCGCTGTGGACGAAGCGACCGGTGGCGCCGAGTGAGAGGTTGTCGGAGAGTTTCATGGCATAGGTGACGTCGAAGCAGAATTCGTTGGGGTTGAAGGTGCCGAGGTCTTCGCCGCCTTCGCCGGTATGTTCGATTTTGCCTAGGGAGAAGAATGTGAGTGAGGCACCGACGGTGCTACGTTTGTTGATGCGTTTGTAGCCTCCGAGGTAGAGGAAGTTCATGTCGCCGTCGAGTTTGCGGAGCCATGGGGTATAAGTGGTGCTGATGCTGAATTCGTTGGCGGCGAAGGCCAGTTTGGCGTTATTCCAGTGGGAGGAATAGGCGTCGGGTTCGGTGGCGGCGCCCACATCGCCCAAGGCACCGGAGACGGCATCGGGGGCGATTTGGAGAATGGGCATACCAGTGGGGATGTAGTTGTTGGTACGACCAGTCGACACGTCATAGTCGTCGGGATTCACCTGAGCGAAGAGGTTGTGCGAGGTGGCGCCGCAGACAAGGAGTAGGAGAAGCAGTACGTGTCTTTTTGTCAAAAAAATGTTCTTCATGCGGTTCTTTTTTGTAAAAAAGATAAAAAGAGGTTTGATTTTAAAAGGTGTTATTTAAAACGGCTTTTGTGACGGATTATTGTATTGGAGGGAAAAATAAGGTTATTAATTGAACGATAGTCCTCAGTCGGAACAATACAAATGGGGATGTTTCTTCATCTGCATGTTGTTTGGGTCTTTGGAAACCTTCTACAGGCTTCCACATGGTGGGGCTGTTGGGATGAGGTCTCTGAGAGCCTTTTGGGAAACTGGCGTATTAACATAAGAGCCTATTTGATGACGATTTTGCCCTGTTGGCAGAGACGGTCGCCATCGGCGGTGGTGACGACGAAACGGGCGATGTAGATGCCTGGAGCCAAGCGTGCACCGCTGCCGTTGCAGAGGTTCCAGCGGACAGGTCCCACGACGTAGCTGTCGGCCGACACGGGCGGTTGGGTGCTGAAGACACAGCTGCCGCGCATGTCGTAAATGTGCAGTTCGGCGTTGGTCACCGAGTGGCAGTTGTTCAGTTCCATGAGTAGGGTTGCCTGGTTTGTGGCCGGATTGGGGAAGGCGTGGAAGTCGGAGGCGTCGTCGTCGGAGGCGTGTACGAAAAAGGAGACGGAGTCGCTGTTGGAGTAGTTGAAAATGTTCCAAGCCTTGACGACGATGGTGTGGCGTCCGGGAGCGAGGTTGGAGAGTTTGTAGCGGATGGAACCGGAGTGTTCGTCGTCGATGTCGGTTTCGTAGAAGTCGTTGAGCGTGATGATGTTGTTCGGGTTGCCGTCGATGGTTGCGGTGATGTCGTGCCCGATGCCCGAGCCGACGGCATTGATGCCGATGCTATCGTGGAGGAGTGCCAAGAGGGTGGGGTTGGGATCGGTGATGCCGCCGTCAAGAAAATTGGTGTCGTTGATGAATAGTCGGACGGAGGGTCGGCTGCAGGAGATGTCGACGTTTTCGTCGAAACCGCCAAGGTAGAGGTTGGTATAGGCACCGCAGGCATCTTCGGAGGCGCTTTTGGCGTAGAGGCTGATGCGAGCGCGGTCGTACTTGAAGACCACGTCGCGTGGGACGACAAAGTGGAAGGAGAAACGGCCGTTTTCGACTGGTGTGCGACCTTTGTAGATGAGGTTGTTCTGCTGGGAGAAAAATACCTCGCATCCCTCGTTGTCGTTGGCCAGGGTGAAGCTGTTGACGGCGCGGTCGTAGATGATGGGGAAAAGGGTGCCGTCGAAATCGGAGACAAGCTGGCCCGCATTGTCGCGTATTTCACCTTCGATGGTTACGGTGGAGAGCACCTGGGCGCTGTCGTTGCGGTTGGGGTCGACGGTGCGGCCGTTGATGGTGGTGACTGTGGCGTCGTAGATGGGGAAGCTGAGTTTCAGGGCCGGGTCGCCCAAGAAGGTGAGGGCCTGAGTGGCGGTACGATTGTTTTTGGCGATGCGCATGGCGTCGCCAATGGTGTTGTTCGGGTTGAGCGCCTGGAGGACCATTTCGGTGTTGACCTGTTGGATGTGGGAAATGGGACGGGAGGCAGCGACGCAGCCGATGCCGGCGCCGTCGGCCAAAAGGAATTCTTCGGCGCCACAGGTCTCGTCGACCATGTCGAAACGACCAAATGTGCAGGTGCTGGTGATGAAGAATGCCAGGCGGTCGTGGTTGTTATAGGTGCTGATGGTGGATTTGGTCATGTAGCGCTCGGTGCCGATGTATTGTGCGGATCCGTGGCCGATATAGTTGAGCAGAAGGCAGCCGTAGTCCATACGCTTTTTGAGTGCGTTGTTGACGTCGGGGTAGAAGGAGCCGTCGGCGCCCGACTGCTGGATGTAGGCATCGGCGTATATCTTGTCGATAATGTAATGCGGGTAGCGGGACTGGATGAGTCGGGCGGTGATTTCGGAAGAGTTGGTGAAGATGGTGTCGCCGTTGCAGCTGGGGTCGGCGTCGTCGGCCAGAAGCGCCACGCAGTTGCGCCAGTCGCCGCGCGAGTTGTCGTCGAGGAGGTCGCTGCGAGTGATGTAGCGTTCTATTTTGTCGACGAGATGGGTGGCCTCATTGGTGTTTTTGGCCGGCAGGCGGCCTACGCTGACGTCGCGGGTGTCGTAGAGGGCGCCGCTTTCGCTGTCGTCAAGGAATGTGAAGTAATCGTCAGAGGCCATAGAGAAGCCATCGTCGTCGAAGGACTGGACGGTTTGGTAGGTGACGAGGGTGGGCAGCCCCTTGTTCAACAGGTCTCGGTTGTCGAAGGTGCCCTTGCCGATGAGCAGCAGATGGCGGGGCGGGGCAAGGCTGCTGTCGATGGAGGCCCGTTGGTAGAACATGCGGAGCAATTCGCGTATGGCGGTTGGGTCGGTCTGGCCGCTGCTGAATTCGTTGAACACTTGGTCCTGAGAGACGGTGAGCACCTGAAGGTTGTCGTGGAGGCTGTGGATGGCTGCCAGCCGTTGGGCCTGTTCCATGAAGTTGTTGTGGCAGACAATGACCATGTCTGGCTGGTTGGCGCCGTGGAGGTCTTGGTTGTCGATTTGGGCTATGGACACTGGGGAGCGGAAGGCACCAGGACTGAAGACGATGTAGGTGCGGGTGTCGGTTGCACTATCGTTGAATGTCAGTGTGCTGTTGTTTTGGCTGGTGGCAATTTCGGTGGGGTTGGCGGCGTCAGACACATTCCAGATGCGGCATCCCTGGCCGGTGCCGTTGACGCGGTGGGGGTGGATGTCGTTGTCAAGGGCTGTCAGACGGAGCATGGACTGGGTGCCGCTGAGGGTCATGGGGACAAGGGCGTCGATTTCGATATAGTCCAGATAACCGTCGGACAGATTGGAGCCGTATAGGTAGGAGAAGGAGGCGTTGACGGTGGCACTGGAGCCAGCGGGGAACCATTCGGAGAATGAACCATAGGGGTTGTGGGCGGAAAGGTTGTGGGTGCGTGATTCGCCGTTGATGGCTACGGTAAAACTGCTGTTGCCGCTGCCGAACGAGGCTAGGGCGTAGTGGACGCTCAAGGTTCCAATAGGAGCGGCGGGAAGTGAGAGCGAGATGCTGGTTTGGCTGTTGGCACTACTAAAATGTTCACCAAACCATACCTGACCGGTTTTGTAGTAATTGGTGAGGTCTCTGTTGTGTACTGCCACGGCGTGGCAGGAGGTTATTTCGCCGGCCGAAGCTTGAAGGTTGCGGGATCCGATGCGTTTGTGTGGCTCGTTGTTGACGGTGAGAAAGAGGAAGTTGGCGTTGCTGAAGGCGTGATGTTGCCAACGGTAGCATTGGATGTCTTTGTCATAGACCCAACGGTCGGGGCCGGTGGCGAAGCAAAGGATGTAGTCGTCGTTGTCGAAGAGACCGTTACTGTTGGCATCGTAGACTTGGATGGCCAATTCTTGAAGGTCGTCGATGCGGGGGACACCGTTGGTTTTGTCAAGCATGCCGCCGGGTTGGCCGTAGAGAGCCAGTTGGCCGACGGGAGTGCCGGATAGGGCAGGAATGTCAGAAGGGCTGATTTTGTATATGCCGTCTTCGCGTATTTCCAGCTTCCACCAGTTGCCAAAGGCGAGTACAGAGTGGGTTGCATGCTGGGCTTGCACCCCGTCGGCAGGTGACAGGATTAAGACGACAAAGAGTAGTGTCAAGGTGATGATTTTGGAATATTTTTTCAACATACGGTATAAATAACGACGTTTTGTCGAAAAAAGTATGTTGTGGCTATGTGCAAATGTCAGTGGGAAAAGTGAAGCAGATGTCGCCGACGAAAAACGACTTGATGGAAATGCGAATATGGTCAGTTCTTTGAATGCGAAAGTGTGCTGTTGCCTTTTTGTTTGACTTTGGCGATCGCTTCCAGAACAAGAGAGTTGTTCTATGCGTTATGCCTTTATTATGTGTTATAGATCATTATTTTGTCGGGTGGTAAAACGATAGTAGCGCTTGCGGATCAGGATGAGACGGATGAGCCATAGGACAAAGAAGGCGTCGGAGATGATGCGGTAGAGGGGTGGGAAGGTGACAAAGAGAGAGACGGCCCAAGCGATGAGGTCGATGTCGAAAAGAACGTTCCACAATCGTTCGCGGTCGTGGAAATTGACAACGACAACAGGCTCGTCGCCAGCGCTGTGGCGAGGAGCCTGTGGAATGTCGATGAGATGGGTGCCACTGACGGAAAGATCAAGGCTGCGACCGCTTTTGCTGAGGGGGATGCGCCATCCGCATTGCACACGGAGTCGGTGCTGCCCGGGTGGGACTAGGATGTCGAGTTGGTCACCTTGCATGGTTCCGGCATAGAGGCCGTCGACAAAGACAAAGTGTGGCAGCCGGGGTTGGTAGAACCTGCGTTGGTGGCAGAGGATGAGCATGGGCGGCAACTAGAGGGTGCTGTCTTCGATGTTCCATACGAAGGCGCGGATGCCGACTTCCTCGTTGCGTTTGTCGAGCTTGCGCACTGCGGTGAGGATGTCGTCGACTTTGGCGTCGTCGACAACGGTCATGATGGCGTTATTCATCTCGGGCCATGCGTGGGTGCCGCGATGGGGTTCGCCATTGATATGGCCGCGACCTTGTACGTTTTCCCAGAAGGTGAATCCGCGGATTTCAAGGGTGTCGAGTAGGTATTCCACTCGCTCGTTGTTGGCTTGATTATATACGATTAGGATGCTTTTCATGATGCGGTGTTAGTGTTGTTTCGGCCGAACTGTTTTCCTTGTTTTTTTTGGGCGGATGGGCCCGTCCTTGCTTTTTGCTATTACTTGCGGACGGGCCTACCGAGTTCAGCCCATTTTAATTGTCGATTATTATTCGTTGAGGTCGATGTTCATGAAGACGAATTTCTTTCGGATCTTGGCTTGACGTTCCTGTTCGCCCTTGCGGTTGAAGATGGAGTAGAGGAGTGGCACCACGATGAGGGTGACGAAGGTGGAGACCGTGAGACCGCCGATGACGACGATGCCGAGGGTGGTCCACAGTTCGGAGCCTTCGCTGGTGGAGGTGGCCATGGGTATCATGCCAAGTATGGTGGTGAAGGCGGTCATCAGGACCGGGCGGAGACGGCTCTTGCCGCTGAGGGCGATGGCTTCGTTGAGCGAGGTGCCGCGTTCGCGAAGGAGGTTGATATAGTCGACAAGGACGATACCGTTCTTGACGACAATACCGATGAGGAGTACGACGCCGAGCATGCCGACCATGTCGAGGTTCTCGCCGGTGATGAGCAGTGCGAGGACAACGCCGCTGAGGGCGAAGGGTATGGCGAACATGATGATGAAGGGTTTGCTGAACGACTCGAACTGGGATGCCATGACGATGTAGACGAGCATCATGATGAGGAGGGCGAGGGTGACCATATCTTTGGAGGTCTTCTGCTGGTCCTCGTAGTTGCCGGCAAGTGCGACATGAACGCCAGAGGGGATGTTCATCTGGTTGATTTCGTTTTGGACACTCTGTGCGAGTTGTCCGAGCGAGGTTTGATAAGGCATGACGGTGAGGGTCAGGTAACGCTGGCGGTTCTTGCGTTCAATGGTGGGCGGGCACCAGTATTCGCTGATGGTGGCCAGCTCCTTGAGCTTGACTTGTCGTCCGGTGGCGGTGGGGATGGAGAACTCCTCGATGTCCGAAATGGAGGAACGGTATTCCTCTTTAAGGCGGACGACGATGTTGTACTCTTCGCCATCTTCCTTCAGGAAGCCTGCAGCCATGCCGTTGACACGGTTGCGGACATACATGGCCACAGTGGAACCATTGAGGCCGTGGAGGGCGAGTTTCTGCTTGTCGAACTCGATTTTCAGTTCGGCGCGGTCCTCGTCGCGGCTGATTTTGGTGTCGCGGGCGCCTTGGACATTCTCCATGACGCGGCGACGGAGTTCCTGTGTGAAGTTGGTGGTCTGGTCGAAGTCGTAACCATAAATTTCGACCTGGAGGGTGTTGTTGCTACCGCCACCCATGCCACCTTGCGAGACTTGGAAGTTGACAAGTTCGGGATACTCGTTAAAGCATTGGCGGAGTTCTTCCTGCATGTCGAAAATGCTCTTGTCGCGGTCGTATTTCTTGGTACAACGCACAGACATGCTGATTTTGTTGTTGGTGGTGCTGTTGAAGAGTGCGGCGAAGCCGGCGTCGTCGTTCGAACCGGCGGAAGTGGAGATCACGATGACATCGTCGCCAAGAATCTCCTTGATGTCGGCTTCCATACGACGGGCGGTCTTGAGGGTTTCCTCGATGCGCGTGCCGCGCTGGAGTTCGGCGCTGATGCTGATGCTGCCGTTGTCCTGTTCCTTCATGAAGTCCATGCCGATTTTGCCAGAGATGAACGGAAGCATGGTGACGACAAAGAAGGCGAAGGCGATGAGGAGGGTGACTTTCTTGTGGTGGAGGCACCAGCGAAGAAGGTTGGAATACCAGTCGTCGATGGCGTTGAAGACGCGGCCGATGGTTTTCTCGTAGGTGAATCGTTTGCTTTCCTGCTTGCGGCGTGCCTCCTCTTCTGCAATCTTGGTGAGGAAGAAGGGCTTCTCTTTCAGCATGAGGCTGGACAGCATGGGAATGAGGGTGATTGCGGCAGTGGTGGAAACGCAGACAACAATGGTGATGATCCATCCGAGTTCCTTGAACATGATGCCGGCCATGCCGTTGAGCATGGTCAGGGGTACGAAGACGGCGACAAGGACAAGGGTGGTGGCAATGACGGATGTCCATACCTCGTTGGTGGCGCAGATGGCGGCCTCGCGGGGATTCTCGCCGCGTTCGATGTGCTTGGTGATGTTTTCGAGCACTACGATGGCATCGTCAACCACCATACCGATGGCGACGGTTAGGGAGGCGAGAGAGATGATGTTGAGGGAGCTGTCAGAGATGAGGAGGTAGATGAAGGAGGTGACGAGTGAGATAGGGATGGTGAGCGCGATGATGATGGTGCTGCGCCAGTTGCCCAAGAAGACGAGAACGACAAGAACGACGAAGAGGAGGGCGTAGAAGATGCTCTCACCAAGGCCGTTGATGGCGTTGACAATGTCCTCGGAACCATCACGGATAAGTGTGACTTCGAAGTCAGGAGGAAGGGTCTTCATGATTTTGTCCATCTCTTTCTTGACGGAATTGGCGATGGCAACGGTGTTTGCGCCGGTCTGCTTGGTGATGATGAGGCGTCCGCCGTCACGGGCGTTGATTTTCTCGTCTAGGGAGAGATCCTTGATGGTGTCGCGTACAGTGGCAAGGTCGCGGACGAAAATCTGGCGACCGGTGGGCATGGTGGCTACGACGATGTCAGCAATTTCGGAGCTTTCAACATATTCGCCCTTGACACGCATCTGGTATTGTTCCTTGCCCATTTTGACGGTGCCGGAAGCAAGGTCGAGGTTGTTGACAGAGATGGCGTTGCCGACGGCTTCAAGGCTGAGTCCGTAGGCGTCGATCTGTTTGGGGTCAAGGTCAATATAGATGTAGCGCTCGGGAGCACCGCTGACTGTGATGTTGCCGATGCCGTCAATACGGTTGAGGACATTGGTGACATTGTCCTCAAGAATGCGGTCCATGCCGGAATAGCTCTCACCGGCTGTGAAGCCATAGACCATGATGGGCATGGCGCTGCTGTTGAGTTTGAGGATCATGGGACGGGAAACACCGTCGGGGAGATTGTCGTAGAGAAGGTCGACGTAGCTGCGGATGTCGTTTAGGGCTTCGTCGATGTCGCTGCCCCATTCGAATTCTAGGGTGACGACGGAGAGGTTGTCACGGCTGTTGGAGGTGATGTTTTTGAGACCGTCGACGGAGTTGAGCGAGTTTTCGACCAGCTTGGTGATGTTGGTCTCGATTTCGCTGGCATTGGCACCGGCATAGGTGGTCATCACGGTGACGTAGGGAGGGTCCATTTCAGGCATCTGGTCGATGGGCAGACGCGAGAGGGAAAAGAGACCTAGGATAATCACCGCCACGAAAATCAATCCCGTGGTGATGGGCTTATTGATAGCTGTCTTGTATATGGCCATGTTTAAAAATGATAATTGAAATTATTAGGGAATTGTGAAACGGAAGTGTTGAGGGTGATTGTGTCAACAAACTTTAAGGTTCGGAGGTTTCGTTGTCCGAACTTGGGTGTCTTGAAGATGAGATTGATTGGGTCTTCAAGGTCTATTTATTCGACTACCTCGAGTTTGCTGCCGTCGACCAGACGAGCCTGGCCGGTGATTACGAGCTTGTCGCCCTCTTTGAGGTCGCCAGGAACGACAGGGATGACTTCGATCTGGTCGTCGAAGCGCTGGCCGAGGGTGACAGCAACACGGCGTGCGGAGCCTTCATCCTCGACAAAGAGGTAGCGGTCGTTGCTGCCGGTGAGCTTGAGGACGCTCTGGTAGGGAACTACGATGGCGTCGATTTCGCCAAGGGCCAGGGTGGTGCGCACATACATGCCGGGACGAATCTTCTCGCCGCCATTGGGAATGTTCAGCTTGGCCTGGAAGGTGTGGGTGCTGGGATCGATAGTGGGGTAGACAATTTCGATGGTGGCAGGGAAGACCTTGTCTGGGTAGATGTCACTGAAGACGTTGACTTTCATGCCCTGCTTGACCAAGGGGAAATAACTTTCGGGAATGTTGATGAGGGCCTTGAGACGGCTGATTTGGGTGAGTTGGAGGATGGGTGCACCGGTGTACATCTCGCCGTCCTCATAGTTTTTGGCACTGATGACGCCGCCGAACTGGGCTTTGACAAAGGTGTTTTCGGTTTGGAAACGTTCGGTCTCGACCAATTGGTCGTAGGCGGCCTTGGTCTGGTCGTAGACTTGTTCGCTGATGCTGCCTGAAGCTTTAAGGGCGGCGACGCGTTCGAACTCGGTCTTGGTGCTTGAAAGGTTGATGCGCGTGGTGTTGAGCTGGGTCTGGTCCATACGGACAAGCATGGAGCCTTTGGCAACGCGGCTGCCCACCTGGACGTAGATGTGCTCGATGTGTCCGGTGATGCTGGGCGAGATGTTCATGGTCTCGTAGCCCTCGAGGGTGGTGCTGAGTTCAAGCTGCTTGGCGATGCGCTGGCTTTTGATTTCTTGTACTTTCACTTTCTCCACCTCTTTTTTGGTGGTGGTGGCGCTTTTGGCCTCATTCTTTTTGCCACCGCAGGCGGCGATGCTGACAGCGGCAATGACGATGAATGCGATTCGGAAAATCTTGTTCATGATGGTATGATTACTTTTTTATTTGATACGTTAGAAGTATGGCTTTGTTATTGGTTGTCGTTGTTGAGGAGCTTTTCAAGCTCGATTTGGGCGGCAATGACGCTCATCACGGCTTGGATGTAGTTGCTTTGGGCCGAAATGATGTCGGTGGAGGCATTGGTGACCTCTAGGCTGCTGGCGCGACCGAACTTGTATTTTTCGGTGAGGTTGTCGAAGACGCGTTTGGTGACATCAATGTTTTCGCGTTGAATCTGATAGCTTTCAAGAGCTGTGGTGAGGTCGTAGCATAGCTGGTTGAATTGGACTCGGAGCCCGTCTTCGGCCTGACGCTTGTTGTTGAGGGTCTCTTGGTGGGCAATTTTGGCGCTACGCACGCTGGCGATGCGGCTGCCGCTTTGGAACAGAGGAATGCTGATGGAGGCTCCTACCATGTTGGGTGGGGTCATATTCATGCCTTCGTCTCCGAAGTATTTCTTCTCGCTGTACTGGTAGTAGGCCGAGAGGGTGGGCATGTATTCCATCCAGGCCATGAGGACTTGCTTTTCGGACAGTTTCTCGTTTTGTTCGAGCAACTGATAGTTGTAGTTCTGTTCGATGTTGAAAGGCTGGAGGACCAGTTTGGCGGCTTCCTGCACGTTCAGGATGTCGTCGACGGGCGTGGTGAGCTCGAGCTGGGCGTTGACGTCCGCTCCCAATTGGAGAAGCATGGAATTGCGGAGCATTTGGAGCGAACGACGGGTGCTGGCAATGCTGTTGCGCATGGTGGCCACTTGGACACGTAGCTTGTCGGCGTCGACTTGCTCGGCGGCGCCCACATTGACGCTGGCCTGGCTGGTGGCCGAGAGACGTTCGAGGTTGGCCAATGAGGAATCCAGCAGTCCGACGGTTTGTTCCATGACGAGAATGGAGACATAGATGTTTTTGACATTGGCGCGGGTGGATTGCTCAGTCTGGTGGCGGGTGATGTCGGTCATTTGTGTGGCGATGTTTTGCATCATCACGTTGACGATCTGGGCACCGGTGACGGCCACGGAGGCGTTGACGCTAAGGGTTCCGTTGGGGTCCATAGGGATGCTGAATCCGCCCATATTCATGGTATAACCGCACATGTTCTGGTAGTCGAACCCGAAGCGGACTTGTGGCAGCATCGAAGCCCAGGCTTTCCAACGGTTGAGGTCAGCGGTGATAGAGTCGAGGCTGGCGTTTTGCATGGTGTAGTTGTGCTCTATGGCGTACTGCTGGGCTTCTGCCAGAGAGAGTCGGAGTGTTTGAGGCGTTTGCGCCCGAAGTGCGATAGGGATGCACAGAGCCGCTACAGCTGCTGCAAAACGAAGTCGCTGTAGGGCGTTTGCTTTGTGTTTGTGTGAGATTGATATCTTCATATGATATTGTTTTTATTATCTGGGGGTGAATTGAAAAAAATGTTGTTAGTGGGTTTAGTTTTCGAAATCTTGGGCGGCGAGGAGTGCTTTGAATTCCTGTTCGCGTTTGTCGTATCGTTCAATGGCCGGCAAAGAGAGGAGCCCGCGTAGATATGTGTAGATGCTGTCTTTTAGGGTGCTGATATAGGCGGGGTCGGTGGTGTGCCCTGACTGGTAAATGCGGTTGATGGTGGTGGTGATGGTGTTGACTGCCACATCAATATCCACGGTGGCGTGAAGGTCGCCTTTTTCGGCCGCCTGACTCAGGATGCTGTGCAGAACTTGGCTTAGCTTGTCAATGAAGCGTTCGAGGATGGCGTTGTTGATTTCCGGATAGTAACGTTCGGAATCCTGGAGCAGATGGGCGTAGCGACCGTTATGTGCAACGGTGGACTTGATGATGTGGATGGTGAGCAGCAGCGGGTCGTCAGCTTGGTTGTATACTTCCAAGTGTTTTTTCCCAATGCGGCGATGTACTTCAGTCAGACAGTCGAGCAGCAGTGTCTCCTTGTTGGCGAAAGTTTCATAGAGGGTGCGCTTTGAGATTCGCAGGCTGGAAGCAATTTGGTCCATCGTGACCCCCTTGCAACCGTAGCTGTTGAACATCTCAATAGCTTTTTCGATGATTCTTTGTTTGTTATCTTCGCCTTCCATTATGTTGATTTTTATGAATATATAGGTTTTTCAATGTTTTTTTGAAACTGAAAAACAGGTTGCAAAAATAGAAAAAACCGCGAAAACTCTTTTGGTTTTCTCGGTTTTTTTTATTCTTAAAAATACTTAACGCTTGTCGGATGTACTGCAATGGGACCTCGAATAGGGTCGCGTGGCTGCAGGTTAAAAAGTGTTATCGTTTGGGCTCGGGGATGGGTGTGAGGGTGGAGGTGGCTACCTTGATGATGGCATTTTCGGCAATTTGGATTTGCGCCTGTGTGCCGTTGTTGCTTACCACAGTGGCGTGGATGCCTGTGTTGGTCATCACTCGGTCGCCCTTTTTCAGGCCGTTGCGGTAGGCTGCTTCTTTTTTGGCCTGTTGCGATTGGGGGCGGATGAGGAATAGGTAGAATACTGCTATCATCAAGATAATCATGATGGCTGTTTTCCATCCGTTGGAAATGTCTAGTAATATGTAGTTTAGCATAATTAATTATGTTTTTTATTGTTTGAAACAAAAGGTTACTTGTGGGTAATCTATGGGGTTGATTCCAAGCGCAGAAGAAAGTCTTATTGCATGGGTTCTTGAGTGGCGCTGTTCTTCTTTTTGGGGAAAGCCAGTGAGAGCAGCACACTGCCGACCAGGATGCCCAAAATGACCATGAGTGACGCCATGGTGCTGACATGGATACCAAAGAATTCGTTGGCAATCATCTTGAGACCGATGAAGCAGAGTAGGGCGCCCAGACCGAATCGGAGCATCCAGAATTTTTCGGTGACATCACTCAGCAGGAAGAAGAGTGATCTCAAACCCATGATAGCGAAGATGTTGGAGAAATAGACGATGTAGGTGTCGGTAGTAACGGAGAAAACAGCAGGAATGGAGTCGACAGCGAAAATGATGTCGCTGAATTCGATGACCAGAAGCACAAGAAAGAGGGGGGTGATGTGTCGTTTGCCGTCAATGTGGGTGAAGAAGTTGTGACCGTCGAGGGAGGGTGAGACCCTGAAATGCTTGGATGCGAAACGTACGGCAGGATGACTTTCTGTGTCGATTTTCTCGTCGTCTTTTTTGCGGAACATTTTGATGCCACTAAAGATAAGGATGACGCCGAAAACCGCTAGTATCCAGCTGAGACGGGTGACGAGGGCTCCCAGTGCAAATATAAAGATGAAGCGCATGACGATGGCGCCCAGAATGCCCCAGAAGAGCACGCGATGATAGTATTTCTTGTCGATGCCGAAGCTGACGAAGATCATGATCATCACGAAGATGTTGTCGATGGATAGAGATTCTTCGAGGAAGTAGCCTGCCAGGTATTGTTCAGCGATTTCGTGGCGGTAGATGCCGAGAGCTGATTCATAACTGTCGGCGTGCTGAAGTGCATCTAGGAGTTGCGGTTGGTTGGCGGCGTAAGCGAGCAGGTCGTCCATGTTGCCTATGCCGTGCACCCATTCGGCATGGAGATACAGCAGGAGCGCCATAAGCATCGAAAGGCTGATCCACACCAGCGTCCAGGCTCCGGCTTCCTTAATCTTAATTTCATGATCTTTTTTGTGAAAAACGCCCAAGTCGAGGGCCAGCATCACAATGATGAAAACCATGAAGATGACGAAAAACAGTATTCTTGACATTGTCCTTTAGTATGTGAAAAAACAAGTTGCAAAATTACGTATATTTTTTATTGCGGCAAAAATTTTTTTGTCGAACGAAACAAAACTGCTTTTTGAGACGTAAAAAATAAACCTGGCATCATTAGGCCGGTATCATTTTTATGTTGCTATCGAATATCATCTACAAATAATCATAATCTATGTTGTTTCGCCAGCTATTTGTCAGTTTCTGGAAAATCGGCACCTTTACCATAGGTGGCGGCTACGTGATGATACCCATCATGGAGCAAGAGATAGTGGACCGGCGGAAGTGGCTCAGCCGTGATGATTTTTTGGACTGTCTGTCGATTTCGCAGGCCATGCCGGGTGTTTTTGCCGTCAATATGGCTACATGCATTGGACGGCGTTTGGGTGGTGTTAAAGGTGTGGTGTGCGCAATTGCTGGCAATGTAATGATGCCCATTGTGTTAATATTGATTCTGGCTGTTGCATTTCGCCATTTCCGCGACAATGAGGTGGTGGAACATATTTTTATGGGTTTGCGTCCTGCCGTGGTGGCACTGATTGCGGCACCTGTGTTCCGTCTGGCGCAATCGGCCAAGGTGAGTTGGCGCAATTGTTGGATTCCTATATCTTCTGCGCTGATAGTGTGGCTTATAGGTGTTTCGCCAGTTTGGATTATTCTGGCCGCTATTGCCGGAGGGGTGTTGTATGAGGTGAGGGACAAACATTGAGATGTGTAATACGATTGATTTTAATATCTTGAATGATTTGATATAAAACAATATCTATGATACTGCTGCAACTATTTTTCACTTTTCTGAAGATCGGTATCTTCACTTTCGGTGGAGGATACGCCATGGTGGCGCTCATCCAAAACGAGGTGGTGGAGAAGCATGGTTGGATGACGGGTCAGGAATTCACCGACGTGCTTGCTATCAGTCAGATGACTCCTGGTCCTGTGGGTATCAATACGGCTACATACGCCGGATACACTGCCGTGGTCAATGCAGGTTTGCCTGCCTGGCAGGGAGTGGTAGGTTCGCTGTTGGCCTCATTTGCAGTTATTCTGCTGCCTGTCGTTGCCATGTTGATAGTTTATATCTATTTGTCTAGTCATAAAGACAATCCTATGGTAGCTAGAGTTTTAAGAGTGTTACGACTGACAGTCGTTGGTCTTATTGCCGCTGCCGCACTATTGTTGCTCACCCCCGAGAGTTTTGGACAACCAGGCTTCAACAGACAGTTTGTTGTCAGTGTGCTGCTTTTTCTGGGTGTGTTCTATTTCTCCTGGCGGCATCGGACCAACCCCATTTTGCTTATTTTTTCGGCAGGCGTGGTCGGGTGGTTGGCCTACTCGTTTTGACGCCTTTGAAAGCTTTCGAAAAAGGTCCGATTTTTGTATTTTGTCATTTTTTTTTCTCCTTATTTCTCTGCTGATTATCAAGATGGGTTGGTTGTAAGATACTAGTAACTAAAAAATTATATTTTTTTTTGAATAATTGTGTGTTTATTCGAAAGAAAATTCGTAATATTGCCGATTATTTTTAGGCTCATTTTATACTGATTAAAAGATGAAGAAACTCAAAAAAATTGCCATCGTGTCGCTACTGCTTGTCGTCGCTGCTCAGGGAGTGCGTGCACAGGATGTGAACTTCTCGCAGTTTTATGCCAATCCGTTGTATATGAATCCTGCATTTGCGGGCTCGAAAGTGTGTCCCCGACTGTCGCTGAACTACCGTTCTCAGTGGCCGTCCCTCGTTTCGGCATTTACGACGGTTTCGGCCTCCTATGACCAGTATTTCGAATCGTTGCACGGCGGTGTCGGTGCCATCATCATGGCCGACCGCCAGGGTGACCATGGTGCCCTGTCGACGACATCGTTGGGTGTGATGTACGCCTTCCGTTTCCAGCTGGCCCGCGAAGTGTGGGTCAATGCCGGTTTGAAAGCAGGCGTGACCAATACGAGCCTGAATTGGGACGATCTGCGTTTCCCCGATATGATTGACTACGTGACTGGTTTCACGGGACAGACCTCTGCTCAGATGCCCGAACATACCAATGTTTGGTATCTTGACTTTGATGCTGGTGTGATGGCCTATGGCCCTTCGTGGTATGCCGGATTTGCCGCTTCTCACCTCACACAGCCCAGCAACGGCTTTTACGGTGTGGTGAAACTGCCTATGAAACTGACGGCCAATGTCGGTGCACTCTTTAACATCGCTGAAGAGGCTCGTCGCACTTCGTCGCTCGGACTGGGCACCCCAGTGCTCTCGCCAAACTTCATCTATCAGTATCAGGGCGGCATGCATTATTTCAACTATGGTCTCTATCTGGATTGGATGCCCTTCTTGGTTGGTGTGTGGTTCCGCAACGGTATCGAAAATGCTGACGCTTTCATTTTCCAGGTGGGCTTCCAGCAGGACTACTTCAAGATTGGCTACAGCTATGATGTCACGGTGTCCAAACTGTCCAACAACACCTCCGGCGCCCACGAATTATCGTTGGGTGTGATTCTGCCGTGTCCTGAAAAGAAACAGCGCATCAAGGCCATCCGTTGCCCGTCGTTCTGATGGGCTGCGTCCTTTGGACTTTTTGTTTGAAAATATTTGAAACTTTTTTGAATAAAATTCGTAAGAATACAGAAAATAATTGGCGATAAAAGGTGGCAAAGACGGAGACCCTCATGATAGGCCGAACTGGCACCGGATATAAACCAAAACGAACGTTACGTAACGAAACAAACATAAAATTATAAATATATGAAAAAACTCAGCATTGCATCACTCTTGTTCGCTGCCGTACTGGTCATGACTTCGTGCAGCAAACAGAAATCGGCTACTACGGGTTGGAACTATAACGACCCGGAATGGGGTGGCTTCGAAGTGTCCGAGTACAACGAACAGATTACGGCTCCGGGTCTTGTCTTCATTGAAGGCGGCTCGTTCACGATGGGTCGTGTCTCAGACGACGCCCGCTACCAGTGGAACAATGTCGCCCACAATGTCACTGTCTCTTCTTTCTATTTGGACGAGACCGAGGTGACCAACCAGTCTTATCGTGAATATGTCTATTGGATGACCCGTGCTTACGGAGAGGAATATCCCGAACGTGTGCGTGCCATCTATCCCGATACCAACGCTTGGCGAGACAAACTGGCTTGGCGTGAAGGTTTTGTGGACTATTACTTCCAGAGCCCCATCTACGACCAGTATCCTGTGGTGGGTGTCACTTGGGAGCAGGCCTCGAAATACTGCATCTGGCGTACGGACCGCGTGAACGAGAAGATCCTTGTCGACAAGGGTATTATCGTTCTCGACTTGACCGATTTGCGCGGCGAAACTGCCTTCCAGACCGATGTCTATCTGGCTGGACAGTATCGTGGCGAATCGAAGACCGAACTCGAGAATCTCGACCCCAGCGCTGGTGGCGAACCGCGTCAGGTGCGTCGTGAGGACGGTATCCTCGTTCCCCACTATCGTCTGCCCACCGAGGCTGAGTGGGAATTTGCAGCCCTCGGTCTCGTCGGCAACACTTACGACGAACGTATCGTGGAGCACAAGACCTATCCTTGGGCTGGTTCGAGCGTCCGTTCGGCCAACAAGAAATACTATGGTCAGTTCCTGGCCAACTTCAAACGTTCGCGTGGCGATGCTATGGGCGTTGCCGGCAACCTCAACGACGGTTGGGACTATACCTGCCCCGTCAAGTGGTACTTCCCCAACGACTACGGTCTGTACAACATGGCTGGCAATGTGAGCGAATGGTGCATGGATGTCTATCGTAAAGACCAGAACCCCGTGGGTGGCGAAGACCAGAACCCCTTCCGTGGTAACGTCTATCGTACCCCGACCTTCATCGACGAGGAAATCGCCATCAATGACACTACCGGTAGCATCGTCTATCGCAATGTGGATGACGACCTGAACCGTCGTAACTACCGTCAGGCTGACAATATCAACTATCTGGACGGTGACTACGCCTCCAATATCTACGACTACAACAGCAACTCGGGTATCACCGAATGGATCAGCCAGGGTGATGATGATGAAGAAATGGATGCTATGTCGTCGGAGGACTCCTACCTCAACAATCCCGACAGCGTTACAAATATGATGTACCGCCGCAACTTGGCCAACCAGCGTAACGTCACCTCCCTGCTGAGCAACAAGGTGCGTGTGGTGAAGGGTGGCTCTTGGAACGACCGTTCCTACTGGATGCAGGCTGGTACACGCCGCTTCTACGAACAAGACCGCTCCACTTCTTGGATTGGTTTCCGCTGCGCAATGGATCGCCTCGGACCTCGTGCAGTCAAGTAAGATTTGAATTCTTATTCCTAAATAAAGGGAAGGTCTGTATGAACCTTCCCTTTTTTGGTGCCTTTGCGAAGGATGGTTGCAGTTTTTATCATTTTGGGCGGAACTCTATGATGCCAAATTGTTAAAACAGTATCTGATACGAACTTTATGAATACTGATTCTCTACTTTACACAAACTTATCATGCTTATCATGAACAAACAAAAAACATTTCACCTCATTTCACACAACTCTTACCGCTTCCGTCGTTTCTGTCGGGCTGCATACGCTATCTTCAATTCGCTACACCGAGAGGTCACTATCGGACGGCTGGCCTCCTATGTTGCAGATCACCAGTTGCGTAAATCGGCAGTGGCAGTGCTAGTAGCGTTTCTGCTGACGCCGCTCATGGCTCAAGCGCAAGAGGACGATCCGGTCGAGGAATTGGCACTCCCAGCAGTTCAGGTTGTTGCGCAATCGGCTAGTTCTCAGACCGCCGCTGAGCCTGCGGTGGTACTTACGTCCAAGGACATATCAAACCATTCGGTACATAGTGTCGGCGATTTGCTGACAATTGTTGCGGGCATCGATCTTAGGGTGCGAGGCGTAGGCGATGCCCAAGGAGACCTCTCTATGCGGGGAGGTTCGTTCGACCAGATGCTGGTTCTGATTAACGGCATCAATCTGACCGACGCTCAAACAGGTCACCATTTGATGGATGTCCCTATTGACATCTCAATGGTGGAACGAATCGAAATCCTCACTCCTTCAATGTTACTTTCTCGCGGTATTGTCGCCTTTTGCGGTGCCATCAATATCGTCGTCAACGAGAAGACCCAAAATCGCCTGGTGGCGGAATTGGGCATTGGTTCTTACGGTACTGCCCGAGGGTCTGTGTTGGCTACAGCGTCCCGCGGGGCATGGAGCCATACCTTTGCTGGCTCATATGCCCGTAGCGATGGCTATATGGGTAATACCGACTACAGGCAAGCGAATCTTTACTGGCAGTCGGACCTCAGAGACGATAGCGACCACTGGACGCTAAGTGCAGGCGTCCAGATGAAGGATTTTGGAAGCCAGGCCTTCTACAGCATCTCCTATCCTGACCAGTTCGAGGCCACCCGTACGGCGACCCTTACGGCAATGAATGAGCACCGTTGGTCGGTGTTCCGACTGGAGAGCGCTCTCTATGGAAGGCTTCATAGCGATCGTTTCGAGCTTTTCCGCGAGGGAAGGGTGGAGGCTCCGTCATGGTACGGCGGACACAACTACCACCTTTCCGAGATTGCCGGTGTTCGTAGCAGGCTGGTGAGGCAGGTTGGCAGAGGTGATCTCTTTGTTGGCATAGAACTGCGAAGCGAGGGTATTGTCAGCAGTGTGCTTGGAACCGTTGACACTACGTTCTGGCTCTGCCGCCCGCCGTCGGAATACAATCATCGGGCGTCGCGCCTGTCGGCGAGCCTTTTTGGCGGCTATCGCCTCGATTTCAGCAATGGGAGCATTGAAGCCGATGCACTGGGCTGTTTCAACAGCGTGTTTGGATTCCACTATGGTGGTTCGCTCAATGCTGTGTGGCAGCCGCTGCCCCAATGGCGATTCGGCGCTTCACTCACGCGCACCTTCCGAATGCCTACCTTTACCGATCTTTACTATCAGAGTGTCAATCAGGTGTCCAATCCTGACTTGAACAGCGAAAGCAGCCTGTCGGCCGAAGTGAAGGCACGCTATTCTACCAGTTTCTCCACTTGCCGTCTCTCGTTGCTCACGGCCCTTTATTATCGTGCGGGTCGTGACATCATCGACTGGATACGCCGACCCGATGAGGAGGTCTGGTATTCCATGAATCACACCGTTCTAGATGCGATGGGCGCCGAGATTTCCTTGCTGCTACATGTCGGCAAGGGCGTTGACGAACTGGGCGGAAGCTTTTCCTACTGCACAGAGCGTCAGGATGCTGCAGGCATGGTGAGCGGCTACGCACTAGATTATTTGCGGCACAAGGGCAATTGCTATCTCGTTCTACGTCCTGCCAAGATGTTCTTCAGCAGCGACTTGCCTTTACGTTTGAAAGGTGATTTTGTGTGCCGCCACCGTGTTGGGGAATATGTCGACAAAGAAGGCGCTCGCATTTCCTATCCCGACGCTGTGCTTCTAAACCTTTCGCTAGAATATGCTTTTCCGAAACTGACGCTTGCCGCCGATGTCCACAATGTCACCGATTGCCAGTATCGCGACTATGGTGGTGTGCCCCAACCCGGACGCACTTTTATGCTTTCTGCACGGCTGAAACTGTAGGTTCGGTGTGAATAATTGGCTAAGTTGCTATAATATTGTCTGTCAGTGGTTAGGGCTTGGGCTACTGTTTTTTTTAGGTTGCCATGTTTTTTTTTCATAACTTTGCAAATTCTATTATTGGCTTGGTATGTCTGTCAAATACTTGAAAATAACACTCTTATTTGTTTTGGGGTTGGTTGCAGGAACCACTCTTCAGGCGCAGCGTATCATCCAATATGCAGCAGGCATGGGTACACGTGACCCCAACAATCCGGATGTATGGATTCTGTACCAAAAGGTGAAAGCATCTCATGAGGGTATGACCTTGTACACCGACTCGGCTTCGCTCGATACCAAAAACAACATCTTTGTTGCCCACCGCAACGTCCGTATGGTCATCACCGACACCACCACCTTGCTGGGCGAAACAGCCATCTACGACGGTACAACCCGCATTGCCGAGGTGTGGGCAGACACTGTGGTGCTCATCGACGGTAAAACAGTCCTTAAAAGTGACAATCTGACCTACAACCGCAATACCAACACGGCTGCCTATTACAATTGGGGCCACACCACACATGACAGCGCCACCCTCGACAGCCGCATGGGTTTTTACCATACCGACACGCGCGATCTGTTCCTTTACGGCGACGTGCAGCTGTACGACACCACTTCGTGGCTGGAAACCGATACGTTGCACTACAATACACGAACCTCGCTGGCTGTTTTCGTGTCGCCGACTTATATCTATAGCGATTCGTCGACGGTCTACAGCGAATCGGGTTCGTACAACACCTCGTCGCATGAGGCGGCCTCATTCAGTGCTACCCATCTCACCAACCGTGACAAGTGGCTCACCGCCGACACACTCTTTTTTAACGACGACACAGAACATGGTGAGGCTTACGGACATGTGACCATCATGGACACGCTTAACAATGTGGCCTGCTCGGGTCGGATGGGCATCACCGACCAAAAAGAGCATTTCTCATTTGTGACCGATTCGGCGCTGATTGTCTATGTCGACAAGGGCGACACGCTCTTTATGCATGCCGACACCATTTGGGCTTACAACAACGACGACCGCGAATTCGAAGCCGCAAGAGCCTATCGCAACGTTTGCCTCTATCGCAACGATGTGCAGGCTCGGTGTGATTCGCTCGCCTATTCGTCGGCCGATTCTACTGTGAGTCTCTATGGTAGTCCGGTTGTGTGGTATGAGGATTATCAGTGCACGGCCGACACCATCATCTGTATCTATGACACCGATGGTGTGAGGCTGATTCATCTGCGCAACAATGTCTTCGCAGTTGAGCAGGTCGATCCGCTCAAATTCAGCCAGCTCAAAGGCCACAATGCCGACGTCTATTGCCACAAAAACGAGCCCCGCTATGCTGATATACTGGGTTCGGCCCGCATGATATACTACGTGATTGACGAAGAGGGCGCCAGCGGTCGCGAACTGCTGGGCGTCAACTGCGGTATCGGCTCCGATATGCGAATCTACTTCAACGACGACCGGAAACCGTCACGCGTCACTACCTTCGGCAATCCCGATATGAAAATGTACCCGCCCGACAAACTGCCGTCCGACCAAAAACAACTGCCCGGTTTTTCTTGGCAAATCGACATACGTCCACAATCGCCTGCTGATGTCTTCCGGACACCACCCGCCAAGGCAGCAACCAAACAAACTCCGTGATGTGACAAATTGTCATGCCGACAAGTCCCTTCTCGTTTTGGTTGTGTTTTTGTTATATATTAATTAAAAAATAAAAAGATCAATCATATGGAACAAGAAAATAAGGAACAATTGGAAACCGAACAACCATTGAACCCCGAAACGGAGGAACAGTCAACCCAGAAGGCCTCGGAGGCGAAACCTCAGACGGCAGAAGCGGAGGACCATTCGCGCCGCGCCCGTAAGAAACGTGCAGAACGGCAAGCCGATGAACTTAATAGCAAGATTGAAGAGATGGGTATGAAACTGGCGGAGATGAACGACAAGTACATGCGCATCTATTCCGAATATGAAAATTATCGCAAACGAACCAATGCCGAAAAGGCTGGACTGATACTGAATGGTGGCAAAGATGTCATCAAACTGATGCTGCCCATTGTCGACGACATGGAACGTGCACTTTCCAACATGGCCGATGGCGACGCCGCCAAAGAGGGTATGCAGCTTATTCTTAAAAATATGCTCAACGCTTTGCAGCAGAAGGGATTGAAGGCTATGGAGGCCATGGGTGCCAAGTTTGACGAAAACTTCCATGAGGCCATCACGCAGATTCCTGCTCCCAGCCCCGAGGCCAAGGGGACCGTAATTGACGTGGTCAAGAAAGGCTATTTCCTCAACGACGAGGTGCTGCGCTTCGCCCAGGTGGTGGTGGCCAACTGATGCGATGACTGCGCAGCAATTCCATTCAACAACAATCGAACATACAGAAAGAAGGTAACAAAATAATATGGCTACAAAGAGAGATTATTATGAGGTACTGGGGGTCGACAAGAACGTGTCGCCCGAAGATTTGAAGAAGGCTTACCGTAAATTGGCACTCAAATACCACCCCGACCGAAACCCCGGCGACAAAGAGGCCGAGGAGAAATTCAAGGAGGCTGCAGAGGCTTACGACGTGCTGAGCAATCCTGACAAGAAGGCTCGTTACGACCAATTCGGACATGCCGGACTGGACGGTGCCGGCGGATTCGGTGGACAGGGTATGAGCATGGATGACATCTTCTCGTCGTTCGGCAGCATTTTTGGTGACATCTTCGGCGGTGGCGGTTTCAGCTTTGGCGGTTTTGGCGACGCCCGTTCGGGTGGCGCTCGTCGACCTACTTCCCGAGGGTCCAATTTGCGCATCAAAGTGAAGCTGACCCTTGAGGAAATTGATCAGGGTGTGGAGAAAAAAATCCGCGTCAACAAATACAAGCCATGCAAAACTTGCGGTGGAACTGGTGCCCGCAACAATAGCTTCGAGACCTGCTCTCATTGCCACGGAACGGGTGTGGTCACCGAAATGCGTCGGTCACTCTTCGGCCAGATGCAGACCCAGTCGGCGTGTCCCTACTGCGGTGGACAGGGAAAGATAATCAAAGACAAATGCCATGATTGTCACGGTGACGGCATCGTCAAGGGCGAGGATATCATTACGATCAATATCCCTGCAGGTGTGTCGGATGGCATGCAACTGTCCATGCGTGGACAGGGTAATGCTGCACCGCACGGCGGTGTTAACGGCGATCTGATCATCCAGGTGGAGGAACAGCCGCACGAGTTGTTCGAACGCCAGGATACCAACCTCTTCTACAACGCCTTCGTCACCTTTGCCCAGGCGGCTATGGGAGCATCCATCGAAATCCCGACGCTGCATGGACGTGTGCGTGTCAAAATCGAACAGGGGACACCTTCCGGCAAGGTCATCCGATTGAAAGGGAAGGGGTTGCCTGACATGAACGGCTATTCGCGTGGCGACATGTTGGTCAGCATCAATGTGTGGGTGCCCAAGAGCCTCACCAAGGAGGAGAAGGGCATGCTTGAGGAATTGAGCAACCATCCCAATTTCCAACCCAATCCTACAAAACAAGAAAAGGGATTCTTCGACAAAATGAAGGATTTGTTCAATAACGATTAAAAAGATTATTCCCAGACTGTTTCGTGCAATCGAAACGGTTGGGGATTGATGTATTTCAAAAATTCAATCTTATGACCGAGGCATTTCTCCAATACATTTGGCAGCACCGCCTGTTGGAAGGTCCTTTGACCACCGTCGATGGGCTGCCCGTTGTGGTGGAACGCCCCGGAGAACATAATCGCGATGCGGGTCCCGACTTTTTCGATGCCCGAATGACAGTCGACGGTATCCGCTGGGCTGGCAACGTGGAGGTGCATATCAACGCCTCTGACTGGCACTTGCATCACCACAACGATGACCCTAACTACCACAATGTCATCCTTCATGTTGTCTATTGTTACGATGCCGACATTCGGCTTCCCGACGGACGGATCCTCCCTACCATGGAACTGCGCAGACATATTCCTCAAGGTGTATGGGACCGCTACGACCAGCTGATGCATCCTGCTGACGGTGAAACAATAGCATGTGCTTCGCGTATAGCGGACATTCCCGATTTCCTGATCCATGCTGCCAACGAACGTCTTGCGGCCGAAAGGCTGGAACGCAAGGTGGGGGAGGCGCAGCATCTGCTGGACGAGACTCGGGGCGATTGGGATGAGGCTTGTTATCGTCTTATGGCGCGTAGTTTTGGTGGAAAGGTGAACGCTTTGCCTTTCGAACTGTTGGCAAAGACAACCCCGCTTTCGCTGCTGGCCAAAATCAAACACCGTCCATTGAGTGTTGAAGCATTGTTCTTCGGCCAATCGGGGTTGCTAGAGGATGAATTTGCTGACGATTACCCGTTGTCGCTGCAACGTGAGTACGCTTATCTGCGCGCCTCCTATCGGCTGCAGCCCATGCCGGGCCATCTGTGGAAATTCTTCCGCCTCTATCCCGCCAGCTTCCCAACACTGCGTATCAGCCAGTTCGCCAATTTGTTGCTGCATACGGACAATCTTTTCTCGAAAATGCTCGACGGCGCGAATGTCGACACCTTGCGCCAGCTCTTCTGCTGCGAAACCGATCCCTATTGGATGAACCACTATCTTTTCGATCAGTTGGCCCCATCTCGCCCCAAACGGCTTGGACGTTCGGTGGTGGACCGCATACTGATCAATGCTTGGGTGCCACTCCTTTTTGCTTACGGCAAACTGCACGACAGCGACCAGCATAAGGAGCAGGCCCTGTCGCTATTGCAGCAGCTGCCAGCCGAACGCAACCGTATAGTCGACCGCTGGACCGATCTGGGGTTACAACCGGACAATGCGGCACAGAGTCAGTCGCTCATTCAGCGCTACAATGAATACTGTCAGCGACATCGTTGTCTGGACTGTAATCTGGCATTCCGCCTGCTGAAGACAGAGGGTGGGAGCGGACAAGGTAGGCTGTCAGGTCGGAAGCCGCCATCGCCGTAGGACGCTTCTCCCGCCTGCGACATATTGGCAACAGTACCTTAAAACAAACGAACCATACCAATTCTACACAAGACATAATACATCTTTTCATTCTAAAAAATCAATGACTGTTAGCGAACTATCCTCCATACTGAAACCTTCTGTGACCAGCATCGGCAGCCCCGATGCCACCTTCACCCGTATACTGACCGACAGCCGAAAGCTGACGGATGCAGACGACACGCTCTTCTTTGCCATTCGTACCAAGCGCAACAATGGCGCCAACTACATCGCCGAACTATATGCCAAGGGAGTGCGCAATTTTGTGCTTTGCAACGAACTGGACGAGAGCCTCCAAACAGAATTACAGTTGCTCAAGCAGGCCAACTACTGGTTTGTAAAGGATGTGGTGTCGATGCTGCAACGTTTGGCAGAACACCATCGGAAACAATTCGATATACCTGTGGTGGGCATTACGGGCAGCAACGGTAAAACCATTGTCAAGGACTGGATTGTCCAATTGCTGGTTCCGGACCACCATTTGGTGAGCAGCCCTAAAAGCTACAACTCGCAAATTGGCGTTCCTCTCTCGGTTTGGCAGATGGGTCCGGAACATGATTTCGCTGTTTTTGAGGCCGGTATATCCGAAACGGGCAAAATGGAGGCACTGAAGAACGTCATCCGCCCTACCATCGGCATCTTCACCAACATCGGTCAGGCGCACGATGAGAATTTTCTTACCCGTTACCAGAAAATAGCAGAAAAACTGCAGCTTTTCACCCATTGCGAAGTGCTGATATATTGTTCCGACCACAAGGACATCCATTCGGTGGTTTCCGAAAAGGAGAGCCTGCGTCAGCTGAACCGCTTCACCTGGGGCAGTAGCGACGAGGATCAGGTGAAGTTGCAACACGTGGAGGTGCTCGAACGCAGCACCATGCTCAAGGTGATTTATAACGCTATTGGCTATGATATGGAGATTCCGTTCGTGGACCGCGCCTCCATCGAGAATGCCATGCATTGCATCTCACTGCTCTTTTACTTGGGCTACGACGGCGACGACATTGCCGAACGCTGCAGTCACTTGTTGCCTGTGGCTATGCGTCTCGAAATGGACGAGGGCATCAACAACTGCCTGCTGATCAACGATAGCTATAGTCTGGATATCAATTCGCTCTCCATCGCACTCGATTTCTTGCAACATGAGCACCAGCATTACCATAAGACGCTTATCATGAGTGATTTTATGCAGTCAGGTGTTCCGGAGCAGGAATTGTATTCGCAGGTGTCGTCGCTCATTCGCCAGCGTGGCATTACCAAGTTGGTGGGCATCGGCGAGGCACTGCAGCGCAATCGAGCCCAGTTTGAGGGTATCGAGACATTTTTCTATCCGTCTACCGATGAATTTATTCGTCAGCACCCTGCCGGCGATTTCCAGAACGAGACCATCCTGTTGAAAGGCGCCCGTGTATTCGGATTTGAGAATATAGCCAAGTTGTTGCAGCGCAAGTCGCACGAGACTATCATGGAGGTCAATCTCGATGCATTGGTGTCGAATGTCAACTACTACCGCTCACGCATCAATTCGTCCACCCGCCTGATGGCCATGGTCAAGGCTTCTTCCTATGGGGCAGGCAAGGTGGAAGTGGCCAATACCCTACAGTTCAACCATGTGGACTATCTGACGGTGGCTTATTGTGACGAGGGTGTGGAGCTGCGCCGCAATGGCATCAAACTGCCCATCATGGTGATGAACCCCGAAGAGGAGAGCTTTGACAGCATGATTCGTTACGAATTGGAACCGGATATCTACAGTTTCCGCATCCTGCAGCTTTTCTCCGATACAGCGCGCCTCTATACCGACCAGGCGAACCCGCTGTCCATCCACATCGAGTTGGATACTGGCATGCATCGCTTGGGTTTCTCGGCTGCTGACATGCCGGAACTGGCTCGCCGGCTGAAACAGGCAGACTGCCCGTTGCGTGTCAAGTCGGTTTTTTCGCATCTGGCTTGCAGCGAAGACCCTGCTATGGATGACTTTACGCACCGCCAGATCGACCTTTTCCGCCAGGGTTCTTCCCAGTTGAAGCAGCTGCTCTCCGACGACAGTATTCTTTGCCATATTCTCAATTCTTCGGGCATCACACGTTTCCCCGAGGCACAAATGGATATGGTGCGTTTGGGTATCGGACTCTACGGCATTTCACCCGAACCTGAGGTGCAGAAATGTCTGGCTCAGGTCAGCACTCTCAAGACTCGCATCTCTCAAATTAAGCCCATACCCAAGGACGATTCGGTGGGCTACAACCGGCGGTGGATTGCGCAGCGCGACTCGCGCATTGCCATCATTCCCATCGGATACGCTGACGGCCTTTCGCGCCATCTGGGCTATGGCAATGGCTCCATGGAGGTCAACGGACACATGGCGCCTATTATCGGTAGTATATGCATGGATATGTGTTTTCTCGATGTCACTGACATTGAATGCGAAGAGGGCGACGAGGTCGTCATATTCGGTTCTGCCGAATCGCTCTGTCGCATGGCAGAGGCTTCGGGCACTATCCCTTACGAAATATTGACATCGGTCTCTCCTCGCGTGAAAAGAGTTTATGTGAGCGACAACTAAACATTCTGTTTTATTCAATATCAACCCTATGACCCGTTTTTCTCCTCGAATGAAATTGGCAGATGTCATCGCCACCAACCATACGCTGATTCTGCTGCTGCCCCGACTCAATATTCCCTTGGGCTTTGGCGACAAGTCGGTTCAGGAAGTCTGTCAGGCGAACCAGGTGCCAGTCGATTTTCTGCTGCTGCTCTGTAACTTGTACACCTTCGACGACTACCGTCCTTCCGTCGAGGAATTGAGAGCCGTGGACATGAGCCCATTGGTGCCCTATCTTATGGCATCGCACGACTATTACTTGCGCGAACGACTGCCTCATATCGAGATGCATCTGCATCATATCGCCGATCGCGTGTCGCCGCGCTACGGCAACATTCTGAAACAGTTCTATGCCGATTTTCGCAACGAGATAGCGGACCATTTCCATCGTGAGGAGACTTTCGATTTCCCTAATCTGCAGCGCGTTACAGAGGGCATAAAGAGCAAAGGCTCTGTGGGAAAAAACATCGAACGTTCGCATGTCGCCCTTGTGGACAAACTCAACGACCTGACCCAGATCGTCTATAAGTATCTTCCCGGCAACGTCCTCCCTGAAGAATCCATCGAGGTCGTCTTCGACATCCTGCAACTGTCGGCCGATATCCAGAAACATGCGCTGATTGAGGAAAAAATCCTCATCCCGTGGTTTTCCTGGATGGAAAGGAGTGCCCGATGAAAGCATTACGTTCGGTACTTGTTGTTGAACCTTCGGAAATCATTGCTGAAGGTCTTCGCGTAATCCTTACCGAAAACAGATCTTTCAACGTTCTTGCGCCTCTTTTCAATGCTGACAATCTCGAGGAACGTCTTCCGGCCATTTGCCCCGACATCTTGATTATCAATCCAACGCTTATGGCCTCTTCTACACGCCAGCGGCTGAACACGATCATGCGGATGCGTCCTTCGATGATTGTAGTGGCGCTGGTCTACCAGTACGTTGAACCTGCGTTGTCGGATTGTTTTCGTTTCCAACTTGATATTCGGGCGGGTCGCAGTGCCATAGTCTCGCTATTGCAGTCGGCCATGGCAATCGACGAGGAGGAGGAAACCAAGCCGATTGGAAACTACGAACTGAGCGATCGCGAAACCGATGTGCTTGTGCTTGTTGCCAAGGGCCTTAGCAGCAAGGAGATTGCCGAGACGCTGCACATCTCTATTCATACGGTCAATTCGCATCGTAAAAACATCACCCATAAGACAGGTATCAAGTCGGTGGCTGGTCTGGCGGTCTACGCCATGATTCACAATCTGATGGAATAATAATAAATAAGTATGGGCCGGATGAAACAAAGGGAAGGTGAGGATGCCGTGCCACGACTTTGGAATGCTAACTATACCAAGGTGTTCGTGGCCAATTTTATGATTTTCTTCTCTTTCATGTTGTTGACCCCTTTGTTGCCTATCTACCTCAGCGAGACCTTCGGGGCTGACAAGCACACCATCGGTACGGTCCTGTTCGGTTATTCTGTCCTGGCATTGATCGCCCGTATGTTCAGCGGTTACATTGTCGACAGTTTTTCGCGCAAGCGGGTGCTGCTGGTATGTTTCTTCTTTTTTTCATTGTTTTTTGTGGGCTATATTGCTGCAGGTTCTTTGCTGCTTTTTGCCATTGTAAGGACGCTTCATGGGGCGCCGTTTGGTGCCACTACGGTGGCCAATAGCACTATGGCTATCGATGTGCTTTCCTCCGAACGCCGTACCGAGGGTATTGGGTACTACGGATTGGCCAATAATATTGCGTCGGCTATCAGTCCTTCGGTGGCTATCTGGATTTTCCATGCCACGCACGATTTCAATATTCTTTTCTGGCTGGCCATGCTGATAGCGCTGGGCGGCATGTTGATTGTGGCCACCGTGAAAGTGCCGGCCAAACCCGTCGTCAAAGACAAACCTCCCATATCGCTCGACCGTTTTTTCCTGGTCAAGGGCACAGGCGAAGCGCTCACCATGGCGTGTTTTTCCTTTTCCTATGGTGTGGTGTCGACCTATGTGGCAATCTACGGACGCGAGCAGTTGGGCGTCGAAGGCGGCGCGGGGACTTTTTTCCTGCTGCTTTCACTGGGTCTGATCCTGTCGCGTTTGCAGGGAAGTCGTGCTTTACGCCAAGGGCGATTGGTGCACAATGCTGCGGTCGGTGTGTCTGTTTCTCTGATGGGCTATATGCTTTTTGCTGCATTGCACAATGAATTTGGCTATTATGCTGCCGCTTTGGTTATTGGACTTGGAAACGGCCACATGTATCTTGCCTACCAGAATATGTTTGTCAATCTGGCTCCCCATTCACAACGTGGAACTGCCAGCAGCTCCATTCTTGTTGCTTGGGATGTGGGTCTTGGCATCGGCGTTCTGCTAGGCGGTTTGTTGTCTGAAAAATGGGGCTATTCCATTGCTTTCTGGGCCGCATGGCTGGTTAATTTAGTCGGATTCTTGGGCTTTTGGCTCTATGTCAAAGCACATTTCAACCGGAACAAACTGCGCTGACCGCAGAGAGGTTTGTTGGCGAAAAGCAAAGCTGGTCGTTGTTTTTGGACTTTCTTGGTGTTCCGCTTTATGAATGTTTTTTGTCGCATTAGTTTCATTTCCAAAAAAAAGTGTATCTTTGCATTGTCTTTAGTTCCTTTATTTCTCATCAGGAGACAAGGACTTTCGCCATGCACAGAAAGATAAAAACAACAATCCTGTTCGCTTTTTTTGCCGTCATCTTTTTTGCTGTCGGTGCGCAAAATCGTGTGGTTATCTCCAAGCCTGCTTTGAAAATATTCGTCATTTCTGACGAGGGTGATACGCTTCATCGTGCGCCTATCGCTTGCGGACGGCTCTATGGCCCTAAGCGCCATGCTGACGACTGGCGGACTCCCGAGGGACGTTTCAAGGTGAAACGTATCTCGCCATGGTTGGCAAAGACTCCCGAACTGGCTCCCTTCGGCACCTGTTTCATGCTGATTGATACGCCGGGCTTTACGGGCATCGGCATGCATGGCACGAACAACCCTAAGTCGATAGGTACCCGATGCTCGCATGGTTGCATCCGTATGTATAACGAGGATGCTCGCAAGGTGCTGGGATTGGTGCAAGTGGGCACACCGGTCACCATTCTGCCCGATACGGTCGGCCTATACAGGTCGCGCACGCGCAATCCTATTGTTTTCTCTACTGTCGATTGCTCGCCGGGTGGCGGCGCCTATGCCGATGAGGTGATGGAAATGATGTGTGGGGCCTCCGAAATCAAACTTTCGCGACCGATGGTTCGCAAAATGAAGATTAATCGTTTGTTTGAGGATTAGTATGAACGGTTGGGGGTCAATTGACCTCTAGGTTGGTCAGTGCCCCCAAATGTTGCTGCATTTGGGGGGTGAAATAGCGCATAATTCCACCGAATGAGGTGAATGTCATCTCTCCGAAATAGATTTTCCCGTTGATGTTGTAAAGGTCCACCCGTACTTCCGGATGCCCTTTCGAGAGTTGTTCTGCCAGTTGGAGCATCTCGTCATAGTTGGCCGGACAGACCATGTATGGCTGGTCGGCAGCAGGTCGCTCGGATTCGACAAGTCCTTCTCTGAAGGGATTGAAGTCGTGTGCGGTGTAGAGGTCTTTCATCACATGGTGTTGATGGGCCCCTTGGCCTCGGTTGTAGCAGATGAAGCACAACTCGGCATGTCCGTTGAAGCACCAAAATTTATAGTCGGTAAGCGATCGTTGTTGTGTGGGATCGCTACTGCTGTCTATAAGCTCTTCGGCCATAACACGCCTGGGGATGTCAATGTAGTGCAGTTCAGTGGAATGGTATCCGTAAGGAGATTTCAAGCGTTTGGACAGTTGATGTACAACCCGTTGACAGTCCAGCTGCTTTTTGTCGTGAACCACAATGGTGGAACCGCAGTCGTGAGTGCATTTCAGCACAAAACGGTCGGGAAGGGTCGTGAAGTCTATATCTTCGGCACGGTCCCAAATGCCATAGGTCTGGGTGAGGTAGCACTCCAACCCGCATTCGCGGAGTAACTCTTTGGCACGGTATTTGTCGGCCCATTCGCTCCACAAGCGACGGTCACCGTAGAGTTTCAGCCACTGGATCTTTTCGTTGAGTGTTTGCGGATGCTCCAGCTCGAGAGGCTCCCGCATCTTGTAACGCCAATAGGTCTCGACAGCACGCCGCGGATTACGGTCAACGCTGTGAGGCCACAGCGGCGACTCCACAATCGCTTTCAACCATAAATGTTCTATCAAACCTCCCATGGCGTTTTGTCTCATTATTGTCAGATGTAATGCTCAGGAAAGATTACCAAAATGATCTCAACCTTTGCAATACTGATTCAAATAATCAGTGCAATCCTCAAAAGTCTTAAAGGTGTGTTCCTCAGGAACGACAGCTGGAATTACATTGTGGGTCTTCAGCATGTACATGGGCTGGGGTTGGATGATGGTCATCAGAACCTGCGTGCCGCGAGACTGGATGTCTTTGATGGCTTCTTCCATAGCGTAAAGACCGCTCTGGTCCATAAATGAGACCAGTCGCATGCGGATGATGACAATTTTGGCATCGTCTGGTACGTCGGTCATGACTTCCTTGAACTTGTTGATGGTGCCGAAGAAGATGGGGCCGTTGAGTCGTTGAACATAGATCTTATGAGCCACAACATCGGGCATGCCGTGCTCGTCGTCCCAAGGACTTTCCTTATCGAAATTGGTGAGCTCCTGGCTGCTGTAGCCGCCTTCCACCAAGTCGCTGGCACGTTTCATGAAGAGTACACAGGCAATGACCATTCCGATTCCGACGGCTGTGAGGAGGTCGACAAAGACAGTGACAACGAAGACAACGATGAGCACTACAGCGTCGGCACGCGGTATTTTGAACAGATCTTTAAAGCCTTTGAAGTCGATGATGCCCCAACCTACGGTGATGAGGATGCCGGCGAGGACGGACAGCGGTACGTATTTCACTACAGAACCGAGACCGAGCATGATAGCCAGCAGAAACAGCGCATGGACCACACCGGAGAGTTGTGTGCGGCCACCACTTTTGACATTGACAACAGTACGCATGGTGGCACCGGCACCGGGTAGTCCGCAGAAGAGTCCAGCAATGGCGTTGCCGATACCTTGGCCGATAAGTTCTCGGTTGCTGTTGTGCTTGGTTTTGGTGATGTTGTCGGCCACAACGGAGGTGAGCAACGTGTCGATGGAGCCCAGACCTGCAAGGGTGAGGCCGGGAATCAGTGCGGAGGTGATAACAGTGCCCCAGCTGATCTCACTGAGGGAGACTGAACTGTTGGCAAAGAAAGGCATGGGAAGCCCCGAGGGGATATCGCCGATAATGGGTACGCCCGTCATGTTGAGAAACAGTGATATGATAGTCATGACGATAAGTGCCACAAGGGTTGACGGCACTTTCTTGGTTATCAAGGGGAACAGATAGATGATGGCCACGGTGCCGATGCCGAGAAGGAGCGCCGTGAAGCTGATATGAGACAATGCTTCAGGAAGACCGACTAGGAGGTCGATCATCGAGCCGCCCTTGCTCTGACCAATAAGGGGATAAAGCTGTTGAAGAATAATGATGATACCGATGCCCGACATAAAGCCGCTCAAGACAGGGTAGGGGATGTAGCGTACATATTTGCCTATTTTGATGATTCCAAAAAGAATCTGGAACAAGCCACAGAATATGGCGGCCAACGCCATGGCGACGAGAACGGAGGAAAGGTTGCCGCCAGGGGCGGTGAAAGCTCCGGTGATAAGCGTGGCGCTGATGACGGTCATGGGACCTGTGGGACCGCTTATCTGACTATGGGTGCCGCCGAAGAGCGCGGCAAAGAATCCCAAAAGGGTGGCTCCAACAAGGCCTGAATAGGCGCCGATAGAGGCTCCTTCAGGTCCGATGCCGCTGAAAGCTTGTATGCCGAAAGCCAATGCAAGTGGAAGGGCCACAATGCCTGCCGTTACGCCGCCGAATATATCGCCTTTTAAATTTTTTGTAGTCAAAAATGCCATAATCTGTTGCTTTGTTGTTTTTATACTTGTTTGTTAATTAGTGCGTTGGTTGCACATGTTGATTTTTTTACTTTTGCAAAGGTACAACTTTTGTGGATTTTTGCTTATCTTTGCAAATTATTTCAATCAATTAGTGTTATCTCTATGTTGCGAAAATTACGTTCCATCGCCGCTGTGGTTTGTTTTCTGGCGCTCACTGCCATGTTTCTTGATTTTTCCGGTGTGCTGCACCACTATTTTGGGTGGATTGCCAAAATGCAGTTCTTTCCCGCCGTCATGGCTGGAAATTTCATCGTGGTGGGTTTTGTGCTGCTGGTGACGCTGCTGTTTGGCCGTTTCTACTGCTCCATCATGTGCCCGCTGGGCGTGATGCAGGACGGCTTCAACTTCGTGGCTCGCAAGGTGAAAAAGGGTCGCTTCCATTTTATCCCGGAAAACCGTTGGGTTCGGTATCCGCTCTTTGTCGCCTTTATTGTGCTTGTCCTCTTTGGTCTGAATACCATCGCTATTCTGATTGCCCCTTATAGCGCCTATGGCCGTATCGCCACAAATCTTTTGCAGCCTGTCTATGTTTGGATCAATAACTTGCTGGCTGGTATCGCCGAACGTCACGAGAGCTATGCTTTCTACCATGTCGACGTGTGGGTCAAGAGCGGCACGTCGTTGGTTGTGGCTGTCGCCACATTGGTTGTGGTGGGCTTTCTGGCTGTGCGCCGTGGTCGTACATGGTGCAGCACTGTCTGCCCGGTGGGAACGGTGCTTGGCCTGGTCTCCCGTTTTTCTTTGTTCAAGCCTGTCATCGATGCTGACCAATGCAAGAATTGCCGTCAATGTGAACGCAATTGCAAAGCCTCGTGCATCGATATAGCTAACCATCGCATCGACTATTCTCGTTGCGTGGCTTGTATGGATTGCCTCGACAACTGCAAATTCGGGGCTTTGGAATACCGTAACAGCCATTTCCGCATCAATCCGACCATTGGTGCTGTTCCCGAAGGGAGAATCGATTCTGGAGATGCAAAGGATCTGGTTGACGAATCGAAACGCAAATTTTTGGCCACATCTGCTATGGTGGCGGGCGCTGCCATGCTTTCTGCGCAAGAGAAGAAAGTCGACGGTGGACTGGCTGTGGTGCAGGACAAGCAGATTCCTCATCGCGACTTGCCTCTCAAACCTGCCGGCTCACAAAGTCTTAAAAATTTTAGCGACCGTTGCACCGGATGCCAGCTCTGTGTCAGCGAATGCCCCAACCAGGTGCTGCGCCCGTCCGACAAGTTGGAAAGCCTCATGCAGCCCGAAATGTCGTTCGAACGGGGCTTTTGTCGTCCCGAATGCACTCGTTGCAGCGAGGTGTGTCCTGCCGGCGCCATCCGGCCTGTCACTCGTGAGGAGAAGACGAATATCCATATCGGTTTCGCCGTTGTTGTTCCGGATAACTGTCTGCCATATCGTGACGGTGTGCAATGTGGCAACTGTGCCCGTCATTGCCCTGCCGAAGCAATTCTCATGGTCCCCAAGGACAAGTCGGCCAATCCCGATGACCCCAACACCATCAAGATACCGGCGGTCAACACGGACAAGTGTATCGGCTGCGGCGCATGCGAATACCTCTGCCCCTCACGTCCCTTCAGCGCCATCTACGTCAACGGACGAGAGAAACATCTCGTCGGTTGAAAAGAGACTGGTAGAATCGAAAGGCTCTATTTTTTTTGCTCCTATTGGCCTAATGGATTCGTCTGTATCCGTTAGGTCTTTTCTCTGTGTCTTGAGGGATTGTTTAGAAGCCAAGAAGAATGTGTGACAAAAGGTGGATGGGAATAGCTGACAATAACTAAAAGTAGAGAATTACTCGTGCAACGATAATACGACTTTTTATTGGTAGGTTTATGAATAGGTATAAAAAAAACCGCCTTTTAGTAGGCGGTTGTGGTGATCTGCACAAGATTTGAACTTGTGACCTCTTGCCTGTCAAGCAAGCGCTCTAAACCAACTGAGCTAGCAGATCATTATTCTTGCTGAAATCGGGTGCAAAAGTACACAAAAAATTCATTCTGGCAAGAAAAAATCCTCAAAAATTGCAATTACTTTTATGAAATGGGCGCATTTTATTGATAATGAGATTTGAAATGGAATCGAAAAAAAAAGGTTGTTCCGTTTATATGAAGAAAAAAAACAATAAATGATCTGTTTTTATGCGCTGAAAATCCAAAATTGAGTGTTTTTTATGAACAATCTTGATAGGCGATTCTTGACCACCGGTTGTCACTTATAACATGTGTTTGAATAATGACGTCAGCCGCTTGCTGACCGATGGGTCTGCAAGCGGCTGATGAGGAAAGCGAGTATGATCAGATATATGAATTTGTCAGAATTGCAGAGTGACGCCGAAGGTGTGAATCTTTTCGCTATCGGCACTGCTGCGGAATGTCGGCAGGAGGTCGTATGTCAATCCGATGGACATGTTGGTAAGTGGGCCGCCACCGATCGAAAGGGATGCGCGGAGTTGCCATGGGTTCATCACGTTGGTCTCTTCGCGACGGATGCTCCAGTGGTTATTGTCCCCCATTGTTCGGGTAATCAATTTTTCTCTGCAATTGCGCAGCACGTCAACGCCCAAATTAATATGGTAGGGGGAACTTCCGGTTTGGGTATTCTTTTTACCGAAGGTGTAGCTGATGAGCAGCCGGAGTCCAAGGTTTTCGGCATTAAGGTGCTGCTGGGGTATTTGTCCGCTGGTTGGGGTGTTGAGGGTGAGGGCGTTACCATTGTAGTTTACATTGTTGAGAAGTCGTCCCCAGTCGCACTCAAGGATAAACCAGTTTTTGAAAGTGATGCGTTCGGTGATGGGAATGGGGGAGACTATTCCATAGTATATGGAGAGACGGTAGTTTTCCCCTCTGTTGTAGGGCGATCCGCTTTTGTTATTCATGTAGAGCGGTATGGGCGAGGAGATACCTATACTCATCGTCAGATGATTAAAATACTTAAGCCATTCGCGGTTAACGTTCTTCACGGTAAGGTTGCGAGTGCTGTCTGTCTGGTAAAGTGTGCCGATGCTTTTGACGTCGCACATGACCTTGGTGTCAGCGCTAATCAGTGTCGGACAGTAGACTTGTGAATGAGGTTTGCGTCTGAGAGTCAGCTTATGTTTTGCTTGGAGTGTGTCGATGCGCAGGTTGCTCCTGCCATAAACGCTGACATCCAGGTCTCCAGTGCTTTTCCACGACTTGCCCGTCGCTGTGGCTCCTTCATAGAGGTAGACATCCATGTCTCCAGCGCTTATCCATGACTTGCTTGTCAATGTGGCTCCGTCATAGATCGTAACTTCTGAAAATTTACTATTAAAGACCAAGTCTTCAGTTTGTACAGTCGCGTTCTTTTCGATTATAAGAAAACTTAGATTTTGCTTTAATGTGATTTCGACCACAGTGGTTCGAGGCATGTTTTTGTTGGAATTCAAGGTCAGTGCACGACTTGTGACGGCGCTGATTTGGGGCTCGTTGTCCTCCTCGAAGAAATAGCTGCATGGAGTAATGATGGTCAGCGTCGGCTGTTCGCCTTGCAGTATTCGTACTTGCCATCCTTCATTGATACACAGTCTGTCGATGCTGTCGGGAATGGACTGGCTGATGCGGTATTCGTCCTGTGCGACGAGTGTTGCGAAAACTGATAATATAAATAGGGTTATAAATGCTGCTTTTTTCATTTCGGATCTGATTTTGGGATTGATGATTTAAAATGAAACGGGTGACGCGCGTTGTCTGTTTCTTGCCTATATGACGATCGGTTTGTCGATTTCTTACAATCTTTATTGTTTTTTTTCTCTTCGAACGTTTCTTTGGATTGAATTGCAATAAGTTGGTTTTTCCGTAAGTCGCATGTCCATTATCGGCTCCGTTCTCTAGAACGGGATGCTGCCAACCTCAAAAGTGGCAGAACCCGAGTTGTTGACCATGGCCAATTGTGGGACGTTGGGGGCGGTGGGTCGGGACTGCTCGGGTTTGCATCCCGTGCCGCAGACCAGGCGTGTCGAAGTGCGTTCGTGTGTTCGCTTTTGTGCCATGGCGATGAGGTGTGTTTCTTGTTTGGTCGTGGTTGCCTCTTCTGCCAGAAGCATTTGTGGACGCTCCATCTCGAGTGGGTCGGTCTGGTATAGAGGCTCTGGTGTTTCGCTGCTCGTTTGGCCGGTATCTTTTTTTATGACATCGGGGGTGGAGGCAGAAGCAAGTCGGTTGACTGTTGTCCCCATTCTGAAGACTGGCGTGGCGTTGGTTGCATCATCGTGCGCTTCAACAGTGTCTGCTGCAGTTGTCGGCATGTCGGCTTGAGCTGTCAGTGGCGGATTGGTGCTGCTTTCGTTGCCGGGTAAAAGCAACCGTAATCCTATGGCCATTAAAAGTATGATGCTGGCGGCAATGCCTAGAGTGGTCCACAGGTGGCGACGATGGGGCGTTTCGGCTGCCGCCCATTGGTCTACCATCTCGCTCAGTTGCTGCTGCCGTCTTTGGTCGGCCTCATGGCGTTGCGCAGCGGCAATCAATTCTTCAAGTTCGGTTTTGTGGTCCATATTGTATATTTTTTTCGTTCAATGAATATTATTATTGTTGTCGGATTGTCTTTTCCCTCTTTCTCTCGCCTCACAGGCTGCCTATCATTCCTCTAAGTTTTTGCAATGTTCTCGATAGGGTGGTGTATAGGTTGCTGTCGCTCATGTTCAGTTCCTGCTGCATTTCTTTGACGCTGCGGTCCTCAAAATATTTCATCTCTATGAGGCGGCGCTGCTGCACGGGCAGTTTGTCCAGTAGTCTGTGCAGTAGGGCGCTTCGTTCTGCGGTCTCGTCGATTTCATGTATCACCTCGTCGTCGCTCAGCGACTCCAGACGTGATATGTGTGCTTCGGTACGTCTCTGTTGTCTCAGTTTGTCGATGCAGCGCATGCGGATCATCTGCATGCAGTAGCTTTGAAGTTGAACAATGTGGTCCAATTCTTCATGCCGTTTCCATAATGTATAAAACACCTCCTGGACAACATCCTCACTGTCTGCCACACTGCCCAGCATGCGTTCTGCCAGCAGTTGCATGGAGCTCTGAAGCGGAATTATTTTCTCTTTGAATTGTTCTTTGTCCATCGGTTATTTTTGAAGTGGGAAACTGCGCTTTTCAAAAGTGGCATTAAAATTCCTTATTACATATATGACGAACGAAAGCCGTTTTTCTTACATCGGTGTTGCATTTTTTTTCGAAAAAACAATAAAAACTTTTGTAGTATTTTGTAAAAATATTCATTATTATATTAAAATACAATTTGTTGTATTGTTTTTTCAAAAGCCCAAAAAGGTGTTGTTGTTATTTAGTAAGGGTAACAAAAAAGCCACCTTTTAGGTGGCTTCTTGTGGTCTGTGGGAGATTCGAACTCTCGACCTCTTCCGTGTGAAGGAAGCGCTCTAAACCAACTGAGCTAACAGACCATTTTTTTTGCATTGTCTTCCTTGCGAATGCGGGTGCAAAAGTACAACTTTTTTTTGATTCGGCAACAAAAAAAATATTTTTGTCATATATTAATTGCCGATTAAAATACAATGATTTGAATTCTAGATGTATAGGTCGGCCGTTGAATGCCTTGCTTCTGTTCCTCCTTTTGCTGTATATCTTTTGGAACATGCAGTCTCCAAGGTCTGTTTTGAGAAAATCGACCCTGGCTTTTTCACCGAAAACGTTGTGATGTCTCCGCTTCATAGAACTGGTCGAAAACTATTCGTAAACGTTCCTTGTCGGCTAGCAATTGTCGCAGTTCGGTCAGCCTTGCGGCATTTGGCGACTCGGGTATCCATAATTTCAAGTATCCTCCTTCACCGTACTTCTCGTTCAGATGGGCTTGGGTCCTTGTCCAATGTGCCTCTTTGTCAAGCTCTTTGTAGTGTTTCATCCCATATTGCACTGTCCGCTTGACAATCTTCAGTGCGTCAATGTCCCGGTCGGCTTCTGCCACAATCTTTCCATACAGGCTTCTGGGCTCCCGCTCCGACGAGGCGCGATGGTCTTCCACCGCGTCTCCCATCGTGGACATTTGTTCCTCATCAAACCACTTCCGCAGTTCATTATCCGCCATAAGTATCTGTTTTGAAACCTCATGGTGTGTCTCGCGACCTTTGCACAGCCCTGTGTCGTGATAGGCTGCAATGGCATAAACCATATTCACATCCACGTCATAATGCTTCGCCAACATCAAGCTGTTATTTATCACCGACCTTGCGTGGTCCTGCTGGTGGGCATTGTCAAATGAGTCATAGCGTGGCAGAATCTCTCGTTCAATGTAGTGTCTCATAGGCTCGCACAAAACGCCAGTCTTCAACATCTGGTAGGCCATTCTCGGCGACCCGTCTGCAACTCGGATAATACCGCTGTATCTAAATCCATGCCTCTCAATCAAATGTCGCATAATGGCGTTGTCTTCGTGCGTGTCGATTCGCAGCGATGTGGTCTGGTGTCGACACCACGCTATGGTTGCTGCAAAAATGCCACGATGGCTTGCACTGCGCGCCATCCGGTGAATTGTACCGTAAGGTCGGGCGTCTTCTTGCCATGTGCCATCTTCTATCTGTTCGTATGTTGAGTCGCGACCTATGATGAATGCAAAAGTGCCGGCTATCTTCATGCCTTCTGTGAGCACATAGCTGTTGTTGCGTGCTATGTCTTCTCGTATGATTGCTTCCGAAGGGTAGCCTCCCACCCATTGCTGCTGGTTGCCGTTACTTCTCATTATAGATCTGGAATGGTCGAACAGCAACATCACTTCTTCCATATCGTGCTCGGTGGTCTTTCGTATCGTATATTGTCCCATGGTGGCTCTTGTGCTGATTTTCATCTAAAAACTCGCTTTTTCGTATTTTATTTTGCCACGTCGCTTTTTTGACGTAATTTTGCATTTCTGTTTGAAAATGTAATCCCAATGAAAGGCAATGAATTGAAACCGCGTATAGGTATTTTTGGCCGCCGCAACTATGGAAAGAGTTCTCTTATCAATTTCCTGACGGGACAACAGATTGCCATCGTTTCTGAAACTCCTGGCGCCACTACCGATCCGGTCCGCAAAACAATGGAACTGGCTGGGGTGGGCCCGGTGGTATGGGTCGATACTGCTGGTGTCGATGATTCTGGCTCTTTGGGTTCGCTGCGGGTCCAAAAAACACTTCAAGAACTTCAGCAGTCCGATTTGGCTGTCATTTTGCTGGCCGCGAATAGTCTTAACAACGAGGAACTGGATCTTGTCTCAGCGTGTCGTAAAGCCTCGGTGCCTTTCCTGGTGCTCTATGCGAAGAGCGACGCGGTTCCTCCATCCGATGCTTTTCTCCAGCAGGTTAAAACTCGACTCGAACTGGATAGTGTTCCTTTTGTTTTCAATGTCAATGATTTGTGTTTTAGGGAGCCGCTTTTGTCACTCATCCGCTCTTCATTGCCAGAATCGGCCTACCGCCATCGTTCTCTTTTGGGCGATGTCCTGCATCCGGGCGATAAAGTTTTGATGGTTACCCCCATCGACTCGTCCGCACCTGAGGGCAGGATGATTCTTCCGCAGGTACAGGTGCTTCGCGATATCCTCGACAATGATGCCATCGCTTTGGTGTGCAAGGAAACAGAACTCGTCCAAACGCTACAGTCTTTATCCGAGCCTCCTCGTTTGGTGGTCACCGATAGCCAGGCTTATGCATTTGTCTCTAAAGTGGTTCCTGATGATGTCTTCCTTACTTCCTTCAGTATCGTTTTGGCTCGTGCCAAAGGCCTCTTCGACGACTATATCAAGGGAACTCCAATGCTGGACAAACTCAAGGAGGGCGATCGGGTTCTTATGCTGGAGTCGTGTACCCACAATGTGACATGCGAGGATATTGGTCGTGTAAAATTGCCCAAACTGATAGCTCAGCACGCTGGTTGCAAACTTCATTTCGATGCTGTTGCTGGATTGTCTGTAATCGAACGCCCGCTGTCCGACTACGCCTTGATTATCCAATGTGGCGGTTGTGTGGTGACACCGAAACAGCTCGCTTCTCGATTGGCACCGGCCATCTCGGCGGGCATTCCCGTGTCCAATTATGGATTGGCTCTGGCTTATCTTAATGGCATTTTCAACCGTTCCATGCGAATCTTTAACATTTAGGCACTGCATCTGGCCAATTATTAGTCCAAATGGTTTTATTTTTTATTATTGTATACAATGTTTAATATTGATCCTCTCCCCAATCTCTCCATTATCGTTGCCGTAGCGCAAAACAACGCCATTGGTAAGGACAACGACCTCTTATGGCACATCTCCGATGACTTGAAACGCTTCAAAGCGCTTACCTCTGGCCATACAGTCATCATGGGACGCAATACCTGGAACTCCTTGCCTCGCCGTCCACTTCCCCGCCGTCGCAATATCGTGCTGACTCACGACACCTCCTTTGCCGACGAGGGCGCTGAGGTGGCTCACAGCGTAAGTCAGGTACTTCAGATGGTGAAAGGGGAGGAGGAGTGTTTCATTATGGGCGGCGCAGCTGTCTATCGACAGTTTCTGCCATTTGCTCAACGTATCTATATGACGTGGGTTTGGCAGGATTTCGACGCAGATGTCTTTTTCCCTGTGATTGATAAATCTGTTTTTCATGAGATTAGTGCTACAGATCGCTATTTTGATGAGGCATCGGGTCTTTCTTTCAGTTATGCGGAATATGTGCGGAATCCCCTGGCTGAAAAAATGATGTAGAATTATATTAATTCGCTGATTGTTAATAAAATATATCGTTTTCTGCAAAAAATGCAATTTTTGATCACGTTTTTGTGAAAAAATGAAGTTTTAATGAACATTTTTCTGTTTTTTTCTTGTCGTAAATTATGGATTCGAAATTTTTTTTTAACCGCAAAATGTTGAATTTCAGAAAAGGCAAAAAAATACTTCAAAAAAACAGAAAAAATATTTTGGCAGTTTGAAAAAGAGTTGTACTTTTGCACCCGCTTTCGACAGGAAACGAGGACGGGACAGGAGAGAGGAAGCGCAAGGACATTGAAAAAGTTGAAACAAGAGATAGCGTGTGTCGGAGGGCCTCCTGAGGGGGGCTTGAGGACACGGAAGAGTCAAAGGTTACAAAGAACAATTCTTACAATGAAGAGTTTGATCCTGGCTCAGGATGAACGCTAGCGGCAGGCTTAACACATGCAAGTCGAGGGGTAACGCGGGGTAGCAATACCTTGGCGACGACCGGCGCACGGGTGCGTAACGCGTATGCAACCTGCCCGTAACAGGGGGATAACGGGGAGAAATTCCCACTAATACCCCATATTATCGCGTAGCCGCATGGTTGTGCGATGAAAGTTTCGATGGTTACGGATGGGCATGCGTGACATTAGGTAGTTGGCGGGGCAACGGCCCACCAAGCCGACGATGTCTAGGGGAGCTGAGAGGCTAGTCCCCCACACTGGTACTGAGACACGGACCAGACTCCTACGGGAGGCAGCAGTGAGGAATATTGGTCAATGGACGGAGGTCTGAACCAGCCATGCCGCGTGAGGGAAGAAGGTCCTATGGGTTGTAAACCTCTTTTGCTCCGGAGCAATAAGGCGGATGCGTCCGCCGACGAGAGTACGGGGCGAATAAGCATCGGCTAACTCCGTGCCAGCAGCCGCGGTAATACGGAGGATGCAAGCGTTATCCGGATTTATTGGGTTTAAAGGGTGCGCAGGCGGCGCGATAAGTCAGCGGTGAAATGTACCGGCTCAACCGGTGAGCTGCCGTTGATACTGTCGTGCTTGAGTGCGAGCGGCGCCGGCGGAATGTGTGATGTAGCGGTGAAATGCATAGATATCACACAGAACACCGATCGCGAAGGCAGCTGGCGAGGACGTTACTGACGCTGAGGCACGAAAGCGTGGGGATCAAACAGGATTAGATACCCTGGTAGTCCACGCAGTAAACGATGATGACTTGTTGTCGGCGACAGACAGTCGGTGACAAAGCGAAAGCGATAAGTCATCCACCTGGGGAGTACGATCGCAAGGTTGAAACTCAAAGGAATTGACGGGGGCCCGCACAAGCGGAGGAGCATGTGGTTTAATTCGATGATACGCGAGGAACCTTA